>Ga0182024_10010872_pt1 | contig 18432 bp, 17 predicted proteins | sample P32metaG_FD_120480 | JGI IMG/M metagenome (GOLD analysis project Ga0182024, IMG submission 120480) | Permafrost microbial communities from Stordalen Mire, Sweden - P3-2 metaG (Illumina Assembly) | ecosystem: Environmental > Terrestrial > Soil > Wetlands > Permafrost | place: Sweden: Stordalen... | reverse complement strand
CGTTCAAAATGTTTCCCCAGGACGCCGCACCGCAGTAGAACCGAGTTGCGAGCCAACCGAAGTTGTACCGAATCACGAGTAGCAGTAACGAGCAAACCAGGACAAACGCGAAGTTGGGTTGAAACTGCAGGAAGGCCTGCTTGTTTGTGCAGTACTCGGTACCAGGTACTCGCAACTCGTTGCTGGCTTTTTACTGTCCCGCGCGGATGGGAGACATATTCAGGCGGCCAGGAACCTTCTTAGGCACGCCTTCTTGACCGTAAACAAGATCAGGGCCTCCATCGGCCCGCGAAGACGCATTGGCTAAGGTCGCAGCCAATGCGCGATACGATCGGCTAATTTCAGGCCCTTCCTGCAACACTACCGGCGTGCCATGATCGATCGCCGGCGAGACCGCCTGGAAAGCATTGGGAACTTTCCACAAAACTTTGCAACTGGTCGCGTGCTCAACATCCTCTTCGTTGAAGCCAGGAATCTTTTTGTAGCGATTCAAGATCAGGCGAAGGCGGTCGCGACCAGTGCCTTCTTCGAGAAACGCGTGAATGCGTCCGGCGCTCCAGAGAGAAACGACATCCGCCTGCGCCACCACCAGCACCGCATTGGAAAGGTCGGAAAGGAGATGAGTGATGGGATCGAGCCGGCTGGAAGCGTCGACGATCACAAAGCGGTAATGATTGACCAGCAGATCGAACAGTCGCGCCAGTTCGCCCGGAGTCGGCTGTGTGGAATATGGTTGTTGCGGTCCGGCCAGCAGGCGCAAGCCTTCTTTCGTCGGGGTCATCAGGCCCTCCAGCAAAGAAGCGTCAAGCCGGTGCAGGTTCTGCAGCGCATCGTGAACCCCAAACTGAGGCCGCAAGTTCAGGTGCAGAGAGGCGTGGCCAATGGGAGCAAAGTCGACGAGAACCACGTCGCCGTGGGACTTTTGCAGCGCCAGGGCAGTATTGACGGCGGCTGTGGTGCATCCCGCCCCTCCCTTGGCGCCCAGGAAGGTGAACACCCGAGCCTTCCCTGCTCCTCCTAGAGCGCGATTCCGCATAGAACTGAAGCGGGTCAGAGCTTCGAGCAGGGGCTCGGAACCGGCCGCGTGATCGAGAAATTCGCCGGCCCCAGCTCGCATGCTGGAAACAATGTTGGCGGGGCGGGTCATCTCGCCGTTGGCGAAAATCGCAATCTGCTGAGTGGTGGCGCGAATCAGTTCGATGGTACGGACGGCGCGCTCCGCATCATGCGCCGGAATATCAACGATGACCACCTCGGCGCGTGAATCCTGAAGCTGCCGCAGAACTGCATCGGTGGGGCTGGCAGGAAATCCCAGGTGACTGAATACGGCTTGTCCCAGTCGCGTCGCTTCCAAACGATGTTGCAAGGCAGATAAATGGTCTTGGTCCTCGGTGAGGAGGGCGACGCCGATCCCATGCATAGCGCGGTTCTCGCTGATTTCTCTTGGTGTCTGCATGTTAGAAAGAGAACCTACCCCCCGCCAAGTGACCTAGGTAACAGCACAAAAGCGTGCAGGCACGCGAGCAGCGTGAAGCTGGAGCAGCGCAACTGCATGTGAAGGCCTTGGGAGGAAGTGCACAACGTTGAAAAACTGGGACTGTGACTGCCCCTGTTGGTAAGCATTGTAAGACAAGATCGCAAAGTTGAAAAGAATTTCATTTACAACTTTAAAAAAAATTTAAGGCGCACCTTCCCGGCGGGGAACCTCGCAACCACGGAAACGGCGGCACAGACCTGGCTTAGCGGATAGGCAAAACGCTAGCCCACAGTCGTCCGAACCGAAGATTGCGCCACAGGCCGGTCTTCCTCGTGGTGCGAGTGAAGCGTCGCCACGCGCGATAAGGTCGCCGCAGCATCGGACTCGGGCAGGTATTCATACCCGTCGAAGCGAACCGCCACCCCGATCTTCGTTTCGCCCGGCGAAGCCGAGCTGCCCGCCGCAGGCGGGCGAACCACTCGCAGAATGCGGCCCCGGCAGCGCACCGGCATGCTCTCACCCAGAGTGATCTCGGAGGGCATTCTAAGCGTGAGCTCAATTTCGCTGCCTTCCGTCAGTGGTGCGTCGGTGAAAAAGAAAACTCCCCTCGAACTCAGGTCTTGTGTGAATCCCACGCCTTCCAGGCAGGCTGCTGGCAGACGAAGAGAAACAGGAAGAAGATAGGAAAATCGCTGACCGACGCGCCGTTCAACTCCAGCCGAAGTGGTCATAGTAACTTCAGTTCCTTTGCCAACGCCAAACCGCAGGCGCTACTTTAGCTTAACCCAGACAATAAGAGAAGAGCGAACTTCGTCCGCGCTCCTGTAAATGGGAAAGGCCGCTCCAAGGCCTGAACCTCGGTCTACGGCTGGTCCTAGACAGCCCAGTCTCGCGCGCAGCCTAGTCCTACTCTAAACCGGCCTGCAATAAAGTGGCCATAGACGAGTTGGACACTTAGAAAGCGCGGCTCATAGCTGCCTGCGGCCATTCCGCTTACCCTAAAGCAGGCAGAAGCCACCGAAGCGGAACGGAGAAGCGAGAACTAAAAGTGAAAACTGCTTCACGATATAGTAGTGCGTAGGATGACGCGTCGTCATCCAAAGCGACTGTGCCTGAGCTGAAACCTTCCATTCAAGAAAGGGCGTCTGCGACCGGCGAAGCGCCCGAAGCTCCTACACTTCGCTGGCAGGCCGCGGTCCGCGCGCTTCGGCATCGCAACTTTCAACTTTTCTTCAGCGGACAACTAATCTCCCTGGTCGGCACCTGGATGCAGACCGTGGCCCAGTCGTGGCTCGTCTACCGCTTAACGGGCTCGGGACTGAAGTTGGGCGCAGTCGGCTTTGCTAGCCAGATTCCCGTGTTTTTGTTCGCGCCGCTCGGCGGAATTGTCGCGGACCGCATCAACCGAAAGCACATCGTGATCGCGACCCAGGTCGCTTCCATGCTGCTGGCATTTATTTTGGCGGCACTCACCCTTACGCACACGGTCCAGGTGTGGCACATCTTTGTGCTGGCCGCGCTCCTGGGAGTCGTGAACGCATTCGATATCCCCGGGCGCCAGTCTTTTCTCGTGGATATGGTGGGCAAAGACGATCTGATGAACGCCATCGCGCTGAACTCTTCCATGTTCAACGGCGCGCGTGTAATCGGGCCGGCCATCGCTGGAGTCCTGGTGGCGAGGTTAGGTGAAGGCTGGTGCTTCTTTGCCAATGGCGCAAGTTATCTCGCGGTCATTGCCGGACTGCTGCTGATGAGACTGAACGCCCCGGCGCGGGTCTCGGCGAAGACCTCGCCGTGGGAGCATATGGCTGAAGGATTCCGATTCGTCAATCGCACCGCGCCCATTCGAGCCCTGATGCTGCTGCTCGCAGTGGTGAGCATGACGGGTATGCCGTATGTAGTGCTGATGCCGATTTTTGCCGACAAGATTTTGCGCGGCGGCGGACAGGAATTTGCGTCGCTCATCGGGTCGCACGATCTGGGCGCGGTGCGCTTGGGGATATTGATGGGCGCGGCCGGCGTGGGAGCATTGCTGGGTGCGCTGACCCTGGCCGCGCGCACCGGGGTGAAGGGCCTGGGAAAATGGGTTTCCGTATGCTGCGGGGGATTCGGCATCAGCCTGATGTTGTTCGCCTTGTCGAGATCATTCTGGCTTTCCGTGTTCCTGCTGCTGCCGGTGGGATATTTCATCATGCTGCAGATGTCATCGTCCAACACGCTGATCCAGGTGATGGTGCCCGATGAACTGCGTGGCCGCACCATGGCGGTCTATTCGATGATGTTCATGGGGATGGCCCCGGTCGGCGCGCTGCTGGGTGGCGCGTTATCGGATCGTCTGGGAGCGCCGCTTACAGTGGCCATCGGCGGATTAGCCGCAGTGGCGGGCGCGTGGTGGTTCAGCGTGCAGTTGCCGAAAATACGCGTGGAAGCGCGGAAATTAATCGTCGCCCAGGCCATGGCCGGCGGAGAACCCGCGGAAGAGATGGCCGGGCCGGTGGCGGAGGAGTAGGCTATCCGCTTCCGGCTTTCGGGTTTCGGCTTCGGGCTTTCGCACCGGCCAGCTCGCACTTATGAATTGCGAGGTCTTAGTTAAGGAGGTCCAAATGTTAAGTCATACTTTTCGCTTGCTGCTGGTTGCTTGTCTGCTTGCTAGCTCGGTATGGGCAGCGAACGATTCCTTCCTAGGCAAATGGAAGGTGAACCCGTCCAAGAGCAAACTCAACGACGAAATGAAGGTTGAGGTCGCGGGCGCAAACCGATACGCCATCACCTTTGCCCCCGGCCTAGTGGACACAGTCGTAGCCGATGGGAGTGACCAGCCAGCCCTGCACGGGACCACGCTGTCCGTTACGGTGAAGGGACCCAACAGATGGGAAGTCATCCGCAAGATGAAGGGTCGCACGCTCCTCACGGGGTATTGGACGCTTTCCGAAGACGGCAAAACGCTTAACGACGCCTACACGGAGTACGCGCCCGACGGTTCGCCGTCGAGCATTCCCTATGTGTACGAGCGGACGGCGGGGAGTTCAGGTTTTCCGGGCACATGGGACAGCGAGAGCGAGAAAGTGAAGGCAGGGATCGAGCTCCAGATCCAGCCCTACGAGGGTGACGGCCTATCATTTAATAGTCCGGATGCAGAAATGACTAAGAAGATGAAGTTCGATGGGAATGATTATCCGGACCTGGATCCCAATGCGGATCCAGGCTCTGCATCTTCGGGCCGCCGCGTGAACGAGCGCACTCTGGAAATCACAGACAAATTCAAAGGCAAAATTACGGGCACGCGGCAGATCGAGCTTTCTACAGATCTCAAGACCCTGACGGTGACTGTGTTCCTGGTGGGTCAGAGCAGGCCCAAGAGCATCCTTGTGTTTGATCGGGAATAGACGTGCGAGTCCACTCCTGTGGGTGTCGGGTTCGAGGTCCGGGGAGAATCCGGCGCTTAGGCCCTTAGGCTTCGCAGTTGATTTATGAGATATTCTCCAGCCACGCAAACCCGGGAGCCGGAAGCCGGAAGCTTTATTTGCGTGCGGCGCTGCGTCCGAGCGCTACCAGGAAGATTGCGCTCTTGCCGCGCGCGTGAGGCGAGAAAAAACTGACTACGTCATCGTCATAAAAGGTCAAGCCGGTGGCGCCGAGGCGCTGGGCGTAGGCGCCGAGATAAAGTTTGCCGCCTAGAATGCCGGCCTCGAGCTGCACGGCGCGATATCCACGATTCCCGTAGCGCTGCAAAATGCTTTTCAGATCAGCCAGAAAGAATACGTCGACCGCGGCATCGGCCGGTAATTGTTGCTCCAGGCCCAGGTAGCCCGCCTTTTCGCGAAACTCTCCGGACTTCAACAGTTCGAGCTGTTTGCGCTCCCAGTCGTAAGCGTAAGCTCCCGGAGTCAGCCCCAGTACGTTGTTGACGATCAGATACAGATCGTTGAGATGGCTTCCGAGCGGATCGAGGAAGTCGGCGGGAATGCCCCGCGTGGCCCGGTCGAGCATTATGGAAAGTTGCGGCAGAGTCATGGGATCGCGCGCGAACTTCCGGGTAGAACCGCGGCGCGAGATCACCTGCTCGATGGAGTCGGCAGCAATACGGGAGTTGTCGAGCGGCTGCAGCGGAGTGACGGTTCCTTTTGGTGCGGGAAATTCGTGCGCAGGTGTTTTTCCGCGCCAGGCGGCGACTTCGTCGGATGAATCGAGCGAGGAAGCATCATGCATTTTGCGCATGGCGGGATATTCGATTTCCTCCGCGGAATAAGCGACAATCGGCAACTCCAGCGGCGGAATCTCCGGTGAACTGGGCGGCGTCGCCTGCGTGTGGCCGATAGCAATCAGGGAAAATGCGACTTCGCGCAGGGGATCAAGGCCGAGCAATCCGTTCACTTGTGAATCGACAAAGCCGGTGACGACTTTGGCGGGGAGATTCGACGCAGCCGACATGGCCAGAAGGTTCGCGAGGATCGTGCCGTTGTCCCAACCGAAATGCCGGTAGGTACGCGAATGATATTTCCAGGCGTTGCGCCAGTATGTGCCGGTGCAGATGATCGTTACCGGGGCGTGGACCACAGATGCATCGCTGCCGGTGGCGTCGACCAAGGCCTGACGGAAGTCGCCGGAGCGAAGTTGGCGCAGGCCGAATTCGGCGGCACCAAAATGATAAACGCCGGCCGCAAGGCCAGGCTGGTTCTTAACGCCGGGCACGGCTCTGCCCGGAAGGTCGGTGCAGACGACGTAGAGTTCGATTTCGTAGAGGGCCCCGGTGCAGGCTGCGGCGCGAAAAAAAGTTTCTGCCTGTTCGTGCTTTTTGCTTCGAATGACTCCCGCGGAAAAGAACAGCAATTGCGCGAGCGTTTCCAGATCAGGAATGGTCTCCGCTTGCGCGGGTGCAGGGAGATCCGCAATCGCCGCGAGCGCGGCGCGTCCGCTGTCATGGAAATCGCGGGGCAGGCGCGTCACTTCCAGCGTGGGATAGATTTTGAACAGCAGAGGCTTGTTGTCCCAGTCAAGCGTGTGCGGATGCATACGCAGGCTCTGATAGGAATGCTTGGTGCCGCTGTGATACTGCAAGCCTGCGTCGAGGTGGTCGTTCTCGCTCAAACGAAGCGCTCTCCTTAGCGATTGAAATGAATTTGTCTCAGCGATAAGCGCTCGGCGGCAGGCCGGTGATGCGGATTCCGGCGTGCCCCTTGTAGCGGAAATTCATGCCGATGAGCAAGGCGGTAATCTGCTCGACGATGCGGGCGTTTTCGAGTTTGCCGCCGTCAATGGCGCGGACGCCGGGAATCTTTGCCGCCAGTTCGCGAGTGAGTTGCCCGGCATCGGCATCGTCACTGCACACAATCACGTCGCAATCCAGTGGAGTGTCGGTGCCCAGCAGTTCGGCGGAAACGTTGTGAAAGGCGGCGACCACGCTCACTTCACTGGAAACGATTTCGGCGGCCTGCTGAGCCGCGGACCCCTGCCAGACGCCAAGAGTGCGCGAGGCGCGTCCGCCGACGCCAACGGCCAGCGGAACGGTTGCGTCAATGAGAATGCTGCCTTCCGTGATTGCCGATTTGAGTTTCTTGAGAAGCGAGGCCTGACCTTCGAAGGGAACGGTCAACATGAGGATGTCGGCAGCGGCGCAGGCGGCGCTGTTTTCCATGCCCGATATTTTTGCGTTGGCTCCGATTCGCTGCTGGATAGAGGCGGCGGCGTGTTGGGCGCGCTTTTCTTCCCGCGAGCCAATGATGATAGTCTCTCCCGCGCGGGCCCAACGCAGGGCGAGTCCCATGCCGGCGGGGCCGGTGCCGCCAATCACGGCGATGGGACGAGCGCCGGTGACACTGGAGTTCATGCGAATTCAGCCTCTAGCGATTGTTCGGCCGTGCACTCCGCTTCGTTCATCAGAGGAAGTTTGATACGGATGCGCGAATACGTGGTGTTGCGCTCGGCCGGAATGCGGCCCATTTCTAAAATCAGCGATTGAAAATCCTGCGGGCTGGTGTATTGTCCCGCAGTCGCGCCGGCTTCGCGGGAAATATTTTCTTCCATCAAGGTTCCGCCGTAGTCGTTGGCGCCGGCGTGCAGGCAGAGTTGCGAAAGCCGGCGGTTCAGCTTTACCCAGGAAACCTGAATGTTATTGATGGAGCCGGCGAGCAGCAAACGCGCCAGCGCATGAACTTTCAGATGCTCGGCCAGCGTTGGTCCGGTGCGCGCCAGTCCCTGATGAAAAAGTAAAGTGTTCTGATGGACGAAGCCCAGCGGCACGAATTCGGTGAAGCCTCCCGTTTCGGCCTGAATGTCGCGCAGAAGGCGCATCTGGCGGACCCAGTGGCCCGGAGTTTCCGTGTGTCCATACATCAGCGTCGAAGTCGTGCGGATACCGCAGCGGTGCGCGGTGCGGATCACCTCGACCCATTGCGCGGTGGAAAGTTTATTGGCGGAGAGGATGTGGCGAATCTGGTCGTCGAGAATTTCGGCAGCCGTGCCGGGCAGCGTGCCGAGTCCATTGTCGCGCAACATGGAAAGATAGTCCGCCAGCGGCATGCCCGTGAGTTCGACGCCATAGACAATTTCCATGGGCGAGAACGCGTGGATATGCATGCCGGGAACGGCGCTCTTGATGGCGCGCAGAATATCGCGGTAGTGGAACTTCGGAAGCTCGTGAGGCAGTCCGCCTTGAATGCAGACTTCAGTGGCACCCAGTTGCCATGCTTCCACAGCTTTTTGCGCCATCTGGTCGAGAGTGAGGAAGTAAGTGTCAGACTCGCGCGGGCCGCGGCTGAAAGCGCAGAATTTGCATCCCACAAAACAAATGTTGGTGAAATTGATGTTGCGGTTGACCACATAGGTGACGAGGTTGCCGGCCAGTTCGGCGCGCAGCAGGTTGGCCGCAACCAGCAGGCCGAGCAAGTCGTCGCCTTCGGAGTTGGCGAGCGCGTAGGATTCTTCGAGCGACAGGTCCTTACCATTTTGTGTTTCAAGGACCTTTTCTAAAGAAGACCGCAGCGCGGGAGTCAGGAACTGAGTAATGTCGGACCAGTCGAGCGATGGGAAAGCTTCGAGTTCCGGGCGTGTAAGTTCGTGCATGAGACGCTCCGTAGAGACGTAGCTGGCTACGTCTCCTCTCACCATATCGGGACTGCCGGCGCCAGCAAGAGACGTTGCAAGCAACGTCTCTACAGTGTAGCGGAAGTTCTAGCGAAATAGATCGGTGGCCGCGGGTCGGAGCAGGTCGCGGACTTTCCCCGGCCCCGGTTCATAGCGAAATCCACGCACGATGCAGGCGGGCGCGCGATTGAGTTTGCCGCAGACCAGTCCGGCGGCGCAGGCCAGTTCGTCGGCCACGGCATCGACGCTGGCGCGCAGCTTGTAGCCGTGAGAATCGCGCCGTCCGCGATAATCCCGCAGAGGCTTCATTCCCGCGATGCCGATGGCAAACTCCGTCAGACCTTCGCGCCACGGCCGGCCGAAGCTGTCGGTAATGATCACAGGAGTGGATAAGCCGGTTTGTTTCTTGAGGGCACGGCGAAGATTAGCAGCGGAGCGGTCTGGATCCTCGGGAAGCAGCAGCGCGTGGCTGCCTCCGTTGACGTTGGAAACGTCGACGCCGCTGTTGGCGCATAGAAAGCCGTGGTGCGTCTCGGTAATGAGCACACCATTTTTGCGCCGGATGACGGCGCGGCTCTCCCGCAGGGCCAGTTCGACGACGCGAGCGTCGAGAGAATATTGTTTCGCCCACGCGATGGATTCTTCAGAGGGCTTGATCGTGGCGAGATCGACGAGGCGACCTTCCGCTTTCGAAACAATTTTATGTTTCACCACGAGGATGTCGCCGGATTGAAAGCGAATGCGCAGCCGCCGAAGAGTCTCCACCAGTTTGTCGGCAATAGAATCTCCTGGGCGGATCTCGTCGGCGATGGGGATCGGAATCAAGCGGAGTTCACCAGAATTGCCGCCACGCTTTGTGGTTCGCGAAGTTCGAGCGCTTGGCATAAAAGAAGGATGCAAACCGGGCGACAAATGTCTCAGCCATGACATCTCAGCCGATCACATCTGATCGCAAAAATGTGGGGACAGCCGCCCTCGGCTGTCCGTCGAGAGCAGCTCGACAGCTCTTCGTCGTCGGCAAACGAAGCACCGCTTATCTTAGGGCCTCGCCTCGGGGCCATTTCTCGCGTCGCTGAACCATCTCCCAACCGGCCTCTTCGATTGTTCTCAGGGCAAGCTCGCAGTGCCAGCAGTCACCACGCGATTCGCGACCGCCCGGGCGTACTCCCGAGCCAGCCGCTGGGCGCGCGTTTCGCCGGGTAAAGATATAAGTTCCTGCAGATCTGCAGGATTATCGACGTCCACCGCAATTCCCGGAAGTTTCAGCACCACACACGGTTTGCCGGTCGCTTGCGCAGCGATGTGATGCGGCTTGAAGCTGTCATTGCCAAAGCGCAGCGGGAAAAGATTCGCCGGACGCCGGAAGGCTGCGTTGGTGCCGCGTCCATCCGCAGCAGGAACCAGCACGCTTCCTTCCCTGGGAGCGCGCTTCAGAATTTCTTCCAACTCCCACGCTTCCACCAGCGGAATGTCCGCCGGAATGACCAGCGTGCTGTCGATGCCCCGCTCCACGCAAAGGCGCGTCGCCATCTCGATCGCGCCCGTTTCTCCGGGATTATCGGGGTCTGGAATAACTTCAAATCTATATTCTTCCGCCAGCTTTACCGCATAAGGGTCACTGCTGACGACCGCAACCTCGCAAAAATGTTTGCACTTGCGCAGCGCAGCCAGCACATCGTGCAGCATCGCCTGCGCTAGAGCGGTTCGCGACGATTGATCGAGAACGGCCGCCAGACGCTGCTTTGCAGCAGACAGATTTTTTACGGGGACGAGGATCACGGCTGCTGATCCAAACGCCGAAACGCCGATCCGCGCGCTGGGCGTTCATCGTGTGGGGACCGTGAAACGTACCCGAGCACATCGCGCGCGAGAGCTGCTTTGTCTTCGGCAGTGCGCATGATGGTTTGGGTGCAGTGGACGGTCAACCCATTGGCGCGAAGAAGTTCGGCAGCGCGGGTGTCGCGGTGGTCGCAGACCAGGATGTCGATAAAGTCCTCGTAAGCATGGGCGACGCCGACGATCGAGCAGGGTAGTCCTTGCGCGGCCATCAGAATTCCCGCCGGACCCGCGACGGGAGCACTTCCGACGATGGGGCTGATGGCGGCAACTTTTCCGCGGCAGCGAAGCAACGTTTCGCGAATGCCAGGCACCGCCAGAATTGGGCCGATGCTGGTGATCGGATTGCTGGGAGCGATAATGACTGCGTCGGCGGCCTCAATCGCGTCGATCACGCCGGGCGCGGGTTCGGCGTCGGAGGCTCCGGCGAATCGAACCGAGTTCACAGGGTCCTGGTACCAGCGCTGCACGAAATATTCTTCAAAACTCAATTCGCCGATGGGTGTATCGATGCGGGTTTCAACCCGCGAATCGCTCATGGGAAGAACGCGAGCTTTCACGCCGAGCTTTTCGGAGATAACGGCGGTGGCATCGGAGAGCGTTTTGCCTTCGGCCAGCAGGCGCGATCGAAGCAAGTGCATGGCGAGGTCGCGGTCGCCGGTGTGGAACCACGTGGGCTCGCCAAGTTGTCCCATGGCCTGCAGGCAGAGAAATGTGTCGCCCTTCACGCCCCATCCGCGCTCCCGGCTGAGCATGCCGGAGAGCACATAGGTTATGGAGTCGATGTCGGGGGAAACGTAGAGCCCCCACCAGAGCAGGTCGTCGCCAGTATTAACGATCAGCGTGATTTGTTCGGCGGGCATGACCTGGCGCAGGCCGTCGACAAACTTCGCGCCGCCGGTGCCGCCGCTGAGCACGCAGATCATGCGGTCCTCTTTAACTTAGCCAGTCCGTGATCGTTGGCGGCAGCGCGCAGTTTTTCTGACAGCAGACCCGGACGTGCGATTACGCCAGCGATAAATTCCGGATACACCGGCAATCGTTGCCGCAGCGTAAATCCCTTGGCCTCGGTGCGCAGACGCAGTTGCTCCAGGTGCGGCCAGGGCTTTTCGGGATTAATATAATCGGGGGTCAGCGGCGAAATTCCTCCCCAATCGTTGATGCCCGCGTCGGCTAAGTCATCATAAGGTGCGGAGAGGTTCGGGGGCGCCTGCATATTGACACTCGGCAGTAACAAGCGAGCTACCGCCACGGTGCGCAGCATCTCACCAGCAGTCGGTTCGGGCGAGTTGGCCATGGGAATTGCCCGCTTCGCGCGGAAGTTTTGCACGATGACTTCCTGAATGTGGCCGTAGCGTTCGTGCAAATCGCGGATTGCGAGTAGCGTGTCGACGCGATCTTCGAGCGACTCTCCAATCCCGATGAGCAAGCCGGTCGTAAACGGAACATTCTGCTTCCCCGCCTCTTCAATGGTGCGCAGGCGTTTGGCCGGAACTTTGTCGGGAGCGTTATCGTGCGCGGCGCCGGAGGCCAGCAGAGAGGCATTCGTGGTTTCGAGCATAAGGCCCATGCTGGGGGAAACGGCGGCCAGGCGCGTGATCCATTCCGCGCTGAGCAGCCCGGGATTGGGATGCGGAAGCAACGTGGTCTCGCGCAGCACGAGTTCGCACATCGCTTCGAGATAATGCAGCGTGGACCTGTAGCCGAGACGGCGCAGGGTCTGGCGCATCTCCGGGAAAATAAGTTCGGGCTTGTCGCCCAAAGAGAAGAGAGCTTCGGTGCATCCCAGCTTTTCACCGGCGCGAGCGACGGTGAGCACTTCATCGGGACTCATGGTGTGGGCGCCGGCGTCGCTGGGATCGCGGCGGAACGTGCAGTATCCGCAGTAGTCGCGACATAAATTCGTTAGCGGCAGAAAAACTTTGCGCGAGTAAGTAATAACACCAGGCTTGAATCGCTCTTTGGCAGCACGGGCGGCCGCCAGAAGTTCGGGAAGTTCATCCTCGCCGCAGCGAATCAGATGCAGGGCTGACGCGCGCGAGATCGGGGCACCGGGACACAATGCGGCGAGCGCCGAAGAGAATGCGGCGCGTTGTCGCGGCGCTGAAGCCGTAATTGCCGTCAGGGTCACTTGAAACGAATGATACAACGGCGGAGCATGGTAATGTAGGCGGTTGCATGTAGCCCCGGACGCATTCGTCCGGGGTAGCAGTGTTCCGGGGTAGCAGGCCTCGGCATCCGCTGGGCGCTCGCTTCGCTCGCTGGGCGGACGAATGCGTCCGCCCCTACATTAGAGATATGAGCTTAAATGCAGTCGACTTTCGGCGAGCCATGGGCCGCTTCGCCACGGGCGTGACGATCGTTACGGTCGATCTCGATGGCGAAGTGCACGGCATGACAGCGAACGCGTTCGCGTCCGTGTCGCTCGATCCCATGCTGGTACTGGTGTGCGTTGATCACGCCACGCGCACGCACGCGCATCTGCATGCCAGGAAGCGATTCGGGATTAACGTGCTATGCGAGACTCAGCGGGCGATCTCGGAATATTACGCGCGCCCGGAGCGCACTCACGAGCACGCGGAGGTTGAGGCCGGCGCGCTCTTTGACCGCACTAAACATGGCACGCCGATGCTGCATGGTGCCTTGGCCTACCTGGAATGCCGTCTGCACTCGGCGCAAGTAGCCGGCGACCATACCATCTTTATTGCGGAAGTCGAGGACGTGGTAGCGCGGGAGGGCGACCCGTTGCTGTTTTTTCGGGGAAAGTATCGCAAGGTCGGAGAGGATGTGGAGACGTAGCTAAGTTGCCGGTTCTTCTGAAAAGGCGGGTCGGGGCCCGTTTCGACCCGAGGCGCGTCTTTTTTTGTTTTGAGCCATGTGCGCACGAATCTCGTCCATAGTCTGCCAGTAGTCGGCGATTTCAGAAATACCGCGTTTTGAGAGACTGACTGTCGTGCGCATCTTCCGGTCAATAATTTCTTTGTGAACGACGACCAGACCAGCTTGTTCGAGATTAGTGAGCTGCACAGATAGGTTTCCCTTGCTCAACCGCGTGACCTTCTGCAGGAAGACAAAGTCGGCCGCTGCACACGCGGAAAGCACGGTCAGGATCGCTAGCCGCGCTGGTTCGTGCACCAGTCGATTGGGCGACGGGACCGTGTTCTGCTCGCTATTCATCGTCATCCGCGACTCTTTTCGGAAGCAGCCGGAGGAGAGTGAAGTGATCATACAGGCCAATCGCAATGAGGCTGAGACTCACACCACTGACATTTAACACTTTCCACCAGCCGAATTGCTTTACCTCAGGATGCCATATTGCAAGAGTGATAAGCGAAACGAAGCAGACTAAGCCTCCCAGGGGGAAGAAGAAGCTTCGACGTTCGATGCTCCGCTGCTGCCATCGTAAGCCACTGGAGAAAAAAGCCACCCAGAGGAAGGAGGGCCACAGATCGATCTGGCGGCCAGAGTCACCTATCGCGACGTGTAAGTGGCCGAGAAAGCTCGAAAGCAACGGATCCGCGTAACGCGCGACAGACTGCCCGAAAAACAGGAGGGCGATTAGGACTGACTGAAGAATCACGAATTGCTTAGCACTTAGTTCCTTGGCGTGAACAGAACCAAACCGTTCTCGATAGTACGCAGGGATCCAACGCCGATATGCGGCTAAGAAAATTGCCAAGCCTACCAGCACTGCCAGCGAGACCCAACCCTGATCGTTCCCAAGTATTTCCAAGTTCTATTACGCAGAGAAATGTTCCAAAAAGCGCTGTGCATAGGCCTTGCTGGGCACCTAAGACTCTCGTAACGTATTTCAGTTCCTCGCGTCCCACTGGTAGGCTGCTGCTCGTGTCGCCGTTTAGTAGCGGCTCCAAGGACATAGGTGATCGCAACCGTACATCTTCCATGAACTGGTTTATATCATGAACCTGACCGGGGCGCTAGCCCGCAAGTGGCGTTGTCTGTGTCACTATTGGACAGCTGAAGCATCCAATTGACTGTCACTATAGTTAGTGGAATAAATCATTGAACAGGAGTCCCATTCATGGCCGAGAAGACGGCAGAGAAGGTTACGAAAACGGAAGCTGAGTGGAAGAAGCAGCTGAGCGATGAGCAGTATCACGTGACCCGCGAGGCGGGCACCGAGTGTGCCTTTACCGGAAAGTACTGGAACACGAAAGAGCCGGGAATGTATCACTGCCTGTGCTGTGGCTCTCCGCTCTTTGACTCGAATACGAAATTTAATTCCGGCACGGGCTGGCCGAGCTTCTATAAGCCCGGCGAGAGCAGCAATGTGGTGGAGCATCGCGACACGAAATATGGCATGGTGCGAACCGAAGTTCGCTGCGCCAAGTGCGACGCGCATCTGGGACACGTGTTTGAAGACGGTCCGGCGCCGACGGGCCTGCGCTATTGCATGAATTCTGCCGCGTTAGATTTCAAGCCTGCGGAGAAGAAGTAAAGAACCCAGGGGGCTTAAAAGCCCTCCCGTTTTTTTTGGCTTAACGCACGACTGAAGTCGTGCCCTTCCCAAAAAATATCCCTACACTCCGTACCGTTGATGTAAGTCGTAGGAGCAGGACCAGGAAAGATCCTGACGACGGTTTTCGGTACAATAAAGATAAGAGGCACGCGTCGGCGTGCCCCTTAGTTATCGGAGAATCTTTCCACCAATTATGCGCCGGCCGTAGTCGCCAGAGCCTTCTGCTCGACTGCCTTGGGCTGATTCTGCTGATGTTCTTTCGGTTTGCCTTCGCTGCTGCGAACTTGAATTCCACCTTTTAGCGCGGCGCCGTCTTCCACGCTGATGCGCGAAGTGGAAATATCGCCATGCACTGACCCTTCTGCCCGGATATCTACGCGATCGCTGCACTCGATGTTGCCGGTCACTTTGCCCATGACCACAACTTCGCGCGCCTGAATGCTGGCATCAACCTTGCCATTGCGGCCAATCGTTACCCGGCTTTCGGGCATGGTAACTTTGCCTTCGATGCGGCCGTCAATGTAAAGAGCCTCAGAACCGCTGACCTCGCCCTTGATGTAGAGCGTGCGGCCAATGGTGGCCTGATCCACGGGAGCGGTAACGGTTTTAATGGGATTGTAAGCGTTAGAGTTGGAAGCCGGCGATGCGGCCTTTGGGTTGAAAGAGTTCTCCGACGACTGAAGCATTGGACCTTCCTTGGGTCTCCGCGCAGCGCTTTACTCCTGCATTCCGAACCTGCAAAGCGCCTGACACCTGGTCACGCGGGTATCTGAAATTTGGTGGCCTTCGGCAGTTGCTGGCCTACTGGCCACTCTGAATATCGCACAGACGTAAGTAGAGGTGAGAGATTACGGAAGATGTTGTACAGGTGAGGAAATCCTTAACATTATGAGTTCGGCCCATAAGCAATGGGATCCGCGGCCCGGCCGACGGCGCTATTCCGCCTCCTGCAGGCTCGCGGCCAGTCCTTCCCACTTTTTCAGCAATGCGGCATGAGTGGCTTTGTGCTGGTCGAGTTCCTGCGACTGGCGCTGGCTTTCTTCGGCGCTGACAAAATTCTGCAGCCCAATCTCCAGCTCTGCAATCGCCGTCTCAGCTCGGCTGATCTCCTCTTCCAATTGTTTCACCCGATCCTCCATCTGCTTCCGCTTGATGGGATTCAGTCGTTTTTTTGACGCGTCGGTCGCCGTCGCGTTTCCATTGTTCCCGTTCGCGGAGTCCGCTGTCGTCGGCTTCCCACTTCTCGCAATACCAGGCACAATATCGGCGCTCTCAGTTTCAGATTTTCTAACCGACCTGCCGGGAACGTCGTCGAGCGTGGGCACGACGTGCTGCCCACCCTGTTTACGCCAGAGATAATCTTCGTAGTTGCCGGGAAAGATTTCGACCTTGCCGTCTCCTACTTCGAAGACCCGTGTTGCCAGCTTGTCGATGAAATACCGGTCGTGCGAGACAAATACGACCGTGCCCGTATAGTCCACCAGCGCGTTGAGCAGAACATCTTTCGCCCGCAAGTCGAGATGGTTCGTCGGTTCGTCGAGCAGCAGGAAGTTTGCGGGATGCAGCAGCAGTCGCAAGAGGGCGTAGCGTCCACGTTCGCCGCCAGAAAGCACGCCAATTTTCTTGAATACATCGTCCTCGGAAAACAAAAAACAGCCCAGCAGGCTGCGCAGCTCCGTCTCGCCCGAGCGCGGGGAAGCTTCGCCCAGATCGTCAATCATGCGCGCATCGGCATCGAGTTCTTTATATTGATCCTGCGCGAAATAGTCGGCTTCCACATTGTGGCCGAGTCGGAATTCGCCGCGCGTCACGGGCTCAGTGCCGGCCAGCAGTTTGATCAGCGTAGATTTGCCCGCGCCGTTCACTCCGACCAGCGCGATGCGGTCCCCACGCTCGATCATGAAGTTGACGTTGCGAAAGACTTCTTTGTCGGCAGCGCCATTTTTTCCCGGATAACTTTTCGCCACGCCTTCAAATTCCGCCACAATGCGGCCGCTCGGCTTGGGCTGCGGAAACGAAAAGTGGATGGTCTTTTCTTCCGGCGGAATCTCGATGCGCTCAATCTTTTCCAGTTCCTTGATGCGGCTCTGCACCTGCTTGGCCTTGGTGGCCTGATAGCGAAAACGATTAATAAAGACTTCCAGCTGTTCGATGCGATCGCGCTGATTGCGGTACGCAGCCTGCAGTTGCTCGTTGCGCTGCGTCTTCTGCGACAGAAACTTGTCGTAGTTTCCCGTGTAGAACCAGAAACGCTTGTTCCAGATTTCGGCAATCTTATTGACCGTCACGTCGAGAAAATAACGGTCATGCGAAATCAATACGAACGCGTTGGGATAAGTCTGCAGATATTCTTCCAGCCAGTTGCGCGCTTCCAGGTCAAGATGGTTCGTAGGCTCGTCCAGCAACAGCAGATTGGGCTTCTGCAAAAGCAGCTTGGCCAGCGCCAGCCGCATCTGCCATCCGCCGGAAAATTCGTCGGTCAAGCGCGGCCAATCTTCTTTGCTAAAACCTAACCCCATGAGCACTCGTCCCACTTCGGACTCAATCGAGTAGCCGTCGCGTGTGCGGAACTCATGTTCCACACGATGGTAACGGTCGGCGACGGCGTCATATTCGGCGCTGGTGTGGTCAAGCTCCGCCATGCTGCGCGTGAGCGATTCCAGTTCCGTTTCCATGGCGCGCAGATCGTCAAACACCGACATGCACTCGGCGAAAACGCTGCGGCCTGAAAGAGTGAGACCGTCCTGAGGCAAATATCCGGCGGACGTGCCTTTGGCGATGGTCAGCGAGCCGTAATCGAACGTATCTATTCCGGCAAGCACCTTCATCAGCGTGGATTTGCCGGTGCCGTTGCCGCCCACCAGGCCGACGCGGTCGCGCGGCGTGATGAGCCAGTCCAGGTTTTCGAAGAGCAGTTTGTGGCCGAAACGTTTTCCGGCGCCGGAAAGCTGAATCATGGGACTGGAATTATCGTAACAGGGGCGGCAGGGTCAGGAGAGGGGGGACAGGGGCTTTGAGTGTAATGGACGTTACGTCAACAACCCGAAGGCCTTCTTGATTGCGTCGTCAACGCAAGTGGCGGCGTAGTCGGTAAAGTCACCGATTGGGCTTTCAGCAAAGCGCCTGACGGCGTTCATCAGGCCGATGTTGCCCTCTTGAATCAAGTCCAACATCGGGACGCCCGAGGCGGAGTGTTTTTGTGCAATGCTCACGACTTGGGCAAGGTGCCCTTCAATTAATCTTCTCGCGACATTCTCCCGTGCTTCCTCCCAATCGCCCGGTCCGGCCAGCTCCAGAAATAGCTTCGTCTCCTCATCCTTGGTCAGAGGCTCAACGCTGCTGGCTTCGCGGATGTACATCGCTACTGGATCGTCACGGTCGTGATTTCCCATGCGTGTTGTCTCCCCTTACAGCATAGCTGGCAAGATCAGGCGTGGGTGTTGAAAAAGTCACGTAATTAGCAGGATGAGATTCAACCGAAGCATGTTAGAAGGAAGTGATCCTGCCCATGCTCTGTTTGATACTCATCGTTGGAGGACTGCTGATCATGATGGGG
>Ga0182024_10010871_pt1 | contig 18436 bp, 17 predicted proteins | sample P32metaG_FD_120480 | JGI IMG/M metagenome (GOLD analysis project Ga0182024, IMG submission 120480) | Permafrost microbial communities from Stordalen Mire, Sweden - P3-2 metaG (Illumina Assembly) | ecosystem: Environmental > Terrestrial > Soil > Wetlands > Permafrost | place: Sweden: Stordalen... | reverse complement strand
CTAAAAACGTACGGAACGATGGGAGTGGATTGGGAAGAGCGCGTCGACTTTGAGCGGCTGCGCCGCGAGCGGCTGGCGCGTGTCAAAAGCATGCTCGCCAAGTCGGAAATGGGAGCGCTGCTGTGCTTCGACATGAACAACGTGCGCTACATCACTGCCACGCACATCGGCACCTGGGCGCAGGACAAGATCAGCCGCTTCACCCTGCTTCCCCAAAATGACGAACCCATTCTGTGGGACTTCGGCTCGGCGGCCAGGCATCATCAGTTGCATTGCCCCTGGCTCGGCGAGCGCTCGCGACCCGGAATCGCGTTGCTGCGCGGCGCCATGTCGCCCGAGATGGGACGCGCCGAGGATGTGGCGCGCAAGATCAAAATCGAGCTCGAAAAGCGCGGCTTGGAAAAAGAACCGGTCGGTATCGACGTGGTCGAGCCGCCGATCCTGTTCGCCCTGCAGCGCGAAGGAATCACCGTGGTCGACGGCCAGCAGCTCATGTCCGACACGCGCGTGATCAAGACCGATGACGAGATCACGCTGCTGAATATGTCCGCCATGATGGTGGATGCGGCTTACGAGGAACTGTATCGCGCCATGCGCCCGGGCTTCAGCGAGAACGAAGCGGTGGGACTCGCGAGCAAGGTGCTGTACGACCTCGGCTCGGAATATGTCGAGGGTGTAAACGCAATCTCGGGTGAGCGCTGCAATCCGCATCCACACGTATTCTCCGATCGCGTGCTTCGGCCCGGCGATCCCGTCTATTTCGACATCCTGCATTCCTACATGGGTTATCGCACCTGCTATTACCGCAGCTTCACCATCGGCTACGGCACGCCCGCTCTGAACGATGCCTACCGGCGCTGCCGTGATTATCTGGACGCGGCCATCGAACTGGTGCGGCCCGGCCGGACTACAGCGGAGATCGCATCCGTGTGGCCGAAGGCGCAGGAGTTCGGCTTTCCAAACGAAGAGGCCGCCTTCGCGTTGCAGTTCGGCCACGGCATCGGCCTCGCGATTTGGGAAAAGCCCGTGATCAGCCGGCTGGTATCGCTCGAGCACTCCCATGAAATCAAACCCGGGATGGTGTTTGCGCTCGAAACCTTCTGGCCATCCAAGGACGGTTGGAGCGCGGCGCGCATCGAAGAAGAGATCGTGGTCACCCAGACGGGTCACGAAGTAATCACCCGTTTCCCCGCCGAAAAGCTGCTGGTGGCCGGCACGCAATATTTCACGGTCGACGGCCCGCTTCCCACTACGCGCGATACCGAGGCGCCCCCCAGCCGACGCGTGATCGAAATGATCGAAGCCAGCGCTCAAACTGAACAGGTGGGAGTGTCCCGCTGAGCGCCCGAGGCTTGCGGTAATCAAACCAATATGGCCGTTAGCGTCGTAATGCCTGCGCTCGAAATGGCGCAAGAAACCGGAAAACTGCTCGCCTGGCGGAAGCAAGAAGGCGAAACCGTCACCAAGGGCGAGCCGCTATTGGAGATTGAAACCGACAAGGTTGTGATTGACTTGGAAGCGCCAGCGGATGGCGTTCTCGCGGGCGTAAAGCAGCGCGATGGCGCAGTGGTTCCGGTGGGCGAAATTATCGCCTGGATCGTTGCCCCCGGCGAGCAGCCACCTGCTGACTCGGGGCCCTCTGCTGCTTCTGCTCGCGCCACGCAGGAACAGGCGCGTCCGCACAGTGCCCCTTCCGCCGCAGGACCTGCCGCCGCTGCTCCGGCGATGCGCCCCGATGGCGGACCGAAAATTTCACCAAAGGCCCGGCGCTTAGCGGAAGAGCACGGCGTCGATATCACTGCCATTCGAGGAACCGGGCCCGGCGGAACGATTTCAGGTGAAGATGTTTTGGCAGCGGTGAAGCAAGCCGCGTCGGCTCCGCCCCCCCCCGAAGCGCCCGCGTTAAGCGCCATTGCCCGGCTCATGGCCGAGCGCACCGCGCAAGCTTGGACAACGGTTCCGCATTTTTTCCTGACCCGCGACGTGGACGCCAGCGCACTCATCGCGGCGCGTGACACCGCCGGGGTCGATCGTCCCACCCACACCGATTTGCTAGTCGCTATCGTGGCGCGCGTCTTGAAAAAACATCCCAAGATGAACGCCAGTTGGACCGGTAGCGCCATCCGCATGAATCCCGCCATCAACATCAGCATCGCGATTGCAGTTAAGGACGGAGTGGTGGGCGCTGTGATCCCGAACGCCGACAGCGCGGACTTGAAAACCATCGCCGCGCGCCGCCGCGATCTCGCCGAGCGTGCCAAGGCCGGCCGCCTGCATCCACCCGACATTGAGGGCGGAACGTTCACCATCAGCAATCTCGGCATGTACAACATCGATGCCTTTCAGGCCATCATCACACCGCCGCAAGCCGCGATTCTGGCGGTAGGCCGTATCACCGATCGCGTCGTACCCATAAACGGCCAGCCCGCCATCCGGCCGATGATGACCATCACGCTGTCGAGCGATCATCGCGTCGTGGATGGCGCTCAAGCCGCCCTCTTCCTCAACGATGTCGTCGAGGCGTTCAGCCGGCCAAGTCAGTCGCTTTCTGATATATAATTCAAAAGCCAACCAAGCGGCACGATGAAGCGCAGTACCAGCCGAATATTGACCACGCACGCCGGCAGCCTGGTACGTCCCGTGCGGCTTCTTGACCTCGTGCATGCACAGCAGAACGGTGCGCCGCCCGATCGGCACGTGTTCGAGAATTGCCTGAAGGACTCCGTCGCCGAAGTGGTGCGGCAACAAGCGCACGCGGGAATCGACATCGTCAGCGACGGCGAATTCGGCAAGTCTACAAGCTGGTCCCTCTACGCGCTCGGGCGTCTGAGCGGCTTCGAGCTGCGCCCGGTCCAGCCCAATGCGAATCCATTCGCCAGAGGCGCGGATAGGGAACGCTTTCACGATTTCTATGCGGAATTAGAAGGCCGCAACGAGCGCGCCTGGTCGAATGTGACTCAGCAAGACGCGGTCTGCGTCGCGCCCGTCCAGTACACCGGGATCGCTGAGCTCCAGCGCGATATCGACAACTTCAGGGCAGCGCTTAGCGGTGTCCAGGCTGAAGAAGCATTTTTACCGGTTGCGGCGCCCTCCAGCGCGATTCCAGACCGGAAAAACGAATATTACAAGAGCGACGAGGACCTTCTTATCGCCCTCGCAGAAGCACTGCGCACCGAATACCGCACCATCGCAGATGCTGGCTTTCTGGTCCAGATTGACGACGCCCGCGCCGCGGTCACGTATGACCGCATGGTGCCGCCAGCCAGCTTCGACGATTACTATCGCTGGCTCGCCCATCACGTCGAAGTGCTGAACCACGCGCTGCAAGGGATCCCCGAAGACCGCGTTCGCTACCACGTATGCTGGGGCAGTTGGCCTGGCCCGCACACCACCGACGTGCCACTGAGAAAGATCGTCGATCTGATTCTGAACGTCCGCGCGGGCGCTTACTTGATTGAAGCCGGCAGTCCTCGTCACGAGCACGAGTGGCGCGTCTGGGAAGAAGTGAAGCTGCCGGAGGGCAAAGTCTTAGTCCCCGGTGTGATCAGCCATTGCACGAATGTGGTGGAGCATCCGGAACTTGTCGCAGAGCGCATCCTGCGATTCGCCCGTCTGGTGGGCCGCGAGAACGTGATCGCGGGAACGGACTGCGGCTTCGCCCAGGAGCAGTTCAACCGGCGTGTTCATCCCACCATCATGTGGGCGAAACTGGAAGCGATGACCGAAGGCGCGCGGATTGCGAGCGAGGAGCTTTGGGCTCGCCCCAGGCCGTTTAGAACCGGACAATTGGTGCAAGGACATTCATGAGGAGAACTTTCATTGGCGTACATTTTTCATGAGGATGAGCTACCCAGATTGGTTTCAGTCGTGCCCGGACGAGAGCGCACTTTTTTCGTAAACCAGGAACTGGCAAACATCGACGACATGCTGGCCGGGATCATGCACTACAAGAAAGGCGGCTCTTCGCCTTATCATTTTCATAAGAACTGCGAGCACTTTTACTTCATCATGGAAGGGCAAGGAACGGTGGAGTCCGAAGAGGGCACGCGCAAGGTCGGCCCGGGCGACATGATCTTCATCCCGGCCGAAGAAAAGCATCGCTTGCGTGCCACCGAAAGCCCTTTGTTCTATTTCGAATTCCAAGCGCCCAACCGGTTCAAAACCACCATCCTGGATGGTACCGAGGATGATCTGCGCTGGAATCGCGTAGACGGCCGAGTGTGGGTCCAAACATAATCTTAATCTTATGGCGCTGACATTCATCGATACCAATAAGCTGCCGCGCGTGAAAACGGCCCAGGGCGAGGCTACCGAGATACTGAATGGCCAGCTCGCCGGCGCCAAGAACGTGACCGGCATCCTGCACTGGCTAAAATCGGGTGAGAAATTTGATGCTGCGGCCTCCAACAAACATCAGTTGATTTACCTGATGGAGGGAAAAGGACGTGTCCGCCTCAACGGCCAGGATTACGATGTCGCTAAAGGTGCTGGAGTCTATCTTGGCCCATCGGAAACTGCGACTATTCAAGCCCAGGATGGAGCCACGCTCAAACTCTTTCATCTGATCGTTCCGCGAATTCCAGCCTAGCGCCAAGGGGGCGCTTCACCATGGCAACCACGTATTCAAAAAAGAAGCCCTTTTACAGGAACCTCTCCGCCCAGGTGCTGATCGCGAGCGCGATTGCGATCGTCTTCGGATATCTGAGCCCGGATAAGGCTGCCGCCATGAAGCCGCTCGGAGACGCTTTTATCCGCCTGATCACGATGATTATCGCCGTAGTCATCTTTTGCACCGTGGTGTCCGGCATCGCCGGCATGGAGGATATGAAAAAGGTTGGCCGCGTCGGCGGCAAGGCGCTGCTTTATTTCGAAGTGGTCTCGACACTGGCGCTCATCATTGGCTTGATTGTCGCCAACGTGTTCCATCCGGGCAGCAGTTTCAATATCAATCCAGCCACGCTCGATGTCAAGGCGGTTGCTGGTTACGCGGGCCAAGCCAAAGCTCAAACCGTCACCGACTTTATCTTGCACATCATCCCCGCCACCCTGGTGGATGCCTTCGCCAAAGGTGATATTCTTCAGGTTTTGCTGATCGCGGTCCTGTTCGGCTTTGCGCTCTCAATGGCCGGACCCCGCTGCAAGCCGCTTGTCGATCTGTTCAGCGCGCTCACTCACGCGGTATTCGGCGTCGTGAATATCGTGATGCACCTGGCCCCGATCGGCGCTTTCGGCGCCATGGCCTTTACGGTCGGCAGATACGGCATCGCGTCGCTCGGACCGCTGGCTCAACTGATCCTGCTCTTCTATGCCACCTGCATTCTTTTCGTCGTCATTGTGCTGGGACCAATCGCGTATTTCGCCGGCTTCAACATCTTCAAGTTCCTGCTCTATATCAAAGAAGAGATTTTGCTGGTGTTGACTGTCAGTTCATCTGAACCGGCGCTGCCCACTCTGATGGAGAAAATGGAACGGCTAGGCTGTTCACAGGCGCTGGTCGGGCTGGTCGTGCCCACCGGCTACACGTTCAACACCGACGGAAGCAGCTTGTACATGACCTTAGCCGCCGTATTCATTGCTCAGGCCACGCATACCTCGCTGACGATCCCGCAGCAACTCACCATCTTGGCGGTCGCGGTTTTAACGTCGAAGGGCGCCAGCGGCGTGCAGGGCGCAGCATTCATCGCCCTGGTCGGCACCTTGATGGTGATCCCCTCCATTCCTGTCGCCGGCATGGCGATCATTCTGGGTATCGACCGCTTCATGAGCATGTTCCGCGCCATGATCAACATGCTCGGCAACGGCGTTGCCACCGTCATCGTCGCGCGCTGGGAGCATGAACTGGACGCCGAGTCGCTTCGCAGAAATCTTTCGCGCGAGAGCGAAGCGCGAGTCGCCGTCACGGTCTAGTTTCCTGCTTCCGCGATGCAATCACAGAAGTCGCCGCACCATCTTTTGACCGCGTTTACCGAAGAGGAGCACCCATGAAAATATTTGTGATTGGTTTGATGCTGTTCGGTGCCGGAATTTCGATTCCCTATGCACAAAGCCCCAGCCCCGCACGCCCGTCGATTGCCAATGAAGCCGACTTCCGTCGCGCGATGAAAGAGCTTTCTAACTGGGGAAGATGGGGAAATGACGATGAACTCGGCGCCGCCAATCTGATCACGCCCGCGAAACGGAAGCAGGCCCTTGCTTTGGCAAAGGAGGGCGTGACCATTTCACTCGCGCACGATGTCGCCCAGGAGAAGGCCGCGGATGCGCCCTTCATTCTGGAGAGGACTCTAAACGACGTCACCGCGACAGGCACTACCGATCGCTACCAATACACGGGCACGTATCATGGCGTGGTCCACAGCCATCTGGATGCCGTGGATTGTCACGTCATGTATGAAGGCAAGGGATATAACGGCCGCCCGATGGAAGACATCAAAGCCGCGGGCGGTTGCCCAAAAGGGAACATTACCGCTCTGAAAGACGGCGTGGTGACGCGTGCCATCTTGTTCGACGCCACGCGCCTGCCAGGAAAGGCCACATCGCAAGCTTGGCTTGAACCGGGAACGGCCATCCATCGGGAAGACCTTGAATCCATGGAAAAATTGGAGCACGTAAAAGTGGCTCCCGGCGACGTCATACTTCTCTATACCGGCCGTTGGAAGCGGCGCGCCGAGAAGGGGCCGTGGGGAAGGGATACCGGTTTCGCCGGTTATCACGCCGACGTTGCATTCTTTCTAAAAGAGCGTGGCGTTTCTTTCATCGGCAGCGATGGACCGAACGACGTCATGCCCTCGGGTCTTCCGCCGACCATCGGAATCCCGCTTCATCAGCTGGCGCTGGCCGCGATGGGCGTCGACATTTTCGACAATCTCGATTTCGAAAGAGCCGTCGAGCATGCGAGGCAGTTGAATCGCTACGAGTTTCTGTTCTCGGCCGCCCCGCTGCGGATCGCGCTGGGAACTGGTTCGCCTCTTAATCCACTGGCGATTTTCTGAACCGGTAATAATTTAGAAATTGATCCTGGCAATTCCCCCAGGATTGATTTACACTCTACACAGCCGTCTAAGAGTAATCTCCTTCCCGGGAATCTCTTTCTCCGACAGAAAGCAGGCATAATGTCTAGCGCGCCGGAAGTTGCGCAGATCTCCGAAGATTTGTCGGCATCGGCAGTAGTAAGAGAGCTAGCGAACGACTTACGTCAGCCGCTGAGTTCCATCGCCGCCATCGCTTACTACGTTGAGATGACTATTCCTGCCGGACAATTACAGTCGCAGCATTATATGCAGCGGGTCCAAGAGTTGGTGGCTCAGACGAACTTGATCCTGGAGCATGCCGCCTCGCTGCAGCGCGAAGTCTAGGGTAGCCCCTCTCCCCCTGCTGGAGTGCCCATGCTCATGTCTTCACACTGTTGAAGAGCTCCCGATAACAATTGATGCACGGCCGGCTTCGCCGGCACAAAGGATCCTGGTGCGGGCAGCGGTGGCGTGTGCGACGGAATAGGACGAGGATGGCGAAGCTAGCGACGGGCACTACAAGGAAAACCATAACTCGCGAAATCGAAATCACTCGGTACAACGTGCCGTTACAAATGTACCTCGGTTTCCCGGCAATTGTGGGAGAGTGCCTTTGCGTTGCTTCCGCAACGGTGCCGGTTCAAGTTTATGGTTCACCTGGCCGTCGCTCCGGCCCACGCGCAGATTGATCCAAAGCGCGAATTCGTCGAGTGTTCAACGTCGCCGCGACTCCGTACTGGTGCGGAGTCGGGTGCTTGCGCCACAAAATAATGTAAAGTGGGCGATCATGGCGGACGCGCTGAGCGATCTCATCAAGAACACTTTGCTGATTGTCGGGGCGCTGTTTCCGATCGTCAATCCAATCGGTGACGCGCCGATCTTCCTGTCGTTAACGCGCGGGCTGTCGAGCCGGGGGCGAGCAGTGCTGGCTAGGATGATCGCCCTGAACGGCCTGATTCTGATTCTCATCTCGATCTTCATTGGTACCCACATCCTGACGTTCTTTGGCATCTCTCTGCCCGTGGTCCAGGTCGGCGGGGGGTTGGTGGTGATTTCGACTGGTTGGGCGCTTCTGCGGCAGCCCAATGATGGCGACACGGATGACAAGGCTGCCGGGCCGGAGTGCAACGAGGCCAGCTACACACGCCAGGCGTTTTATCCTCTGACGCTGCCCCTGACCGTAGGTCCAGGCTCGATCTCGGTGGCGATTACAGTCGGCGCCAATCGTCCCGAAGGATCGGAGTGGCGATGGCCTCTGATCGGAGGAATGTTGCTGGGCGCGGCTTTGATTTCGGCATGCATCTACTTGAGTTACCGGTTCGCCGAACGGCTCGCCCACACGCTTGGCGACACTGCCATGAACGTTATACTCCGCCTGTCGTCGTTCATCCTGGTCTGCATTGGAGTCCAGATTTTGTGGAATGGGCTTAGTGCTCTACTGCGGACCGTCCTTCGGTAACAGCGTTATTCGTCCCTGTGCTGCGGGCTTTCTCGGGTTGTAGGCGACAAAATGCTTTATCGTCTAGTAAAGAGGGTTCGCACTTTTGGGATCCCGATCAGCAGGCCGCCGCTTATACCAATCGAACGCTCATGCCCTCGCCCGAAACTGTAATCGAAGCCCGGTTCGAGGTACCAGCCCAATCTATGCTTCGCGGAAGGCCAGAACATAAAATCCAGCACGACCTCCCCGCCTAGTGAATTCGTTGTCATACCGTACGCCCTGGTATGGATCCACTCCGGACCTGCACCCAACATAAATTCAGCTTTTTCGGAGAGGTCCCATGGCTTCTTGAATAGAAGGTCGGTATCCCATTCTACCGAGTGACGGCTGAACAGCGGCGTCGCGCCCGCCTCAAGTTCTAACCAGTTTTCTATCGGCGTAACTTCAACGGCCAGGTCGGGGCCGAAGCTCGATCCGCCGTTCTTGAGATCCCGGCCGGCGGCCCCACCAACCTCGACGACGGCCGCAGGCTCTTGATTGACCCCTTGCGCGAAGGTGTTTCCAGAGGAGAGCAACAACGACGCCAACAGCAGAGATTTGGTGGGGTTCACTGGACGGAAGTGTATCAGCTTTCCTCAATTGGGACGGCGGTACTCTTAGCAAAAGATTATGGCATCTGGGACGCCGTATACGCCACGATATTCATCATGTCGTCGGTCGTCAGGTTGGCGACTACGGGCTTCATGAGCTCTGTCCAGGTTCCTTTGCGGAAGCCTTGCTGCATGTCGAACATCTGGCGCATCAAGTAGCTGGGTGAACGGCCGGCGAGACCGGGCACCGGGCCCAGGCCTTTCAGGTCGGTGCCGTGGCAAACGCCGCAGGCGATGGTCTTACCGCCTCCCTTGGTGACCAGCACCTCACCCTTTTTCACCGCCCCGACGGGCACGTAAGCCGTGAAGCCGGAGTGCGGATCGCGCAACACTTCGGTGGCTTCCGCATTGATTGGAGCTTCCACGATGCGGTTTCCAAGCGGCTCCATCTCTTTGCCTTCGATCAGGAACAGGCCGTTGGAGGGCTTGGCCTTGGGGACAATTTTTACTTCGACGACCTTGATCCACGGCGTCCACTTCATGGAGCCAAAGTATTCGGCGGCGGCTTTGATCTCATCGTCGCTCATGTTTTTAGCGAACTGGATCATGAGGTTCGTGTTGGCCTTCCGCGGATCGGCGCTCTTGCGGTTGCCATTCTTGAAATCGTTCATCGTATGGACAAAATATTCGGTCGAGAGGCCGCTGACACCCGCATTTTCCGAGCGGCCCTTGCCGTTGGGATAGTGGCATAGGCCGCAGGCCCACACATTGGATTGCTTGCCGTGAGCGACCACGTCGGGCATCTGGGGATGTTCGCCGGGGAACCAGTCGGCCGGGCCGAAGCGGTTGGCGATCTGCGCGCGAGAGAACTGCACCGTCGCGCCGGGGATGCTGCGCGGACTCTGATCCGTGTTGGCCGGACCGATGGGGGTGGGCGTAGCCCCAGCTTGCGGCGGGCCTTCAAAGCCGTAGGCCCACGGCGGCGGATCGGCGGCTAACATTGTGCCGACGCTGATGACGAAGGCGAGGGCGAATATCGCGATGTGAGAAATCTTCATTGGCCTCCTCTGGGCTGCGGTCCAGTGAAATTTGCGCGGCGAAGGGCCGCGATCGATTTAGGATACAACGGCGGTCGAAAGGATGGGGTAGTAACCGGTAGCTGCTTCTTGGGGGATTGTCGGCCCGGATACGCGGCACGGCATGTCCGACGCGGCGAGGACGCCAGTGCGATCTACGGTACGTGTCAGCAGCAAATTCGTCGATCGCCGCGCCCAAAGGTTTTTCTAGTCTCTCGTGATTTTCCTTGTGATTCAGTGATAAAGTGCACGAATCACCATTGAAGATGAGAGCCTACTCGTTTTTGATGCCGTCCCTGCCCGCCAATATGTCGGTGCCACGGCTTTCCGAAAAGATTGGGAAGGCCTTTTGGCGGCGTACCCGGCGAGCATTCATGCGGAGGTGAGCGACTGGAAGACGGAAACCGCCTGGCGTATGGGCACGGCATCTTCCGAACCAGCGGACCGGACAAAGCTGGCAGGCCCTTGGACCTCACGGTTCGCGTCACCGATGTTTTCAAGAAGATCAGTGGGGAGTGGCTTGTCATCCACGAGCATGTTTCATGGCCGGTCGATATCGAGACCGGCAAGGCAGATCTAAGCTCGAAGCTATAGCTCAGTTTTTTGTACGGTGCGAGCCTGCTATTGTTGCCAAGCAGAAGCGCGGAGCGTATGGCGGGAGCCGGTCATCGGCAGGTTTGTGCAAATAATAGCCAGAAGGTACTTAGCGTCTGAAGCCGCTGTACCAGAGTACATTAGGCAAACTCCGCTATTGGTGCTTCCTATTCCGTATTGCAATATGGACGCAGTATGGAATCCAATCGCCGAGACGCAGACCGATTTCCCATGCAAAGGGATCTCCACTACAAAGTTCTGGATCGCCGGGGTGCGGGCGAAGCTGGCGTCGGGAAAACGATCGACATGAGCAGCAAGGGCGTTCTATTCACCACAGACGGCCACGTACTGCGCGGCAGGTTGATGGAAGTCTCAATCAATTGGCCTGCCCAATTGAACAGCGTCGTTCCATTAAAGTTCGTCACCCGAGGCCGAGTGGTGCGCTCGGAGCACGGAATAGCTGCCATTGAAATACAGCATTCCGAGTTTCGAACCCAGCGCCAGGTTCACAGGACCGCTCAGTAGTACACAGTCCTGGTTGGAAATTGCGGTACATCTTCCTCTACAGTAGTCGTAAGCTTGGGCTATGGCATTCCAAGATTTTATAGAAGAAGTGCAGGTGCACGGACGGGATCTAGTGGATCACGTGAAGTCGCTGATTCACGAAGGCAACGTGCAACGAATCATCGTCAAGGACGAGCATGGCAACACCTTCGTGGAGATTCCGGTTACGGTGGCAGCGATCGGCGCAATCCTAGCTCCGCTCTTGGCCGCACTCGGCGCGATATCCGCCCTCGTTGCTAAATTCACCGTTGTCGTCGTGCGAATAGAGCCAAAACCGCCCGCAACAGCCGAGAAGCAACACTCAACGTAAGCGACGATTACCAGACCCTCGCTTAGGGTGTTGTGTTGGCTTGTGTCGTTTCCGCCCGGCCGTGCGAAATCTTCAGTCAGGTGCTGAAGGGCAAGAACTGCTGTGAAGCACACGCTGATGCTGGTGGGCTCCGGCGCGGGCGAATTGAAAGGCGATCCTGCGCTATAGTTCGAACCGGCAGCCTTACCTCCCAGGCCCGATGCGCCTCGGCATTTTCCGTTCGCCGTTTACAACTGGCGGGAAGTCCTTCACTTCGTCGTACACCTCGGTAATGAACCGGTCCTTGCTCTGCTTCGTGTCGCCCAGCGTGGTCGCGTCATAGGGTGCAGTCAGGTTCGCGGCCAGAATTTCATCCAGCGACTTGCCCTCGTCGCGGAGCTTCTGCACCTTTCCCAAAATGTCGACGAGCATGGCACGGTAGCCCAGCAGATCCTTCTCCCTGACCAGCGTTCCGTGGCCCGGGACGAGCGTCGTATCGGGGCCTGCAAGCTTTCGAATGAGGTCAACGGCCTCGATCATGCCCTTGATCGAACCGCCGTTGGCTTGGTCGGCAAACGGATAGCCAAAGTTGCGATAGAAATCCTCGATATAGATCACGTTCGCCTTGTTGAAGCGCACAATAGTGTCACCCGCAGTGTGGGACGGCATCATCGGAATAAAGTCCACCGTTTCGCCATTCATCTGGATCGTGACCGCGGGGGTCCCTGGCGAGCCGTACCGATAGATCACAGTTGGAACGCCGGAGGGATCGGGCGCACGACTGGCGTTGCCCGGCGGGCTGAGCATTTCATCGCGCAGATTCTCCTGCGAGAAAATCACCGCCCCCTGTTTCGCGAAGAATGCATTACCGCCGGTGTGGTCGGGGTGAATATGAGAATTGACCACGATCTTAATGGGAGCACTGGTGAATGTCCGGATTGTGTCGAGCGTCTTGGTCGCCAGTTGTGGATCCTCGGTATCCACCATCAGCACGCCGTCGGAGCCGAAGAGCACTGCCACCCTACCACCGGCAGCATCGGGATGTGTCGGGTCAAGACCCGCCGAACCGTGCAGAGAATAGAGATTCGGCGCCAGCTTCTCGGTAACCAGCATCTCGATCTTGTCCCAGGGCGTTTGGTACCCCTGAGGAAACTGGTATGGCCCTTTCCCCGGTGGAACGACCGTGATCGGATAACCCGGCTCCTGTGCCCACACCCTGGCGGAAACAGCCGCTACCGTCCACAGTATTAGCACTCCCAGTTTCATAGCCTCGGCCCTTCCGATCCTGAGTTTCGATTCTACCGGATCTGAACAGCGGGATCGGGACAATCAACCCTAGTCTATGTCCAGATCAGCCGAAACACATTCCTGGAGTTGCAAACCGCCACGGCAAACCGGCCGCCTGGAATCAGTCACTTCGGCGTGGGTGGCTCGCGAATCCAAAGATTCAAGGCGCGATGTGGAGTGAGCCGGCACACCGGACATTGAATCGATAACCACTCTGCCATCGTCAGCGAAAGGCCATCGACGACCTGGTGCCCCACCGCGTTGTGAGCCCGAAAGATGAGATCAAATTGACATAAAGGCGACGCACGGAACTTATGTTGCGGACCTCGTCACACACACGCCATGAGCATGCATTTGGACGTAAAACGCCGCCCGTAGAAGTCCCTACTAAACTATGCCGTTAGTTTGAATGAACTCGTCAGTTCGTGGAGCTCGAGGCCTTCAGCTTGGCGAGCTTTTCTTCGAATTCGGCTTCGCGCGCGGCGGCAAACCCTCTAAAGATGTTCGGATTCACAGCAAGCTTGCTGTCCGCCTTGAGCCTGGCAATTCGCTCAAGGATGGTCCCCGATGGCTGATTCAGGACCCCGCCCCAGCCATAAATGCCATTTTCGAGATAGATGTCTATGGGAAGCACCTTCCTCCATGTTTCGAAGGTGTGGTGCACGGATGCCTCATTTATATACGGGCTGCGGCTGATATCTTCCGGAAACTCCCAGCAGCAAAATTCGAACACGCGGTAGTTGTGACCTCCGTCCCGAACCGTAAACAGCCAACTGGTTGACGCCGGGCTGTGTCCGGGAGCCAGGTATGCAGTCACCGATAAAGGCCCCACTTTGACGACATCGCCATCGTAGAGCGCTCGCTCGACTTTTACCGGGGGTACGGGACGTCCACCGCCGCCGCGAGCACCCAGGTTGGGCTGGCCGCCCTGCGCTCCTGGTGCGCGACCTCCTGGCTGACCTGGCCCTCGGCCACCCACATTGGGAGCCGCGGGAGGCGCGCCGCGGTGCTCCAGGAACGGAACTTCTGCGAATCCGGCCATGATCTGCGCACCGGTCTTCTCCTTCATATAGGCTGCCCCTCCCGACACATCCGGATGACTATGGTTGAGCAGGATGACCTTGATATCGGTCATCTTGAAACCTAGGCTTTCGATATTCTTCTGAATCGCCTCGGAGGCGTTTACGTAACCCGCGCCTAGCAGAATATGACCTTGCGGAGAGGTCAGCAGGTACGCACTTCCATTGGCATCGCCGACCATATAAAGATTACCAATGACCTTGAACGGCTCGGCTGGTCCGCTCGGGTCGGTGATTTGCGCGCGAATTTCAGCGGCCGTAGCAACCAGCTGTTTGCCGAGGTCGAGATCCTTCTCGGTAAAAGGCGCCCTCGGACCCTGCGCCTCGAGAGAGAGACAAACAGCGGAAAGCAAAACAACCATGGGCAGGCAATCTCGGTACATGGATTCCTCCTTTGGAAAGGCTACGACGCACTATATCGCACAGCCGCCAAGCTGGGCAAGCGACGAATCGAGTACTATCGATGAAGAACGACAAAGGCAACCCAAATGGCAACCTTGTTGAAGACCGGCCGGTTTTTGGCGCTAGCAGCGTGCCTCGCAGCTCTGTTCGCGATCGTGTGCATGATTGCCGCTGCCCAGACCCCGAACTCGTCCGCGATAACGATCACTTTGGCGGGGCAGTCAATGATCCGATCGGATATTCGCGAGACCGCACCGTCGGCGGTTCCGGTGATCCAGGGGCTGCTGAAGGGCGATGTGGTGTTCACCAATTTCGAAGCAGCAGTGGCCGAAAAAGGCGAGGCGGTCCATGAGGGCAGGGGCTTTCTCGCGCCGCCTGAAGCACTCGATGCGCTGAGAACGTTCGGTTTTAACTTATTGTCCTTGTCCGGCAACCATGCATTCGATCTGAAGGCGACCGGCATTCAGAACACGATCAGGGAAGCGGATAGCCGGAAGCTCGTTCATGCCGGAACTGGAAACAACTTGGTCGAAGCTGCAGCGCCAGGCTATCTGCATACCCCGAAGGGCACGATAGCCCTGATAGCAAGCGCGTCAGGGCTGATTACGCCGGGAGGAAGCGCTACGGCGGATCGACCGGGCGTCAATGAGCTCCGCGTCGAGGCCGGTGACAAGGAAAATGAGGCGAGTATCGATCTGCCCGGCGCGCCTGGAAACACGCCGAATCCAGAGGATTCGCAACGCATCCTTCAGAGCATTCGTGACGCCCGTAAGCAGGCGGCCCTCGTGATCGTGTATCAACATAACCACGTTTTTGGGAACCACTCGTTCACGACAATTTTCACAGAAGGGATGCAGGAACGCCTCGCCCCGAATGATTGGGTCAAGAAGTGGACGCATGCAGAGGTGGATGCAGGGGCGGACATAGTGGTGATGCATGGTGCGCCTCTGTTGCACGGGGTGGAGATTTATCACGGAAAGCCCATCTTTTACGATCTGGGCAACTTCATTTACAACTTGCCGCCAACGCTCACATATATCCACGAACCGATGAATTGGGAGAGCGCCGTCGCGTACGTCCAATTTCAAGGCAAAAACCTGCAATCGATCTCGTTCCGGCCGATCGTCTTGAACTACGTGGGCGAAGGCCAACCCGATATCCACAGCGAATACGCCAGTAACCAGTTCCTCCACACGCGCGGCTTGCCATCCCCGGCGACCGGTGCGCGAGCAGGGTATATTCTCCAGCGACTGGCCGAGCTGTCTAGACCCTTTGGCACCAAACTTGAAATAAAGGGCGACACGGCGGAAATCAAGCTGAGAACCGAAAATTAGCCTCGAATCTTTGTGTCCGCGCGTCGGCGCTGATGATCCTGTTTAGATTTTGCCCCAGGATGTAGTGCGCTCCGGAGTGATTCGTATGATCGGTGCGTCGTCCGCGAGCATTCCTAGGGCATACTGCGGGTATTTGGCTCTTAACTTGCGAATCGCCCAGGCATGCTCTTTATGCGCCGACTTCGGAATCAGCTTGGCTTTGCCACGTATTAAGACATACCAGAGTTGTGTCCAGTCCTCGTCGTATTCGTCGATCAGAATCGCCACGCGGGGTACCGCCCGAATGTTTCGCAAACGCGCGAGCCGTTCTGGTGGAACACGCTTCGGTTTTTGGTCTATCGCTGTGTAGAAAAGCTTGCCGTCATAAACAAAACAGATCGGCACGATATATGGTCGACTCTTGGCATCCAAAGTCGCGAGCCTTCCAACTCTGGCCTTCTTTAATATTTTCTCAACCGCACCGGACCCCCTCACACTCCCAATCGCGCGTAATTGTCGAGGACGCCCATAATTTCGTCACGAGTTAGATCAGGAATCGCGAGAAGCGCACGTTGGATACCAAGCTCGCGGTATTCGGCGAGAACCGCCTCGTTGGCTGGCGCCCCGAACACACTGATCGACAGCGTCGAGAAGTCCCGCCCAGCCGCCGATGCCGCTTGACGTAACCGCGCGACCGCTTCTTTAGCGTTGAAGCCCGGTCTGGCGATTGGCAGCCAACCATCGCAAAATTCCACGACACGCTTCAAGGTATGGTCGCTAGAGCCGCCGAGAAGTATCGGCGGGTAGGGCCGTTGCGCGGGCTTTAGGGTAAAGCCAGACAGGATCGAAGTTCACCATTTCTCCGTGGAAGGCCGCCTCCTGCTGTGTCCATAGGGCCTTCATGGCCAGGATGCGTTCGCGCATCAGCTTGAAGCGCGTTTCGTAGCGCGCTCCGTGATTCTCCATTTCATCGACATTCCAGCCACCGCCAATACCGAAAATGAACCGGCCGTTGGACAACTGATCCAGACTGGCCACGCACTTCGCCGTCACGATCGGGTCGCGCTGCGGTATTAGGCAAATGCCGGTGCCGAGCAAGATTTTCGTTGTTGCAGCGGCGGCAAACGACAGCGCCACGAACGGGTCGTGCGTATGAGAATAAGCTTTGGGCAGTTCTCCGCCGCCGGGGAATGGGGTGCGGCGGGACGTTGGAATGTGCGTGTGCTCCGGAAGGAGCAACGAATCGAAGCCGCGCTCCTCAGCCGCGCGCGCCAGTTCGCGGATGTCGATGCCATAGTCTGTTGGAAAATAGAAAACACCAACACGCATTGTCAGTTCTCCTGTCCGCTCACATGATCGCACGTTGGCCGCCGCCGGCTTTGCCTGCGGCGGTCCAGATACATTCGCTATCATCATGGCTTCATCTGTAAAGTGGAGCGACAATAATGACTCAGCCTGTTGGTTCTCTAAAAACCTGGAATACTTCCACGTTGAGTTCGGCGCAAGCTCCTGCCGAACCGTGCGTGCTGGTGATTTTCGGTGCCTCTGGCGACCTTACCAAGCGCCTGCTGATGCCCGCCTTTTACAACCTTGCCTGTGACGGCCTGCTACCCGAGCAGTTTGGCGTTGTGGGCATCGCGATGGACGAATTCACCACCGAATCATTTCGCGAAAAGATGTCAAACGACATCCAACAATTTTCCACGCGTAAGGACTTCGACACAAAAACCTGGGACTGGCTGTGCTCACGCCTTTACTATACGCAGGGCAAGTTCGACGACAATGTCGCGTTTACCCGTTTGGCTGAACTCGTGTCGAAACTGGACCAACAGTATCAGGCGCGCGGCAACGTTCTGTTTTACATGGCTACGCCGCCGTCTGTGTTCGGACTCATTTCGGGTCACCTCGATAAGGCCGGCTTCAAAACCTCTTCCACAGGCTGGAAGCGAATCATCGTGGAAAAGCCTTTCGGCACCGATTTGCCTTCCGCGATCGCGCTGAATCGGGAAATTCTCAAGTACTGGACCGAAGACCAGATCTACCGCATCGATCATTATCTCGGCAAAGAGACGGTCCAGAACATCATCGCGTTCCGGTTCTCGAACGGCATGTTTGAGCCGCTGTGGAATAGGAACTTCATCGATCACATTCAGTTTAGTGTTGCGGAAGCTGTCGGTGTTGAGGGGCGCGGCGCATATTATGACCGGTCAGGCGTACTGCGCGACATGCTGCAGAACCACATGTTCCAGATGCTCGCCTACCTCTGCATGGAGCCGCCCAGCTCGTTCGCACCCGAGGCGGTTCGTAACGAGAAGTCCAAGGTGCTGGAAGCCGTGCGTATCATGAATGCCAGCGCCGTGCGCGCCAACACCGTTCGAGGCCAGTACGGCCCGGGCCGTGGCCCCGATGGAAAACCGGCGCTCGGTTATCGCGAGGAGCCCAGCGTGCCCACTCAGTCCGCAACGGAGACGTTCGTGGCGGTCAAGTTGTTCATCGACAACTGGCGATGGCTTGGCGTTCCGATCTATCTTCGTTCCGGCAAGCGGCTGTGGAAGCGCGGCACTGAGATCGTCGTCGAGCTCAAGAACCCGCCCGACGTTGTGTTCCGCGGCACACCGGTTGAATCCCTGGAACCGAACCGGCTGATCTTTCACATCCAGCCGGACCAAGGCATCGAGCTGCGATTTCAAGCCAAGACGCCCGGACCGGAGATGTCTCTGCAAAATGTGAACATGCGCTTCGACTACAGCCACGCGTTTACAGCGTCGCGTGCGGTTGGCTACGAAGTACTCAT
>Ga0182024_10010870_pt1 | contig 18436 bp, 16 predicted proteins | sample P32metaG_FD_120480 | JGI IMG/M metagenome (GOLD analysis project Ga0182024, IMG submission 120480) | Permafrost microbial communities from Stordalen Mire, Sweden - P3-2 metaG (Illumina Assembly) | ecosystem: Environmental > Terrestrial > Soil > Wetlands > Permafrost | place: Sweden: Stordalen... | reverse complement strand
TGCTCGGTGCACCGCGGCCAGGGCATCGAGCTCCCGGTGGCGGTCATCGTCGCGCATCCCGCCGCCGGCGCCTTCTTCCTGCGTCGCGAGATGCTCTACACCGCCATCACCCGCGCGCGCCTGGCCACCGTCATCGTCGGCAGCCGCCAGGTCGTCGCCCGCGCCGCCCGGACCCCCGACACCGCCCGCCGGCACGGCCGGCTGGCCGAGCGCCTCACCGCGGCGGCGCCGCTCCCCTAACCGCGCGTCACGAGGGGGCCGAGCAGCTGCTGGCGATCGTGGTGGCGCCGGTGCTGCAGAGCGTCTCCCGGAACACCTCCCACTGCGTGTTCTGGAGGTCGAACAGATACGGCGGCAGGATGAGCGCCAGGCGATCGTCGTAGTTGTAGTTCTTGAAGTAGCCGCTCGCTCCCACCGAGCCGACGATGCCACGGAAGTTCTGGGCGATCGCCCCGTGCACCGTCAGCGTACCCAGGGGCGTGCCACCGCACGTGTAGTTGTCAACGAAGAAGGAATGCGCCAGGGTGAGGATCGCCGCGTCGATCGTCACGTTCGGGTTACCGCTCTGGCATGAGGAGGAGGAATGCTTGACCCGGACGTACTGGTCGGCGACGAGCCCAAGTGTCGCGGGTCCCGTCGGGCTGGCTGTGCCGCCAGGGTTCGTGTCCGTCGAGTTGACGAGGTTGCCGGTGACGATCACGTCGTTCTCGGCCGCAATCGTCAGCGGCGTGCTGTACGTCCCCGAGACGTAGATGTCTCCACAGGGTCCGTAGTAGGCGCCGGGGTAGGTTCCCGACTGGGAATAACCGACGCTCGTCGGGTTGTACCCGGCGCTGCATGCGCCGCCAACGACGTTCTGCGCGTAGATGATGGGGTTCGTCGCCAGGGCGAGGCCAACGATCGGGGTGCACGCGGTAGCGCTCGTGCAGTCCCAACCATTCGCCTTGCCGTCACTGGTCAGCGTCAGCGTCACGGTTCCGGTGTACACCTTGCCGTGGTTGGTGGCGTCGGTGAGCAGGTTCGCGTTGTCGGCCGGCAACGGCACCTGGGGCGCCACGTCGGGCGCGGCGTTGTTCGGCGTCGTCGTCAGTGCTGAGCCGTCGACCGTCGCGCCGGAGCAGTTGTCCGAGGCGCAGATCTCGCTGCTGTTGGTCTTGCTCGGAACCTGGCTGGCGATCTGGTCGTTGCTTCCCGCCCGTCCGAACGTCGGTGAGTTCCCGGACGCCACGTAGAACTGGTCCTGCGTATACATCGGGCCGTTCATGTGGTCGCCGGTCACCCAGTTGATCACGCACGAGCTTCCGGGGCCGGGGCTCTGAAAGTAGAACCTGGCGCAGTTGTCGGTCGAGTCGATGCTCGTGTCCACGGTCTCATACTTGGTGTACCAAAGAAAGGACAGCGGACTCAGCGTCCGAAAACTTGCGACGACCGTGCGTGACTCCGCCTGGCCACCGGTGCCGGAGTGCCCGCTGAACGCGATCCGCAGCGTGCCGGTGTTCTGGTCGATGAGCGACGCGACCGGGTTGGTGACGCTGCACGTGGTGGCGCCGTTGGCAAACACCGGCTGATAGGAGTAGGTCTCACCCGTGGTGGAGCCGGGAACCGAGACCGGGCTTGCCGGGGACTGGCCGGCAGTGTCGTTGGCGCAGTTCTCCCACCATGCCGAGTTCGACGCGTTGCTGTTGAGCTGGTAGAGGTAGGACTGGACGCCAGCCTGAGCGGCGGCGTACGCCTGCTTGCCGTTGAGATCGGTCCGGGTGAGCGCCGCGTCCCCCTGCACCGCGGTGAACACGGCGGCGCCGAGCAGCATCGTCACCATCAGCACGCCCAGCGCGAGGAGCATGGTGAAGCCGCTCTCAGACCGTAGGCGGGCTCGAAGGGTCGCCTCCGAACGGCTCGTGGTGGGGGACGCGCTCACTGGCATGGTGCGTACTGCCCGCTCGAGCTGCTTCCGGACGAATAGTTGGGCGGGGTCGTCAGCCGCAACGAGATGGAGTCGGTGACGGAATCGTCGACCGAGGTCAGTGAGCTGCTGGCGATGTTCTCCGAGCTGGGTCCGACGAGCAGGCTGATGATGACCTCGACTGTCGTGTTGGCGTCCGCCGCCGTCAGCGCGACGGCTGGGTCGAGCGGCGCCGCGGTGATCGTCGTCCCGGTCAAGGGCGATACGTTCGAGCCGTCGGGAATCGCGTAGTAGGTGTTCCCGCCGGTCGTTCCCACCGACTCGTAGGCGAAGTACTGAAACACCGGGCTGCCGCTCGGTTGCTGGGGCAGGTTGGACAGCACGATGTTCGTCGCGATGGAGCTGCCCCGTGTCCAGTCATTGCCGGTCTGGGACGGCGTGTACGTCGCGTTGTAGCTCGTATCGGTGAGAGTTCCGAGCGTGGCGCTGTAGCTGAGCTGGTGCCATACCGGCGTCGGGTTCGCCGCGTTGCCGGTGTAGCTGAGGAAGTCGAGGTCATTCGCGTCGCTCTCCACGGTCCCGTCGGCGGCCACCCCCTCAATGGGAGGGCTGCCGTTGACGCATGCGGAGTGCAGTTCGTTCTCGATGTAGCCGAACGCGGTGCGTGCCTGGCGCGTCGCGTCGATCCGGGTGAACGTGCGCTGCGTCTGGTTCGTGGTCGCGAAGAGGATCGTGGTCGCGCCGACCATCACCAGGATCCCGGCGGCCATCGCGACGAGCAGTTCCACGAGCGTGAACCCGGCTTGAGCTCGGACGGTGTCCACGGCGCTCAACACGTTCCCTTCGCCGTCAGCGTGATCGCCGGGACCGAGTTGGCGGTCGGCGCCGACGAGAAGATGCTGTTCCCGTTGGTGATGGGCACCGTGCTCGCGTAGGTCTTGCCGGTCTTCGGATCCGTGTAATCGACGCACGCGGTGAGCGTGCCCGCCAAACTGCCGGTGGTAGTGGAGTACGGCTGCCCGGGATTGGCGAGCCACCCGGTGCTGGGCATCTGAGTGGTCGGCGGGACCACCGTCGCCCACCAGGTGTCGGTGCATAGCGTGCCGGTGGCAGACTGGAACTTCAGCTTGACCTGTGCGGGCTGGACGAGCTGGCCGCTGTACGTGACGCTCCCGAGGTACAGGAGCGGCTCCTGGATCGCCAGCGCCGAATAGCTGGCTCCCGGGGCCACGCTGGCCGACGTCAGGTTTGCTGCGGGCGGCTTTTGCTGCGGGCAGCGCCCTCCCCACACCGCGTAGTTGTTGCTGTAATTGGGCGTGGCCGGCTGCTGCACCGAGTCGAACGGGAACAGCGGGGTTGCGGTGAAGCCCGGCGAGGCCAGGACGGGGCTCGGCGGCGCGGTCGCCGGGATGACGCCGGACGCGGTGCCGTTCCAGCCACTTCCACTCCACGACATTGCGTCAGCCTCGGCGGTGGCGGTGGTGGACGCCGGTCCGGCGAACGTGCCGACGATGGAGCCGGGCAGCCCCATCACGAATGGGTTCGTGGTCGGGCTCGTCAGTCCGCTCGACGCGACCGACGCCTGCGAGGACAGCGGCGACGGATTCCCGTTCCGATCCATGTAGCCCGGATCCGTCGCGGTCACGGTGTAGGCCCCGGCAGCAAGGCCGGCGAAGAGGACGCAGCCCGTCGAGTCGGTCGTCGCCGTCTGCGTGGTCAAGATAGGGGGGGTGACCGGGTTGGGCGTGGCCCTGATGGAGGCGCCCGACAACCCCTGGCCGGTCTGATCCACGATCTGGGTGTGAAGGTCACCGGACACCGGCCGGGAGAGGAGCGAGTCCTCGGTCAGGCTCGGAGAGCTGGCGCCGCCATTCTCCGTCCAGCTGACCGTGGACGACGTCCTGAAGTAGGCGGCGGCGGTCGCGGCGCACCCGGAGTTGCCGCTCGCATCCTGGAACGTGGATGTCGAGACCACCGTGTAGGTCGACCCGTTCAGGGTGACGGAATGTGTTTGGCTGAGGTCGTTGAGCTGCTCGTCGGACAGCCCCTGCAGGCGGGCGAGGTCCTGAGCGGCGAGCTGGTCGGCCTGGGCGCGGTATCGCTCATCGCCGCTGGTGGCGGATGTGGCGATGAGCGCCGTGGCGGCCGCGGCGCCGATCAGGATGATCATCAGCGCGCTGACCAGCACCTCGATCAGCGTGAACCCGCTGTCTGAGCGCAGCACGCCGCGCCGAGCCCGAGGGCTGCGCGGCGTCACCGGTCGTCGTGTGGAAGGGAGTGGCATCGGGTATCGGCCCTCGAGCGCGGGGGTCACAGGAGCTAGTCGGCATCGATCGGCACAGGCTTGAGCCCTCGGCTGCGCTCGCGGACCCGTGTTCTGCGCTCGGTCGGTTCGAGGAAGGCGTCGGCATCGGGAGATGGCGGCGCTCGGTGGTCAAGTGGCGCCGCCCATTTGCCGATAACGCGTCCATGATGGATTTCGCTCAGGGGCGGATGGTCATCGTCAGCGACGATGCCGCGAGTCAGGCTGGACTCACCGCGCTGCTGGCGAAGGCCGGCTACAGCGACGTCGTCATCAGCACCGATCCATCCGAGATCCAGAACCTGTGCGTCACCGAGCATCCCGATCTCGTGCTGCTTGACCTGGACTCATCCGAGTCGCTGTGGGCAGCGCTGCAGGACGTACGTCTCCTCACCGACCCACCGGAGGGGCTGCCCGTGCTGGCGATCACCGCCCACGGCGGGAGCGATTACCGCCGGCAGGCCCTGGCGCTCGGCGTGCGCGACTTCGTGTGCAAGCCGATCGAGGAGACCGAGCTGCTCGTGCGGGTGCGAAACCTCCTGTACGCCCGCCGCCTCCAGCAGCAGCTCACGAGCCGCAGCGCGATCCTCGACGAGGCGATGCGCGAACGCGAGCGCGAGATCGATACCGCCAGGGAGAGCCTCTCGATCCTGGCGGCCATCGCCGACTATCACGACGACGACACCTATCAGCACGCGCAGCGTGTCGGTCTCGGCGCGGCGCTCATCGCGCGGGCGCTCGACCTACCCCAGTCGTTCGTTGACATGATCCGCGAGGCGGCCCCGCTGCACGACCTCGGCAAGGTCGGGATTTCGCGGCGCATTCTGCTCAAGCCCGACAAGCTGACTCCGGCCGAGTGGGAGCACATGATGCGACACGTCGAGATCGGCGCCCGCATCCTCGCTTCCGCCAAGTCTCCGGTGCTCCAACTGGCCGCCGAGATCGCGCGCACGCACCACGAGCGGTGGGATGGCAACGGCTACCTCGTCGGCTTGGTCGGGGTCGAGATTCCGCTGTCCGGGCGCATCACGGCGCTGTCGGACGTGTGGGACACCCTGACGCACGAGCGTCCCTACAAGCCCGCCTGGGACCAGGACCGCGCGCTCGCGGAGATCGCCGGCCAGTCAGGCCGCCATTTCGATCCACGCGTCGTCGAGGCGTTCGCCGCGATCGATCTGGGCGCGCTGGACGACTCGGTGGCCGGCGAACTCGCCGATCGCGCCGCCTGAGCAGCTAGGTGTAAGTACCGAGAAGGTTGGTTCGCTCGTTGAGGCGAGCGATGGGCGGTGTGTGGCCAAGGGCTGAGTGTCGTCGTTGATGGTTGTCGTGCCAGAGCCATCCGTCAAGTGCGGCCGTGCGTTCGCTGCTGTTGCGGTAGATCGCGCCGTAGGCCCAGCCGCCCAGGAGGGTGCGGATGAAGCGTTCGGCTTTGCCGTTGGTCTGGGGGCGGTAGGCACAGGTGCGGAGGTGACGGATGCCGAGCGCGCGACAGGCGATCGCGTGGATCGCCGAGCGGTATCCCGAGCCGTTGTCAGTGAGCAGCGGCTCCACGGTGATGCCGTGACGGGCGTAGAAGGCGACAGCTCTGTTGAGGAACCCGATGACGGTGGTCGCCTTTTCGTTCTCGAGGACCTCGGCGTAGGCCAGGTGGGCTAGGACGGATCCAGCACGGGGCAGGAGGTCGCTTCCCCAGGACGCTGACGCTCGTAGCGCTGAGCTGGCTCAAGACCGAGCCGGCCGAGCTTGCCCATCCCGATCCTCAAGAGGATCCCTGACACGGGTCGAGAGCGACATCCCCAGCACGTCGGCGATCTCCGGCCCGGTGAACCGCAGGCACCGCAGCGCAGCGATCGCTTGGATCCGCTGCTCACTGGTGCGGTGCGGGATCCGGTGAGGCGCCGAAGAGCGATCCAGCTACCCAGCGTCACCGTCAGCCCGAAATCGGCCCACCCACTTGCTGGAGACCCGACGGCAGAGCTCCTTGCGCCCTTTCAGACTGAGAGCAGCGTTACGGTGCAGATTCACCCGGTGTCCTCCTTAGGACTGAGGTGCTTGGCAGCTCTCAGCCTCCAAGGGGCGCCGGAAGGACCAACCTACTCAGGAACTACAGCTAGGCGGCGGGCCCCGTTGCGGTTGCGGTTGCCGTCGCGGCAGCAGGTTCCGGGCCGGCCGTAAACGACCAGCGTGGTTCGTGCCGCTCAGAGGATCAGCCGGCGACGGGAGCCGCGGTCTGAACGACGTCCGCCATCGAGGTGCCGAGCCGGCCCTCGGAGGCGAGCAGGAGCTTGAAGTCCTGCGGGCTGGAGGAGGCGGCAAGGGCCGCCGCGGAGGTCACCCGATCGCCGTCGACGTGCGCGAACAGCGCCTGGTCGAACGTCTGCATGCCGTAGAAGGAGCCCTCGGCGATGATCGTGCCCAGCCCGCCGGTCTGGTCGGGGTCGACGATCGCGTCTCGGACCCGGCCGGTGGCCCGCAGGATCTCGAGGGCGGCGACACGGCCGCCGCCGACCGCCGGGATCAGTCGCTGCGAGATCACTCCGCGAAGGCTGGACGCGAGCATTGCGCGCACCTGGCGGTGCTCGTGGGGCGGGAAGAAGTCGATGATGCGATTGACCGTCTCGGGGGCGTCGGCAGTGTGCAGCGTGGAGAGCACGAGGTGCCCCGTTTCGGCGGCGGACAGAGCAGCGCGGACCGTCTCCTCGTCGCGCATCTCGCCGATGAGGATGATGTCGGGGTCCTGACGCAGGACGCGGCGCAGAGCCCGCCCGAACGAGCCGGTGTCGGCCCCGATCTCGCGCTGGTTGATGACCGAGCGATTGTCGGAGTGCAGGAACTCGATGGGGTCCTCGATCGTGACGATGTGGCGCGCCGCGGTGGTGTTGATGTGGTTGACCATGGCGGCCAGCGTGGTCGATTTCCCGGAGCCGGTGGTGCCGGTCACCACCACGATGCCGCGCGGCTCCTCGGCCATCTCACGCACGGCATCGGGCAGGCCGAGCTCCGCGATCGTCGTCACGCCGTACGGGATGCGGCGGCAGACAAGCGAGATCGAGCCCCGCTGGCGGAAGGCATTGACCCGGAACCGGGCCAATCCGGGGACGGCGAATGCGAAGTCCACCTCGCCCTCGGCGGCAAGCTCCTCGAGCCGGGTGGGTTGGGTCAGGATCTCCGCCAGCGCCTGCTCGGTGTCGGGCCCCTTGAGGGGCGCGGCGCCGGGAAGCGGCTGCAACTCGCCCGCGATGCGGGCCATCGGCGGCGAGCCGACCTTGACGTGCAGGTCGGAGCCTTCCTGGTCGGCGAGGTACTGGAGCGCCTCGCGGAGATCGAAGGCCACGTCAGCCCGCCGGCGAGGGGAAGGGAACAGCCCCGGGCTCGCCGTCGCAATCGGCCTTGGCCACACTCGAGAGTGTGCCGGCGGCCGCGCTGTAGGACACCGGGTCAGACAGAGCGAGCTCGCACTTCCCGGCGGCCGAGTGCCGCTGGTAGGCGGCCAGCGCGACGCTGTGCGAATGCGTGACGGTGCTGGAGATGTGGACCAGCTTGAGGAGCATCTTGCGGTGCCCGCCCGAGCGGGTCGGAATCGTGATCACCTCGGTCTGGCCGGCCCTGAGCACGATCGCCGAGCACTGGGCGTGGTCCGGCCGGCACAATCCGGGTCCGGTGTGTCCGAGGCCGGAGCCGAGCGCGAACACCGCCTGCTGTCCGCCGGCCATGACGCCCATGAACATCACCTGAGGCGCCGTGACCGATGGCAGCGGCGCGAGGCGCGGCAGGTCGGTCCGCACTGGCGTGCTCGTGTCCTTGCCGTAGCGCACGGCGACCGAGTAGACGGTCCAGGACTGGGTCGCGGTCGGCGTCGTCGACGGGACGGTCGCGATCGTCGAGGTCGGGGTCGTCGCTGGAGTCGTCGTGGTGGTGGAGGGCGTGCTCGCCGTCGTCGACGAGCTCGCGGTGGCCGGGGACGGCGACACCATCGCGGCGGGTGCCGGCGTGGTCGACGATGACGTCGTGCTGGTCGAAGATGATGCCGGCGTGTTCGACGACCCGCTGGACGTCGACGTCGTTTCGGATTGCGGCTTGGCGGCCAGCTTGGGCTCCCCGCTGGCGAACGGATCACGGGGAAGGCTGGCTTCGAGCGTCTTGGCCGGCACCGTCGTGGCGGCCACCGAGCCACCGGCTGATGCGCTCGGCCCGGCGGACGTGACGGCGAATGCTGGGGCCGCCGGCGTCGCCGCTGCGCTTCCGGCGGCGGGAGCGCTCTTGATCAGCAGGAGCGGGACGGCGACGATGGCGGCCAACAACACCACCAGCACCAGCCACAGCCTCCGCTCGAACAGGTCTCGGCGAAGTGAACTCATCATGGGCCTCCGGTCGCAGCCGCGGTCGATGGGGCGTCCAGCTGGTAGATCGTCGCGGTGAGCTGCACCGTCAAATGAGGCGCGCCGCTGAGTGACACGTCACCGATGCTCAGGAGCGGGCCGGTGGCATGCACCTTGCCCCCGGACACGGTGACGAGCGCGTCGAGCCGCTGCACGAGGTGGTCGAGCGCGACGTAACCGCCCTCGAACGTGAGTGAGATCGGGACCCCGGTCGCACCGCTCGTGCTCGATGCCGAGCCGGTGCTCGAAGTGGCGGGCGAGGAGGAGGTCGTGGTCGACGTCGCGGTCGGAGTCCCGCCGCTCGACGCTCCGCTGAGGGTGATGGCCTGCATCTGGACGTGCGCCGCCTTCGCGGTCTTGTCAAGGGTGCGCAACAGCCCCGGAATATCGGATTGGGCCGGCACGGCCACACCGAGCGAGCTCCACTGGGCGGCGGCGGCCTTCAGCGATGCCTCGGCCGCGCGCCCCTGTGCATAGCTCTGTTGCGCCGTGATCAGCTTCTGTTGCTGGGTCGCAATGGAGGCCTGCAGCGTGCTGGCCTTCTTCTGTTCGGGCTTCAGCGCGAGCACGTAATACCCGCCGACGATGGCGGCGACGAGGACCACGCAGAGCGCAATGCGGTCACGCGGGCGGAGGTTCATTGCGCAGCTCCGGTGGTCGAGGTTGAGGTGGCGGACGCTGTCGCCGCGGTGCCTGAGGTCGCCGTGGTGCCCGAGGTCGCCGTGGTGCCCGAGGTTGTCGCAGCCGGCGCCGCCGCCGAGCCGCTCGCCGCGCTTGGTGCGCTCGAGCCGAACGTGAGCGACAGTTGGAACACCACCGGGTACGGACAGCCGCCGGCCCCAGGCGTCGCCGATGCGGCCGCGCTGCTGGCCGAGGAGAGCGTGACGCCCGTAACCCCATTGACCCGCTGAAGCTGCTGCATCGCCTGAGCGACGACCGACTGCGAGGCGGCGCACCCGCTCAGCTGGACGGCCGGCTGAGGAGGATCGTCGGGGCTGGCCGCCGGGGTCGTGGTGGCCTGCAGAGAGCTGAGCGCCGAGGTTGCCGGCATCAGTCCGCCGAGCTGACTGAGCAGCTGGGACCACGCGTACCGTCCCGACACCAGCTGCCGGACGTCGGCCAGCTGTGCGCTGCGCTGCTGGGCGGCCTGCGCGAGTGATGCGTAGCTGTTCGCCGCCGCGGTCCACCGCGTCGCGGCGGCGGTGACACGGGAAAGCTCAACGCGGCGCGCGGTCACGGTATTGGCCGCAGACACGTACACCACCGCCGCGACCAGAACGATGACCATGCCACCGAAGAGCGCCAGGGTGGGACGACTGATCGAGATGGACCTCCGCGTTCGGCGGCTGTCTTTCGGGATGAGGTTGACGGCGTTCATGAGTCCAGTTCTCCGACAGCCAGCCCGCTGGCGACGGGGGCGACGCGGGCGTCCACATCCTCGAGCGCATCCGCGCTGGCGACCGCGGCCTCGCCGCAGGTCAGCTCCAAGCCAGACGCCGCGGACAGGGCCTCGACGAAGCCCGGGAGGGGCGCGAGCGGACCGGCGACGACACCCGCCGTGACGAGTCCGGAGCCCAGCTGGCTCGAGTAGAACTCGGCGGCGGCGCGCAGCTCGGAACCGAGCTCCGCGGCGACCCGATCGAGCACATCGACCAGGGCTAGTTGCTCCTTGCTCTGGTCAGACCCGGGTAGGCCGGCACCCGCACCCTGCACGAGGGCGTAGGCCTCGTCGCTGGGGATGGCCAGATTTTCGGCCAGGCGCTCGATCACGAGAGCCAGCCCCTGCGGAGCCTGGCGGGTGAAGCGACACACCCCGGCCTCGGCGATCGCGATGTTGACGAGATCGCCGAGCTGGGCATACAACACCGGACCGTGCACACGATCGACGCGCAGGGCGCGGATCGCGGCAAAGATCGAGAGATCGATGCCCTCGGGCTTCAGTCCGGCGCTCCGCAGCGTCGCCAGCAGCCGATCCACGCCCTCTCGCTCAGTGGCAACGGCGATCACGCGCAGCCGCTGTCCATCCGGCGTGTCGACGAGGCCGACCGTCTGCCAGTCCATGACAGCGCTGTCGAGCGGCATCGGAATGCGCTCCTGGGCCTGCATCATGAGCGCCGCCTTGACGTCTTTTTCCTCCAGCGGCGGCAGATCGATCACGCGCATCACAGTCCGTGGCGTGGCCAGGCCAACCCGGACGCGCTTGGGCAGTCGGTGCTCCGCGAAGAACTGCTTGAGCTCTGACGCGAGGCGGTCGGAGTCGACCACGAGTCCGTCGCGCATCAGACCGAGTGGCAGGGTTCGGGCCACCACCCGCTGGGCGACGATGCGGCCGTCCTGTACACGAGCCTGAGCCGCGATCGCCTGGGTGATGCCGATTTCGAGGCCGGTGACGCCTGCTTTGCCCCGGGACGTCTGGGCGCCTCTCGCCGGCTTGCGTAGGCGGGGGGCCGACAGGCGCGGCATCGAGATCTGCTTGGTGAGGACGCTCATAGCCCGAACCCCTGGAGATAGGCATTGACGAGGGCAGGTCCGGCAAACAGGCCGACGACGCCGCCAAGCGCCAGAAACGGGCCGAACGGGATCGCCGTCTTCCGCCCCTCGCGCACACCGCGACGCGCCATGACCGCGATACCGATCACGGTGCCGGCGATCAGCGCTACGAGCAGCGCCGGAGCGACGGCGCGCCCGAGCACGAGGCCCATGACCGCCGCCAGCTTGACGTCACCCATGCCCATCCCGCCGGGATACGCGAGCACGGCGGCGAGCAGAAAGCCACCCGCGGCGGCGCCGGCGATCAGACGCTCGGGCAGCTGGTGGGGCTCGAAGATCGCGGTGAGGATGATCGCCGCGGCCGCCAGCGGCGCGATGATGCGGTTCGGAATGATGCGATGCTCGAGGTCGATGCGAGTGATCGCCACGAGGGCGGCGATGAAGATCAGACCAAGCCAGGTGGTCCGCCCCGCGTGGCGGGCGATCACGACGGCGGCGAACAGCGCGCCGGTCGCGGCCTCGGTCAGCGGATACCGCGGCGAGATCGAGCCGTCACAGGAGCGGCAGTGTCCCCTCAGGACCAGCCACGACAGGACCGGCACGTTGTCATATGGCCGGATCGCCGTGCCGCACGCCGGACAGGCGGACGGCGGCGTGGCCAGTGACAAGCCAGCCGGCAGGCGGTAGGCCACGACGTTGAGAAACGAGCCGAGGCAGAGGCCGCTGACGGCGGCGAGGGAGATGGTGAAAGCGAGGGGGGGCATGGCGAAGATTGGTGGTAGCTGCGGGGGCGAAGATTGGTGGATGCTGCGGGGGGCGAAGATTGGTGGTTGCTGCGGGGGGTGATGGCCGCCGGGCGGAACGTGTGCGTCCCGCCCGGCGGCTCACCGTGACTTGCGTGCTACTCCTGCGACTGCTGGGTTACCAGGTGCCGCCGGTGAGCTGGCCCGAGGCGATGGTGCACCCGGCCGGGTTGGTGCTCGAACTGGCCAGGCTGCACGAGCGCGTCACCACGCCATTCAACTTGGTCAGGACGTAGGTCACTCCCGAGGGAGAAAGACCGGTGATGGTGTAGCCCGTCGTCGACGCTGCGGTCACGGCCAGATTCTCCTGGCCCACGGCCGTGGCACCCATCGGGGTGGCGAGCGTCGGCTCAATCGTCACCAGGGGGTTGGTGGCCCCTGAGGCGACGACGTAGCCGGCGGTTGCATTGCTGGTGTTGTAGCTCTCCTCCGCGGTCTGGGCGGACGTGATGTCCGTCTTGACGTTGGCGTCCTGCGCCTTGCCCTTCTGGTTGAGGAACGCCGGAATGGCGACCGCGGCAAGGATGCCGATGATGAGGATCACGACCAGCAGCTCGATGAGGGTGAAGCCCTCCTGACCACTGGCGCGATTGCGAAGACGCTGAAGCATCTTGTGGGATCACTCCTGTGTAGATTGATTTGGGCTGGAACCACACTCCGGTACACATACCGAGCTGTCGTCGTGCGTCGTTCCGACCCGGTCATCGGCATCGGCGGTGCGCGCCTTTAGCAAAACTGGACACGGGCCGGACGTTTGGTCGCCCACCTGAGCCCCGGAAACGATCCCGGGCTACAAACCGGGCCACCAGCGGCCGATAAGACAAGCATGCGCGATCTACTCGCTGCGACGCCGGCCGTCGATGATCCGTTTGGTCCCGAAGCAGGTGCGTCTGCGCGGCCGGCGGGTCGCGGCGGGGCCATGCGCTTCGTGACCGACATCATCGTCGAGCTGGGCTTCGCTTCACGTGAACGCGTCGAGGCGGCCGTGCTTGCCGCCCGTGAGGCGGGCGTCCCGCCGGAGCAGATGCTGGTCGACGAGGGCGTGATCACCGCCGAGCAGCGCGGTCGTGCCGTCGCGGAGCGACTCGGGCTGGAGTTCCTGGACCTGTCGCAGCATCGGGTCGACATGGCCGCTGTCAATCTGCTGCCGGCAGACGTCGCCAAACGCTGCGAGCTGGTTCCCATCGGTCGTGAAGGAGATCGGACCCTGGTCGTGGCGATGGCCGACCCGGCGAACGTCGTCGCCATCGATGACGTCGAGATCCAGACCGGGATGAGCGTGCGCGCGGCGGTCGCCACGCGCGAGGACATCCTCGCCGTGATCACCCAGGCGAATCGGCTCGACACCTCGGTCACCGCGGTGACCGATGCCGTCGAAGAAGACCAGACACAGCCGGTCGAGCTGCACGACCTCCAGGAGGCGGCCACCGAGACGCCCACCGTGAAGCTCGTCAACTCGCTGCTCTCCCAGGCGGTGGCCCACGGCGCATCCGACATCCACTTCGAGCCCGAGCCGCGCGACCTGCGCGTCCGCATCCGGGTCGACGGCGTGCTCGACGAGATCGCCCGGATCCCCGGACGGATGGTCCCCGGCGTCGTCTCCCGCATCAAGATCATGTGCGACCTCGACATCTCCGAGCGGCGGCTCCCCCAGGACGGTCGCCTCGGCCTGAGCATCGACGGGACCCAGATCGACATCCGGGTCGTGACCTTGCCCACCGTTCATGGGGAATCGGTGGTCATGCGCATCCTCGATCGCTCCAACGCGCTCATCGAGATCCCCAAGCTGGGTCTCGACGAGTACAGCCAGGGTCGGCTGCGGGTGGCGACCGGACACGCCCACGGCTCGGTCCTGGTCGCCGGGCCGACGGGATCGGGGAAGTCGACGACGCTCTACGCGGTGCTGAACTCGCTCAACTCGCCCGACAAGAACATCGTCACCATCGAGGATCCGGTCGAGTACCAGCTGCCCGGGATCACCCAGGTCGCGGTCAACGCGCGGTCCGGACTGACCTTCGCCGCGGGGCTGCGATCGATGATGCGCGCCGACCCCGACATCATCATGGTGGGCGAGATCCGTGACCGCGAGACGGCGCAGATCAGCATCGAGGCCGCGCTCACCGGCCACCTCCTCTTCTCGACCCTGCACACGAACGACGCGCCGAGCGCGATCACCCGGCTCGTCGAGATGGGCATCGAGCCCTTCCTGATCGCCTCGTCGGTCCGATGCGTCGTGGCCCAGCGCCTGGCGCGGCTGCTGTGCACGACCTGCAAGCAGCCCGTGAGGCTCGAAGCGGCCGTGCTGGCGCAGTCGGGCTTCACCGTCGATCGCCACGTCGATGCCTACCGGGCGGGCGGCTGCGCGCGCTGTGGCAACAGCGGCTACCGGGGCCGGATCGGGATCTACGAGATCATGCCGCTGAGCGACGCGATCAGAGAGCTGGCATTGCACAGCGCGTCGGCGAACCAGATCATGGAGACCGCCCGCGCCGAGGGGATGCGCACCCTCCGGGAGGACGCCTTCGAGAAGGTCCGGCAGGGCGTCACCGCGATCGATGAAGTGATGCGCGTACTAGGCACGTAGGCCTGGGCTCAAGTCGTCACCCTCTCCTGCCGAAAGCTGCTGTACATGTCCGTTGACTTCGCCGATATCGTCCTGGCCGCACTCGAGCGCCGTGCGTCCGACATCCACCTGACCGCCGACGCGGCGCCCCACGTGCGCGTCCGCGGGCGGCTCCATCCGCTCGAGGGCTTCCCGGTCCTCGGTGCCCAGCAGACTCGCGAGATCGTCTACTCGATCATGAGCGACTCGCAGCGCCAGCAATTCGAGACCAATCGCCAGGTCGACTTCAGCTACTCGGTGCCCCGGACGGCGCGGATGCGCGTCAACGCCTACGTTCAGCGCGGCGCCGTCAGCGCCGCTCTGCGCGTCATTCCCGGGAAGACCGAGTCCCTCGACCAGCTCGGGATGCCGCCGGTGATCCGCGAGATGGCGGCGCTGCCACGCGGCCTCGTCCTCGTCACCGGTCCCACCGGTTCCGGGAAGTCCACGACGCTGGCGGCGCTCATCGACGAGATCAACACCACCCGCGACGATCACATTCTCACCATCGAGGACCCGATCGAGTTCCTGCACAGTCATAAACGCTGCCTCGTCAACCAGCGCGAGCTGGGCGCCGACGCGACGAGCTTCGCCGACGGCCTGCGGGCGGCATTGCGCCAGGACCCCGACGTGATCCTCGTCGGCGAGATGCGCGACCTCGAGACGATCTCGACCGCCCTGACCGCCGCCGAGACCGGACATCTCGTCCTCGCGACGTTGCACACCCAGGACGCGCCGCAGACGATCGACCGCATCATCGATGTCTTCCCGCCGTACCAGCAGCAGCACGTGCGGGTGATGCTGTCGGTCGCACTCCAGGGCGTCGTCGCGCAGCAGCTGCTGCCAACTGCCGACGGCTCGGGGCGAGTCGCTGCGGTCGAGGTGCTGATCCCGACCCCCGCCGTGCGCAACCTCATCCGCGAGGGCAAGACGCACCAGATCTACTCCGCGATCCAGACCGGCGGCGAGTACGGCATGCAGACGATGGATGCCGCGCTGGCCGAACTGGTCCACTCCGGGAGGATCGCGCGCGATGTCGCCAAGCGCCGCGCGTCGATGCCGTCAGAGCTCGCCCGCCTGCTCGGCGACAGCAGTTTCACCGCCGTCACGTCCAACGGCGGCAACGTCGCCTACCTGCAATGAGCCAGAGCTACGCATTCCGGGCCGTCGACGGCCTCGGCGTCAAGGTCACCGGCGAGGTCGAGTCCGACTCGCCCGAGGGCGTCTCCGAGCTGCTCAAGGGGCGCGGCCTCCTCGCGCTCGACGTCAAGCTCAAGAGCAAGTCGATGGAGCTCTCGTTCGACGCGCTCACCCCGATCAAGCTGGAGGATCTGGCGCTCCTCACCCGGCAGCTGGCGACGATGATCTCGTCCGGGCTCTCACTGATGCGCGCGCTGACCGTGCTCGAGACGCAGACCGAGAACAAGCGCCTGCGGGCCACCGTGGTCGCGGTTCGTCAGACGATCGAGAGCGGCGGCTCGCTCTCCGACGCGCTGGCCCGCCACCCGAAGATCTTCTCCGAGCTGTACGTGGCGATGATCCGCGCCGGCGAGACCGGCGGTTTCCTCGAGGACGCACTGCTGCGCGTCGCCGATCAGCTCGAGGCCCAGAACAAGCTGCGGCGCCAGGTGAAGTCCGCGATGGTCTACCCGGCGGTGGTCAGCACGATCGCGCTCTGCGTGTGCACCGCGATGCTCCTCTTCATCATTCCGGTCTTCGCCGGAGTGTTCAAGCAGTTCAACGGCAAGATGCCATCGCTGACCGTGCACACGATCGCCGTGTCCAACGTCGTGCGCCACCAGTGGTACCTCGTCTTCGGCGGCGGGTTCGGGCTCGGCTTCGGATTTCGCTGGTGGAAGAACTCGAAGTCCGGGCGGCCGGTGTGGGATCGAATGCGCCTCAAGGCGCCGGCCAAGATCGGCGGGATCGTCCAGAAGATCGCGCTGGCCCGGTGGTCGCGCACGCTCTCCTCGCTCACCACCGCCGGAGTTCCGATGCTGGAGGCGATCGACGTGACGGGGCGAACGGCGGGCAACGCCGTCGTCGAGAAGGCCATGGCAGCTGTGCGTGACTCCGTCCAGGGCGGCGGCATGATCGCCACCGCGCTGGCAAACGAGCCGATCTTCCCGTCGCTGGTGACGAACATGGTGCGAGTGGGAGAGGAGACCGGCGCGCTCGATTCGACGCTCGCGAAGGTGGCTGACTTCTACGAGGAACAGGTGGAGGCGGCGGTCAAGTCTCTGACCTCGATCCTCGAGCCGATCATGATCGTCGTCGTCGGAACCATCGTCGGTTTCATGATCCTGGCGATGTACCTGCCGATGTTCCACGTCTACGACGCGATCAAGTGAGCCCCGGGTCGCGGCCGTCGACCGCGACCACGCCGGCGAAGAGCGGGATCCCTCTCAAGCCGGCGGCGATCAAGGCCGATATTCCCCGCGTGGGCTCGGTTCGCGATCGCCGTTCCGCCGTTCTTGCCGTCGCGCTGGTCGCTTCGGCGTGCGCCGGGTTGGCTTTGCTGGTCTACGGCCTCGCCGGTAGCGGCGATTACTCCATCAGCGGACAGGTGAGCGGCGACAACGCCGGACCGGCGCTCGATGCACTCGCGCATGGCCACCTCGCCGCCATGGTGCACTTGCAGCCGCTGATGGGGCTGACGTCAATCCTGCTGCGAGCCCCGGTGGTCGCCTTCGCCGACGCACTCCACGGCAGTCAACGACTCGCCTATGGACTTGGGAGTCTCGCATGCCTCCTGCCGGCGGCGGCGCTCGTCGCCTGGCTCGCCCGGCGCGCGGTCTCAGTCCCGCAACTGGCCATCGCCGCGATTGGCTCCGCGGCGATCGTGGCCGGGCCGGCCACACTTCAGGCGGCTCGCATCGGGCATCCCGAGGAGGTGCTCGCGACCGTTCTCGCCGCCGGCGCCGTCATCTGCGCAATGGAGGAACGACGCGGGTGGGCGGCGGTGCTCCTCGGCCTCGCGATCGGCACCAAGCAGTGGGCGTTCCTGGCGACACCCTGCGTGCTGCTCGCGCTGCCCGATTCCCGTGCGGCGGTGACCACCAAGGCATTCCTGGTTGCCGCCCCGCTCGTCGCGACCCTCCCCCTCGTCGATCCCGCGGGATTTGCCCGCGCAGATGTGTCTGTCGGGGGACTCCGGATCGCCGATCCCTTCAGCGTCTGGTGGCCGACGACGTTGAGCACGCCTATGGGGCGGCATGCGCTCGCGCACATCCTCCCACTGGGTTTGACGCGCTCACAGGCCGCTGCCACCGCGCTCGTGGTGGCTGCGGCCGCGATCTGGATCTATGCGCGACGCGCGAGGGGCGGCGGTCTGCGGACGGTGGATCCGCTCGCGTTGCTGGCACTCTGCGGTCTGCTCCGCTGCGTCACTGACCCCACCCCTTTGGCCTACAACTTTGTCGCGGTTGTCATCCCACTCGCGCTCTGGGAGGCCGCGATCCGGAAGCGCCTACCGGTCGTGACGACGCTCGCGTGCGTCGCCCTCGGCCTGCTGGCGACGGACGACAATGTGTGGGTCACCGGCAGCCACGGTCTCGTAGGCGAACTCCTTGTGAGCAGATTGTGGCTCGTCGGGGTCATTGCCCTCGGTTGCTATCTCGCCCACCAGGCGTTCCGGCCTCGGGGCGCGACCGTCGCGCGGGCCAGGCCAGCCGCGCCGCTGCTCGTAACGGCAGTCGACCCGAGCTGAGGACCGACCCGGCGCGTTTCGGGCGCTTGCCGAGGACGGCACCTAGACCTTGGTGGGGTCTTGCAGCGCGTTCAGTGGACGACAAGAAAGGGTATGCCCCGCGCGCAGATCGCCCCCCGACTCGGACGTCCGTCCGCGGTCCCGACCATCGAGCGCTTCGACTACTCGCGCATCGGCAACGACTGGGCGGTCCTGCGGCTGCTGGCCGGGTTCGGCGACGAGCCTCGGGCGCCGTGGGCGGCGCATCT
>Ga0182024_10010869_pt1 | contig 18437 bp, 19 predicted proteins | sample P32metaG_FD_120480 | JGI IMG/M metagenome (GOLD analysis project Ga0182024, IMG submission 120480) | Permafrost microbial communities from Stordalen Mire, Sweden - P3-2 metaG (Illumina Assembly) | ecosystem: Environmental > Terrestrial > Soil > Wetlands > Permafrost | place: Sweden: Stordalen... | reverse complement strand
TGATCAACCCCACTTCCCGAACATTGATTTGCTGCAGCCCTGCTTCGATGAAGCTGCCCCCCGCGTTGGCATTGTTGTTAGTCAGTTGCTGCTCGATCTGCGCGAGCGTGAGTCCGTAGGCGATCAGTTTGTTGGGATCCACGCGAACCTGATATTCGCGAGTCGGACCACCGAAGCTGGTGACATCAACAACATCGGATACCGCTTTGAAGTTTTTCTCGACTACCCAATCTTCTAGCGACTTCAACTCCATCACGTCATAACTTGGATTGGTGCTCCTTAACGTAAAGAAGTAGATTTGGCCGACGGGACTCCAGTCAGTGCCCATTTGGGGCTGGACCCCGGGGGGCAATGTAACTTGCGAAAGTCGCTCGAGAACACGCTCTCGATCCCAGGCATTGGCCTCTTCATCATCGAAAATCAGCTTCAGGTCTGAGAGGCCGAAGAGTGAAAACGACCGCAAATGCGTGATGTGGGGAATGCCGTTCATCACGATTTCGAGGGGAATTGTGACCTGCTGCTCGATTTGCTCTGCGGAGATTCCGGGCCATTGCGTAATGATCTCCACATAGTTGTCTGCCACGTCGGGATAAGCTTCGACGGGAAGCTGATGAAAAGAAATTGCGCCCCATCCCAACAGCAGGACGGCTGCCGCCAGGACAAGAAAGCGATTTTCCAATGCGAAATCCACTAGCTTACGAATCATTTACAATTCCTCGTCGAGAGTCGCTTCCCGGTTTCACTGATTGTCGACTGTATTCTGCAGCGCCAGCGCTTTCGCTACGACCTTCTGGCCCGGCTGCAGTCCGGATAGGATCTCCTGCATTTGATTCGGGAGTGTCTCTCCGCTTACGACTTCCAAACGTCGAAACTTCTTGTCGTCGGTCGGTGTGTAGACCCAGTTGCGATCGTGCAGATGCAAAATCGCCGATGCGGGAATCACCGCGTGTGCTTCCGGCCTCAAGCCATAAAATGTGGCCGTCGCAAACATGCCGACGCGCATTAGGCCTGGATTTCGCACTTCAATGCGCACTTTGGCGGTACGAGTATTTGGATCGAGTATTTCCCCGATATTGCTGATCGTACCTTTAAGAACCTGGCCAGGATAGGCATTCAGCCGGATGTCGGCGGTTTCTCCGAGGCGCACGCTGGGAAGATCGTTTTCGTACACATCGCAGACCACCCAGACGTAGGACAGGTCCGAGATCGTGAAGGAGTTCGGGCCGAATGCCTGCACGCCCGCAGCATTCGTGACTTGTTGATCGGTGATCACTCCCGAGACAGGTGCGTAGATGTCCACAACATTGTTCGGCTTATCGGGGTCATTACCGAGCAGCCGGAGGTGCTCGGCGGAAGTTTCAACATCGACTTTGGCTTTGTCTTCCGCATCTTGGGCAATCTGCAAATCGTTCATCGAGATGGCCCCGTGAGCGTAGAGGTCCTTCGCCCGGTCCAGTTGCGTGTGTACCAAAGTCTCGTCAGCCACGGCTTTTCGATAGTCGGAATAACCTCCGGCCACATCGTCGCTTCGAATCGTCAGCAGTAATTGGCCCTTGTGCACCGTATCGCCCAGTCGCGCGTGAATATCCACGACGCGGCCGGAGGCCAGCGAAATGACCGGCACGTTCCGCGAAATATCGGGAGTGATAACCCCCGTCGCCGTAAGCTCCGACCGCGCGTCGTGCGTGATGGCCGTGGCGAGCGGAAATTGGTCGGGATGATCGACCTGGATTACGCCGCCATCCTGTTCATGCTCGACCTGCGCTGGTGGCGGTGCCTTCGAAGCTGCGTCTCCGCTCTCTTTGCCACAACCTCCGAAAATGAATGTCGCAGCGAGGACGATGGCAAGTGCTCGGTATTTCGTGCGTTTCATGTGTGACCTCACGTGCGATTGAAATATCAATGTAATAGCCGGGCGTCATTCCGCAGAGGTGCAGTCTTTCTGAGAGATGTAGACCCGGCCTTGTTCGGTAGACCTACAACCTAAACGAGCTAAAGCGTAGGTTTACGGACGAATGAGCCGAAGGCTTAGAAGCGAGGAACTTCGGAAGGCGGTGCGCGCCCTGCGTGGGAGTCTAAAAGAAAGCTGACAACAAAACTCGCACTCGGAGGTGCAAGCAAACTTGCCGGTGACCGGACACGTAACAGTCCCCTCGCGTCCGAGCAAATCCCATGGCGCGACTGCGGGGGAACGCCAATTGCGTCCATCGCCTGCTCGGAAGCCCGAAACCAATTTGCAGTGCCTGCACTGAATGCCCCGGGGTATGCGGCCGCTTCAACCCGTGAAAAACTGCCATGGCCATTATTGAGAAGAATTGCTACGGGCTGATTAAACCAAGCCGTGGCGAGCACGAGGTCAACAGCATGGTCTCCATTAACGTCCCGCGCCTCGATTCTCAAGCCCCCGGCGGGTGCAAAAAGTCGAATAGATTGCCGGCCCCCTGCGGCGAGCTGAAGCTGAATCCAATAATCAGTGGTGCCAAAGCTGTTCGATGAGGGTTGAATGCTGGCTAAATCCGGACGCACGTCTCCGTCAAAGTCCGCGATCGCAAACTGTGGGCCCGGTCCAACCGAAGCGGCAGGCGGATTCTGAACACCTGCTTTGGCGGGTGTGATACCGCCCACAAGACCAAGAAAAAACAATAAGATCAGAGCGCGCAATAGAAGATAGCGTCCCATTGCAGCGCTGTTCCCCTGGACCAACTTGTAAGCGAGGCTATCCACGATCTTGGCCTTGTGTCACCGGCATGGAGGTCTTAGACACCATTGGTTAATGCCCGGAGCAACCAGCAAATGGTAAATTCAACTAACGATACCTCGAAAAGTTTATCCGTTCACGCCTATTGTCTAAGGCTATCTTTCGAATGACGCAAGGCTATCTTTAACACCGTATTCAAAGAACCAATGTTTCTTTGGAAAGCGTTTCCTCAATTGAGTCACCGAGGGCTTGATTAGCGCCAAGAGAAAGAGCGATTTATTCTATACCGTAGTGATTGGGGCGCGCTAAAGTGCTGGGACATCGACAAAGGTGGTATGTCAAGGACATCCGAAGTGTCTATGACCCCAAATGACGCTGCGACGCGGCGCGAAGGCGGCGCGCAGCCTTTCAAGAACCAGCCGCAGCTCTTCGACCGTTTCCTTCTTAACGGGCCATTGGTCCGGATCTTCGATCGGTGGAAGTTCGCGCTTTTGCATGATAAGAGCCGAACGGCGCATCGCCATGCCGAGTTTTTTAAACAGCTCAGGGCCGTCAGGATCCTGCTCCCACGCACTAAATCGGAAACGGACAAGCTCGCTCAAAGTAATTCTCCAACCCAAAGCTTCCGCTTGATGCAAGATGGCCTCATCAAGACTTGCATAAACGTCAGCCGGAACGCGGTCGAGGTTCAGGCGTCCTTGTTCATCGCACGCGCCAGCGTATTTGTCCTGTTCAATAGCGGTCATACTATCAACCCAGATCTTAACCAACTCCGTTTGAATCACAAGCCCCCATTGTTCGGCGCTCATGCCGCGCTGGGGAATTATCGAAATAATCTGTCGTTGTGGCTGTCGGCTCACGGCTTATTAGACCAGCACATTACTTGACGTTACGTCAAGCTACGTGATAGAAATGATTTGATGAAAACCTACACGACAACGGAGGCAGCGGCGCAAATCGGAGTGTCGCGTCAGACTCTTTTTACTTGGATTGAAAACAACCTTATCGTTGCGCCGAAACCGGTCACCATGGGCCGGCGGTCCATTCGTTTTTGGACCAAGGCAGACATCGAGCGAGTCCGGAAATTCAAGGGCACGCTGCGGACGGGACCGCGAAAGGACGGCAAAAAATGAGCGGATATATTTGGCTGAAAAAGAATCGCAGCGGAAAATCGTGGCACGCCAGGTGGTATCGCAAAGAAAAGGATGCTTCCGGAAACACTGTTAAGGTTCAGCACTCGGAAAAGCTCGTCGACTTCAGCGACCGTTATCGCCGCAGAAAAGACGCGCAGCCGCTGCTTGACGCGAAGAGTCGTGAGCGGTGCGCGACCTGCCACGAGATGAAATCAAAACACGAGAAAGCCAAGCATGAATTCGTACTCGATGAGTCACTCCCGAAATGGCGTGGATGGTATGCGTGCCGGCGTGGATGCGCGACACTCGCGACAAGCCTCGATTCAGCTCTCGCGGCCAAGTCCCTTTGCGCCACGAAAACATCGCGACAACGCAGGCTCACTATATTAAAAGCGTCCCCGCCGAAGCGGTCCGCGCAGTTGATAAAATCAACAGCCTGTTCGATAATACGAACGCATCCAGTAGGCCTAACTAGGGGGACATTGCGGAGATGCCGAATTCCAAGCGAACGAGCATGGGAATGAGTGTCGAAGTTAGCCGCTATGTCTTACAGGTATGCAACTGGTATGCATCTGAAAACCGCTAAGTCCTTGTGCGGGCGTAGCTCAGTTGGATAGAGCACCTGGCTACGAACCAGGTTGTCGGAGGTTCGACTCCTCTCGCCCGCACCATCGGTTCGATACTCCCCTCTCGGTGCTGCATCTTCGGCAAGTACCAGGATCGGAACATCGTGAGCTTCGATCTTAAATTTCCGCAGAACCGTCCGCGAAGTCGGAAATCGGGCTTCTCACACAAATTCAGCGGGAAAGCAAACTTTGATTCAACTCATCGCTTCCGTCGCCAAGCGAACGGGCGCGGCAAAAACCTTGTCGCATAGTCGATTGCCTTCGGAGGGGATAGGCCGACCGCAGATCAGCAAGCGTTCTGATCAATCACAAAGTATCTATTGAGTGGGCGGACGCCTTCTGCCGCTGATCCGGGAATTCACCGCTCGCGTGCCAACCTCTTTCACAAGTGAACCCGCGGTGATTGCGGTAAACTGGCCACGGACCGGCGGCACAATCCGCGCCGGCGACGGGTGGCGTATCTCCTCGCAGCGGAATTACGACGCGGTGGTGATCGGCTCCGGGCCAAATGGCCTGGCCGCTGCAATCACACTCGCGCAAGCCGGCCGCTCCGTGCTGGTGGTGGAAGGACAACCGACCATTGGCGGCGGCACGCGGTCCGCCGAGATCACTCTGCCCGGGTTCGTCCACGACGTTTGTTCCAGCGTCTATCCCATGGCGATTGCATCGCCCTTTTTCAAAACTCTGCCTTTAGCCAAGCACGGCCTCGAATGGATCCAACCTACGGCGCCGCTTGCCCATCCGCTAGACGACGGGACGGCGGTGCTCGTCGAGAGTTCGATTGAGGGAACGGCTGCTAGCTTGGGCGAGGATGCCGACCGGTACATTCGGCTCATGGCTCCACTCGTCTCTGACTGGCCGAAGCTTGAATCCGTCTTGTCCGGGCCGCTTCGTGGAGCGCGCCATCCGATTGCCGCAACTCGATTCGGGCTGTTGGCCATGCGCTCCGCCTCGACGGTCGCGAGAACCTCTTTTCGCGCGGCTCGCGCCCGAGCCTTGTTCGCAGGGCTGGCAGCTCACTCGGTGTTGCCGCTCAACCGAGTGCCCAGCATGGCGATCGGCCTCGTTCTCGGAATTGCGGCCCATGCGGGAGGCTGGCCCCTCGCGCGAGGCGGTGCGTACAAGATCGCGGATGCCCTTGCGTCGTATCTGGCGTCGCTTGGCGGCGAGATTGTCACGGGCACCCCCGTAGAATCGCTCGATCAGCTCCCGCGCTCCCGCATGGTTGTTTGTGACGTGACACCGCGCCAGCTGTTGAAGATTGCGAAAGGACGATTGCCGGAGGGATTTTGCCGTGAACTCGGGCGTTATCAGTACGGTCCGGGTATCTGCAAGCTCGATTGGGCTCTCAACGGACCGATCCCGTGGACAGCGGATGCGTGCAAAAGAGCCGGAACCGTGCACATCGGCGGCACACTCGAAGAAATCGAAGTTTCCGAGAGTGCGGCCTGGAATGGCCAATTGCCGGAAAATCCATTTGTGCTCCTGGCTCAACCGACGATCTTTGATCCCACGCGCGCCCCCGAGGGCAAGCACACAGCATGGGCGTACTGTCACGTCCCCAATGGATCGGGTTTCGACATGACGGAAAGAATCGAGAATCAGATTGAGCGGTACGCACCCGGATTTCGCAGCCAAATCCTGAAACGCAGTGTAATGCTGTGCAACGATCTGGAGCTCCGGAATCCGAACCTCGTGGGAGGAGATATCGGTGGCGGGGCGTTGATTTTAAGCCAGTTCTTTCTTCGACCGACTTGGCGCCGTTATCGAACACCAGCGAAAGGACTCTATCTGTGCTCGTCGTCGACACCACCAGGAGGAGGCGTCCACGGGCTGTGCGGGCAATTGGCGGCGCTCACCGCTCTGCGCGATCAATTGTAGTTGAGGCGTAGCTGAAGCAGTGACCTTCCCGAATGAACTCACTTCCCTGTACGGGCGTGCGCGACCGTGCGATGCGAGCGGCCGCGAAAATAGAAGAAAATCGAGACGAAAGCGATTATCGAGAGCAGGCCCAGACCTATCCAAAGAGCAGCCTGACCGTGCCGCGCCAGCAGAGTCAAGATTCGTCGCCCGTATTGAGCAGCGAAGTAAGCCAGGACCGTGTACCTTACGGCGCGGCCGATGGTGAGCGCTGCGAGAAACTTTTGGGGGGAATATTGAGCCGCTCCAGCGACAATCACAAAAGGAACCATCGGCATGGGCGGAGGGAAAAGAGCCGGAATAGCAATCGCTCCGAACCCCCACTTCGAGAAAATGTCCTGAACCATTTTCATGTTTGATTTCGACAGTTTGCGCCCAAGGGTTTCCTTTCCTTCTTTCCTCGCGAGGCGGTATGTCACATAACCCCCAATAACCGAACCCAAAGTCGCCATAAAAGCATAGTAAGGCCACAACTCCCGCTGGGCCGCGGCCAGCACAATCGTGAGCGCGTCCATACTGCCGGGAAGGGGAATCACGGAGCTGTCGAGAAGGCCCAGCGGGATAAACCCCAGACCGCCGAGCCGGCGAAACCAAGCGGGCATACTACGACCGATGGAAGATTTCAGAACCGCGACAATGGCAGGAAGGAGCAAAGAGATCGGCCTCGAAAGCGTCGTTTGGAATCCTTTTTCTGCCTCTTCGCCCTTCGACTCCAGTCTAAGCTTCTTACAGCCATTGCGAAAGCCGGCTACTGCCCTATTCCGCGAGCCCCAGAGCATGTATGGGCCTACAAGATTATGCGCTGGTCAATAAAATATGGGTTTCTTGTCTTCCCGAACGGCGTACCAACAGGGACTGTAGCCGGAATGGGGAAACAGGGAACGGACGCACGTTTGGGTCTCCGGATCCCCGAAGCTGAAGTTATCCTTTCCGTTTTTCTGCGGGATTGCGTAAAGCGGACGGACCTGCTGCACTTCAAAAGGGTCACCAGGTTTCTGCTTCGTCATCCTGTATTGCAAATATAGATAGTCACCTGCATAAACAACAGCAATCGAGAGCAGCAGGATCATCAATATCCGCTTCGAGATTGCGCCGAAGGACGCCAAATGTTTTTCTCCGCCGCCAAAAGGATACTAGAACTTCTCTACTTGTCTCATAAATGGTCGCGCGAAAACGAAAAACTTCGTCGGGGCTAAAACTCAACTTTTCGGTCTTTTCATGCCGGAGCTAAAAAGCTCCGACCCCCTGAAAAGCATTTATGAGATGGCATGGCTACTAGTTTCTGCTTGATTGCGCCAAACGTAAATACAAACAAATGTGATCGCTTACCATGCGGTCGATTTGGAACAATTGAAGCGCGCGCTCGCGGGCTCGCTTCGAAACTGATTCCATAAGGTCGCGATTCCGCAGCACCTCCCTGATGAGCGCGGCGAGCGCACCTGCGTCCCCTGACGGAAACAAAAAGCCCCCATCGCCAACGACTTCTTTTAAGCCCCCGATGGCAGACGCGATAACAACCCGGCCTTCCATCATCTGCTCGATAGCTACGAGGCCCGCAGCCTCTTCCCAAACGGATGGAATTACGACGACGCTTACATCCTGGAGCGCTTCTCTCATGGCACAACCGGAAACGTAGCCAGTGATGCGTATGTGGTCCTTCAACGCCCTCCTGGCGACGATCTCTTCCAGTTCTGCCCGTTGTGGTCCATCGCCGATCAAACGAACCGTGAAATCGAGGCCTTCGTTTTTCAAGATGGCCGCTGCATCCAGTAGCACGGGTATACCTTTTTCCGGGACGAATCGTCCGACAAAAGCAAGGCACGCTTTCTTGGCACTGAGCGCGGTTGGGGCAGTGCCCGCGAACAGATCTTCCGTCCCATAATAAATCCGCTCAGAAGACGGCAGCGCGTGCCGCTGAAGAACGTGATCCGTGATAGCAACGTTCGCGGCGACCATCTTAGAAAGCAAATAGCGAGGGATCATAAGAAGCATGTTGAGGATGCTCCTGGCGAAGGGCATCTCATGCGCCTGGCATTTCACACATTCGACGTATCTTTTGCCCTGAAAGTAACCGGGGCAGACGGAGCGTTCCGGCTGGTGAATTAGAATGCCGTTTGGACATATCGATTGATAGCCGTGGTGCTCGATAACCGTCGGCTTTCTCTGAAGAGTGGCCATCAAAAGAGGCGTCAGAATCGGACCCGCTAAATGCACAACGCTTGCGCGATGAATGAGCCTCCACACCTCGTAGAAATTCGGGCGTCTAATCACCTCGAAAGGATAATTTGACTCTTTGGCATCCTTGTCGGGAACGCCGGAGACAACGGTTATCTCAAATTGGGGTGCACCGGGGATGCGACTTTGCTTAGCGATACCGGAGGCTAAAGACAACACCTGCATTTCCGCGCCGCCGGCGCTCGGACCAAAGAAATGCGAGAAAATTACGAGCTGCAACTTGTGCTCCTGAGAAGTTCTTTGAATTCAGATAATTACAGCTTGCTGATTCCGCATTGAGCACTTGGTTTCGCGCCCCCAATATGCTCGCCGCAACCGCAGATCCCGAGCGGCGGGTCGAGTGCAATCTCAATCCCGGCGGCTCGCCACGACCCTGATGAGCGGTTTTTCGAATATCGCAGTTCGGTCAAGCTCCATTCCATCCAGCGAAAGGATGCCATACCCTAAACTTTTCACTTCATCCAATGCAGCGTTGCGATCTCCCCCCTGGGCCGCGATCATTTCGTTGTGAAGCTCAAGAAATAAAACAGGCGAAAACTGTTTGAAAGTTTCTCGTCCGCCGCGGAGCGCAGCCGCTTCCTGTCCCTCTACATCGATTTTGATGTGGGTGGGAGCGCCGAACTTGGAGGCCATCTGATCGATCGTGATAGCTGGAGTCCGCGTAAGTTCTTTCCTCAATCGCGCTGTGTCGAATTTGAAATAACCATTTCCGAAAACGCCTGTGCTAAGCATATCAACCGTGCCGCCGGCGTCATTTACCGCTGCCTGTACGATTTGGATCTTGCTCGTCCACCCGTTCAAAGCGGCCTGCTTTGCGATCATTTGAGTTGCGATGGGAGAGGGGTCCACGGCGATGGCCGTTGCGCCGAAGTGCGCTGCCGCGAGGCTGAACACTCCGAAATGCGCTCCAATATCGAACAGAAACATTTTGGCGGAGCAGTAAGAGAGGAATTTTTGGAATTCGGCGCTCTGCTCCGGATCAACGATTTGCGCTTCGTAGGCAACTTTGAAAGCGCGGGGATGGCAGATGATGGAAATATCGGGTGAAATGCGTAGCGTTTCTGTAAACCCGAAGGAAAACATCGCCGCATCCCACACCCAAGCCATCGACGCGGAAGGCGAGCGAAGCCAATTACGCACTGGCCTTGGAACGGACGCTCGGATTAAGTGCTTAAGCCGGTCACGCCCATGGGCTTCCATTATTCGGAGAGCTTTTCGCCGAATGCGGTTACGGTACCTACGGCCGGCCGCGTGTTCCACAAATGCCGCCCGATCCGTGCGCGCGCTCGCGCCGGCAATTGTTCAACCGAGTCCTCCGGAGTCACCGCGATTTCAGGCAAGCGGAAAAGAATTCCGATCAAAAGCCACAAAAAAACATTGTTGATGTAATTCTGGTACGCGGTTGTGCCCCCGAATGTCAGCGGGTAAAGCAGCACGAAGGCATACCAGACGATTGCGAAAGCAATTGGGAAGAACATCGACTGGCGCAATTGTCGAACAATTTTCCAGCTGCAATAGAGCAGGCTGGCGGTCCACAACAGCCACAAAAGCGGCCCCAAGATCCCCAACTCGAGAACGAGCTGTCCATATCCCTCCTCCGTCCACTGAGCGGTGTAGGGTGTGCCTATGAGCCTCGATACGTACTGCGTTCCCAACGAGGCGGTACCGATTCCGTTTCCGAATACCCATCCCGGCTTCTCAAATACAGCCACAAAATTCGCGACCGGATATGACCACCCGCGGCTGCGAATTTCCGATGCGGAACTATAAGGGTTCAATGTTTCCGTGTAAAAAGCCAGCCGAGAGCCCACCGCTTGGGGGAACAGCAAGACAGCGAGCGTCAAACCCAATGCAGCCATTGTGAACGACAAGCGGATCGCCTTCACCATACGGCGCCCCTGCTGCCACTTCCAGGGCGCGCCCCAGAGCAATCCGACGGTCAGGACACACGTACTGGCTATCACGTCCACCACAGCGGTGCGCGAACCGCTCAGAAGGGTTGCCGCTCCAATCGCACCGACGGAAATGAAGACTACTTTTCGGCTACGCTTCGAGTAGAGCAAAAGAAATCCCGCTGTTCCGATGGCAAGCGTCGCGGCCAGAGTCAAATACAACGAATAGCGGCCCGTGCTGACAAAAATGGAGGGAGGCAATGAAAAAACCTGGCCCGAAATCGGAGTTACTTTTTCAAGGTCTCCAAGGCCTCTCAAATCCGGAGACAGCGCCACCGGGTTTAGAAAGGTGTTGCCTTCGATCGCCTGGATGATTCCAATGGCGCAAATCACGAGCCCCAATACCGCGTTGACTACCAGAAATTTTCTTAGTTCTTCGCGGCTGCGGACAAGCGCATACCCTACGAACATCATCGGCACGTAAAAAAAGTCCAATTTGAAACCGAGCAGACCGAACATCACGCTGGGTGAATTGGGGTTGAAGATTTGAATCGCGCTTATCCAGACGAAAAGACTCAGCGTGAACCACAGTAAGAACGGCGGCCGGAAAGCCTTTTCCCTTCGCTGCCGGATTGCAGAATAAAGGCAGAAGTAAATGATCGCCGCGAGAATGTCCTTGCCGAAAAACAATGCCAAGCCATTGCCCATATATTTGCGGAAGAGATCCTCGAACATCAGCCAAATGTTGAACAGGTAAAAGCCCAGACGCCAGTTCCGCAGAATTGCGACCACGATGGCGCATCCGACCGCGACGGCGGCAGCGAGTTCCAGAAACGTCATGTCTCCCGCAAGAATGTGTTCTCCTGCGTCACGGGCGAGTAACAAAGCAATGATGAAGACGGAAATAGTGATCCAGGTTTGATTTCCTACCGAAGGACTGCGGCCGGTCAGCAAGTTTCACGCCTCAAATTGCAATCTCTCGTCCTGCAAGGATACTTCATTGGCACGCATAAGTCCTGACCTCAACTCTCCATTCAGGCTGATCGATCTGGGGAGCGTACCGGTGCTTCCATTCCACGCCTGTATCGGACAACTCACGATCCACCCCCCGCAAATTGCAGTGCTGGGCCAGCCAGGCCTCCGCCTCCTGGGTCGGGGTCGCGGGAATAGTGTAATGGACACCCTTCACCAGTTCGACAACCGGTGCAACAGGGCGGTCAGCCGCGATCCATTGCCCCGCATCATAAACTCCCGCGACTCGCACCGAAGAGGGCAAGAGACCTTTGAAACGGCCGTCGCCTTGCGATTCTTCGGCGTGCAACAGATAAGTCAAATAAAAGAAAAACGAGGGATTGTTGCCAATGACGATTCCATTTTGCTTTACAACCGAGGCGGATTGGCGGGCGGTTTGCTCCCACGGTTCCACCCAACGAGGCGCGGCGTATAAGTTTCGGGCACAAATTCCATACCAGCCGATAGCGGCGGGTATGGCCAGTGAAATTGCCAGCATCCGTCGCACCGAGCCCACCCGCAAAGTGCCCAGCGCCGCACCGATAGGCATGACGAGCCAGGGACTAATGAACAAGATTCGCTTGGGTTCCAGAATGCCCGCGACCGTCATAAATAGAAAGAGCGCAAAAAAATAGGAAAGGAATTTCCTTTCCTCCGGTGCGCTCATTACAAAAACGATCGTCAAACAGGACATGATGGCGATCCCGGCAGGAACGGCGAGATACCAAAACCAAGGCGCGACCGATTCGCTCACGAAGAGGCAATAGATATTGAAGATCCCGTTTACGATCGTCGCGAATCCGACCCCGTTTACTCCCATGCCGAAGCGAACTTCTTTAATTAACACTCGAAATAACGGAATATAAGCGAACAACATTACGGCCATTGTGACAGCGACCAGCCTCATAGAATGCTTCGAAATGCCGCGATTTCGAAGGATATAATCGACCGCGAGACAAGCGAGGAAAGCCCACCCGAAATAATTGGCGTAAATCAGCGCCAGCCCGGCAGCCACCAGCCACAGCCAGTTCGCCGCGGTTGGCCGCTCGAGGAATCTCAAATAAACGAGCGTGAGCAAGGCAACCAGAAAGAAACAAAACGAATACCAGGTTGCCAAACGCTCGAAATGGAATCCAAAAGGCCACACGGCGAGCAGCAACAGGACCCAGTTTCGCGACGAATCTCCAGCCAAGCGCTTCGCGGCAGCGGCGAGCGTCCACGCGCCCAGCATATAGAAAATTATCGACGGAAGACGCAGCAGATGCTGGTTTCCGCTGGTAATTCGCAGCCATCCGTGCAAAAGAATGTCGTACAGGGGAGGGTGTTCGTGCTGGCCGATCCCCTGAAGAAACATGTGAATCGTCTCGCGGAGCGGCCGCGCGGAGCGGTCGACAATGGCGATTTCATCGTCGACTTCGGTGAACCAGCGGTTCGTCACAATCAGGGCTATGCCGGTAACCAACGGTAAGATTGCTGAATAGCGCTGAATCGAACATTTCGGGGAGAGCACCAGAGAAGGCGGCGCGTTCCCTCTTAGATCGTCTGCGGTTTCGATGCTCAAGACATTCCGCCACTACACCAACGGTTCATGATGCCTCTTGTTCGCACGTGCGCGTCCGCCCGGCATCGCGCCAAAACGGTCAGTCACCTTCTGCCCAACGGATCAGAAAAGAGAATACTTCACGCGGGCGCATATTTGGAGAACTGTTTGCTGTAGTAACTCTCGACCTTTCGCATTTATTCAACGCAGAGTTGCTCGGCGCCTGTTTGACCATTACAGAACTCCATTCAAATCTGGATAGCATCCGAGATATTCCGGCCATCTATCGCGTGAAGCTTGCTGCGATTGTCAAGATTCGGGTGGCAAGCCTGTCAGATGGATCCGCCGGATCGTCGATATCGCGTTACGCGAACTTTGAGGTATCGCTTCGGGGAATGTTCTGTGATTCAACTTCGAGAAGGTCGGAAAGCGGATACAGAAGCATCCAATTCACGACAAAGAAAAGAACACGCGGCCACATCGAAAGACGCGATTCTGCTGTGGCCGCATGCGTTAGTACTTAATACTTATTAACGATGTGCGGCGCTTCTCTTTCCTGACAGGTGGTTTCGTAGTAAAGCATGTTGTCTGTAAGAATACGATTTTGTGGGGGCAATGCCCACGGCTTGGTTAGGACGTTCGGATCCTCCACGGTTGCTTCCCTACGGAGGGTGTTTCCTTTGCGTGTGTAGCGCTCGACGACATGGAGCGCGTCGCTATGAAAATAGCCGGGACCCATCAACGTGTCGTCACTCAAGTGGGTTACGTCGACAACCAGCGTATCTCCCTCCCAGTGACCTACGGAATCACCAAAGGCAGTCGGATCGACATCCGTACGATGAGGCCTACCGTCGGTAGGTATGACGCGAAAACTAGCTGGCGGACCTTCGTCCCCGGTATAAAGAAAGACAGTCACCGTCGGAGATTGGATGATTTGTCCAGGGGCGCCCGCGCGGGGAACCCCTTCCGGCTTACAATATTCTGCCGGATCGTTATAGAATTTCTTAGCGTTAGCCAACTCCTTTACCTTTGTAATCAGCTCAGGCTTGTACGGAGCAGTAATTTTCACTTCTTCGGGTGCCAACTGCTCTTCGGGAGTAGCGTCAAGTATGGGTGCCGTGCCGCCCTTGTCAGCCAGAGCACTGATATAGAAATTGCCCTTATCATCCTGATGTGCGGTTATGGGGAGCTGAGGCGCGGTCCAAGCCCCGCTTAGATCGGGATGCCCATCGGCTGTGCGCGGCGTGGGTTTCGCCGCTGCCGCCTTCATCATAGCTTCTATCTGTTCACGAGGCGGGCTATCTGATTGCCCGGCAAAATTGTGGCTTCCCTGCGGAGGGTGTGCCGCCGGTGTTTGCGACTGTTGCGCGCCGATGCGCATGGGAGCCAAGCACGAGACAGCAACGATAACCACCGCAGTTATGCCGAAGCTACGAAGGCGGGACTTCATAACAAAATACCTCCATCTCTTGCCAGCATGGTTCCTCTGGCGGTCTGACCGATTGTTCTCTATTCCCGGGGGCCTGACCGGATAGCCGCTTTATTATCTTGAGGGAGGCCTTCCGTTATCAAACGCGATCTTGCGGCCGCTCGATAGAGTCATTTCCTTCAGATACCCGAACGCCTGCGTTCCATCTTTGGCGCGGTAGCAAACAACCGTGACAGGATCTCCGAGTTTGAACAAATCTCTGGTGATCCCTGCGCGATGAAAAAAGCCCGTCGGATAGGTTTCCAGGCTCCACTTTCTCACGTTGCCGCTATCGTCCTTCACATCCATGTAAAAGTAAATGTGAGGGTTAATCCAATCGATCTTCGTGAATACGCCCTGGAGCGTCACCGTGTCGCGCGTATCAAATTCGGCCGCTATGGTGTGATGCGCCAGAGCCGGAATCGCCGTCAACAGCAACGCGAAACCGGCAACCAAGACCCCGTTGAAAGTGTGCCTCATGACCTATCCTCCGTTGGCTTTATGGTACGTGTTTCTGGTGTACCGTCTTACGCAGTTCTTGTCAAGCATAACTTGAATCCCCGGACCTTCCCGGGGATTCAACGTCCATCGATTTAACCGTTGCTATTCCGTTGACTGCTCAAATAAGTCGATGCTTGTTAGAAGAAATATTTAAGCGCAAATTGCATCAGGCGCGGATTCACCGACGTTGAGGTGATGAGTCCGAAACCCGTTGATGCCCCCGCGTTCGTAGCCGGATTGCTGAACTGGGGATGATTGAACGCGTTGAAGACCTCCGTTCGGAATTGCAGCGACTGGGATTCTTTGATTCTGAAATCCTTACTCAAGGTCATGTCCCAATCATTTTGTCCCGGCCCGAGTATATTCCCCAAACCATAATTGCCATATCCGGTCGCGGTGCTGCCGGCGACGGGTGGCGGCGGCCCAAAGGCCGACTTATTGAGGTAACCGTTGATTCACTCGCGAATCCAAACTTCCGTAGGTGACAACATTCGCGGTTGTGTTCCCTGGAAGCAAAGTAGCCAGCGCGTCTGGGCCGAAGTTTGTTACAACGAAAGCTGATCCATCTTGAGTGTTGTTTATGAGCAGGGATCTCCGTCTTGAATGACGGTCACGCCGGCCCAAGTCCACCCGTTGAGCGCCTGACCCATGATCCCTTCGCGTTTGCCCAAAGGAAGAGCCCAGCTATAGTTGAACACGAGGCGCTGCGGCCGGTAATTGATGTTCGGACCGTAGGGGTCGATATAGGGTGCGACACCAGGAACAGTGGCGGCAGGATTGCCGGTGTAATAGTTAATGAACGAGCGCGACCATGTATATGCTGCCTGCAGCGTGAGTCCATGAGAGAGCTGTTTTCTCACCGTTACCTGGAGGCTGTTGAACTTGGTTGCGTCCGTACTCGTGGCAGGCACGAAGGACGAGGCGATACCGACAAAGGGCACGCGAATTTCACGGTTTGCGTGTCCAAACCACTCCCACCTTAATCCTAGGTTCAATGTGAGCCGCGAGTTCACCTTGTAATCATCCTGAACGAAGAGGCTCATTGTATCGACCGGCAATACCGAGTCAAGCTGGTCGTTATTAGCAGCCAATATAGCGGTTCCTACGCCAGTCTCGTTGCTGTTTGCATTGCTGCCATTCGTATTTCCGGGATTCGTAGGGCTGCAAGTTCCCGACCCGGTGAATGCCGCGCAGTTGGGCCGTCCAATCAGGAAATCGGGGAACGAAGGGAACTGCGGGTCCATGTGTCAAGACATTTGTCTCTCGGTGTCGCTGCAAAATGAAAACGTCCGGGTTGCGCAAAGTAGAAATGACCGCATTCGTCGGGGAGATAGGCTCGATGGAACCCGTTCATTTTCTTGTAATGAAGCCGCTAGCAATGCGTATGGCTATAACAGAGGCGATGAGGCCGGCTATCGCCGCAATGGACGTGATTGCTGGAATTACGTTTGAATAACGAATCATCTCCGTCGTCGCGGCACTCACGTCTTCAGTGCTTAACGAAAAACCATTCCGAGCAAGCAGCAATTCAAGGCGCGAAAATTCAGGAGGCCGGAAAACGATGGATCTCGGGAAGGCAGTATTTGTATGCACGATAAAAAGAGAAGTTCGACCAAAGAGCCGCCTTTTAAGCAGACACTGAATCGAGGACCTCTCAAACCGGTACGTCACCGGCCACATAGAAAACGTCAAGGCGTCCGGTGCAACCGACAGACAAGCAAGCGGCGCACGCATATGGTAGCCGAACCAAGGACTCGAACCGATATGGCCGCCACCTCTGATTGTTTCAATCAAGGATCGCTCACCCCACTTTGCTTCAGGATAAGCCAGATCCTTGCGGGCCGGGCTTCGACCTTTGGTACTCGTTGCGTGACGGGTACTGCCCAATCACCGATACGTTCAGAGCGAGCAATTCCTGAAGCGGCGTGCCATCGAATGAGGTTCATTGTGATCCGCCCGCGCCACAGCGCCAAGTGCTTTAAGAGACTTACGGTAACGGTAGGTTTGTGCTTTGGATCCCCCATCGTGAGGCGAATGATCTCCGCACCTTCTTCAATCATTATCGCAGTCGCAAATCGCGTCTGTTGTTCACGCGCCTGAGCCGGCCGTAATTTGAAAAGAAAGTTTCATTTGAAGTCGGCTGAGTTCATTAGTTGAACAAGCGGAATCCGCATATCCTGAGCGACGCGGGAAAACATCAGGTTTGGGTCTTTGCCGAGAGGTTCGGTGCCCGCGAATCCATGCCCAACGTTAATGGTTAAAGGTGATGAGCTGTACTTACCTTCCGCGGTTATCAACTCCAGTTTCATATCGACCCAATTCTCGTCTATGTCGGGAAAGTCGAGCGCGCGCTTCCATGTCCACCGGTAATTGGAAGTTATGTAAACGAATGCGTCATAATCCAAGTCTCTGAGGAGACTGCTCATCTCAGCGGCATGGTCGCGATTAATGTCACCGACGCATTTCCGCATAACCGTGAAGGACGCGAACTCGTCATAATTCGAAAATTGTGATTCACGCTCCGGACCGGCGCTCAATCGATGAAGATGATCGTAGTTGGCATTCTTCCAATCGGGATGCTGCGCGTCGAGATCTGCATGAGCACGATCTTCGCAATCCTTCGCCTCGGCGCTTCCATTAAGCTGCTGGTAATACTTGCCCAAGGCTTCGTTGCCCAGAGCTTCCTGTTTCGCGTAAAAGATATTTTCCTTTGGCCCGAGAATCGGCGCGATGGTGGTCAAGAAGAGATCGCGTTGATCAGAGAGAATTGCCGCATACTCGGGCTCGCTCCACAGATGAAGCTGCTGCGCCAAAAGAATTTTCGGGTTCTGCTTCCTTTTTTCCCATTCGTCGGCCAGCTTTTCCTTCAAATTTTCCGCTGAGCCTCTCAGGTTGGCGGGCAATCCCACCTTTAGAGCTTGGTCCAGGGAATCCAAAGCAGCCGGCGTCATTCCCTTGATGGATTGCACAACCGCGAGGTTGTACCAGATAAGGCTGTTCCGAGGGTCCAACTGAGCAGCCTGACCGAGTTCCTTGAGCGCGATGTCAAAATCGCCATCCTTTATCGCAAGACTGGCAGTTTTGTAGTGCTTTTGTGCATCTTCCTGACCTGCGGTAAGCGCGGGTGCCGTGTTGTGGGCCTGTGGTGATGTCTGCGTGGACGAAGATGTCCGCGCCTGTGTAGAAACCATCATGCAGACAGCACATCCCAAAATCAGTGCGAGTCGCGACACTCCGCGTTATCCCTCTCAGTTTCTTACTGGATTATACATAAGCAGTACAGCGGAAAAACTGTCAAGGACTGATTTCTTTAGACACTGATTCTGAGAGTTTTTTTATGCGACTAACGCATACAGTTTGGCGAATACCACAGGCGGCATGTTGAGCGCGGAATGGATCCGCGTGTTGTTGTA
>Ga0182024_10010868_pt1 | contig 18439 bp, 15 predicted proteins | sample P32metaG_FD_120480 | JGI IMG/M metagenome (GOLD analysis project Ga0182024, IMG submission 120480) | Permafrost microbial communities from Stordalen Mire, Sweden - P3-2 metaG (Illumina Assembly) | ecosystem: Environmental > Terrestrial > Soil > Wetlands > Permafrost | place: Sweden: Stordalen... | reverse complement strand
GAATCTACGCCTTCCAACCCACTTGGAATCGTGGCCGATGTAGTGCCTAAACCCGAGCTGGAACCAGCCCCCAAGCCATCACAAACGCCGATCCAGGCGCGTAACTGCGGAAGTTGGGCTAGGCCTGAAGGGTATCATCATGCAATGTCCGTCGCTCCTGATTACCGTATTCCGTTCGCTTCCATATTGGGGGCAAGCCAGGAGGATTTGTTTTGGCGCGTCATCGAAAATGCGTGGCCGGACCTGACGGAACCCGACACGATGAAAAGGCTCGGCTATGCGACGCCGGGTCAGCGAGCACTCCTTGCGATTACCCTTTTTATACGTGAAGTCGACAACGGCGGGTTGCAACAGTTCTTTGGAAACTCAACTGGTGAAATCTGCGATGAAGTGATCGAGGGCTTCGAACGACTCGGGGCGACCGACTATGCGGAGACGGTCCGGGAAGCACGTTCGTTTTTTGGCGCGGTGCGCGTTCCGTCCGACCGCCAACTGCGACGCGAGCGTTTGGCCTCCGTATCTCGGGCCGAACGAAATGCCTTCTTCGATCCGTTAAACCAAAGGCTATATGGCGAAACCCGTCTTTGGCCAATATTTCAACAGTACATGGATAGTCATCCAGAAGAATTCTTCATCGATTTACCGAGGAGTTAGATTGCGCGCGGCGGGAAATTAGAGTTGACGCTGGCCTCGAAAGTTGAAAACCGTTGTTTCGTTGCAGAAGCGGGTAAAAAGTTCAACTGGCGTCCCGTCACTCCGAGCTCATTATGCTTCGGGTGACGCCAAGAGCGCGTGGAAGCCTGCTTGCGTGAAGTGGTGGTCGGCGGTGAGCGCCTCGGTAAGCTGATGATCACGCATCATCTCAAAGGAAGTGCAATCGATGACCGACCAGTGCTTATCCAGGCGCTGGCCATACAAGGACAAGCCGCGTGCGACCCATTCGGGCGTGGCTGGAAGAATCACTGTGCGCGGATCCGAACGAAGCACCCGGTGGATTTCCAGAAACACGCTTCGGTTCCGTGGATCGGCCAGCCAATTGCCTAACTCGATCAGGACGAACTCGCTGGTGATGTACTGCCCGTCGAAATGTCCGTCGAAATCGTAACTGCTCGGATGCTTTTCGTCTTCCGGGCGCACCAAAGCTATATAGAAGCTTGTGTCAGCAAAGACGCTCTTCACGACTTGGGATGCCCATAAAGATAGTGGCGCTTCCGGCTGGAAGCGTCGGGCGGCAGTCCGGTCGCTCTGCCGATGACGCTTTTGAGCGACTCCGCCAGCGGGACAGGGGGTTGCGCGGCGACGAGATCAACATTGACCTCAGCGCCGTCGGGCAGTGCCACCGGCTGGTCGAGCACAACCGTTCCGTTCTTGATGTGTCCTTTGTAGGTCATGATGCGCCCCTCGAAGGGATCACACTAATTATACCTAGGAATCCCTGCATTTGCGAAATCCCTGGTTTCCGGGCAGAAACGCCGGAAAAGTAAGTTTGGTATCCCGTCACTCCGATTCCAGAGACCCAATCTCTCTGGCTGCGTTGTGCGCCTATATCGTTTTGGATCAGTCAGTTACAACGGCTCATGGGCCGATGATCTTCGCCATCTATTCTTTTCCCTTGACATATTCCCATATCGGAATATACTGGGCTCATGGCGCGGGCAGCAACAACCTCCGACGTTTTCAACGCCATCGCCGAACCGCGGCGGCGGGAGATTGTGAATTTGCTCGCCCGGGGGGCACAGCGCGATGTGACGGAAATCGTGCTCAAGCTCGGTCTTGGGCAGCCGGCGGTTTCCAAGCACCTGGGTGTGCTGCGAAAGGTGGGGGTGGTTGCCGTTCACAAAGCGGGGCAACGCCGTTTTTACCGGCTGAACCCCAAGGAGCTGAAACCCGTGCATGACTGGATTCAAAATCTCGAACGCTTCTGGACCGACCATCTGGACGGCATCAAGGAAGCCGCTGAATTGAAAGCTAAGGAACTCGCGGCGCACGATCGCGCTGCATCTGAACATCAACCCCATTTAAAGGAGCAACATCATGGCCGCTGAAGAAATTAAAACCCTGCACGTCGTCAAAGAGGTGCAGATTGCCGCCGCGCCGGACGTGGTCTTCCAAACCGTGCTGGAGCCGCATGGCCCATTGAAGGAGATGAACATGAAGCTGGAACCCTGGGTCGGCGGGCGCTGGTTCCGCGATCTGGGCAACAACACCGGGCACCTGTGGGGTCATGTGCAAGTGATCAAACCGCCGAAGCTGCTGGAGCTGGTTGGGCCGACGATGATGTCCTACCCGGCGATCTCGCACGTGCAGTACCGCCTGACCGAACAGCCCGGCGGCACGCTGCTGAAATTCACGCACCGGGCGATGGGTCTGATCCCACCGGAACTTGAGCAAAATGTGAGCAAGGGCTGGGGAGAAATGCTGGACCTGATTCGCGCGGCGGCGGAGAAGAAGCGCGATTAGAAGCGGCTCTAAGATTACGGCGGACGCGCTGCGAGATGACAGAAAACTGAACGAAGGAGTCGAACCATGACAGCGAAAGGTGAAAGCGGCATCAAGTTTCCAAAAATAGTAAGCGCCATCGAATGGCAGAAGGCACGCGACGCGCTGCTGGCGAAGGAAAAAGCGGCGACGAAGGCGCGCGATGCGCTGGCCGCGGAGCGCCGGCGGCTGCCGATGGTGAGGATCGAAAAAGAATACGTGTTCGCCGCAAGCAAGGGCAAGATGAGCCTGCTCGATCTATTCGAAGGCCGCCGGCAGCTTCTGCTTTATCATTTCATGTTCGCTCCGCCGGTGCCCGGCTGGCCGGACGCGGGATGCGTGGGGTGTTCGATGGTGACGGATCAATTCGGCCATATTGCGCATTTGCAGGCCCGCGAGACTTCCTTCTGCCTGGTCTCGCTCGCGCCGCTGAAGAATATTGAGAAATTCAAGAAGCGGATGGGATGGACATACCCGTGGTACTCCTCCGAGGGCAGCGACTTCAACAAGGACTTCGGCAAGACCACCGACAAGGGCGAGAACTACGGCCTGAGCGTTTTCATTCACGACGACAGGGATGTCTATCGCACCTATCATACCGACGGTCGCGGCGTCGAGGGGCTGAATATCTGGACACTGCTCGACCTGCTGCCGCTGGGCCGGCTGGAGGAATGGGAAGAGTCACCGGCCGGCGGGCCGCGGACCAAGCCGTACGTCTGGTGGCGCCGCCACGATGAATATGGGAAAGAGACCGGGGGTAAACACTCATGAGCAATTGCCCGCTCTGCAATCTTGACGCGGCGACAAACTCAGCGGGGCCAAACCCCGGCGACGGCATGCGGCCACCCGGCTTTCTTCGCCGCGGCTGGCGAAATATCCAATGGCTGTTCCCCGCCGCTCTGCTGGCGCTGATTCCCAAGTGCCCGCTATGCGTGGCGGCGTACGTCGCCTTGTTCACCGGCGTCGGCATTTCGGTGTCAACGGCGCGATGGATTCAGATTCTGATGCTGGGGCTATGCGTGGCCTCGCTGGCATATTTTGTCGTGGGATATTGCCGCAGGCGGGCTGAAGCGCGCCGATGTGCGGTTGCTTCGTCTTCGTGATCGCCTGCATGAAGCGGTTCGATTTCGCTGGATCGGGAGAACTAAATGCGAACGCCAAGGCTCCAAGACGCCAAGGAAGTCGCCGAGAAACACGGCGGGAAATTCTTGGCGTTGTCAATGCATCTTGATCCCGGCGCGCCGGGATTTGCTTTGCTTCGATCCTCGGATTCCCCGGATTTGTTGCCAGACTCGCTCAGCGTGCCGTTTCACCGCGAGTTGACTTCCCCATGGGTAAGATGCTATCTTACCTATCATGAAGACCCGAATTTCGAGCAAGGGCCAGTTGGTCCTGCCGGCGGACTTGAGGGAAAGGGACGGCATTAAGCCGGGCCAGCAGTTCGATGTCGAGCGAATCGACCGCGGCGAGTATCGCCTGGTAAGACAGGAGTCGCCCGCCAATGATGGCCTGATTGATTGGCTGCTGGCATGCCCGGCCAAGGGATACTTCGTGCCTATTCAATCCGAATCGACCGACACTCTATGACTTACCTTACTCTGTGACCTACCTTGTCGACGCCAATGTTCTGAGCGAAGCGACCCAGCCGCAACCGGCGGCACGGGTGATCGAATGGCTTCGCGCGAACGAACGCGAGATTGCCGTGGACCCGATCGTTCTGGGCGAGATACGGTTTGGCATTTATCTCTTGTCCGCCGGCGCGCGGCGGCGACAACTGGAACGCTGGTTCGCGCGAGGGATTGAGAAGATTCATTGTTTGCCCTGGCAAGCCGCGACCGGCTTGCGCTAGGCCAAACTCCTCGCGGAGCTTCGCGCCGCCGGACAAGCGATGCCGATCAAGGATAGTTTGATCGCCGCCACGGCGCTGGTTCATGGGTTGACGCTTGTGACCCGAAATCAGCGCGACTTCACGAGGGCGGGCGTGAAGATGATCAATCCGTTCGTCGAAGCATAGACCCCCCCGCGTTGAACCCGCATTCCATCGCGATCAACGAAGCGCAGTTCGACCGGCGTCTTGTCGTTCCGCATTGCCTGCGGAAGGATTGATGGGCAGGCTCAAAGGAAATAATCCGCCCGCACCTTGAAGTACTCGGCGAGCTTGCGGATGTTCGCCTTGGAGAGATCGCGCTTGCCGGTCAGAAAGAGCGATCCCATTGTGCGATTGCCGAGCAGGCGGCCGAGGTCCGAGGCGCTCAGGCCGGCTTCCTTCACCAGATATTGCAGACGTTGATGGGGCGTTCCGCGCTTGCGAGGCTCGTCGTGCTCGCGATCGTAATGCAGAATCATTTCCGACAGGATCGTCAGATAGTCGTCCTGATCGCGCGTGAGTTTGTGACCTGCCATCGCGATGACGATGTCCATGGTGTTGGCATAGTCCACCGAATCGCGGATCGGGCGCGGCGGATACATCGCCACCAACGCCGCATAGTCCGGCGGAATGTCGGCAAACACCGTTTTGTGGCGATTCTTTCGCATCAGAGTGTCGCTTTCATTGATCTGCCCGGCGCAGGCGATGCCAAACATGATATCAGAAAAAAACTGAACGCCGAGACGGTAGAGAACGCCGAGAGGGAAAACGCCGAGAACGCTCCATCCGTGTCATTCTCCGCGTGCATTTCCTCCGCGTCCTCCGCGCCTCGGCCGTGATTCCTGTATTGTTGCACACGCCAATGCGCCATGTTACGACAGGGCGAATGTCCATCCTTTCCGACATACGGTCCCACAACGCCCGCTTCGTGCAGCAGAAGGAATATGTGCCGCTGCGGGCGGGGGCGCCGCCGGAGAAGAAACTCGTCATTCTGACCTGCATGGACAACCGGCTCGTCGAGCTGCTGCCGCTGGCGATGAACCTGCGGCACGTCGATGCCAAGGTCATCAAGAACGCCGGGGCGATTGTTTCGCATCCGTTCGGCAGCGTCATGCGCAGCATGTTGGTGGCGGTGTATGAGCTGGCGGCGGCGGAGATTCTGGTGGTCGGCCATTACGGCTGCGGCATGACGAAACTGAGTTGCGATCACGTGCTGCAACAGGCCGTCTCGCGCGGCGTGTCGCGCCAAACTCTCGAAACTCTTCAGCATGCGGGAATTGATTTCCAGGGGTGGCTGCGCGGTTTTGATTCGCCGGAGGAGGGCGTGCGCAAGAGCGTGATGGTCATCCGCCAGCATCCGCTGCTGCCGGCCGATGTGCCGGTGCATGGACTGATGATCTGCCCGGACACTGGACGGCTCGACCTGCTCAGCGACGGATACACGGCCACGGCCGCGACGCCGCCGTAGCGCGCGAACGGAAACTCCATGACAAAGAAAAAACATCCACCAAAACGGCCTGGAAAAACCGGCGTGGACGCCAGTCTCATGCGCAATGGCGGCCTGTCGTATCTGGAAATACCGGCGCTGGATAAAAATCAATCGGCGAAATTCTACACGAAGGTTCTGGGCTGGCAGGCGCGCGGAGACAGCAAGGGGCCGAAGTTTTCCGACCCGGCCGGACATCTCATCGGCCGCTGGGTGACGGGCCGGGCCATCTCGCGCCGGCCGGGTCTGCTGCCGTTCATTTATGTTGATCGCATCAGGGCGGCTGTTTCGCGCGTGAAGGCTCTTGGTGGCGAGATTGTCAGCGCGCCTCATCCCGAGGGAAATCTGTGGATTTCGACCATCCGCGACCCGGCCGGTAATCTGATCGGGCTGTGGCAGGTCAGAAGCCTTTGAGAATCCGCCCGGAAGCGCATAACTTGTGGGGGATATGTTCGACGAACATAGCGAAGAACCGGCCGAGCCGTCGGTTGATCCGAAGGAAATGGCCCGCGAGAAGTCCGACTCGTTCCGCATGCACGCGGAAATGGCGGCGGTGTTTGAGGGGCCGCGGAAATTCGACGCCGCGCTCCTGCCCAATCTCGATGGGCAACTGGCCCGCGACGTTCAGCGGAGTTTTGGCAAACTGGAAAAATCCAAATCGCCGGACAGTCCGATCCTGCCGGAACCATCCGCGGCGGGGGCGGCCGATCTGCTGAACCTTTGTGAGACGCGCGGCCTGTCCACCAATGACTATCACATCTCGCGGCGGCCGGGTGAAGTGATGATCGTCCGCTGGCTGCACGGCGAGCAGGTCGAAACTTTTTACGAGCGGTTGCAGGCGCACTTTGACGCGGCGTTGGAAGGGTGCAAGGAAGATGAGCGGCAGGCCCACGAGTGGCAGCAGGATCCGAAGACGGCGGCGTATCTGGCGGCGCTGGATGCCGTCGAAGTGAAGATGGCCGACAGGTATCTGCGGGATGTGATCCGCAAGCATCACCTGTTCGTGCTCTCCACGCAGGCGGCGGACGAATTGAACATCCGCTTTCTGTCCGACTACATCATGGGCGTATCGGCGGCGGAGATTGTGGGCGAGCGCTCCGCTCCGCCGGATGAGCCGGAGGAGCGCGATCTGGCCTGGTTTTTCAAGCTCTTTTCGCTGCGGGGAATTCGCAAGGGCGTCGAGCGGATGTGCTTCTTCGCGTTTTTGCAGAAGTCGGATGATTCGTTTGACGGTGATGAATGAGCCGTGCGGCGAACGCAAGCCGCCGTCCGGTTCGTGATGTACATCGTTCGGTGGAGACCGGGGCGACACGCCCCGGCTCTGTCGGGAGAAAGTTCCAAATCTCCCACTACGCGGATTCCATCGTCGGCAAATGCTCCGCGAGGCGTTCGAGGGTTTGTTTGCCGCCTTCGATGGCGCCGTAATCCCTGACGATCGTGTCGCGCTCGGCGGCGGTGGGGAAGACCATGCGGATCGTCACTCTGGTTTTGCTGCCGGCGCCCAGGGCGTCGAAAGTCCAGGTCGCTTCGAACCGTGCCTCCGGACCGTCCTTTTTGGCGCCGCCGTGAGTGAAGACGATGCGCCGGGGTTTGGTGATCTCCGTGAAAACACTGTGGTTGGGATAGTCGGTGCCGTCGGGGCCGTGCATGACGTGCTTCCAGACGCCGCCGGGACGCACGTCCATCTGCTCGATCGTGGTCGTGAATCCGCGCGGACCCCACCAGTGGATGACGTGATTCGGATCGGTCATCGCCTTCCACACCAGCTCGCACGGGGCGTCAAAAATGCGGGAGATGACGATCTCGCGGTCGGTGGTGTTGCCGGTTGTCAGGAGTTCATCCAGACGATCAAGGCTGAGCGACCAGCCTTCGTTCATGCCCATCTTCTTCATGGCGTCGCCGATGGCGGCGGTGGCGAATTGCGTGCGGACGGTCAATTTGGTTTTGCCGTTCTGCTCTTCGAATGTGACGGTGGTGAGCAATTCGCCTGCCGGGTTGGTGTCGCTGCTTGCGCGATGGGGATTCACCATGTCGTGCCAGGCGGCGGGGTGTTCGGAGCAGTCCATGGTCATGACGATCTGCCGCGGCGCGACGATCTGGCGAAAGACGCCGGTGAGCGGATAGTCGGTTCCGTCGGGAGAGCGCATGACGATGCGATAAGCGCCGCCGGGGCGCACGTCCATTTCGCAGACGGGGTTGGTGAACGGCTTGGGACCCCACCATTGGGCCATTTGCTTTGGATCGGTCCACGCCTTGAAGACCAGTTCGCGCGGGGCGTCGAATACGCGAGAGATGACGAAATCATTGTCACTTTCGGCCATGTTTTTTCTCCTTCGCTTGAAGCACTTTGAGATAGTCATCCAGGCGGTCGAAGCTCTGCTCCCAGAAGCGGCGGTATTGCTCCACCCAGTCGGCGACGCCGCGCAGCGGTTTGGGCGACAGGCGGCAGGGGCGCCACTGCGCTTCGCGGCCGCGGGCGATCAGGCCGGCGCGCTGGAGAACCTTGAGGTGCTTGGAGATTCCCGGCAGCGTCATGTCGAAGGGCGCGGCCAGGGCGGTGACGGAGGTTTCGCCGCGGGAAAGGCGGGCCAGGATCGCCCGGCGGGTGGGGTCGGCCAGGGCGGAGAACGTCGAGCTGAGCTGGTCGGCCGGCATTGGTATTTGACCTATCGGTTAATTAACTGATTGGTATAGTAGCAATGGGGGCGGGGCGAGTCAAGGAGAATTAAGGCCCAGGGAGTGAACTCCCTGGGCTTTGGCGGGGGCGGAGTGAAGCCGGGGGGGCTATTGCTCGTCGGTTGCGATGATGATGTCGGAGTATTCGTAGTCCCTGTGCATTTCAGCGAGCTGCGCCTGCTCGCGGGCGTCGTAAACCTTGACGTATCGGATCACATATGCCGGGCCGCGGCGCTCGTAGCCGATGGGATAGGCGGACGTGTTGTCGGGCAGGCGAGGCAGGTAGGCGGGAACCAGCGCGTCGAGACTGACGGGATATTCTCCGTGGTCCAGCCGGTAGATGGCCAGGGCCATGCCCACCTTCGCGGTCCAATCGACGCGCTGGTCGCACTGGCGAAAGGTCTCGGCCAGGTGACGGAAGGAGGGCAATTGCATCATCAGAATGTTTGCGCCCACGCGGTCGGAGTAGGCGTTTGAGGTTTCGCCGGGCTGGGGAAGAAGCCATTGGGATGGGAGCCGCGGGCCGGCTTCGACGAGTTGCTCGAATTGTTTGATGCGATCGTCGACGGCTTGTTCCTCGGCCGCGCGCCGGGCGGCGGGGAGCGCGGAGCGGTCTTTTTCCAGATCGTCATAAATGGAGTTGACCAGCCGCAGGATGCGATTCCAATCGAGCACCGGAATACTCGCTTTCGCCGCCGCGGCCATGGCGGCCTGAAGATCGGCGGCGCTCATGTGCTTGAGCATTTCGGCGGTCTCGACGGCGGCGAGTACTTGCACCATGTGAAGAGCGTCAAAGTGCGCCCGGCGCACGATCCCGGTCGGGGGCACGGGGATCGGCGTCATCGCGGTCAGGTCGGCGGACCACCGGCGAAGCGCGGCGGCGGGAATGCGCGAATCGCCAAGCAGCGTCCACGACGCCTGGCAGGCCAATGACTCCATGCCGGAGCCGGTGAGGGCCACCAGCAGTTCGGGCGACTGGCCGATGAGCGACCCCAGCCGCTGCAATGTGAGCAGGTCTTGCAAAGCGCCGGAGGTGTCGCGCTCGTGGAGGCGAGACATGCCGCGGATGCACAGCGCCTGGGCCAGGCCTCTCCAAAGACTCACGTCGCCGTTGAGGGGAAGCGATGCATTGTCGCCGGGGACCATGACGATCGGCAGCCAGAACCGCGATCGTTGTGACGCCGCCTGGGCGACGGCCAGAGCCGCGTCGTTGGATGTGAGCCACGCTGTGAGGTCCGGCATGTCTTTGCCTGACCAGGGGCGTGTTTCCGCCTGACTGAAGCGATCGACATAGGTGGGGCTTTGCGGATCGTCCGTCGGCGTCGGATTTGCAAAGCCGGGCCAGGGTTGCCAGGCGATTTCATCGGCCGGGTGGATTTGCGCGCCGATCAGCTTCAGCGTGTCGATTCGCCGCCGGATGTAGGGCGGCTGATTCATGCCGGCGTCGGTGAGGCGCAGCAGAATGCAGGCGGCGTTGTTCCGGGGCGTGACGCCCCGGCTCTCGATGGCGTTGATCGCGGCGACGTAATCGACGGAGCCGTCGGGCAGAAGCGGGCCGGTCAGACGGGTTGTGTCGGGGCCGACGATGATGCCGAGCGCATTGGGCTGCGCGCCGGCGGATTGCGTCGTCGCGGCCTGCGCGAAGCAGAGTCCGCCAAGTTGCGCGACGAGCATGACGAGGATCGTTCTGAGCCGCATGGGTCTTTCCGGGGATGGAACTTTATCCGAAGAAGGCGAATCGTTCGATGCGCACCGGCAGCCGAGGGTCTGCCAACGAATCAGGGCAACGAGCGAATCGAAAAAAAAGATGAACGCCAAGTCGCCAAGACGCCAAGGCAGACGCGGAGAGAGGAAATCGTGTGGCCCGTGATGAGCAAGCCATGCTGACCGCGCTCGATTCCCCTCTTGATGCCCAGGCAGATCAAACGAGGAATCAACGCAGAAATCCGCGCATTTTTTCTGGCGGTTTTCTTGGCGTCTTTGGGTCTTGGCGTTCGCATTTGTTCACCTCGGATCGAGTCGTCCCCAAGAGATTTGGCAGGTCCGCGGCCGAGGCGGGTGGTCTACGCCGTGATGGTGATCTGGTTGGACCCGATGCTTTCGCCGAATGCGTCGACGGCGGTGACGATGATGTAATAGGTCTGGCCGCCGGTGAGGCCGGTGATGGCGGCGTTGGTGCCGAGGATGCCGGAGATCACGGTGTTGTAGGAACTGCCGTTGGTGGTGCCGTATTTGACGTTGTAGCTGAAGGCGCCGGGGACGGCGCTCCAGTTGACGTTGGCGGTTCCATTGGCGGCGGAGCCGGCGAGATTGGCCGGAGCGACGGGGGCGGCCGAGCCGCTGGCGTAGGACCAGTTCTGAATGGTTTCAAGACTGACATCGCTGCCGTCGCCGGCGGTGAAGCCGACGAGCGCGGTCTGGCTGCCGATGATCTGCGGGATGTTCACCGTGTACATTTCGGTGACGCTGTTCTTGGTGATCAGGTCGGTCAGCGTTTCGGTCAGCGTGGTGCCGGTATAGCTGAGCTGGCAGATGGACGGATCGTAGCTGCGCAGATCGAAGCCGGAGTTGGTGAGATCGACGGAGCCGGCGATGGTCGGGGCGGCGCCGTCGATGTAGAGGCCGGTGGAGTCGTCGCCTTCGCCCTCGCTGCTGAAGATGTCGAACTTGATCGCCACCGAATCGGGGATGCCGCCGTCGCCGCCGCTGGAGGCAGCGCCGTAGCCCAGGCCGCCGCCGCTCTGGCCGATGGCGTTCAGACCCGTGTTCTGGATGACGAAGGTGAAGCCGTTGGCGATGGGCCAGGTTCCGGTGATGGAGAATTCAAATTCCGTGGAGAAGCTGGCGACGTTCTGCGGCGTGTTGTCGTAGACGCTGGCGGCCTCGAAGGCGGCGTTGTTGATCAGCTCAAGTTGCGGTCCGTTGAGGGCTGCCGAGCCGTTGACGGTCAGATTGCTCGCTCCGGCAAATCCGGTTGCGAAGTTGACGGTGGTGATCGGCGCGGCGGGCACGGTCGGAGTCGCCGTCACCTCGGGCGAATTGCCGCTGCTTCCGCCGGCGTTCACCGCGGCGATGACAAAGAAGTAGGGCGTGAGGTTGGTCAGGCCGGTGATGGTGTCCGTCGTTCCCGTGATGCCGGTGAGAACCGTCGTGTACGTGCCGCTCTGCGTGCCGTAGGAGACGGTGTAGGTGGCCGCGCCGGTCGAGGCGTTCCAGTTGAGGACGACCTGCCCGTTGCCGGCGGTGGCGGTAAATCCGGCGGGCGCGGCGGGAGCGGCAGGCTCCGGCGTTGCCGACGCCTGCGACGAATTGGCGCTGGTTCCGCCGGTGTTGACGGCGGCGACGACGAAGTAATAGGTCGTGCCGTCGGTCAGGCCGGTAATGGTGTCGGCGGTGCCGCTGATTCCGGTGATCACGGTGTTGTAGGCGCTGCCGTTGGTGGTTCCGTAGGAGACGGTGTAGGTGACGGCGCCCGTTGAGCCGGTCCAGTTCAGCGCCGCCTGTCCGTCGCCGGCGGTGGCCGTCAGGCCGGTGGGCGCGGCGGCGATCGGAGCGACCGGCCTGGCGGAGGCCTGCGATGAATTGGCGCTGCTGCCGGTGGCGTTCACGGCGGCGACAACGAAGTAGTAGGTCGTGCCGTCGGTCAGGCTGGTGATGGTTTTCGTCGTGCCGCTGATGCCGGTGATCACGGTGTTGTATGCGCTGCCGTTGGTCGTGCCGTACGAGATTGTGTAGGTGACAGCGCCTGTCGAGGCGGTCCAGCTCAAAGCCACCTGGCCGTCGGATGCGGCGGCGTTCACGCCTGTGGGCACGGTCGGCAGCGGAGCGGCGGGTGTGGCGGCGACCTGCGACGAATTAGCGCTGGTGCCGACGGCGTTCACGGCGGCGACGACGAAGTAGTACGCCGTGCCGTCGGTCAGGCCGGTGATGGTGTCGGTCGTCGTGCTGATGCCGGTGAGGACCGTGGTGTAGTTGCTGCCGTTGGTGGTGCCGTAGGAGACGGTGTAGCTGGTCGCGCCGGTGGAGGCGTTCCAGTTCAGCACGACCTGACCGTCGCCGGGCGTGGCGGTCACGCCGGCGGGCACGGTCGCCAACGGCGCGGCGGGCGTCGCGTTGGCTTGCGATGAATTGGGGCTGGCCCCGACGGAGTTCACGGCCGAGACCACGAAGTAATACGCCGTGCCGTTGGTCAGGCCGGTGATGGTGTCGGTCGTCGCGGTGATGCCGGTGAGCACGGTGGTGTAGTTGCCGCCGTTGGTCGTGCCGTAGGAAACGGTGTAGCTGATCGCGCCGGCGGAGGCGCTCCAGCTCAGCGTGACCTGGCCGCTGGCGGGCGTGGCGCTGAGTCCGGCCGGCGCGAGCGGCGCGGAGATCGGCGTGGCGCTCGCCTGGGCGGATGTCGCGCCGGGGCCGGTGGAGTTCACGGCGGCGATGACGAAGTAATATGTCGTGCCGTTGGTCAGGCCGGTGATGGTGTCGCTCGTGCCGGCGACGCCGTTGAGAACCGTGGCGTAGTTGCTGCCGTTGGTGGTTCCGTAGGAGATCGTGTAGCTGGTGGCGGTGGCGGAGGCGGACCAGTTCAACGCGACCTGGCCGGCGCCGGCGGTTGCCGTGAAGTTGGCCGGGGCGGCGGGGGGAGCGAGCGGCGTGGCGGCGGCCTGCGTGGAGTTGGCGCTGGAGCCGGCGATGTTCACGGCCGAGACGACAAAATAATACGGCACGCCGTCGGTGAGGCCGGTGATGGTGTCGCTGGTTCCGGTGATGCCGGTGAGAACGGTCGAGTAGTTGCTGCCGTTGGTCGTGCCGTAGGAGACGATGTAGCTGCCTGCGCCGGTGGAGGCGGTCCAGTGCAGGGCGACCTGATTGTTGGCGGCCGTCGCGGTCAGTCCGGTCGGGGCGGCCGGAGCGACGGGCGGCGGGCTGGTGGTGTAGGTCCAGTTGATGATCGACTGGTTGCTGGTGTCGTCGCCGTCGCCGCCGGTGAAGCCGATGTAGGCGGTGGGTCCGCCGACGATTGAAGCGATGTTCACCGTGTACATTTCGGTGACGGTCGCCTTGGTGGTCAGGTCGGTCAGCGTTTCGGTCAGCGTGGTGCCGTTGTAGGTCAGGGTGCAGGTCGAGTCGTCCTCGCTGCGCATGTTGAAGCCGGAGTTGGTCAGATCGATGGAGTTGCCGATGGTCGGCGCCGCGCCGTCGGTGTAGAGGCCGGTGGAATCGTCGCCCTGGCCTTCGCTGCTGTAGTCGTTGAACTTGATGGCCATAGAGTCGGGGATTCCGCCTGCGCCGCCGGTTGTCGCCGCGCCGTAGCCGAGACCCGCGCCGCCGGCGCCAAGAGCCGTGGGGCCGGCGTTCTGAATCGTGAAGGTGAACCCGCTGCCCAGGGGCCAGCTTCCGTTGATGACGAACTCGAAGGTCGTGCTGAAAGTCGTGATGTTCTGCACGGTGTCGAACCAGGCGCTGCCGCGCTCCGAGCGATTGTCGTCGGTGAGGAACAGCGAGCTTCCGTTGATGCGGGCCGAGCCGGTGCCGTTGAAATAGAATTCGCTTGAATCGCCGGTGAAGCCGCTGGCGGCGTTAATGGTGACGGCCGAGGCGATCGGCGTGGCGGCGACCTCGGTGGAATTGCCGCTGGAGCCGCTGGCGTCCACCGCCGCGACGACGAAGTAATAGGTCACGCTGTTGGTCAGACCGGAGATGGTGTCGGTCAGGCCGGTGATGCCGGTCAACACCGTCGAATACGAGCCGCTGACCGTGCCGTAGGAGACGGTGTAACTGGCCGCGAATGTCGAGGCGTTCCAAGTGAGGATGACCTGCCCGCTGCCGCCGGTCGCGGTCAGGCCCATTGGGGCGGCGGGGATCGGGACCACCGGCATCGCACTCGCTTGCGCGGAGTTCGCGCTTGTACCGACGGCATCAGCGGCGGCGACCACGAAGTAGTAGGTCGTGCCATTGGTCAGGCCGGTGATCGTGTCGGTTGTCGCGGAGATGCCGGTGAGTACCGTGGCGTAATTGCTGCCGTTGGTCGTGCCGTAGGAGACGGTGTAGCTGGTCGCGCCTGTGGAGGCGGTCCAGTTCAGCATCACCTGCCCGTTGCCCGCGGTGGCCGTCAGATTTGTGGGAGCGGCGGGGACGACGGGAGCGGCCGGCGTGGCGGTTGCCTGCGCGGAATTCGCGCTCGTGCCGCCGGCGTTGGATGCGGCGACCACGAAATAGTAGGGCGTGCCGTTGGTCAGTCCGGTGATCGTATCGCTTGATCCCGTGATGCCGGTCAGCACCGTGGTGTAGTTGCTGCCGTTGGTCGTGCCGTAGGAGATCGTGTAACCGGTCGCGCCCGTCGAGCCGGTCCATGTCAGTGCGGCTTGTCCGTTGCCGGCGGTTGCGGTCAGATTCGTTGGCGCGGCGGGGATCGCGGGCAGCATCGGCGTGGCGCTGACCTCCGTTGAGTTGCCGCTTGTCCCCGTCGAGTCCACGGCCGAAACAACAAAGTAGTACGGCGTGCCGTTGGTGAGGCCGGTGATGGTGTCGCTTGTGCCGCTGATGCCGGTGAGAACCGTCGAGTATGAGCCGCTGGCCGTGCCGTAGGAGACGACGTAACTGGTGGCGTCCGTGGAGGCGGCCCAGTTCAGCGCGACCTGCCCGTTGCCCGCGGTCGCCGACACACCGGCCGGAACCGCCGGCGGGCCGCTGTAGGCGTACGTCCAGTTCATGATGTTCTGAACGCTCGTCAGCGCGCCGTCGGAGCCTGTGAAGCCCACCCACGCCGTGCTCCCGCCGACGATCTGCGGAATGTTCACCACGTACGTCTCGGTGACAGTCGCCTTGGTGGTCAGGTCGGTCAGCGTTTCCGTCAGCGTAGTTCCGTCGTAACTGAGCGTGCACGTGGACGGATCGTAACTGCGGAGATTGAAGCCGGTGTTGCTCAGATCAATCGAGTTGCTGTTCGTCGGCGCCGCGCCGTCGGTATACAGGCCGGTCGAATCGTTCCCTTCGCCCTGGCTGCTGAACACGTCGAACTTGACGGCGACCGAGTCGGGGATGCCGCCGGCCCCGCCGGTTGTCGCCGCGCCGTAACCCAGGCCGCCGCCGCCGACGCCAAGGGCATTTTGCCCGGCGTCCTGAATCACGAATGTAAATCCGTTGCCCAGCGGCCAGCTTCCGGTGATCTGGAACTCAAACGTCGTTGTGAAGCTCGTGATGTTCTGCTGCGTGGTGTCGTAGATGCTCGAATCTTCACCTGCGCTGTTGTTGGCCAGGAACAGTTCGCCGGAATTGAGGTAGGCGGAGCCGTTGAACGCGAGCTGGCTGTTGGCGCCGGTAAAGCCGCCGGCGAAATTCAAATTGGTCACCGGCGCGGCGGGCACGGCGCTGGCTTGCGTTGAGCTCGCGCTGGTTCCGGCGGAGTTTGTCGCCGAGACCACGAAGTAATACGGCGTGCCGTTGGTCAGGCCGGTGATGGTGTCGCTGGTTCCCGTGATGCCGGTCAGCACAGTGGAGTAGGCGCTGCCGTTGGTCGTGCCGTAGGAGACGGTGTAGCTGGTCGCGCCCGTGGATGCCGTCCAACTGAGGGCCACCTGGCCGTTGCCGCCGATGGCGGTCACGCCGGTCGGCGCGGCGGGAATCGAGACCGTGGCGTTCGGCGTGGTGGCGACCTCCGTCGAGTTGGCGCTCGTGCCGGCGGAGTTCACCGCGGCGACCACGAAGTAATACGGCGTGCCGTTGGTCAGGCCGCTGATCGTGTCGTTTGTGCCGCTGATGCCCGTGAGTACAGTCGAGTATGAACCGCTGGCCGTGCCGTAGGAGACGGTGTAGCTGGTCGCGCCCGTCGAAGCGGTCCAATTGAGGGCGACTTGTCCACTGCCCCCTGTCGCCATCAGACCCGTCGGGGCCGCCGGAACCGTCGTGCTGCTGGTCGTCGAAGCGTACGTCCAGTTCATGATGTTCTGCGTGCTGGTCAGCGCCCCGTCGGCGCCCGTGAACCCGACCCACGCCGTGCTGCCGCCGACGATCTGCGGAATGTTCACGGTGTATGTCTCGGTGACAGTCGCCTTGGTCGTCAGGTCCGTCAGGGTTTCCGTCAAAGTGGTTCCGTCGTAGCTCAGCGTGCAGGTGGACGGATTGTAGCTGCGAAGATTGAGGCCGGTGTTGGTCAGGTCAATTGAGTTGGTGTTCGTCGGCGCCGCGCCGTCGGTGTAGAGGCCGGTGGAATCGTCCCCCTCGCCCTGGCTGCTGAAGACGTCGAACTTGATCGCCACCGAGTCGGGAATGCCGCCCGCGCCGCCGGTTGTCGCCGCGCCGTAACCCAATCCGCCGCCGCCGACGCCCAGCGCGTTTTGCCCGGCGTCCTGAATCACGAATGTAAATCCGTTGCCCAGCGGCCAGCTTCCGGTGATCTGGAACTCGAAGGTTGTGGTGAAGCTCGCGATGTTCTGCTGAGTGCTGTCGTAGATGCTCGAATTATCACCGGCGCTGTTGTTGGCCAGGAACAGTTCGCCGGCGCTGAGGTACGCCGAGCCGTTGAAGCCCAGAGAGCTGGATGCGCCGGTGAAGCCGTTGGCGAAGTTGATGTTCGCCACCGGCGCGGCGGGCGTGGCGCTCGCTTGCGACGAGTTGGCGCTCGTGCCGCTGGAGTTCACCGCGGCCACCACGAAGTAATACGGCGTGCCGTTGGCCAGGCCCGTGATCGTGTCGCTGGTTCCCGTGATGCCGGTCAGCACCGTCGAGTAGGCGCTGCCGTTGGTTGTGCCGTATGAGACCGTGTAGCTGGTCGCGCCGGTGGAGGCCGTCCAGTTCAGCGCCACCTGCCCGTTGCCTGCCGTTGCCGTCAGGCCGGTCGGGGTGGCTGCCGCACCTCCGCTGGAGGTGGTGTTCGTGGCGGACGCGTACGTCCAGTTCATTATGTTCTGCGTGCTCGTCAGCGCGCCGTCGGCCCCTGTGAAGCCGACCCATGCCGTGGTGCCGCCGACGATCTGCGGAATGTTCACCACGTATGACTCTGTGACCGTCGCCTTGGTCGTCAGGTCCGTCAGCGTTTCCGTCAGCGTGGTTCCGTCATAACTGAGCGTGCAGGTGGACGGATCGTAGCTGCGAAGATTGAATCCGGTGTTGGTCAGGTCGATCGAGTTGGTGTTCGTCGGCGCCGCTCCGTCGGTATACAAACCTGTGGAGTCGTCCCCTTCGCCCTGGCTGCTGAAGACGTCGAACTTGACGGCGACCGAGTCGGGAATGCCGCCGGCCCCGCCGGTCGTCGCGGCGCCATAGCCCAGCCCGCCGCCGCCGACGCCCAGGGCATTTTGCCCAGCATCCTGAATCACGAACGTGAACCCGTTGCCCAGCGGCCAGCTTCCGGTGATCTGGAACTCGAATGTTGTCGTGAAGCTCGCGATGTTCTGCTGTGTGCTGTCGTAGATGCTCGAATCGTCTCCGGCGCTGTTGTTGGCCAGGAACAACTCGCCGGAATTGAGATAGGCTTCGCCGTTGAACGCCAAGGCATTGGATGCGCCGGTGAAGCCGCTGGCGAAGTTGATGCTTGCGGTCGGGGCGGCGGGCGCGGCGCTGGTCTGCGTCGAGTTGGCGCTCGTGCCGGCGGAGTTTGTCGCGGAGACCACGAAATAGTACGTCGTGCCGTTGGTCAGGCTGGTGATCGTGTCGCTGGTTCCCGCGACGCCCGTGAGCACGGTCGAATAGGCGCTGCCGTTGGTCGTACCGTAGGAGACGGTGTAGCTGGTCGCGCCGGTGGAGGCGGTCCAGTTGAGGGCCACCTGCCCGTTGCCCGCCGTCGCCGTCAGGCCGGTCGGCGCGGATGGAGTCGTGACTCCCAGGCTCGGCGTGGCGGTCGCCTGCGGTGAGTTGGCGCCCGTGCCGGCGGAGTTCACCGCGGCGACGACGAAGTAATACGGCGTCCCGTTTGTGAGGCCGGTGATGGTGTCGGTGGT
>Ga0182024_10010867_pt1 | contig 18440 bp, 14 predicted proteins | sample P32metaG_FD_120480 | JGI IMG/M metagenome (GOLD analysis project Ga0182024, IMG submission 120480) | Permafrost microbial communities from Stordalen Mire, Sweden - P3-2 metaG (Illumina Assembly) | ecosystem: Environmental > Terrestrial > Soil > Wetlands > Permafrost | place: Sweden: Stordalen... | reverse complement strand
TTAGGCTACCTGCCTCCCCACGGGGAGTTCGAATAACTCATCATGGTCGAGAGTGATCGAAGAGATGGTTGGTGGGCAACACCGAGTTGATGAAGACAGACGGGCTGGGCACGTTAGGGTGACGCAGATGAACGGAAGCGATAGAGACAGACGCGGTTCGTGCGCCGATGCATGGGTGTGCTCGAATCAAGTGATAACTAAACAAAAAAACTCTTGCAATGGCCGGCGTCGTTAGAGATAGCGCGTTAACCAGGCATTGAGACGAAGACCCAATCAAGGGCGCTACGCCTCCTCCGAGTGCAATTCGATTCTTATGCGCGTATCAAGGTGCGTAACGGGTGAAAACGAAGTCGCGAGAAGCCTTCGCGTGGCAGGGGAAGCAAGTCTTGAGTTGTGCTTCGGTGCCAGAAGTCCCGTCTTTATTGAAATGACCGAACCCCCAGCCTCCGGTCGAGGCATACTTTTTCGAGTCCTTGACCATAAACTGAACGTTCGTGGGCGGTCCGGGAACGAAAGATTGGGGATCGCCAAAGACTTTGTCGTTTTCCTCCGACGGGACGTGACCGTAGTGTAGAGCGGCAATGATTGTGCCGTCCGGATACGGAAGCTTCCCGTCGCGGTAAGCCTTGATCGATACATCATTGCCCAACATGGCAGCGAAACTGTGAAGGTTGCCTTCTTCGTGGGCCACGGAGATCAACCTCCAGTCGCGGTATCCGGGCGGAATCTGGGTGACGAAAACCGGGGTGACGTCATCATCGGCGTATCCAGACACAGGGGCCCTGAAGGCGACAGCGCCAGCTAGCACTGCTCCTGCGACCAACAAGAAGACAATCCTTCTCAATGCGGGATTCATCGTTGTGCTCCTTTGCGTTTTTCCTTATGACGTAATCTGTCCCCTAACCGCGCGCGATTTGTTGCATCGCATACTTCGCTGATACACCCTGGAAAGTTCGAAACGCTAGCACAGTCGGTGGGTCCGGTGCATTAAATTCGGATAAGTCGGATTACCGGTAACTTAGGTACCAAACCCACTTTTCCGGTTACCGCTGCGAGTTCAACCGGTCGATGCAACACCATCTATTCAGTTGATTCGACAATACCTTCCCGAGAGAACCGATCTGTCGGGCTGAACTCAATCAGAACCTAGCCAGGGCAGTTTTCCGTTCGATTCAGTGCTCGCGAACGACTATAGCCTTTGAGACTGTTGCAAGTAGGCTCCGCGCGAGTGTTGCGTCGACCCATTGAATCCACCGCGTTAATCAGGCACGTTCACGCCGAACCTCTTGGACGACCGCGACAACGCAAGCTCTTGCTGGACCGCGCTTACCAGGCTACGGAGATGGGCAGCCACGAATGTCCTATCGAGATGTGCTGCGGTGACGAGCCGCTACTTTCGTTGCAATGATGCCAGGTAATCGGTGAGGTTCTTAATCCGGTCCTCCGCAGCACGTTCGCTATTCCCGTCGATCGTTTGAAAGATCGGCCCCCACGTCGGCATGTCCGATGAACCGTGAGCCGAAGTGCCGGGCCCAAATCGGAGGGTACTCGAGAGGTAATCGTAGGGGAACTTCCCCCCGTGACGTTTGGCCAGGGTGGTCAGGTCCGGTGGGCGCGTCTTGAGTGTTGCAGCGGCGGGGCCATCTCCCCGCGCGTGTGCGCCATGACAAGAAGCACAGAACTGTTTGTACATCACCTCGCCGGATGGGACCCACATTGACGGAAATGGCGATTGGGCTGCAATTGCCTGATCCTTCGCAGGGGCAGCGAGAATTACGAAGGCCATAGCGCTAACCAGAAGTGCTTGGCGCATAGTCATACCTCCGTTGCGGGGCCTGGCTGTCGCTAAGTATTTCTCATCGGAGGGCAATTATACAGCCCGACGTCGACCCTTACCAAACAAGTTCGTTTCAGTACCTACTTATCCGGTTGATGTCATAACGACGTCGGCCTCGCTCCGGTCTGAGTAAACTGTTCGGTGTTCACCCCAACAGTGCTCGGACCGAAGGAGGCCGAGATGCGAATTATAGGATGTGATTTGCACGCTCGCCAGCAAACGTTGGCGATGCTGGACACGGAAACGGGAGAGGTGGTGAAAATGACTCTGACGCACGAAGGCGACAACGTGCAGGAGTTTTATTCCGCCCTTCCACGGCCCGCGTGCGTAGGGTGGCGCCCTGGCGCCGACTTCCTAAAACACGATTGGTTCGCCAGCGTCCCCGCCGTTTGCCATTTTTATTCTCCGTTGATTACGCCGTTAACCGCGGCGTTCAGTTCTGCGACGATCTTGGTTGCGTTTTCGTCCTGGCTCGGTCGCATGAATGGCCGCGCGATTTGCGCCTTATGGTTAACCACTTTGGCGAAAATGGTCTCTCCACCTGAAATAAAACGCAGGGCACGCGCTTTTACCGACCGAATTTGAAAATCCGATTGGCCGTCGTTCTCAAACACGTGACCATAAAATGCGACAGAACCGGACGATTCCACTGTGCCGATTATTTTTGTTGCTTCGATTGTGGTTGGCAGTGCGTGAACCGATCCGCGAAGACGGCCACTTCTCGGAGTCACAATTTGGCCGGAAAGCTTTGTTACTTGGACGTAGGAGACCAATTGCTGCATCAAAATGCTAATTCGTGTCGTGAGGATTTTGACGATTGATGGGCCTTTCGCCTTCATGGTCTCGATCGTTGCCGGATTGATCTTGAAATTAATTGTGATCATTTGTTATTCCTCCGCCTTTTTCGCTCGCCGCGCTTGTTCCTTACATCTGCAAGAATGGTCTACCGTGCGGTGCAGGTCGCCGTTGGTGCCTGCCAACGGCGACCACCCGAGACGGCGCAGTTGAAGGTCTGCGGCACAACGCTTTCCGCCGCTGTTTTCGGCCGGCGGAAACTCAATCCTCAAGAAAGTTGCGCTAATGCGTTTTCTCCTAGAAACCGATAGTCAACGTAGGACGCTTGGACACATCTCGGAGCGTTGCCGAAACTCTCGCGCAGAAATCTTCGTCTGATTCGGATGCGGATTGTGGCGCTATGTGTTTGATCGTTTGCTTCAGCGCCGACAGGATGCTTTCGTCGATTGGTTCATCTTCGGAATACGAACCGCCAGACAACGTAGCGGAGCATACTTTGAGAGTTCCAGCCGTGCTTTTGTGAGTTCGTCCTCATCCCATAAAACGTATGTCGAGCGCAACTCTCCAACGTTGTCGAATGTGTCTACCCAGATGTCGCCATCGCCGCCCTGCCTGTATTTGCGCGTGAACTTCATTTCAAGTTCGGGCGTTTTCGTCGGCGTCGTTGGCGTAATGGTGGTTTCTCTCTTGGTGAGTTGCTGCGGAGTCGGTTCGGGTGTAGCGGAACTTGCGAGGGCCTCTCTGAAAACGCCTTCTGCGAATAATCTGCGGATCGGTCGAATCGCATCGGCCAACTCCTGTTCTTCGGGGTCCACTTCGCCGGGAAATTGTTGAGGCTCCGGTCTGTAAGTTGGACCGCCTGCGAATGCCGCCAGGCCCACGGCAGGAGCAAGCAACTTTGCAAACGGCGGTCGCTCGCTCTCAAGATCAAAATCGGGATCATCAGAATCAATCGGCGGCTCTGTCGTTTTTGCGATGAAGCCAAAAGGTTGCGGCTCCGTTGGCTCTGGCGTCTTAACTGGTCCTGTCGTGCCGTAGAGTGCGCGTGAAACTATTTCTGGCATTTGTTGAAGCGGAAGATCGGGGATGTCGGCCATGGTGCTCCTTTGCCCAGATAAAATGGCGTACCTATACAGAAGCAAAAAAAGCGAACCTATGGAATAGGGGCAGCGCAGAAAATTGAAAATAGTTTGGGCTCCGGTTGATATCGGAATATCAACGGGGCACGCTGCTTGTTCGCGGCGGGACTACCAGCGGACCAGCACGCTCGCGGATTCACCTTCGATCTTGACCATCTCGCACGCGCCGTCCGTCTGCAATCGTAGGAACGTTCCATCACCGCAAGTAGGTTCTGTCTCGGCACCTGTTTGTTGGCGGGCGATATTATTCCGCCAAGAAACCTAGTAGTTGTTTACTACTCCGATATCCTATACACTCGCGCCATTCGGTAATTGAGCCCGATTGGAAACTGCGGGCGCGCCGTGCCTTCCGGTGGTTCAAGGGAGGAAAATGTTGAAACGAGTCTTATTGCTATTTTGTTTAACCATGTTGGCCACCGTGGCCAGGGCGGATGACACGTACTTTAGTTTTATCGTCACAGGTCCACTCACAATTAACGGCACAATCACCATTGGTCCACCATACCCTTGTCCAACGGAAATCCTTGGTGAAGGTCCTATGCTCGCGCTGACAGGTACTTTCAACGGTAGTCCGATGACGCTACTCAATCCTGCGCCACTGGATAATTGCCCGAATTCTCCTAACGGGACGGCATTGAGCGGGTTTTTACTTGCAGGAGGCAGGGGCCTTGACATATCTAGCCCGCCTATAGTTGGTGTCAACGGAAACGATTGGAAAATCTTGTTTGATGATTTCCCCGAACCGGATCCATGGACATTCGTAGACGTGTCAGGCCCGGAAGAAGGCACGACATACAGTCTCCCGGATAACGAAGTTTCGATCACGCCCGAGTCAGACCCGCTTGTGACGCCCGAACCATCCACAGGATCGCTACTACTTCTAGGCCTGATAGCGTTCCTGCTGATCGACGTCGGTAAACGAACCTACCGTGCCACCAGGATTGCGTAAAGACACGTCAGTTCTTGCATGTCAGTTCCGCCAGCCGCCATCGTGCGGAGGTAGGTCTTTCCTCGAGTACGGATGGAACGGTCTCGGGCTGACCCCGGACGGCCACCACTGCCGGCCTGTGCCATTGCATTTTAGTTGACCTCCACCGACAAAAATATGTAACTGCCCATTCCCGCAGTCGCATGCACCGCCATTCAGGTCAACAGGTGGATTCTGGTCCTTGCCACAGTTGCGACAGATGAGCCGGCCAGCTATTGCCCGAGGTAGCGGCGCGCCACAACAAGCAGTTGGTGAAGCCTGTTCGGCTATTGCCGCGGGAATTGCACGCTGGATGCGCGGCGGCCTTGTGAGCCAACCCAGCCCGTTGTCACGCATCCAGTTGACCAAGGTAAGATCATCCCCGGATCCGCGCAGCCGATTCAGAGCCTGGCTGAGCGCGTCAACCTGGTCGTCGTGAAGGCCACCAGGGAAGCTGGCGAGTTCATCCTCGAGATCGGCAACCCATGGCGCATCGGCAGGAAACAGCACACGCGAAGATTCGTAATACCCCGTCGTCGCGCTTGCCCTGGTCTCTTTATCCCGGTCAGCTTTAATCGGGATCACCGGATAGTTCGTCGCCAGCTTCAGTTCCTGATTGAGCGACTGACCGCTCGCGCGATCTTCGATCAGTATCTCGCTCGGCCTCCACATGTCAGCCTGCAATGCGAACTGGCGCTTGAGTTCGGGAAATTCCCACTTCCCACGAACAAGATTCAGAAGATAGAAACCGGTCTGTGTCACGCCAACCGTGACACCCACGCTGTAGTCATTCGTCGCGCCGGTCTTGAAGCTGGTATCCCACGATTGAATGATGCGCGAGAATTTCTCCGGCCGCTGTTGATAGCGTTGGAACCATTCACGCTTAAAGATGGTGCCGCCCGCCGCGGACGTGTTGCCCATGTACAAAGTTTCAAAATTCCGGCCGCCGATGTCGCGCTTGATCTGCTCCAAGACGTGCACGGGAAACTGACTCGGCCACAATGCTTCGCCGGGCTCACGTCCAAGCGGATCGTTCGCCATCGCGAGCGCCGGCAGGTGCAGGACAGTCCATCCCGCTTGTTGCAGGATCCAGCCCATCGGATCCCTATCTGACCATCGCGTGCCAATGGCCAACACACGTCCGGTAGGAGTCAGGCGAGTGAAAGCAACATTTTGAATCCAATCGATTGTTGAACGGCAGGTCACTTCCGAATTTGCTTCGGATGCGTCTTTGATCAGGTCATCCAAAATCAAAAGGCTCGCGCCCTTGCCGGTCACAGGACCACCGCGGCCGACTGCGCTGTATTCGCCGGAGCGCGTCGTCTCGAACCTGTATGCAGCCGCACTGTCCGCACTTAGTTGACAGCCTGGAAAGATTTCTCGGAACGTTGGATCACCGATGGAGTTGCGAACTCTCCTGCCCCAGGTTTCAGACAATTCCGAGCCATACGAGACGCTGATAATTCTCTCGGTCGGATCTCGCCCCAACACAAACGCCGGCACCATGATGTTGCCCAACAAAGTTTTTCCAATTCTCGGCGGTGTGATGACCGCTAACTTCCGAATCTCACCCCTGATCAACTTGCCCAAATAATCGATCATCAACCGGTGACATGCATCCAGTTCGTAGCTGGGCTGCATGGCCACACAAAATCTGGAGAGATCGCGCCGGGCCAATACTCGGGTGAGGGGATTCACAGAGAAAGCCTGCCATCGAGGACGCACCTATGGAATGAAAAAGAGAAGGGCCAGACGGAAATTGTCCGTGTTTTGTCCGTGAACAGGGTCAGAAAGCGTACAAAAGGAAGCAACTCAATCGCGGCGTTTTGCTGATTTGTTTGGGGTTATTCGTATGGCGTTGTACAGTGTGTAGTGTAGAAAACGATGCCAAATCAAATGGGCTATCTGAGCCTCGCACTCTACGCCGCGAGCTTTCTGTGCTACGCGCGGCTGCTGTACGCCCCGGACGTCTGGCTGGGGCGTCTCGCGACGTTGTTGCTTGCCGGAGGCATCGCACTGCATTTTTTTGCCTTGCTTGACCGCTCAACGGGAACGCACGCCGTCCCGTACGACGATCTTTACGGCTCGATGTCGCTTTTCGCCTGGCTATTGGGCGTCACCTATCTCGGCATGGAGCTTTTGCACCGCCAGAGATCGGTAGGAGCGTTTGTAACGCTCCTTCTGGTTGCCTGGATGGCGGTCCTGGGCTGGCTCGCGCCCCATCAAATGCCCGCCCCGCCGCTTGCGCGCGGCCCGCTGTTCGATTTTCACATAACCCTCAATATCTGGGCCTATGCCGCCTTCGCCCTCTCGTTCGTTCTCAGCCTTGTGTACCTGGTACAGGACCGCGTCTTGCGTTCACACCGGCCTGGCACGGCGTTCTGGCGGTTTCCCGCTCTCGATGTGCTGGATCGCATGTCGCGCAGCAGCGTTTTCGTGGGCCTCGCGGCCCTGGTATTCGGCGTCGCCAGTGGCCTGGTATGGGAGCACCGCCTGACCGGCATGTATTCCTGGGCCGATCCGAAAGTGATCGTTACGCTCCTGATTGTCTGCGTTTATATTGCCTACTTGATGCTCTCGCGCACCTCGGGCTGGCGCGGCTCGCGGGCTGCTCTTGTCTGCACCCTAAATTTCACAATCGTTCTGTTCAGCTATACGCTGGTGAACCTGTATCTCACGCGGTTTCACCGCTTCCTGTAATGGCTACAGCTTCCAAGTCGAATAACCCTGCCGCGAGTCGCGCGCCGGGCGGCATTCGCGTCGCGCTGATTGGTTGCAATCATCGCACGGCGCCGGTCGAACTTCGCGAACGCGTCGCCTTCACCGGCGAACAGGCGCTCGACGCCGCAGGCGAGCTCCGTCGCCGGGGCATCCTTGAGGAAGCTGTCGTTCTCTCCACCTGCAACCGCAGCGAGCTATACGGCGTGCCTGCGGCCGCAGGTTCTGCGGTCACCGAGGAAATGGAAGAGTTCCTAACTTCGTTCCATCGCATCTCCCGCGCCGAGCTGCAGGGCCGTCTGTATCGCTGGGAGGGAACCGACGCCGTCCGCCATCTCTATCGCGTTGCTGCGGGCCTTGACTCGATGTTGCTCGGTGAAGCCGAAATTCTGGGCCAACTTCGCACGGCCTACGGGCAGGCGCTCGACCACGGTTCAACCGGCCCGATACTGAACCGTGCGTTTCAGGGCGCACTGGAAGTCGGTAAACGCGTTCGCGCGGAAACCGAGGTTGGCGCGAGGCCCATGTCCGTTTCGCTCGCAGGCGTCAAACTGGCCGAGCGTGTCTTCGGCAATCTCAAGGGACGCTCCGCGTTAATTCTAGGCGCAGGGGCGGTTGCCGAGCAGGTCGTCGAGCATCTTCGCAATCGCCATATCGGCAGCTTGCGGGTCGTCAACCGTTCGCAGGACCGCGCGGCCGATCTCGCCCAGCGGATGGGCGGCGAGGCGGTCGCCTGGGACGCACTCGAAAAAGTTCTGGCAGCTCCCGATATCATCGTCACGTCGGTTGGCAACACCGGTCAGGTGGTGTCGCGGGACATGCTGGAGCGCGCGATTGCCGCCCGCGACGGCCGGCCCGTCTTCGTGGTGGATCTCGGCGTCCCCCGCAATGTCGCTGCGGAGTCAGCCGGCCTCTATAACCTGTATCTCTACAATATCGATGACCTCGGCGAGATCGTCGAGCAGAACAAGCGCGCGCGGGAAGCCGAACTTCCGCGCGCCGAAGCGTTGATCACCGAACACGTTGCGAAATTTGAAGCCTGGCGCACGGCACTTGAGACCGGCTCGATCGTGGAAGATCTCCGCAGCAAGTTCCGCAGGCACCGCGAGGTGCTGCTCGGCGAGCGGCTTGGCGAAATGAAGAATCTTTCGCCCCAGGAGCGCGAGCGCCTTTCAAGCATCACCGAGGAACTGATCGAGCGCGTTCTCGATGAGCCCACCGAGCGACTTCGGAACGCCCGCGAGATGCGCGGGCGCCTCGGCGCAATCGAAGCTCTTCGCCACCTGTTTGCCATCGATCGCGACACCGACAAGGGCGGAAAAGGTGGGGGCGGGGAGTGAACCGGCTGCGGATTGGAACGCGCGGTAGCACGCTCGCGCTCTGGCAGGCCAACCACATCGCCGATCGCCTCGCTAAACTGGGCGGCATAGCGACCGAGATCGTTCGCATACGCACTTCAGGCGATCGTATGCAATCCGCACCGGTGGCCCAGATCAACGACCAGATTGGCGCAGAATCGGGAGGGAAGGGAATCTTCATCAAGGAACTCGAGGACGCCTTGCTTGAAAACAAGATTGATCTCGCGGTCCACAGCATGAAGGATGTCCCCACCGAAATTCCGCCCGGCCTTGCATTTCCGGCGATCACACGGCGCGAAGACCCCCGCGATTGCCTGATCTCTCGCTCCGGTCGCAGCTTGAAGGGACTTCCGCCAGGCGCCCGCATCGGAACAAGCAGTTTGCGCCGTCAGGCCCAGCTTCGCCACAATCGCCCTGACCTGGAGGCTCTTGACTTGCGCGGCAACGTGGACACGCGCTTGAAAAAACTCGATGCCGGCGAGTTCGATGCGATTGTTCTGGCCGTTGCCGGAGTGAATCGACTTGGTGAGACTTCCCGGGTCACCCAGATCATGAATGCGGATGTCATGCTGCCCGCGGTCGGCCAGGGTGCCCTAGGAATCGAAACGCGCGCGGGCGACGCGGCGACCCAGGCACTCGTCGCCCGTCTGGATGACGCCGACTCGCGCGCCTGCATCACTGCCGAGCGCGCTCTTCTCCATGAGTTGCAGGGCGGCTGCCAGGTTCCGCTGGGCGCTTTGGCTCGTCTGGTAGGCGGCGAATTGCATCTCGATGCCGGCGTTTTCTCGGCGGACGGTACCGAATCGGTGCGGCGCGAACACCACAGCCCTGTGTCAGATCCGGCCGGGGCAGGGAAGCGGCTGGGGCAAATTCTCATCGAGGGGGGCGCGGGCAAAATTCTGCGCCTCGCGGGAAGAACGGTTGGGCAAATATGATTGACGCTTCTGCAAAACCGCTGGCAGGCAAGCGGATCGTCGTCACGCGCGCGCCCGATCAGGCCGGAGAACTCATCCGCACGCTCGAGCACATGGGCGCCGAGATCATCGCGCTACCATCGGTTGCCTTCGAGTCTCCTGCAGATTCAAAGCCGCTCGACCGTGCGCTCGCCGAACTCCGTACGTTTGACTGGGTTCTATTCACCAGTCAGAATGCGGTACGATTTGTCTCGCTCCGGCTAGAACAGGCCGGCATTCCTCCGGTTGTTCGCCAGGTTGCTGTCGTCGGCCCGGCGACGGAGGAAGCGGCCAAGCTGCAAGGATTTCATGTGAATTACGTGGCGACCAATCATACGGCGCATTCTCTGGCGAAAGAATTGCGAGATTCTCTCGCAGGCCGCAGGGTATTTCTGCCTCAAAGCGATCGCGCCGGCGACCAGCTTGCGATCGCTCTGCGCGAAGGTGGCGCGAAGGTTACCGATGTGATTGCCTATCGCACCGTTGCACCGGAAGCGCCCGACCAAGAGGTCCTTGACCGCATTCGCGCAGCCGAGATTGATGTCACCATTTTCGCGAGCCCGTCCGCCTTCCACAATTTGTACAGCTCTCTTGGTGCAGGCGAACTCGTAAAACTCGCCGAACATGTCCAGTTCGCCGCCATCGGGCCCACAACCGCAAAGGCGATGCGCGAGGCAGGAGTGCGCGTGCACATCGAAGCCGAGGAAGCATCCGCTGTGGGCCTCGCCGACGCCATCGCGAAGTATTATCGCGAGCGGCCGGGCCATGCGAGGCAACCGTGACGTTCCCGGTTCATCGTCCCCGGCGCCTGCGCCGCACCGAGCGACTGCGGGGCCTGGTGCGCGAGACCAGGCTTTCGGCGAGCGGCCTGGTCTATCCGATGTTCGCGTGTCCTGGAAATAAAGTTCGCACCGAAGTCAGCTCCATGCCGGGCGTCTTTCAACAATCGCCCGATCAAATCGTCGAAGAGTGCCGCGAAGTCGCAGGCCTCGGAATCCCAGCGGTGATTCTTTTCGGGCTGCCGGAGAAGAAGGACGAGACCGGCAGCGAAGCTGCCTCTCCAACAGGCGCCGTGCAGCGATCAATCGAAGCGATCCGCAAGGCCAAGCTCGATCTCGTGGTGATTACAGATGTCTGCCTGTGCGAATACACCAGCCACGGCCACTGCGGTGTAATTAAGGACGACGAGGTCCAGAACGATCCGAGCATCGCGCTTCTTGCTGATGCCGCACTTTCGCACGCCCGCGCGGGCGCCGACATCGTCGCTCCATCCGATATGATGGACGGCCGCGTGGCGGCCATCCGCCGAAAGCTTGATGAGAACAAATTCTCCGACGTGGCCATCCTCTCCTATGCTGCCAAATACTGCTCCGCGTTTTACGGTCCTTTCCGCGAAGCCGCGCAGTCCACGCCCCAATTCGGCGATCGCCGCAGCTATCAGATGGATCCCGCCAACGCCCGCGAAGCGCTTCGGGAAGTCGAACTCGACCTCGAGGAAGGCGCGGACATCATCATGGTCAAACCCGCCCTGCCGTATCTGGACATCATCGTCCGCGTCCGCGAGCGCTTCGATGTGCCTGTCGCCGCCTACAACGTCAGCGCTGAATATTCGATGGTCAAAGCGGCGGCCCGCAACGGCTGGATTGACGAGCAGCGCATCGTGCTTGAGATCATGACCAGCATCCAGCGCGCCGGCGCTTCCACAATCCTCACCTATCACGCCAAGGACGTGGCCCGCTGGCTCGGCAAGTGCTGAGGTCATGGGTCTGCGATTGCCTTGCAAACATCCTGAGCGGGGTCGTGCGACCAAAGGGACGTTTTCGCTGCTTCTGTGCGATCACTTGAACCTGATTTTGTCTTTCTCTCCCGCGATCGGTAATATGATTCCTCGGTGAATAACTCGTTTGATCTCTTTGCCCGCGCCCAGAAAATTCTCGTCGGCGGCGTAAACAGCCCGGTCCGCGCATTCCGAGCGGTTGGCGGAACACCGCTCATTATCGAGCGGGGTGCGGGCTCGCGCCTGTGGGATGTAGACGGACGCGAATTCATTGACTACGTCTGCTCCTGGGGCGCGCTCATTTTAGGCCACGCCCATGCCAACGTTGTCCGAGCCGTCGCTGATCAAGCCGCTCGCGGCACGAGCTACGGGATGACCTCGCCGCTCGAGATCGAGCTCGGCGAACGCATCGCCGGCGCCCTGCCTTCCATCGAGCGAATTCGTTTCGTCAGCTCCGGCACGGAAGCGACAATGTCCGCTGTGCGCGTCGCGCGCGCATTCACTGGGCGAGACCTCATTCTCAAATTTGAGGGCGGCTACCACGGCCACGCCGACAGTTTCCTTGTCGAAGCCGGCTCAGGCCTCGCCACCCTCGGCATTTCATCGAGCCCGGGCGTTCCCCAGGCACTCGCTCGCCTGACCCTCAACGCTCCTTTCAACGATATCGCCGCAGTCGAGAGTATTTTCTCGCAGCATAAGGGCAAGATCGCCGCGATTATCGTCGAACCGGTGGCCGCCAACATGGGCGTCGTGTCTCCTGCGCCCGAATTTCTCGCGGCGCTTCGCCGCACGACCGAGACCGATCGGGCTCTTCTTATTTTCGACGAGGTCATAACTGGGTTCCGCCTGGCCTACGGCGGCGCGCAGACCTCGCTCGGAATCCGTCCCGATATTACCGTGCTCGGAAAAATCATCGGCGGCGGGCTGCCGGTGGCAGCCTACGGCGGCCGCCGCGAAATTATGGAGACAATAGCGCCCCTTGGGAGCGTCTATCAGGCGGGGACGCTTTCCGGCAATCCGCTCGCCATGCGTGCCGGCCTTGCTACTTTGCCCCTGCTTGAGGGTCACGGTTTTTATGCCGCGCTCAACGCGAAGGCCGCTCGACTCACCGAGGGACTTCGCGCGGCACTCGCCGAATCAGGTGTGCCCGGTGAAATCAATATCTCGGGCTCGCTGCTCACACTGTTTTTCGTCCCGTCACCAGTCCGCGACTATACCGGCGCCAAGCGATCCGACACGGCTCGGTTCGCGGCCTTTTTCCGCGAAATGCTGGCACACGGGATCCTCCTGCCGCCATCGCAGTTCGAGGCCATGTTTGTATCCGCAGCTCATACAGACGATGACATCGACCGAACGATCGACGCAGCTCGCGCAAGCCTCCGCGCCGTCTCCACAAGAAAATGATCCGGCGGTCAGGACTTCCGGCCATCGAGTCTTTTAACGTATTGAAAATAAAATAGTTAGTGCGAGCTTACCGGGCGTTTCGCCGGAATTTCGAGTTTCTCGGCAATTAGTGGAAAAGCGCTTCCACGGTCGTAGTACTTGGCCGTCCAGTTTCCCTCGAAGACCGACCGGTTCGCTGGCCCCTGCTGGAAATAGGGCATTTACATTGAGCATGTCATGGTACTGCCCGTGCACTTCTTCCCTATGAGTCGCAAAAGGAGACCCTCTCTTCAATGATGTTGGCCATTGCAGCACTGTTTCTTCATTTCGCCCCAGCCATCTCCGCGTCTCCGGATGTCGACCTAGGGTCGGTGGTTCCGACGGCGAAGTCAGCGCCCGCGCCGGTCACCGCCGACGACAAGTCCGATCAGCCGAAACTCTCTACTACTGCTGCATCTTCGAATAACGATCCAGGTCGAGCCGCAGCTGGCACCCTGACGGTGGCTTCTCTTGAAACCGCAGCGCGGAACTCCCAGGAGCTTTCGAGCATCCGCCTCCCGGACTCTCCATCAGCAAAACCCGACCAGGTGATCCCTGCAAAGCAGTACCCGCGCCGAAACTGGATGCTCCTGTCGATTGCGCAGCACAGCGCAGCAGCGTTTGACGCCTATTCGACCCGGCAAGCCATAGCGACCGGCGCGACCGAGGCTGATCCTTTCCTGCGTCCCTTTTCGCATTCTCCGGCAATCTATGCCGCGATCCAGGTCGGTCCGGCCATCCTGGACTATGCCGCTCGCCGCATGGAGCGCAGCAACAACAATTTCATCCGCCGCAACTGGTGGATTCCGCAGTCGGCGAGCACCGGCATGTTCCTGTTTTCTGGAATCCACAATATGAGCTTAGTCAACCGGCACTAAACAACCAGTTTCTCTCAGTGGCGTTTCTCCCTGGCGGGAGTACAGAAGGCAGACACCCGGGTCCTCCTCCCGGGCGTTTTGCTGTTGGGGCTCTTTTTTTACAGAAATCCAAAATACCGCTTTCCTTCTGGGCATAACCACGTATTATGTGCGCCTCTGTTACGTAGGTTTTGTATTGAAGGCCGCTCGGTCCTCGAAGCCGGCCTTACAGTTGGCTCTTCAAGACTCAGTGTGGAAGCGGAGTGACCGGGGCCGTGGACGAATTGCCTAAACCAGTCTGTAGGCAGGTTTTCAGATTTGCATTTCACTCGAAGCACGTCCTGGCGATGCTGTGTGCCATCGCGCTGTGGGCCGGTGCAGCCGCCGCGCAAACCACGGGCGTGATTCGCGGCGAAGTGCGCGATCCCTCCGGCGCCTTGGTTCCGGGCGCGAATCTCACCGCAACACTCACCGGTACCGACACGGTGCGCTCGGCAACCACCTCGTCGGATGGCAACTTTGAAATTCCCGAACTCGCCGTGGGCACCTATGAAATCGCGGTGCGCGCCAAGGGCTTCAAGAATTATGCCGCGCGCGACGTGGTGGTCACCATCGGCCACGTGGCCGTCCTCAATATCGCGCTTGAAATCGGCGGCGAATCGGAAACCGTCACCGTCGAGGCCAATGCCACGCAGGTTGAGACCACCAGCACGCAGATTGGTGCGGTGATGTCGGAAACCTCCGTTCGGGAACTCCCGCTCAGCACCCGTGACACCTATGAACTCCTGCAGTTGCAGCCCGGCGTGCAGTCGCAGGTCGGCGCGGATCTTTTCTACGGGAGTGACAATGCAGGCGTCGTGTCGGTCAACGGAGGCCGCGGCCGCTCGAACAACTACACGGTCAACGGAGGCGACGGCAACGACATCTTCGCCAACGGGCCCGCGATCCAGCCTTCGCCCGACGCCATTGAGGAATTTCGGGTCCTCACCAATACGTTTGACGCCGAATATGGCCGCAACTCGGGTTCGGTGGTCAACGTGGTCACCAAATCCGGCACCAACGATGTGCACGGAGACTTCTACGAATTTCTCCGTAACGACGTCCTTAACACGCGCGGCTATTTCGATCCCTACGTCCTGGACTATAAGCAGAACCAGTTTGGCGCGACTCTCGGCGGCCCGATCAAGAAAGACCGCACCTACATTTTCGGTTCCTATGAAGGGAACCGCCTGCGGAAGGGAATTGACGACGGCACGGTCGTGTACCCGACCTCATCGGAAGAGAACGGGGACTTCAGCGCCACGGGCCCGCCTTTCGTCGGCACGCTGGTTGACCCGGCCTTCGCGAGTTTGCTCGCAGCCCGCACAAGCAACCCAAGCGCTCCCACCACAACTTGCCAGCAGGCTGTGACCGCAATTGGCGGCAGCACGATTACCGCAGGCACGCTGTTCGCGAATATATTTCCAAGTAACATTATTCCCACTGCGTGCTTTGACCCCACGGCGGAAGCGGTTTACAACCAGTGGGTCGCGCCGTTCGCCAATGCGTGTGCCGATCCGCAGAACTGTTCTTCGATCGGCGAACAACCAGACCGCCAGGATCAATTCACGATTCGTCTGGACCACAAAATCACCAACTCGCAACAGTTCACTGCCTATTACTACTTTGAGGACGACAATCGCACCGATCCCTTCTCGACCTTCCAGGCAGCCGGAGCGAACGTTCCGGGATTCGGCGCAATCTTCAAGACACGCACCCAGCAGTGGAATCTGGGCCATACCTGGACGCTCGGCGCAACCGCCGTGAATGAGTTCCGCTTCAACTATTTCCGGGAGGGCCAGGGCAATCTGGATCATCCCATGAATATACTTGCGAGCGTTCACGACTCCTGCGGCCCTTTTTTGGACCCGTCGCTGTGCTTTACCGATCCAAGCGATCCAACCGCAGGTATCACGTCCGACATTCCCGGGCGCCAAGGCGTTCCAAGCATCCTCGTTGACGGCGGGTTTTCCATTGGCAACAACAACGAGGGCGAGCTTCCGCAAACCGGCAACACGTTCCAGTGGACGGACGATTACACCAGGGCATTTTCCAAGCACACGGTGAAGGTTGGCGTGGATGTCAGGCGTCAGCGCTTTGATCAGTTTTTGTATTACAACATCAACGGCTTCGAAAGTTTTCTCAGCGACAGTAATCTCTGCGCTCCCTCGAACATCAATCCGCCATTTCCCGTCGTCTCGTCCTCCGGGTTGAATTGCGACAACCCCACGACCAACGACGTTGGTTTCACCAGCGCCTACCCGGATTACTTTCTCGGCACCACGAGCAGTTATACGCAGGGCGCGGCCCAAGGCCAGGACGATCGCAATAGCGCGCTCTATCTGTTCGCGCAGGATAGCTGGAAGATCAGGACCAATGTCACCCTCAACTACGGGCTGCGCTGGGAGCTGAACACGCCGTACTACGACACGGGTAATCGTCTCCAGACTTTTCGTCCGGGTGAGGCGACCACGCAATATCCGTGCTGGATGTCGCAAGAAAGCTCCGCCGAAACCGGACTTCCGGCAGGGAATTGCGGTCCCGGCAGCGGCAGCGACTCAATCTTCCCCTATGGCCTGGTGTTCCCGGGAGACAAAGGCGTCCCTCGCGGGCTGACCAGCACGTACTACAAGGCGTTCGCTCCCCGCATCGGCCTTGCCTGGAGCCCCGCGTGGACCAGTGGCTGGCTTGCCAAGCTCACAGGCGGCCCGGGCAAATCGAGCATACGAGCTGGCTACGGCATCTTTTACAATCCGATCGAGCAGCTGGTCCTTGAGCAGTTCAGCGCAGAGCCTCCGTTCGGCGGAAGCACGTCATTGTCGAATACACTGTTCAATCTGCCCTTTGAGGCCCAGTCGGGTGGCTCGCCGTTCCCCAATCCTTACGGCGGAATCATCCACCAGACTCCTGGGACTCCCTGTGCATCCGATACTCCCGGCGGACCCAATGGCTGCGTGGACTGGTCGCAATTCCGGCCGATCCTGCTCGCAGGTGAGTTCCAGCCGCACCTGAAATCGCAGTACGCCGAGCAGTACAACCTCACGATCGAGCGCCAGCTGTCCAAGGACACCCTGCTGCGGGTGGCCTACGTCGGCACACAGGATCATCATCTCCTCGCAATTCATGACCTCGATCCCGGCAACGCCCAGACCTGCCTTGGTCTGGAAGCCGTGTCGACCTTCTATGCGTCTCTTTTGCCCGATGGCTCGGCGAACCCGACCGCCAACCCGGCTCTTAGCTCCGCCTATTCCTGCGGGCCATTTGATTCGGATTCGTCCTACGATTTGCCGGCGGGCTCACTTCCCTCCGGCTTCAATCTGCACTTACCCTACGGTTCGGTTTCGACGGTAGCGGGAGGTCCATCGTCGCCGGCCATTACGCTGGTCGGCCTGCGCCCGTATTCCTCGCCGATTTGCCAGCCGACCACCGGCACAGGCTGCCCGCCTGACGGCGTGCCGGTTTTTAGCAACATTTTCTCCGAGGACACCATCGCCAATTCGAACTACAACGGCTTGCAGGTTTCCGTCGAACGCAGCCTCTCGAATGGCTTGCTGTTTCAGGCTTCCTACACCTTCAGCAAGGCGATTGACCAGGGCGCATCGTTTGAAAACGAGTTGAACCCGCTGAACTTCAATGCCACGCGCGGGTTGTCGCTGGTCGACGCGCGCAATCGATTTGTCTTCAGTCCCTACTGGGAGCTTCCCATTCCCAAACACGATGGCGTCACTGGCAAGCTGGTGAACGGCTGGGCGGCCTCGGCCATCATCACCTATCAGAGCGGCTTCCCGATTCGCGTCCAGACAGAGGATGACCTTGAACTCGAGAGCAGTTTCTTTTTCGAGGATGCCAACACACCCGAGGTGACGGGCAAGGTGCAGTTCGTGAATCCGAAAACGAATGGAAACCTCTGGTTTACCTCAAATAACATCAGCGATCCCGCTCCCGGCACCTTCGGCAACATGCCGCACTCGCTCTGCTGCGGGCCACCGATCAGCAACACGGACATCGCCCTGGTAAAACACACGCCGATTGGAGACCGCTGGTCCTCGGAGTTCCGCGCGGAGTTTTATAACGCCTGGAACCACACCCAGTTCGCCAATCCCGACGGCAACTTCAGCGACCTCACTTTCGGACAGATTCTGAAAACACGTGAGGACCCGCGCGTAATCCAGTTCGCTCTGAAATTCCTGTTTTGATCTGTTGTTCTGATATGGTCGCGACGGTCGGGCGCGAACCTCACCGCCGCCGTTCTTGTTTCATGATTTGCCACCGGGGCCGGAATCCTGATGCGAGTTATAACCGGGGCGTAACGTAGCAGTCTGAGCGCGTCGGGTATACTCCAGGTGTCTGGTCGGGCGTTCACGCCAGGGTTTTCGGTTAGCGCGCATCCGACCCGAACAGGAGGTAACAATGGCGACAGTTACAACCAAAGACGGCACACAGATTTATTACAAGGATTGGGGAACAGGACAGCCGATCGTTTTCTCACACGGCTGGCCACTGACCGGGGACGACTGGGACGGGCAGATGCTGCACTTCGGGCAGCTTGGCTATCGCGTCATTGCGCACGACCGGCGA
>Ga0182024_10010866_pt1 | contig 18441 bp, 17 predicted proteins | sample P32metaG_FD_120480 | JGI IMG/M metagenome (GOLD analysis project Ga0182024, IMG submission 120480) | Permafrost microbial communities from Stordalen Mire, Sweden - P3-2 metaG (Illumina Assembly) | ecosystem: Environmental > Terrestrial > Soil > Wetlands > Permafrost | place: Sweden: Stordalen... | reverse complement strand
GTGATGCGCGCGCGTGTGCAGGTGTCAATACTCAGATCGCGAAAACAGTGGCCGTCGCGCAGCATGACGAACGACTCTCCGCGGAGGTCTTTCAGCGCCAGCGATTTTGCGGAAGCACGCGGATGATTTGTGCTCAATGCCGCAAATAGCGGCTCGGTTCGTATAGGGAACAACTCCAGGTCCTTGTGGCGCAGTGGGAGCGCAAGAATCGCCACATCGATCGAAAGGTCGCGCAAACCTTCCACCAGCACTGAAGTCGTTTCCTCAACGATGCGCAGTTTCGCGTCCGGGTACCTCTTAGCAAAACGGGCCGTATAACGCGGCATCAGATAGGGCGCAACAGTTGGAATCACGCCCACGGAAACGCTGCCGCGAAGGTCCGTATTCTGATCCGCCGCGCTCGATCGCGCCGCCTCCATCTGGTGCAAAATCGCGCGAGCTCGAGGAATGAAAGCCCGGCCCGCTTCGGTGAGCCGTATGCTGCGACCCAAGCGGTCGAAGAGCCTGGTGCCCAACTCCTCCTCGAGTTTTAGCACTTGCTGTGAGAGCGAGGGTTGGGCAATCTTGCAGCGCTCTGCGGCGCGGCTGAAGTTGCCGGTGTCCGCGATGGCGCAGACATATCGAAGCTGGTGAACTTCCATAGTGTATGCCTATACCTAAAATGGGAGTTATGTATTGGAACTATCTCCCATTTCGATGTTAACGTAATTCCCTGGAAATCGCTTTATGGACTTCAACGAACTTATTCGGCTGAACTTAATTATCTGAGGGAGATGAATCATGGCTAGCGAAGAAAAGTGCCCGTTCCCGCATGGCGGCAGCCCCAGCAGAACGAATCGCGACTGGTGGCCGAACCACTTGAATTTGAATCTGCTGCATGCCCATTCCTCGCTCTCCGATCCCATGAGCGAACATTTCAACTACGCCGAGGAATTCAAAAGCCTCGACTACAACGCCCTGAAAAAAGATCTCGCGGCGTTGATGACCGACTCGCAGGACTGGTGGCCTGCCGACTTCGGCCACTACGGCCCGTTGTTCATTCGCATGGCCTGGCACAGCGCCGGCACGTATCGCACTTTTGATGGTCGCGGCGGCGGTGGCCGCGGTCAGCAGCGTTTCGCGCCACTCAACAGCTGGCCGGATAACGTAAATCTCGATCGCGCGCGCCGCCTGCTCTGGCCGATCAAGCAGAAGTACGGCAAGAAAATTTCCTGGGCCGATCTGATGATCCTCGCTGGCAACGTCGCCCTCGAGACCATGGGCTTCAAGACGTTTGGTTTCGCCGGCGGACGTCCCGACGTTTGGGAACCCGACCTCGACGTCAACTGGGGACATGAGACCACCTGGATGGGAACGGACAAACGTTATTCAGGTGAACGCGATCTCGCGCGGCCTTTCGGCGCCACCACCATGGGTCTAATTTATGTGAACCCCGAAGGCCCAGAAGGGAAGCCGGATCCGCTTGCGGCAGCCAAAGATATTCGCGAAACTTTCGCGCGCATGGCCATGAACGACGAAGAAACCGTCGCCTTGATCGCCGGCGGCCACACCTTCGGAAAAACTCACGGAGCTGGTCCCGGCACGCACCTGGGCAAAGAACCGGAAGGCACCGCCATTGAGAATCAGGGCCTCGGATGGTCGAGCGCCTACGCCACCGGTATCGCCGGTGACGCAATTACCAGCGGCCTCGAAGTCACCTGGACCAGCACGCCTACAAAATGGAGTAACAATTTCTTCGAGCACTTGTTCAAGTACGAGTGGGAACTGACAAAGAGTCCGGGCGGCGCACACCAGTGGAAGCCGAAAGGCAGCACAGGGACCGACACCGTACCCGACGCCCACAATCCCTCCAAGCGTCACGAACCCGCGATGCTCACCACCGATATTTCTTTGCGAGTCGATCCCATCTACGAAAAAATCTCGCGGCGTTTCTACGAGAATCCAGCGTTGCTTGCCGACGCCTTCGCGCGTGCGTGGTTCAAGCTGACGCATCGCGACATGGGCCCCCGCGCACGCTGCCTCGGTCCGGAAGTTCCGAAAGAAGAATTGCTTTGGCAGGACCCCATCCCGCCGGTAAATCATAAATTGGTGGATGACAAAGATGTCGCAGCCCTAAAAGAAAAAATCCTCGCCTCCGGCCTGACGGTCTCTCAACTCGTCACCACCGCGTGGGCCTCGGCGTCCACCTACCGCGGGTCCGACAAGCGCGGCGGCGCAAACGGCGCGCGCATCCGCCTCGCCCCACAAAAAGACTGGAAGGTCAATCAGCCGGCAGAGCTGCAAAAAGTTTTAAAAGCACTGGAAAAGATTCAGACCGAGTTCAACGCCGCGCAGTCCGGCGGCAAGAAAATCTCGCTGGCCGACTTGATCGTTCTGGCGGGCAGCGCAGGAGTTGAAAAGGCCGCGAAGACTGCGGGCGTCAACGTGACTGTTCCGTTCAACCCAGGCCGCATGGACGCTTCGCAAGAGCAAACCGACGTCGAGTCATTCGCCGTGCTAGAACCAGCCGCCGACGGCTTCCGCTCCTATCGCAACGGACGCCCGCATGGCAGTGCTGACGGCACAGCGGAAGTCGAACTCCTCGATAAGGCGCAACTCCTAACGCTAACCGCGCCGGAACTCACCGTGCTAATCGGCGGCCTGCGCGTGCTAAACACCAACCACGGCCAGACCAAGTTCGGCGTCTTCACCAAAAAGCCGGAATCGTTGACTAACGATTTCTTCATCAACCTGCTAGATATGCGCACCGCCTGGAAAGCCACCTCGGATGCGCAAGATACGTTCGAAGGCCGCGATCGCAAAACGGGCGAAGTCCGCTGGACCGCAACCCGCGCCGATCTAATCTTCGGCTCCAACGCACAACTCCGCGCCCTATCAGAAGTCTACGGAAGCTCCGACGCGCACAAAAAAATCGTCCAAGACTTCGCAGCAGCCTGGACCAAAGTAATGAACCTAGATCGCTTCGACCTACCCGCATCCCGCAACGGAGCGGGAGGAAAATAAATCGGCCACCGCCCAAACGGGTTTTTCGCTGCGCCCTTTCTATCTCGCAACTAGGAGATCCTTGGCGGGCGGCCCGCCCGTCCCGCGCGGCACCAGCCTTGAAGTCCCACCACAATTGAAATTCGCGTGGGTGCCGCATCCCTTGCGTTTTTCTTTTCTGCAAGGGGTGCGGGTTTAGACGCCATCGTTCCCAAATCGTTCCGTTCATTCCCGCGGGCGACGGTGGTTCCTACTCCAGGTAATCGAGCAAACCCAAAAGTTCGTTCCAATCTGAAACTGCCCAACGTGAAACTGCCCAGCGATTTCCTTTATGTGGATATTTTTGCGCTGAATGCGAGTCTCCACCGAAGTGCTGACCCGTACATCGAGTGGAATCACCACCCGCCATGGGCCACCAGAGTGCGCTTCTTCAGCGTGAAGCACTCAAGTTCTCTCCTAAAAAAATGAGCATAAAACATACAACTCGGAGAAATTCAGAACGGTTCATTCCGGCACGTTACCTAACATGGCTGTTGCCTGTTTTGTTTGGCTGCATCATCATCGCATCCAACCAAAGGCTTCGGCAGCCCAGAGCGTATCGAGCACATTCTCGCTTCCGTCTCCTGTAGCGCCCGCGGATCAATCCCACCGAATTGTTTATCCATATTCGATAATCCCTGGCGGGGTCCGCGACGTTGCAGAATTAAAGAGCGCCATGGCGAGCGATCCAATCGTCGCCGCCCATTATGGCGAACTCCAGCTCGCAAGTTTGCGCGTGGTTCGATTGGACCGCGCGCGTTCGCTTCATGTTTCTTACCGTATTGGCGACCGTATCTACTGGACCAAACGCACAATGATTCTCGCAAAAGGCGAAACTGTAATCACTGATGGTTTACTGATAGCCAGGACCAGGTGCGGAAATCTCGCTGCAGACGTGATCCCGAATGCCGGCGAGGTTTTAACTCTCGCGACCGAGCCAACACCGGAAGCGCTCGACACGCCCACCGAAAGCCCCGCGCTTGAATTCGTGTTGACGCCGCCGCTAGACACGCCTGCTCTCGCGGTCGAAAGCGGCCCGACCACCGGTGGCGGCCCAACTACGGGCGGCGGCCCAACCGGCATCGTTATTCCAGGCGGTCCCACAGGCCCTGGCGGCACACCACCAGGCACCGGACCAGCGAGTCCTCTTCCTGTCGTCTCCGTGCCGGAACCGGGCACTTTCGGTTTGCTCTCGATCGGGCTTCTCGCAATTGTTCTTTTTCGCAAGCTTGTATGACGCCGTCCAGGCGCTTTTGTAGAACGAATATCGAAACCGGCAGTCAATGTCTTCAGGAGAAATCGATGAAAGAAAAAACGGCACGAGAACAACTACAAGCAAAGCTCGACCGCGTCCACGGCGCAAGGATGAAAGCCGAACAGTTTATCGACGCAGGCGGAGATCTGCATTCCAAGCAGGCGGTTCCGATCGGAAGGGAATTGAATCTTGCGGCAAACGACCTCGTCGCTGAATTCCCACCTTCAACGCCGAAAGACCCTGCGTAACCTTGCCTTCTGTCGTCCTTAGTAGCGCGGTAGGCGCGTCACAAGTTAGTCCAGCGTGTCAACGCTGGGTACGCGGGAATCAAAACGCCCCAGCGCCGTAGGTGCGACACATGTCTTACTTCCGTTCACTCGCGCGCGGGAGCGGTGGTTCCCACTCCAGCCTCAGCCCAAATGCGCGTATTGTGGGTTTCCTTCAGGAAAATGCTGCCGAAAATAAAGGTAAAGCCCGCCACGATCATCGGGTAGTACAGCCCTGCATATATATTGCCGGTGGCCGCCACCGACGAAAGTCCAATGAGCGGCAGCAACCCTCCAAACACTCCGTTGCCGATATGGTAAGGCAACGACACCGAGGTATAGCGAATCTTCGCCGGGAACGCCTCGATCAGATACGCCGCGATCGGCCCATAAATTAGACACACGTAAATAACCTGAATGAAAATCAGGAACACCAACATTGGGATGTTCGGATTCGCCGCTACTTTTGCCGGTACCAACGCGCCCGTCGCGTCCGTGGTCATCGCCGTCAGCGCGATTGCTCCGGTCACCTTGTTGCGAGTGTGCGTTACCGAAACGATGTTGTTCCCGGCCGCGCGTTCCATGGCGTGATAGATCGGAATATAAGTAACTACAGCGAGCAGGCAAGCCGCCATCATCAGCTTCTTCCGCCCGATGCGATCCGATAGCGCGCCCACCACGGTAAAGAACGGCATCCCACACAGCAGAGCAATCGCCACGATGATGTTAGCGGTTTTCACGTCCACCTTCAGCACCGTCTGCATATAGAACAACGCGTAGAACTGCCCGGTGTACCAAATCACGCCCTGTCCCGCCGTCGCTCCGAAAAGTGAAATTAGCACAAGTTTCAGGTTTGGCCATTTCGTGAACGCTTCCTTCAGCGGTTGCGCCGAGGTCATTCCCGCGCTCTTGAGCTGCGCGAAGATGGGAGACTCCCGCATTTTCAAGCGAATGTAGAGAGAAATGGCTACCAGGATGATGGAGATCAGGAAAGGAATGCGCCAACCGTAGCGCGCGAAGTCTTCTTTGGACATCGAATTTTGCGTAAGCAGAATCACGATGAGCGAAACAAAAAGTCCCAGCGTAGCGGTGATCTGTATGAAGCTGGTATAGAACCCGCGCTTGCTGTCCGGAACATTTTCGGCCACGTAAACAACCGCGCCGCCATATTCACCGCCGAGTGCCAACCCTTGCAGCACGCGGATTAAAATCAGAACGATGGGCGAAAACCAGCCGGCCGTAGCGTAAGACGGCATCAGACCGATGGCAAAAGTGGAAAGGCCCATGATCGTAAGCGTCACCAGGAACGCGTATTTCCGTCCCACCACGTCGCCAATGCGGCCGAAGAAAAGCGCGCCGAACGGACGCACAAGAAATCCCACCGCGAAGGTGGCCAGATACGCGATCAACGCGAAGGTGTCGTGCCCCGGCGGGTAAAACTTCAACGACAAAATGGCGGCGAGACTGCCAAAAATGTAGAAGTCATACCACTCGATCATGGTGCCCACGGACGAAGCCATGATCACCCGCCATATGCCGTACTCTGAAGTACCGGTTCCCTCGCGTGTCGCGGCAATCGCCATGCCTTCCTCCGTTACGTAGGGGATTTGGTATCTAAAGATCTAATTTGGAAACGGGCTATCGCGAAAATCATTCCACCGCTTGCCACACAGATTCTTCACTTCTTTCCCTTTTGCAAGATTGCGTTTACGGTCAGATCCGATCCGGCCGCCACAGTGAGCTCCCGCGTCCATGGTGCAAACCCCGGCATCGAAAAGACAACGGTATGTGCGCCGGCGCCAACGTTGATCGCAGATGGCGTGCTCCCAACGTATTTTCCATCCAGGGTGATATCCGCGCCGGACGGGGTAGAGGTGAAACTACACCTTACCTGACCCGCAACGGATTCCTGCGCGGCACCCGCTGAGGGAGTCGGCGCTGGAGCCGCCGCAGTCGGAGCCGGAGTTGACGCCATCGGGACACTGCTTGATTCCGTCGCCGCGGGAGCAGGAGTCGGGGCACCTGGTGTAGCGACCGTCGCCGCTGGCGCGGACGTAGGGCTCGACACCGTTCGTGTGGGAGCTAGCGCCGCCTTCTGTCCCGGCGCGACGTTCAGTGGGCGCGAGTTGGCCGAACTTCCGGATTGGGCCGGCACAACAACTGGCTGCGAATTTCCTGCGGCGTCGGACTCCGTTGTGGAACCATCGCCTGCCAAACGATATTGCCGCGTGCTTTCCTTACCGTTCGGATTCTGGATCCATACCGTTATTCCGTTTTTTCCCCGTCTCGCCTCGTACGATTCTCCCACTTGCAGCGGAGCGCATTTGGACCATCGCGAATCCACCGTGCAAGTAATGACGAACGATTTCCCGTCACTATCCTGAACGCGCATGACGTTCTCGCCCGTTGCATTTTTGCTCTCGTTGCAATACGCGTCAAAATTCGTCAAGTCGCAGTTCTTGGGAACCGCATTGGCATCCGCTAGAGTATGGAAGTCCGCGCTTAAGACCTTAATTCGAGTGGGGGAATATTGTGATGCGAGGTTAAACGCAGATACGCCGACCAGTAGAAACACCATCACCAGCGAGCGCAGAGTCCTATAGCCCGAGCCCATAGTGCCTCTTCAATTTGAAACAGGAAACAGAACGGTTCGAGAGCCGGATTCGCATCGAGACCATTCTGTCCCCGCGCCCCTTAGGAACGAAAATTACTTTCAGTCCCTAGAAAGTAAAGACGGGTCCAAATTCGATCCGGTGGTCTTGCCATTCGTTCGACAGCGATCCGGCAATCGAATAGTTATTGCCCGGCGCCAGTCGGGTAGCATAGATCGAGTACTCGGTTCCGAACGTGCACCACGGGTTGAGCTTGTAGTACAGCGTTGTAGCAAACATCTTGCCCATCAAAAGTGGCAACGGAGACAAAGTGTTCGCTGCTGTACTGTAATTCGGGTTCGTCAAATCTCTGTGCACCACCTGGTCTTTGCCGATATGCACATAAAGCTGCCAGCCACCCATGCGGCCCTTTGGATCCGCGTTAAACCAGCGCGAGACCGGCAAGCCCAGATTCAGGAATCCGCCGAACGACCGGATTGGCTTCTGCGGTGCAATCGCGACGGTATTGGTGCCGGTAATGGTGGCCAGTGTCGCCGCGCCGGCAGCGACGAGTGGGCCGCCGTCAACAGTGGCGAATGTGATGGGGTTGGATAGCAGCGTGGTGTCTGTCGCATACGAATTCACCTGGCCGCCAAGGAAGAAGCGCAGGTCGCCGCCAAAATACCCGCTGCCCACAAGAGTGGCCCAGCGAGTCGGCAAACTGAAACCGATTTGGTCGCCGTACTGCTTGCTGGAAGTGGTAAAGCCATTCGGGAAGGCGTCTTCATAAGCCGCGCAAAGCACTAGATTCGCCAGACACGACGCAGTAGGCGTGCCGTAATTGCTGCTCGTGACGATCGATCTTCGTCGCGAGTAAAATCCAGCCCAGAAAAGTTGCGCCGTCGGAACTGCCGGCGCCTTGTCCAGCTGGAACTGCAAGACCACCCTGGATTCCATCTCGGGACGGTCGGAGTCCGCGCCCTCGCGCTCCGCTTGCCCGATCTGGCCGGCCAACGACAAGGACCCAAGTTTTTCGATCTGACCGGTGCTTGGCATCATCAGCGCAAACTCCGGTGAAATCTTGAGATTCCGCCAATTGCTCAGCTTGTAGGTGGTGCCGAACCGCATTTGCGGAGACCGGTCGTAGATGGTGCCGTAGAAAGCGCCCAGGAAAGTGGTCTCGAAAAGGTTGGGCAACACGGTGGATGAAAAAATCGCCCAATCTTGCCCGCCTTCAAAGAACAGGTCCATCCTATCCGTGATGTTGTAATCCAACCGCACGTACGCGAGACGCAATTGCAGCGCGCTGCTTCGAAGTGAAGTTACGTCGCGATTATCCACTTCGCTGAAGTTTCCTTCAAAATCGCCTTCCACGCGCCCAGTGACTATCAGCTTAGGTGAAGGATCGGGCCACTCGAAGTTTGCGCCGAAGCGTGTGGAGCGCGCTTTCAAGTGAAACTCCGGGTCTTTGGTCGGGCCGGTGTTGGTAAGAGAGGTTGAGCTGAGAAACAGGCCGACGAATGGGAAGTCGTCGCCGTTGGGAGAGCTGGAATCATGCGCCGCGGACGCTTTGATAAATCCGTACGGCGTCATCTTCACCCCGTTCGCCCCGCCGACTCTGAATGCCGCGACCAGACCGTCTTTCGTGGGCGAGTCGATAGGAAGCGCGCGAATCGGTACGACCGCCGGGACCACTCCCGGTACGGCGGGTTTGGAAGATATTGGTTCCGTGCCCGCAGCCTGCGTTTGCGGCTCAGGATTTCGCGGCGTCGGTTTCTGCTGTTGTTGCACCTCCGCGCTCATCACCGGAGCAGACGTGGCGTCCGAATTCGATGGCGCCACAAATGTCGGCCCAGACGGGGCTGCCGCAGTTGCCGGAGCCGCGTTCGAGTCCACCGCCGACAAATCGGCCGCGCTTAAAATGCCTTTGCGATTCAGCGCTTCCACCAGCAGCTGAAGTTCAGCGTCAGGCGAAGCGCTCCGGATTTGGCTGGCCTCACTGGGCGCCAATACCCCTTTCTTCACCAGCATGTCCAACAGCGCGGTCACCTTTGCGCTAGGCGCAGGCGTTGCGCTGGAAGAAGTCGCGCTGGAAGTCGAATTTGAATTCGAGGTATCGCCCTTCGTGTCACTCTTATCTTTGTCTTTGTCTTTATCTTTATCCTTATCGTCCGAGGCGGTAGCCGCAGTCGCACCTTTCGCTTTCGCGGTGTCGTCACCGTTTCCGGCGAAAATAGGCGAAACAGCTACGCAAACGAGCAGCAGAGTACACATCCATCTAGTAAGCTTCATAGAGGTTTGGTGTCTCCTAGGCCGGAAGATTGAGATTGTGACTTGCAACCGAAGCGCACACCCTAGGGCAGTTAGAGTCACTTTCCCCGCTTTTGACCCCGGCGCGGCGGAACTTGTCACAGAATCTTTTTGGTGTCAACAAAAATCTATAATTTAGTAACCCTGCATTCATATTCTTATACGGAGCGCCGCCGGGTGACCCAACCGTTCCGCGCGGCAGGTTTAGACTCGGCGTTCCCAGGCTCTTCCGCCCAGGCACTCCAGTCGAACTCAAAATGATTTCCCAGCCGGGATAAGGAGTGGTAAAAAACTCGTAGGAGGCCATCATGGCAACCACAAAAGTTGGACTAGCACCAATGAGGGCAGTGCAGGTCCCCAAACCGGGCGGCGATTTCGAAATTGTCGAGCGCGACATTCCCAAGCCGCAAGCAGGACAAGTGCGTGTGAAAGTGCAGGCATGCGGCATTTGCCACAGTGACGTCCTCACGAAAGACGGCCTGTGGCCCGGCATCCAGTACCCGCGCGTCCCCGGACACGAAATCGCCGGCATCGTCGACGAACTCGGCGAAGGTGTTACCACCTGGAAGAAAGGCCAGCGCGTCGGCGTCGGCTGGCACGGCGGACACGACGAAACTTGCCTCTACTGCCGCCGCGGAGATTTTCGCAATTGCGTGAATATGCAAGTTCCCGGAATCAGCTACGACGGAGGATACCAACAATACATGGTGGCTCCCGCGAACGCCGTAGTGGCCATGCCCGAAGGTCTAAATAATGTCGAAGCAGCGCCATTACTCTGCGCCGGAATTACCATGTACAACTCCCTGCGCCACAGCGGCGCAATGCCCGGTGACCTCGTTGCAATACAGGGAATCGGCGGCCTCGGCCACCTGGGAATTCAATTCGCGAATAAATTTGGTTACAAGGTAGCCGCCGTCGGACGCGGCTCGGAAAACGCCACGCTCGCAAAAAAACTCGGCGCACACGTTTACATCGATAGCCAAGCCACGAAACCAGTGGAAGAATTGCAAAAATTGGGCGGCGCGCAAGTAATTATGGCCACAGCGCCCAGCTCGAAAGCAATGTCCGAACTGTTCGACGGCCTCGCGCCGAACGGCAAGCTCATGGTGATCGGCGCCGCGTTCGAACCCATCGAGGTCGCGCCTATCCAGCTAATCAACGGAAGCCGAACCATCCAAGGCTGGGCCTCCGGTACGCCCGCGGACGAAGAAGACACCCTGCGCTTCGCCGAACTAAGCGGCGTGCGCCCCATGATCGAAACCTATCCGCTGGAAAAAGCAGCCGAAGGCTACGCCCGCATGATGAGCGGCAAAGCCCAGTTCCGCGTCGTCCTGACTATGTAGAGTAAGGGGATTCACATGCCGGTAACATTCACGCGCGATATTTGGCGTCCGGCCAAACATTTTAATCTAGCCAGTTTTTTGAACCGCGCGTGGCCGCTAACTACCGGGTACGGCCGGCGTGATAAATTTTACGAACCGTCAGGGCACGGCTTTTTACCCTGAGCTTCGAAGGGCAGCCGTGCCATATCGCGCAGTTTAGGTGGTCGGAGCTTTAGCTCCGACATAAATCTACCGTTTTCTCAGGGGTTTTAACCCCTGAGGCCTCGGCGGCTAAAGCCGTCTTTCGCCGAAATCAGGGCACTACCGAAACTCGAAATTATAAAAAGGAGGAAGTCATGCCACACGTAACCGTAGGCAAGGAAAACTCAGCAAACATCGAGCTGTATTACGAGGATCATGGCCAGGGTCAACCAGTCATCCTGATTCACGGCTATCCACTGAATGGCGCTTCATGGGAGAAGCAGCTTCCCGCGCTTTTGAAAGCAGGGCACCGCGTCATAACCTACGACCGCCGCGGATTCGGCAAGTCCAGCCATCCGACTACAGGATACAACTACGACACTTTTGCCGAGGATCTGCACGAGCTGATAACGCACCTCGCATTGCGTGACTTCGCGCTGGTTGGTTTCTCCATGGGCGGCGGCGAAGTGGCGCGTTACATCGGAAAATATGGCTCCAAGAGCGTAAGCAAGGCCGTAATCCTTTCCGGCGTTCCGCCATTTCTTTTGAAGACGCCGGACAATCCGGAGGGCGTGGACCAAAGTGTTTTCGACGGCATCGAGAAAGCCATCACCGCTGACCGTTACGCATTCTTTACCGAATTTTTCAAGAATTTCTACAACACAGACGTTCTCCTCGGCAAGCGTGTGAGCGAGCAAGCTGTGCAGGCAAGTTGGAACGTCGCGGCACTCTGCTCAGCCACGGCCACTCTCGCGTGCGTCCCCACCTGGCATGAAGACTTCCGCAAGGACCTCAGCAAAATTGATATCCCAACACTCGTGATGCACGGCGACGCCGACCGCATTTTGCCGATCAACGCCGCCGGCGCGCGCACCGCCAAGTTAATCAAGGGCGCCCGCATGGTAGTAGTGAAAGACGGCCCGCACTGCATATCCTGGACCCACGCCGACGAAGTAAACACAGAATTGGTCAACTTCCTCGGCAAAAGCGCAGCAAAGCGCGCAGTCTAGCCGGGGGGCAAACCTCTGGACGCGGTACCAGTGCTCAGTCCAGGCGCGAATGAAACTCGCGGGGGTGCCGAACCCTTCAAGGTTTGAAGGGTTCGGGTTTTGATTCAGTGAGTCACACAGACGCTATCACTAAAGTGACTTAGGCTGCACCCGAGCCAGCGGCATCGGCGGAGCCGCTTTGGTGGGAGCCCCGCAGTTATTTCGGACTTCTTGTACGTTGTAATAAGTGTTGGTGGAAGTCACGCTTTCAGGAATCCCGTCGATCCCGACGGCCATATTGTTCAGCGTGTTGCCTTTCGCGGAGTTTGTACTGCAGCCAAACTCGATGCCATCGAACACAGCCTGTGTAATGACGTTGGAATCAACCGTAGCTCCACTCGCTCCCAAAAGAATTCCTACTCCGGTATTCCGAATTGTGTTCGCGGTGTATTTTGCGCCGGCATAATCCACTATTGCGTACAACCAGTTTGTGAACGTGTTGTTCATGACAGTGGCGCCTTCCGAGTCAACCACGATGCCCTGGCTATCGATAGAATTCCCCGGACCGCTAATCGTATTGCCGGTGAAGCTGCCAGCATTCTCAACGATGATGCCGGTGACCAGCCCCGTAGCTGAAGCCACATTCACATAATTTTCGTTGACGATGCTCGGCGCATAATCGTTCATCTCAATTCCAGCGAAGTCAAAATCGTGGATGCTGCAATTTTCAATGGTCAGCTCCCCACCGTTGGCCAGAATTCCTAGCCCATTGCCTGCGTTCAGTTGAAATTGAGTGGTCACGAACTTTATGGTGCCCGAGGACCCGGGATAATAGTAAATTCCCGCGAGGGTTGCGTTGCCGTTCAAATTGTTGTTGGTCCCGTCCACGGTGATATTGGTGATGTTCACAGGGCCGGCAGTCACCGTCACCTGCGCCACAAGTCCTGATCCCGACAGCCCGCCTGAAGGTATGGCGATGATCGCTTGTGCGGAGTTGTCGCTCGTGATGCCCTCCAAAGTTAGCGGCTTCGAGATGGTGACCTGCTCGGCATACGTTCCCGGGCAAACTTCCACGATTGATCCGGACGGCACGGCGGCGACGGCGGCCGAAATCGTCGAGTAGCTGTGAAGTTTTGGCAAGCACGTTCCCACAGCGTAGTCGGCCGGCGCCGCATAGCAGGCGGAGGCGACCAGAACAAGCACGGCAACGATTACAAACTTAATTTTCATTTCTCTCTCCTTTTTCTCGCTACTACAATCTGTACCCTTCTATAAGGGCCGTTCGTTGCATCAGGGGGCCGTTCGTTTCGCATCACGCATCAACCGCTTCAGAAATCGCCCTGAATTTCCGGGTCTCTTCTGCGCTGAGCCGCGACGCACGCGCACTTTCTCAGAATGGGCAGAACAAAGTCCTTAAGGAGCGACAAAGAATTTCCAAATGTTTTCCAAAGGGCGGATTTGCCTAAAAACAAAGACCTTACGGCTATCGAGGCCGGGGTGGCCACCCCTCCGCGCGGCACCCGTGTGACGTCCAAACACAACCTAAACTCGCGGGGGTGCCGCAGCCTTCGTTTTCCAGAAGGCTGCGGGTTTAGATTGAGCACCTGCAAAATTCCAGACGGGTGGCTTAACCTTCCGCTGGACGGGTGGCCTGGTGAACTCGGCGGCTGGCTAGTGGCTAGTCGTTCGGATCAACCAGACTTCTCAAGGAGCGTTTCAATTGTCCGTTCGGTCAAAGTAAGGACGGCTCCGTGACCGGCTGTATCACACAGCATGGAAAACTGTGCCAAAGTGAACAGTTTGCTGGGAACGGTGCGAGTAGCCTGTGAGCAGTTGTATTAACGGCTCCTAACAGAGGCTTCGCGGGTAGGAGCACATTAGGATCGGAACCACCGCGACCGACGCTACAAGCGCCAGGCGCCTGAAATTGGTGACGGAGGAAATAGAAATGAAAGCACTGAGTCTTATCAGCACGGGAGTTTTGGTCCTGCTGCTTGGAGCGGTTGCTCCGACATACGCGCAGGAAGAGAAGCATGAAGAGGCCAAGCCAGCTGCAAAGCAGGAACAGGCTAAGCCAGCCGCAAAGCAGGAACAGGCCAAGCCAGCCGCAAAGCAGGAACAGGCTAAGCCAGCCGCGAGCCACGCAGAAGCTAAGCCAGCTGCGAACCACGCAGAAGCCAAGCCAGCCGCGAATCACGCGGAAGCTAAGCCAGCTGCGAGCCACGCAGAAGCTAAACCAGCAGCGAATCACGCAGCAGCTAAGCCAGCTGCGAAGCAGCAGGAAGCCGGTCATGCAGAGCAGTCACACCCCCAGTATGCCAACAACGGTCAGAAAGATAGCCGCGGACATGTATACACCACGAGTAGATTTGGCCCTGACCATCATTCTCGCTTCGTTGAAACCGGGGGACGCGAATACAACGGACGTCGGGAGTTTTCTTACGGCGGCTATTGGTTCTATGCAGGAGCATATCCGCCGTGGTTCTACCAGCAAGATGTGTACTTCGCTATGGGACCGGATGGACTATGGTATGCAGTTGCATACGGCAATCCTTCTCTCACCTTCCAAGTCGACATAGATTAGCGCGAAGGCGCGGGTGGAGAGTCCTCCCGCGCCTTCGTTCTTTCAATATTCTTGCTCTACCCGACGTGTAGCCCATTCTGGACAAGTGGCCCACCTTTCGCGCAACACTCGAATTTCGTCCCGCCACGCGTCGGCGGGTGCCTGAACCTTCCGCCTCAGACCGCGCTCAATCGCGCCTCGCCTCGACTTTGCGGGATCGAGATCGCCGCTGCCTTAGGTTTAAATGTAGCGCCGGGGTCTTCAGCCCGGCATCTTGGACGCGTGGCAAACCTTTCGCACTACACCAAAACTCCGTTACACCACGCGTCGGGGGGTGGCCCAACCTCCCGGCTCACACCGGACTTCAATCGCGCCTCGCATCGACTTTGCGGGTGCCGCATCCTTTGCGTTTTTCTTTTCTGCAAAGGGTGCGGGTTTAGATCCAGCACGTACAAAAACTTTCGCTCGCTAGCACGGTTAAAGCCGGGCGAGTGGCGCACCTTTTCGCAGTTACGCCACGCTTCGCCCTTGCAGGCGCCGCAAACAACGCGACTCAATCGGTTTGGCCTAAATGTCGAAAAGGTGTCTAATCCCATATCTCATCAGGCCACATTTTTCCCGAGGAGAAAATGAACCTGCGACCGATAATTCGCACTCTTTCGCAACCTCTATTTCTAATCCTTCTCTCGGTTCCAGCGCTCGCCCGACATGCCCAACAACCCGCTCCTACAATCCCTTCCAGTGGCTCCGCCGGGCTGGATGAGTACCGCATGTCGCGAATCGCAATTTACGTGGACGATTTCGGCCAACTGGCGCGCTATCGCGAAGCCAACGCCGCGCTCGCGCTACCCATCGCGGGCGAAAACCGAGTCATATTTATCGGCGACTCCATCACCGATTACTGGAAGTTGCCGGATTATTTCCCCGGCAAGCCTTACATCAACCGCGGCATCGACGGCCAAACCACTCCCGAGATGCTAGTCCGCTTCCGTCAAGATGTAATCGATCTGCACCCCAAAGTTTTGGTTGTGCTCGCAGGAACCAATGACATCGCCGGCGTAACCGGCCGCACATCTAACGAAGACATCGAGTCCAACTTCGCATCCATGGCCGAACTAGCCCGCGCCCACGGCATCCGCACGGTGTTCGCGTCCGTCCTCCCGGTGAACAATTACGCTCGCGATTCCGAAGAATCTTTTGCGTTACGTCCGCGCGCTAGAATCCTCGGCCTGAATAAGTGGCTGAAAAATTACTGCGCCAAAAACGGCTACGTGTATCTCGACTACTTCACCGCCCTCGTCGACGACCGCGGCATGCTGAAGCGCACTCTCTCCGACGACGGCCTGCACCCCACAGGTGCCGGATACAAAATCATGGCGCCCCTAGCAGAAAGGGCGATTCAGAATGCGCTTCAGAAGGTGCCGTCGGAAAACAGCCCCCGGTAAGTCGCATGCAGCTACGTCCGGCAGTATCTCGGCGGTCTAAAAAAGCGCCACGGCGATCAGCCAGGGCAGTACTCGCTTGCTGGAATCGTACAGCGTAGGTTGCGAGGAGGGAACTCCGGTCGAATCGCGCGCGCTCAAGTCAAGCCCAATATGAATATCTTAAAACCACGCCGCATCAGTGCGCACCGCTTGGACAGGTTTTAGTTTTTAGCAGAGGTAGGAACTCAGCCGGAGTCAGCTCGTGGCCGGTCGAGGTGGGAAGAATGTCCCACATCGTGACGGTCACAATCAGACCCTCGTTTGGAAACACCATCAGGTCTTCCGCGCCAAACCCGCGAGCCATCCAGACGTACTCTGTGGAATCCGGAAGTTTATACAACCACCACTTGAAGCCGTACTTGAACCCGTCCTTGTAATCTGGCTCGGATTCGGTTTGGAAATAAGGTGTCACCGACTCTTTCACCCATTCACTCGAGACGATCCGCTGGCCGTCCCACAAGCCATCGTGCATATACAAGTAGCCGATTTTCGCCAGGTCGCTGCCGTTCAGATACAAGCCGCCTTCAGTGTCCACTACTCCCATATACGTCCGCTTCCATTCGTGCTTAATTCCCAGCGGCGCGAACAAATATTTCTGCCCGTAGTCGTCGATGTCCTGGCCCGTTTCTTTCTGAAAGATGAGGGCGAGCAGTTCCGTAGCGCCGCTGTTGTAGTTCCAGACCTTGCCGGGTTCCGCGGCCATGGGCTTGTCGATTGTGTATTGCACCCAGTCGTCAGTGGCTTCCATCAAGCTGGTGTCATTTCGTGGATCGGCGGTGTCAAAGCCCTTTTCAATCCAGTCGAAACCCGCGCTCATGGTCAGCAGGTCGCGCAAAGTCACGCGGCGCTTGCGGTCGTCCACATTTTTCACTTTCAATCCATCGAAGTATTTCAACACGGGTGTATCCAATCCGGCTTTGAAGTCTCCGCGTTGCATCGCCGCGCCGATGATCACCGAAGTAACCGTCTTGCTGATCGATTGCATGGTGTGCGAATCCGTGCCGTGATAATAAGGATGCCAGTAAGAATCGAAATAGTTGTATCGCCCCGTGAGTCGCTCGTTGTACGGCCCTCGTTCCAAGGCTTCTTTGGCATAAATCTTTGCGTAGTCGTGTTGGTAGGTGCGTTCGAAAACTTTCTTGCCACAGCGGAAGACCGCAAAGCTGTCCACCATCTGCGAATATTTCCCCGAGGCCATGTCCTTGTCCAGCCTAACGAGAACCTGCTCGTCCAGCCCGACGCTGGCAGCGCTCCCGGCTGCCCAATCTTTGGTCGGCCACAAGTCTTCCGGCCACAAGCCATCACTCGCAGGTGGGGAAGTGGTGTCGCCGGCAAGCAGAACCGCCGCGGAAGCCAAAAGCAAGTACGTGATAAACGCAAGGAAAACGCTCTGCTTGTTCATAGGAGTTTCGTCGCAAGACCTTATAACACAGCCCTGCAACCAGCTTCGAAGCCCCCGCGCGCATTGTTCTTTCTTAACGTTGTCACCCCGACAGAGGCGCTTTTCGCCGACGAGGGACCTGCTTTTGCGGTGCTCTTGATGTAGCTCACCTCTTCAGAGGTGAGGCTTTTGACTTTTCTTTTGCGGTCGGCCGGGCAAAAGAACCTTCCGCGCGGCACCGGTGTTCAGTCCATGCACCGTTGAAACTCGCGAGGGTGCCGGACCCTTCGTACTTCAGAAGGGTCCGTGTTTAGATTGAGCACCTGCAAAATTCCCGCCGCCATTTTCTTTCTTAATACAGGCCCGCTTATTGCCTAAGGTCCGCAAAGCGTGCCTGAATCAGCCATTGGATTACAGCGAAAATCATCGCGGTCGATACTCCAAACATGAGCATTCCGTTCGCAGCCTCAAGTGGCCCGAGCAATCTCCAGGTTGGCGACATAATCAGATCACCGTAACCTACGGACGTGTAATTTCCCGCCGAGTGGTAGAACGCGCTTCCAAACTGTGGAAATTCTCCGCACCTCTCTAACAGCACAGCCCACAGAGCGATCTCAACCAGGTGCGCGACGAGCGTGAACGATATCGTTATAGCGACGATCGCAAAATCGTACCAAAAGCTTGTGCCCACGTGTCCGCGTTGTCGTTCGCGCCGAAGGAAATCAACCGCCGTGCTCAGCGGCAGCGCGTGCACAAAGATCGAGCACATGATCACGCCTACACCAATGCTCAGCGGCAACAAAACAGGAATCCGAGGAACTTGCGTCATCGCTCCACCCACCACCTCACCGCTCGAACCCGAATACTAGCACCACTCATCTCGAACGGTGAACGCGTGAATCAAGACTTGGGCGGGTGGGTGCGTGGGTGGCCGACCCTCACGCCATGCAGGTGAAGGCTTATCTCTTGCGGGTGCCGCACTCGTCGGTTTTTGAAGGGTGCGGTTCTTGACTTCGTTCTGTCCGACTGACGCGCGGCCACCCGCGTCAGATTTTCGT
>Ga0182024_10010865_pt1 | contig 18442 bp, 15 predicted proteins | sample P32metaG_FD_120480 | JGI IMG/M metagenome (GOLD analysis project Ga0182024, IMG submission 120480) | Permafrost microbial communities from Stordalen Mire, Sweden - P3-2 metaG (Illumina Assembly) | ecosystem: Environmental > Terrestrial > Soil > Wetlands > Permafrost | place: Sweden: Stordalen... | reverse complement strand
TTGAACATATAAAACTTGTCCGGATACTGGCGCCACGGAAACTTGCCGCTGTCCACAATCATGCCGCCAATGCTGGAGCCGTGCCCTCCCATGAATTTCGTCATGGAATGCACAACCACATCGGCGCCGTATTCGATGGGCCGCAGCAGAACCGGCGTAGCCACCGTGTTGTCGACCACCAGCGGTACACCGTACTTGTGCGCCACCCGCGCCAGGCCCTCGATGTCAGCCACGTTTCCCGCAGGATTGCCAACGCTCTCGCAATAGACCGCGCGGGTATTCTCGTCGATCAACTTCTCCACATCTTCGGGGCGATCGCTAGCCGAAAAACGAGAAGTGATGCCCCTCTTCGGAAAGATATGCGCGAGCAGAGTGTAAGTAGCGCCGTAGAGCTGAGGGAGTGAGACGATGTTGTTACCAGACTCGGCAATGTTGATCAGGGAGTACTCGATTGCCGCCATCCCGGAACTGACGCTGAGACCTTCTACTCCACCCTCAAGAGCGGCAACCCTCTTTTCCAGAACCGTGTTGGTAGGGTTCCCGATCCGGGTGTAGATGTTTCCCTGGACTTCGAGATTAAACAATGCCGCGCCGTGCTCGGCGCTGTCAAACTCGAACGCGACGGTCTGGTAGATCGGCACCGCCACGGCCTTGGTCGTGGGGTCGCCGTCATAGCCGACGTGAATGGCGATGGTCTCTCTCTTCATGGTTAGCCAAGCTAGCATTACGAGCGCTGCAGTCAGTACCGCAACGCTCGTTCTACGCTATCGAGTCACCCTATTTCGTTGTAGTCAGGACTCCCTGAACCTGATCCGGAACAGGCTCGCGGGAGAGCGACTTTGCCACGCCTCCCGTGACGGTACGCGCGGCAAAGTCGGCACCGAAAGCAAACCGCATGACAGGCCCGAAGCTATTCGCCGCGGCTAGTCCCACGAAATAGAGACCCGGCATGGACGACTCAAAGGTCGAGGAAAGTACCGGAGTGCTTTCAACGGCCCTCACGGTCGAGCGAATTTGTGAACTGAGAAACGTCAGGCGGTCAAGGGCAACTCTGTAGCCGGTGGCCGCGATGATGTGGTCGGCCACAACCTCGCGCTCCGCGCCGTCTTGCGCACGAAGGTGGAGATGGACCTTGCCGTCCCGGACCTCGGCGCGCTCCGGCGAGTGTCCCAGCAGGAGCGGCACGTGGTTCATGACTTTGTCCTTGATAAACCATCCACCCGAAGGGCCCAAGGTCCGCCGCACGATTTCCAGTCGCAATCGTTCGGGCAGGAGGTAAAACGAGGCCGGTGCATTGGCATAGAAACTGGACCGCCACCCTGGCCCAAGCCCGGTCTGGGGATGCTGAATACGCTCCCACAGCGAGCGCTGTTTTCCAGTCGGTTTGCCGTGGAACTTCAAGGCAGTTTGACGCGCCACCAGTTGAACGTTCGCGCCGGCCTCATGCAGTAACCCGGCCCAATCCAGTGCTGAGGATCCACCGCCGACCACCACAACGTTGCGTCCTCGGAACGGTTCGACTTCGTGATGGCGCGCGCTATGCGAAAAAAACTCCGCTGGCAGATTCGCCAGAGTGCCGGGAACATGCTCGAAATGGGTGATGCCAACGGCAAGTACCACGTTGTGAGCCTTGAATTGTTCGCCGTCGTCGAGTCGCAGCAGGTATCCTTCGGCCGAGCGCTCGATGGTGACGACCATCTTTTCCTCGAGATCGGGTACGATCCGCTCCCTGAAAGCCAGCCCGTACTTCGTGAACGTATCGAGTCGGACAGGGATTCCCGTGTGGCCATATTCGATGCCGCGCTCGGCACAAAACTTCTCCAGGGTCAACTGATCGTCGGGATCGGAAATATTCGACGCAAAACCATCAGATTTCAGCATCATGCCTTTCGGCATGTGTGCCAGCCAGCTGTCCATGGGACGCCCGAAGATGCGGAACGGGATTCCCCGTCCCCGGAAATGTGCAGCCAATGAAAGTCCGTACGGACCGGCGCCAATGATTGCTGTGTTTATGTTTATCATGTGTCTGTGCCAAACCTCGCTCTTGGTCTATGTCTGCAGCGGCAGCTAACAATTCATGCTTGGGTGTTACGAGGGGAGAATAAGGGAGGGGAAACTGAAAGAATCATATCACGGCCACTGACCTGATGTACCTGGAAATCGAAGGCTTTTGGGTCAGGATCCATGCCGATAACCAGTTCATAATCAACAACATAGCATACACTGCTGGAATATTGCCAAGATTGCCTTTAGGTATTTTGGCGAAGCTTTCTCTCAATGAATCCCACTGCATTTTGCAACGAGCCGAGGTTCTCGGCGGTCACCTCTTCATCCTCCACGGTGACGTTAAAACGTTCCTGAAGGAAAACCACAAACTCGACGACACCTGTCGAATCGACGACATTGCCCAGCAGCGGCTCGTTGTCAGCCAGGTTTTCGCCTCTGCCAAAGAGAAAGTTCTCTACAAGAAAAGTACGGATTTCATGCGTGATGTCTGTTGTCTGCATTGTTCAGATTGCCTCGGTTGGTTAGTTTACGAATTGTGAAGCGAGAAGTTGGGTAGAAAGGACGGCGACAACTCCCATGTTGTCCTTCAAACTGCCGACTTTGCCCCCGGCAAACTTGCTGGTCAATATGCTAACCGCACGTTTGTCGAAGACTCCAGCCTTTTCGACTGCATCGGGTGACAAAAGTTCTTTCACATAATCGGGGGCGTTCTCGTCGAAGAAGCATTTGCCCTCGGGCGCACGATAAGGCTGCTTTGGGCGGCGAAGTATCGACTCAGGAACAAGGCCTTCGCACGCCTTCTTCAGCAGATACTTCTGATTGAGCACCTTCATCTTCAGCCTCGTTGGCAGTTTCGCTCCAAACTCGACGACGCGATAGTCGAGGAAGGGATACCGGCCCTCAACCGAATGAGCCATCGCCATTCGGTCTCCCTGCGAAGAGAGTAGGTAGCCGGGGAGAAAATACTTCGCCTCTAGGTATTCACCCTGGCCGAAGTGGGACCACGAGCGAAAACCGGAGGGCAAAGTCTCCCTCAGTTCCTGCATCGCATCATACTGTCCGATTTCAGCCTGGAAGTCAGCCGCGAACAACATCTTCAGTTTCGCCGTGAGTTCCCATCGCGGCAGGTGCGAGAAGAATGGACTCTCAAGGTCTTCAGCTGTGACTCGAAAAAAATGTCTGAGATTCGCCGCGGGTTGGCGCTGAAAGTCCGGCAGGAACGGATACAAGCGCTTCAAGAGGAGCGGGCGCCACTTCGACTCTGGGTTCCGGCCCCAGAAGCGTCGAATTTTCGCTTCCTTGAAGATGTCATATCCTCCGAGAGCTTCATCCGCACCCTCCCCCGTCAAAACAACCTTGAAACCATTCTCGCGCACCAGTCGCGAAAGCAAATACATCGGCGCTGGAGCGGTGCGAAACAAAGGGTGTTCGGTGTGCCGAATTACATCTGGGAATACTTTCGCGATGTCGGCCTGCGAGCAGGATACCGATGAATGCTGTGTCTGAAGAAATGCGCTCGCCTCCAACTGATAAGGGCTTTCGTCGAACTCGGCGTCTGCGAAGGTAAGAGAGAAGCTGCGAAGCCGGTCACTCGCAATCTTTCGGATGAGCGCCGTGGTCAAGGCCGAATCGATGCCACCGCTGAGATACGCTCCGACTGGCACGTCGGAACGTAAACGAATTCGTGTGGCGTCTTCCAACAGGTGCAACAACTCCTCCGCCCGCGCGCGCTCGTTTCCATTGCGCGAGTCGCCTTCCTCAACATAGGGCACCGACCAATATTGCTTAACGCGAACACAATCACCCTGAACGTTCATCGAATGACCGGGAGGCAATTGCGAGATCTGTCTAAACGCGGTTCGCGGAGGAAGTGTAGCCCAGAACGTGAAGATCTGATCCATGCCGACCGGATCAAATTCTCTGGGCACTTCGGGACAGGCCATAAGGGCCTTGATTTCCGAAGCGAATAGGAAGCTATCTTTCGTTTGCGCGTAAAACAATGGCCGCACGCCGGCGCGGTCCCGCGAGAGGAACATCTTCTTTTCAGTCGTATCCCATATCGCAAATGCCCACTGGCCGTTGAAATGCTTTACACAATCTTCGCCGTATTCTCGATAAGCGTTGAGGATGACCTCCGTATCTGAACGTGTGGCGAAAGAATACCCTTTGTTGACTAGTTCCTCTCTCAGTTCGAGGTAGTTGAAGATTTCCCCGTTGAAAGTAATCCACAAACGACCATCCGTCGTCGACATGGGCTGCGCGCCACTCTTCAAATCAATGATGCTCAAGCGAGCATGAGCGAACCCAGCCGCACCGGCGATGTGGATTCCGTTGGCGTCCGGTCCACGGTACGGCAGAGCCGCAATCATCCTACGAAGCTCGCCGGACTCGGCCGTGCTGCCGGTGCTCTTCAATACTCCAGCAATGCCACACATACTTAGATTCCTTCTCCTATCCGCCTATACGTCTCAGCAATCGTTCTTCCGAAGAAACCCGAGCCCACCTGTCGATGAACTCCCCTCACGTTCGTCCCACCTGACTGGCGATCGAATCGGATACGCGAAGTGCGTTTGCCGCAACCGTAAGCGCGGGGTTTGCCCCGGCGCTCGAAGGGAAAAACGACGCGTCTGCCACGTATAGATTTTCCATACCCCAGACTTTATTGTTCGGGTCGAGTACACTTGTCGCGGGGTCGTCGCCGAACCGGCATGTTCCTGACGGATGACCCATGTTCAGGTTGTCATCGCCGGTGAGAATCCAGGGCTTGTGCGGGGCTAACGCTGACTTGAGCATGTCGCGCATCGTGGCGATCCGTTCAGTTAACTCCCGGGATTTTGTGTACTCGATATAGAATCCGCTCGGCTTGCTGGGATCCGGTACGACCCGGTTGATGATGTACGGAAAGTCTTCGATGATCGTGGCGAATACGCAGGCCTGTTTGAAATATCTGGCGGCGATCAAAGAAACCGCACGAGTCGCTGGCCGGGCAAGGGGAATTCTCAGCGATGAGCGTTCAATTCGGCCCATCAAGAAATCGAAGATGGCGCCGTGCGATACCGGCAAGCCTAGGGACTGCAACGAGCCATACTTACGACCATCTACCGAATAGAATGCGCGCGACGAAAGCGTTTTTCGTGGCCCCGTGGAGCTAAGCCGCTTCCGCGGCCACAATGCGATCAAGTCACTCGCGTGGAACATTAAGCAGCGGCCGACCAGATCATTCTGGTTGCCGATGCCGGTGGGCCATTGCGGTGAGGTCGATTTCCTCAGCACCAGCGGAGTGCACAGGGCGCCGGCGGCCACTGCTACAACGCGCCCCCGAAGTTTGACGATCCCCTCCGCCGTTCTCGCCGTCACGGCGGTCACGCGCCCGTCGGTCGTCTCCAGTCGTTCCACTTCGCAGTTCAGGATGATCTTCGCGCCATGGTCTCGGACAGCGGGACACAAGGCTTTGCTCGATCCGTCCGCTTTGCAATCGGTGGGGCATGGCAGGCCGATGCATTCCCTGCACCCCGGGCGATAAGCAATGCCCACGTGCACCCGGTAGGGCTTCATGCCCAGAGATTTGAAAGAATCGAAGAAATCCTCGTCGCGGGGGCTCAACGCCGGAGGCGGTATTAGTGAAGTGTCATCGTCCGGGTCATCGGGATCGCGTGTACCTACCACGCCGAATAGTGCTTCCGCTTTCTCATAGTGCTTCCGAAACTCGTCGTAGCTGACCGGCCAATCGTCCTTTATTGGCTGCGGGTCCTCACCAGGATGCGTGCTCGCCGAAAAATCGACCCGCCGCATGCGCTCGAGGCCAGCACCGTAAATCGCAGACGATCCTCCTGGCCCAGCACCCATCGGGGCCAGGAAATCGACCCCTTTCCCGTCCTTCATGATCGTCAGGCGGTGGGGCCACCTGCCCATGGCGGTCAGACGATCCTCAGGCCGCTCCAGACCAAGGATGCGCTTCAGTCGACCCTCTTCGAACGATTTGGGGAAAAGCGTGGGGGCGCTTCCCCGCTCAAGAAAAAGTACCTTCAATCCCCTGCGGGCCAAGTCATAACCGAGCGTACCTCCGCCCATGCCGGCGCCGATGACGATCACATCCCACAATTGCCGTTCGCTGTCTGCCGGCGAGAACTCATCCCAATTGAACAACACTGGCCGCCCCCCTGTCCCCTTGTTTGGCGATCGTTCGTATCTTCCCCTTGGAAACCTTGCGCCCAGCGGCAATGAAGGGCTTTTCAACAAGAAGATAAGAGGCACTGCAAAACAAAACGACAATGGGCGTGATCGCGATCGAGGAAGCGACAAACCATTTCGTCGAGTGATCGTAACCGGACAGACGCGGCACGACATTCTGCATGACGACCCAGAGGACGAGGCCGTGGCACAGGTAAATGCTGTAGCTGATCTCTCCGAGCCACAACGCTCCACGCATCTTCAACAGGCCGAACAGCGTGTTTCCAGAGGCAATCACGGCAAAGAAGACACTGAGCAATGCAATCCCCAATACACTAAAGGGTTTGTACAGGAAAAAGACCACGGTGCCGAGGCAAGCGAGGGCGATGAACGTTGCTGCCCTGGTCTGCGCAAGCGCTACTCGCTTTTTCTCCTTCCTCCAGTACACCGCAAAGACTCCCCCCAAGAACGCCGCCGCGATCCCGAGCTCAATGTGGTTAAGATGGCCCAGAAGGAACACCATTCCGAGGGCCGCAAACTTCATCCAAACAGCATTCTTCTTCAGGAACGCAACGACCAGCAACGGGAGCGAAACGTAAAACCATGCCTCGTACAAGAGCGTCCAGGTGACGCCCTTCACAATCAGCGTTGTGCGATAATAAAGATTGATGTCGGGTGCGCGAAAAAAGAACCACTTCGCAAGCTCTTTCGTGATGTCAGTACCTGATTCAAGCGCTACCCACTTGCTTTCGTAGGCGACCACGAGGCAGATCAAGAAAAACACGAACAGATAGAGCGGGTAAATCCTAAATACCCGCGTGATAAAGAAAGTCTTCCAATCCAAGCTCCCGTGCGCCTGGGCCCGCCCCCAAAAGAGGAAAGCGGTAATCATGAAGAAGACCGCAACGCTGGTTGCTCCGAGTTGGTTCTCGAAGTTATGCGGCAGCGGATCCCAACGTCCGTCGGAGAGAAAGATCCATGTCACCAGACAGTGGTGCACAAACACGCCAAAGGCCAAGTATCCCCGGATGCCATCGATTGCAATGTATCTCGCTCCGTTTCCAAGTCCGGCACGCAGTTTCTGTGGTAGAACCAAGCGCACAAATGCATGACTCGTGAGGAAAGCTACACCGTAGCAGGCCAGAGCTGTGAGCGCGAAGAGGAGAGCTGTGGGTTTCATGACGTCGAAACAATTAAGACACAATCGCGGCTCTTAAGAACTGGCGCCAGTCTCGCCCCAACCATTCGACCGAGCGCGCTTTCCGCAATTTGGTTCACCGCTTCGGGGATAGAGGGCCCGATCCCAGCACCCATTCCCCTCTTTCGGAATCAAAGTGCTTCACGACCCGGGCGGGATTGCCCGTGACTACGGAGTACGGAGGTATGCTCCGCGTAACCAAGGAATTTGCGCCCACAACCGAGTTCCTGCCAATCACGAGCTCACCTTGACTGCAGACAATGGCAGATCCAAACCCAACCCAGCAACCTTCCTCAATCCTGACAGTTCCACCTTTTGTTCCGCCCTGGTCACGGATCGGAAGGGTCACATCTTCAAACTCATGGTTGTGGTCCGTGATGAGCACCGATGGAGCGAAAATGCTGTTTTGTTCGATTTGGACACGGTTTATAGCCAGAATGGTGGCGCGCTGTCCGAATACGCAGCCGTCACCGATCAGAATTACAAGTTCGTTTCTGGTCGGAACGAGCGGGACGTCCAGCCGGACATTCCTTTCGAGCAGCACAGAGTTGCCTATTTTCATGTAACCCGACACGGCGCGCCGGATATCACACGAAGGATGGGCGGAGAAGTGGTGACCGATTGACGCGAACGGATAGGTCCACGTCAGCCACAGACTGTGCACCTTTCGGATGGCGCGGGCGATCCAATAAAAAGGATCCTCAAACGACATTTGCGGTTTTCTCATCGATGTCTCTTACTTGACAGCGGTAGTGACCTTATCGCGATTCGATCACGCGGTTAGGTATAGTCTTGTGCAACCCTCGGATTTCGGATCAGCATCCAGGCCGCCACGCCATAGGCCACAATACAACCGAGGAGTCCCAGCGCAACCGTAAAAACAGGGCGAGTCAGCACGGTCAGCGTCTGCGCAATCAGACACGTTGCCACGACCACAGTTGAGACTGCTAGACCTTGCAGTAAGAGCTTTCTGTACTGAGAAACTTTGATCCCGATCAAATGGCGTGCACGATTCAGCTGAATCAGGAATCCAACAGTGATCGACACGAGACTGGCCAGTTGCCCTCCCGCCGGCCCCAACCACCTCGCCAGCGGATAGGTGAGAATCATCATAACCACCGCCATCATTACAACGCAGAGGCGATGTAGCTGGGGAGTTCCCGCGGCATAGAATGCTGTAGTGATCTGATTGTTCACGAAGGCAATGAGGGCACAGCACGCGGCGATAACAAGAGGAACAGCTGCGACAGCGTACTGATGGCCGTAAATCAGTGTCAACAAAGATCGGCCGCAAAAATATGCGAAGACCACACCGGGCATTGCCAAGCACATAACGAGCCCGGTTACTTGAAGCACGATCCGTCGAACGCGTGCCTTATCGTCTTGTACATGAGACAAGGCAGGCATAAAGATCTGGCCCAAGAGATTTGAGATGAAGACCGCAGGGACTTGAGCAACCGAGATGCCCAAGGAATAATAACCAAGCGCTGCTGTCGGAATCAGTTTCCCTAAAACAAAAATGTCCAAGCGCATGTAGATGATTACCAGAGGCGCAAGACCGAACAGACCCTTTGAAAATTGAAGTAACTGCTTGAAAGCTGCTCGATCCACATTAAACGACGGAAGATAAGGACAAATGATGAAGGACAAAATACAGCGGGCAGCACTTTCAGCGCAAGTGCCGATCACCAGGGCCCACACGTCCCGAAAAAGAAATCCAAGGATCACTGTTGTGGCAACCCCGAGAATGCCACCTCCATGCGTGATCGCGGCCCACCGCGAAAATCGCATGTCCTTCATGGCAACGTAGGCCTTCGTGCTAATCGCGCCTTCGAGTACCAGTCCGATGGTCGCAACCCTCAACAAAGGTGTGAGGTCCGCGTTCCCGTAGAACTTGGCGACCCAGGGGGCTAGCACGAACAAGATGAGATAGATGAAGACCGAACGACCAAACGCCATCCACCAGGCGGCATTTACGTATTCAGGTTCTCGACCCTTGGGATTTTGGATGAGAGCCTCACGAACCCCAATCTCCGTAAAGGCTTGGAGCAGAGACGCGGCGGACATGACAAGGGCCATCGTTCCAAAGGCCGAAGGCGCCAGTAATCTGGCGAGGACCATGTTCCGAACAAAGCGAAGGCTCTGTTCGGAAGCGCTGCCTATCCCCAACCAAGCGCCGCCCCGAAAGACCCTAGCCCTCAGTCGGTCTCCCCCCAACAGGGACTGCATTCCAAGCCTGAGCCTGGCCAGAGCCTCAGAACCCCTTGAAATCCAACTCTGGTTTTCACCTGATATCATTCAATCCTTTTGCCCATTGCAGGGGCGGGCATCTTCTGTTCGCTATGGCGATCACCCTGCAATTGAGGGTTATGCTCCAAATAAGCTATTTGGATAACTTCTTGCATGTGAGAGACGGCTGCCTTTCGACCTTTGGAGACTTCCAGAACGCATCTCTCAACCCTGAGATCTTTTGCTTTTGCTCCGCTCGCAAGTAGGACACAAATTCATCGGAGACGGGTTTCGCATCCTGGCAGATCCACGACCAGGTAAAGCCGGACAGTCTAGTCAGACTGCCGAGCAAGATGGGTTTCGTAGGAATTTGCCCCATACATTTCAAGATCTCAAACAGCGGATGGCTCCCGAACGAATAATCCATTTTCCCCTGACGAAATTTATGACGCAACAGGTTGTCGGCCTCTCCGGTATGCCTATGATGGAAAACTTTCAGGTCTGGAAATGCTTCGACCTCCCAGCCTTTCATTTTGGCGCAGGTTTGCGCGTGCCAATCTTCTCCTCCGTGCTCAAGAACGGCATACCCTCCGATGGCTTCGTAACACTCGCGGCGGACAATCTGGGCGGCATGGGCCACTGAATAGACTCGGTTTTGCGCTCGGTCCCGGAATTCTCCATTCGATTCTTCGACGACAAATCCGCCGGCAAGACCGAGCAAGGGACGCTCCGCAAACCGGGAGATAAGATTTTCGAAGTAGGACGCGGGTACTGAGACGTCAGCGTCAAGATTGCCGATAAACTCATAGGAAACGTCGTTCAATAGCGCGTTCCCCGCGTGTAGTGCCCTCACCTTCGAGCCGAAACTGCGTCCGGGTGCTCGCACAACGCGCAAGAAGCGGATAAAACTGTGCTTGTTAGCGTATCTCTGTACGATCTCATCGGTTCGGTCTATAGAGCCATCACTGACAATAACCCATAGAGTAGGCAATAGAGTCTGAGACAGCACCGAATCAATCGCCTTCTCGATGTTCACCTCCTCGTTGTAAGCGGCGGTCAGCAAAACATAACCGCACGATGCGATTCGATGTCGCTCAGAGAGGGGGGGATGAGTTGCCTTAGTTAGCATGGGTGGTAGAAGAACAGGTTGAGCCACTTCCGTTTACGGATGCGTCGCTGTCGACAGGTATTCCCGAATCCCGTCCTGCCACGGCTTGAAGATGTTCAATTTGCGGGTTTTCAGCCCACGATTCTCTAGAACGGAATACTTCGGGCGTGGCACCTTCGCGGGGAACTCATTCGGTCCGGCTACCTTCAGGCTGACCTTCGTACCCGTGAGAGCGAAAACCTCTCTAGCGAAGTCGTGCCAGGAGCAACTTCCTTCCGAGGTGGCGTGGTACAAGCCGTAGAAATCGGAGCGACTGAGTGCCACCATCTGTCGGCTGAGTTCGGCAGTAGAAGTCGGAGTGACGAACTCATTGTCGACCACGCGAACCTCACCACGCTCTCGCGCCAACTTCAACATTAACTCGATAAAGTTCAACCCGCCCTTGGCTCTGCACGGACTTCGCCCATAGATAGCAGACGTTCGCAACACAAAGTGCTTGTCGAGCGTGGAGCGTACAAAATATTCACCGCTCAACTTTGTATTGCCATAGACGTTCAATGGGTTGGCTGCGTCCGATTCGTCGTAAGGGCTTCCTTTCAAACCATCGAACACATAGTCCGTGCTCACGTGCATGAGAGTTGCCCCGACGTCCCGCGCAGCCAGTGCCAAGTTCCTGGTCCCCAGTCCGTTGATTGCGAACGCCTTCTGCGGTTCCCGCTCACAGTCTTCTACGTGATGCATGGCAGCCGTATTCACCACGAGGTCGGGATTCAGGCGCTGCAGGCAAGTAGAAACGGAGCTCATATCCTGCAGCTCGATTTCAGCATGCGTGAGAGAGGTCACGTCGTCCCCATTTCGAGTGAAGGCGGCCACTACGTCTGTGCCCAACTGTCCAGTTGAGCCGATCACTACGATCCTCATCGACCGGTTACACCCGTCATGGAGTAAACCTCAATGCTACTTTCCAGCTTCTTGAACGCCTGGATGTTGGAATAGAGCGGGTTGTCCCAGTCCTGAAACTTCTCCATATTGTCGATTAAACTCGAGACAATCGACTTGATGCTTCCAACCGAATGGAAGCTCAGGACGTTGCTGGCTTTCTGCGTGCTCACTTTATAGTTTCGAAAGTCCTGGATGTGTTTGATGTTAAGAGCCACTGGCTTGTGTAGTCTTTCTTCTACCTCAGCCCTCACCATGTCTGCCACTTCGCCAACAGTGTAGTTTCCCGACGCAACATTGAAGATTCCAGATAGTTTGTAGTTTGCCTCGATCGCGCGAATATAAGCTGTGGCCGCATCCTCGATGCTCAAGATAGGTCTCCAAATTGAAGGGTTATTGACTGTGATCACATGCTCCCTCACCGCGTTCCTGAACATCGTATTGATGATCAGATCAAACCGCATGCGCGGGCTGTAACCTGAGATCGTGCCCTTGCGCAGAGCGATTACCGAGAAGTCGTCGGCGGCGAGTTGTATCGCGGCTTGCTCGCCTTGAAGCTTGGAAATCCCGTAGGGATAGTTGGAAGACACCGGGCGAGTCTCGTCGAACAGGTCGTCTTCCGTATAGCCGTAAACAGAACAAGAAGACGCATAGATGTATCGTTTCACCCTCGCATTCTTGGCTGTATACGCTAAGTAGGCCGGAGCAGCTGCATTGAAGATAAAATTCTTACTCGGCGAGAATTCTGCCATGGGATCATTCGAGAGCCCGGCAAGGAAGATTACTTGATCGTACGGCTCTAGGTCCTCCACCGACAGCTGGAAGATGTCCTTATTAAGGACGCCGACCTGCCTCGGTAAATGATTACCAAACCAAAAAAGGTCAACCACGTCCACTTTGTAGCCGCGGTCGAGCAGTCTTGGAATCAGGACGCTGCCTACATAACCCGCGCCTCCGGCAATAAGAAGCTTCATCATTTCCTCCATAAGCTACACTTGTGATCTATTCAGTACACGAAGTTCGCAGAATTGGGCGACGCCAGCCACTCCGCCAGCGTTTGAGCCTTTTTGTCTTTTTCTGACAACTGCATTTCCGACGAAGGGAGGGGCCACTCAATGCCGATGTCGGGATCACTCCAAAGAATGCCCGATTCGGCTTTGCTGTTATAAATACCGGTGCATTTGTACTGGATCTCGGCGAATTCCGATAAAACACAAAAACCTCTTGCAAAACCCGCTGGGGCCCAAACTTGTCGTCTGTTTTCTGCCGAAACCACTACACCCACCCACTTGCGGAGCGTTGGTGATCCTTTGCGAATATCCACCGCAACCAGAAAGGCGCTCCCACAAGAGACGCGCATCAATTTTCCCATAAGAGGCTCCCACTGAAAATGTAAGCCCCGTACGATCCCATGTCCCGAACGCGAATGATTGTCTTGCACAAAACGATAAGGCAATCCGAGGTTCTTGAACTCATCCTCGCGAAATGTTTCCATGAAGAATCCGCGGCTATCTTGAAAAATGTCTGGTACCAAAACGACCACATCTGACAGGTGCTTGGATTCGACTGTGATCTTCACTGGGTTCTCCGCAGTTTTACTCTTAAATTGTCTGGACTCTTTTTGCGGTTGGGCTGGATATCGAGGAACTAGATGTGTTTGACGTTGAGTTCTGCAGTCCTTCCACATAACGACGGACCAAACCTGCCTTGACCTTGCGACGAGTTCGCAATTCGGCCCGCACGCCCCTCATAAATGCTCTGTATTCTCGGCCGACGCTCAAGTCTTGCGCTATCCCCACAGACTGGGAAGCGATCAGTTCTTGCACGGTGCGAACATACAGTTCAGATCCAGCCCGGACGCACCGCGCGAATATGCTGAAGAGGCAGTCCCCCGACTGCACAGATGCCTTGGCAATCCCAAAGATTTTTCCACCATCGACCCTATTTGTACATTCGTGAACAGTCGCTCCGAGCATGTGGAGTTCTTCATTGTGAACCGGCCAAAACGCACAGTCACACCCTCTGTAGTGGGGAGAGATCCCAGTGTGCATATTCAAAGCCATCCGTCGGCCGAGAGACAGAATCTTCTGACCCACAATGCCTGTTCCATAGACCAACAAAACATCGGGCTGCAGCCCCTTGACCGTGCTAACCCCCTCGTTCGTGTTGATCCCTTGGACGTGGTGGAGTAGCTCTGGTCGAAGAAATTCCGAGCAATTTGCCCAGCCAAACACCTCCACAAGCTTCCTGCGACCATTGGGTTTGTCTCACAAGACCTGTCTCACCACGAAGAGGCTGGCCCGGGAAATGAGCTGGGCGATCGTGTACCTGCGCCACAGTTGCCTGGCCCGATCGACCATACTCAACATCTTTCCGTGGTCCACTACGATACCGGCCAAAGGGACTGACGATGCCAATGCATTCGCCACGTAACGATGAGCGAGATCGTCCCCCGTAATCAGAACAACCCTGCAGTCTCTCATGTCTCCGCTGCTCAATTCTTTCTCCGGCGTAGTTAGGATACGCGCGACCCAGCCTCAGCATCTCCGAGACGTGCGGTTGGACCCACGCGAAGCTCCCTGGCTCCTCTGCGCAACCAAGCGTGTCGGATCGAGCGAAGACGCGGCAGAATCTCCAATTCAGAGAAAAACTCGGCTTCATTTCGTGCCTGGACGCTCACCCGATACAAGTGGTAAGGATCAGCCAACCGAGGATTGACACGGCCTTCAACGAGGAAAACGGATCGATGCCCGGATTCTCGCAGGTGTTCCACTAGTCCACCAGGCAGGTCTGCCGAGAAGCCGTAAGGCACGCTGTAACTTCGCACTGGCCTTCCGATAATCGATTCTAGCGCTGCCTTGTTCTTGTCTATTTCGTAACCGAAGTCCTGAGGTCTCAATTGGCGGCCATGTATGTGTGAGTAAGTATGATTTCCAATTTCGAAAGTCGATGAAGCAAGAGCTTGGAGCTGTGAGGAACTAAGGTACAATCCAGCCTCATTTGCCAGAGCGCTGGGCTCCACGCAAGCTGCATCTGTCAATCTCTCGTAGAAAACATCCCTTGCCTCCAGGGAAAGCAACGGAAGAAAGTCTGCGATTACGTCAGTAATAGAGCGCAGGGACAACCTCGTCGACCTGGAAACGTCGCGGGCAATAGAATTGACTACCGCTACTCCTTTTGTATTCGCCACGTAGCAGATCAGGTTGTCGAGTGCCAGATCTTTGTTGTCAAGAAATGCATAATTCACAAACAGAACGGCCGGAACTCCGTATTTTTGACAAATGGGGGCCGCTTCATGGGCCACCGATGCGTACACATCATCAAACGTCACCAGCACAGGCCGCCTACTCCTGTAACTGCCGGACGCACTGAATACTTCTTCCAAACCAACTGGCTGATAGTGGCGAGCGAGAAAACGGATTCGTTCCTCGAAATCACGCTTTGCCAGCGTGATACGGAGTCCCTTAGTAAACACTGATGAGGCATTTGATATATCGTGAAATACGACACATCTCAACGAGTAGTTTGAGCCTAATGCATTTGCAACTTGAAAACAAAATGGCATATGCCAGATTGCTCGGCCTGGCAACTGCTTGAGGAATGCCATGCTACCGCCCGAGTTATCAGTGTCGTGCATATTAGCTTTCTGGGAAGCACCCAGCGACGTATGAAGTCGCGACGTGACGTAGTTGTCAGGCATTCCAACAAATTGCCTTTTCCCGCTGGCGGTCCCGCAAAGGAAGAAACCGTTACCGGTCTAGCACCCGGAATCCAGGTGTCTCTTCAAGTTTGGGCTCCTCGCCTTTTTCGACGAGCCGGATCGGATCGACGCGCAGATTCCAGTAATAAACTCTGCGCAGTAACTCCAAGCGGTTCTTGCGAGCTTCCGTTGGGGCTACAAGCTGAAGTAATCCATAGCCGAGACGCCGAAGGAATGTCGAACTTAGAGAAAACCATCGACAGTGTCGCGCCCCTCGTCGACCGTAGTGCTTGTAATAATAGAGATAGTGGGTTACCTGGCTGTCTAGTGCAAACGCCATGGGAAACCGCTTGATGGTCGACTGTCCCCCAAGATGAGTAATGGTCATCTCAGGTGTGTAGATGATTGGGTACCCGGCATCCCATATGCGATGACAAAGATCCTGGTCTTCGTAATAATAGAAGAACTGTTCGTCGAAGCCTCCCAGCTGTTTAAGTAAGTGCGCGCGAATTAATATAAAGCAACCTGCAAGCCATCCAACCGTGCGTTCTGTGTCACCCTTCCATCCTGTGTAGATCCCGTGGTGGAGCGCTTCCGAGAGATACGCAAGAGGTTTGAGATAGAAGGCTGCGATCCATTCACTTCGAATCGTCGGAAAAGGCCTTGCGTATTCCTGAACTGAGCCGTCGACATTCAGTACTTTGCATCCGAAGGCACCAGCTTTGGGGTGCTGATCTGCAAACTTGACTATCTTGTCCAGTGTACCCTCATGAATGATAGTATCCGGATTCAAGATGAGAACATATTCGCCTTGGCTCGCGCGGATCGCCACATTGTTTCCTTTTGCGAACCTTAAATTGGTGCCGTTTTCCAGAATCCGGACTTGAGGAAAGTTCTTACGGATGAAATCGATGGATCCGTCGGTGGATCCGTTGTCGGAGACAATGGTCTCAAATTCGGCTTCATGCGTCCCGGAATAAATGGATGCAAGGCAGTCTCCGATGACCTTGAGATCGTTCCAGCACAATATGACAATTGAGAGTTTCATGATCGGATTCGTTCTAGGGCGTTCCGCCAAGCGGAAAACCCGGTTGCGGACTTGTCCTGATTCAGAGTACGCCTGTTTGGGGGTTGATGACGAACGCTGTAACCGGAGGATTCTTGACTGTGTAACCCAGGTCACTCCGAAAACCGCCAGTAGCCGGCAGCAATCCCAGCCCCGTTCCCGCCCCCACCAATCCAGGAGCCTTACAGCACACATGCGATTCCCACCACTGCTCCGAAAAGAATACCGATGCAATTTCCATATGGGGAGCCTCGTGCGTGAAGATGTAACAGCCATCCTGCAGTTGTGGCCACAGGTAGTTCAAACACGTTTCCAGAGAATCTCTGAGATCCACATCCAGGAACGCAAAGATCAATTTCTTGCGGAAATTCGGCAGGGTTGCATCGAAGTACCCCACATTGAAGTTGCACCGATCCACGTTTCCATACCGGGTGATGTTGCCCTGCACCTCTTCCAGCGCCCCCTTCCAGGCGCCTTTCGCGTAGGTGTGGACCTGCCCCAGGCTCACCAGTTTGTGTTCCACGTCCCCGGCCGACGGCTCCGGCAGTCCGGCGAACGAATCAAAAATCTCCAGTGAGCGGTCGCACAGTGCGCAGACCAGCGACAGATTGGTGGCGCTTCCACCCTTGAACGAGCCGCACTCGACCACGCAGCCCTCGACCGACTTCGGCACCCTCATGATCTGAGTGGCCATCAACAGATGCTCAATCACACGAGACCCGGTGACGATCTTTCGATAATTCCTTGCCATCTTGAGAGCGAGCCGTACCTTGGTAAAAAAGCCGATACCATACTCTTTACCGGTCTGTGGCTGGAAGTATTCCGCCAGAATGACGGGGACGCCGAACCAATAGGACAGCCTCCGCAAGATCCCCAGCACTACGCGATTCATATCTCTCCCTGTCGTCTCATATTTTGTCATCCCAAATTCTGTCGCTACCTGTCAATGCGCGGCCGATCGAGCCGCCCCCTGTTCTTGCGTCGTCTCTGCCTTCATCTTGCCACTGCTGGGTTAACAGGGGACGTGGCAAGGCTGATTCGAACTCCGGCTGCAAACGTTCCACTTGTGCCGACGCGTAGGCGAACTCCGAAGGCACCGTATCGAGCCCTGCCGGCTGCGTTTTCTTCACTGTGGGAAGGATCGTCACGGCGCAAATCATGGCCAGGAGTCCGTACCACGCTACGATTGTTTGATCGAAATAAGAGATGCCAAAGAAAGCCACTACATTGGCGAACAGCGACGCCCCCAGCGCCCACAGGAACAGTTGCTGCGTTCGATCTCCGTGTGCGGCCCGGCGTGCCCTTCCTAAGTACTTGAACCCTAGCACGATCATTGCCAGGAAGGCGATCAATGGAATTAGGCCGGCCGTGTCGGCGACGAAAACGTACTGATTGCCCAAGTCCCATAGACCCCAGCCCCACAATGCGTAGTCCTTCGTGCCAATCGCCGCCCAATCAAAGAAGTGACGAATGCATTGATTCAAGATCTGATAGCGGTGGTCCGAGGAAGATCCCCCCGCGAGATCGATTCGGGCGATCAACTGCCAAACCGGCGCTTTCATCATGATGTGGAGTGAGATGAGGAGCAAAGCGATCCCCCAGCGTATGGGGTGCATCCAACCCCGCACGGGCCACAGGCACAAGGCGAGCACTCCGCCAAGGAACCCCAGCAGGCAAGTGCTAGAGTTCGCGGCCAAAGCGATGACTGGGGCGGCAACTACTCCCAGGGCTGCCAGACCGCGATTCTTCCGGTCGCTCCACCACAACCCCACGAACATCGGCAGCAGGATCGCGCCAAAGGTCCCCGCTAGAATGGGATGGGCAAAGCTGCCCGTCGAACGCAGTTTGCCGTCCCGCAACTGCACCGAATCATACCACCAGGCGTTGGCTCCTCCCAGCAGCGCGTACGGGTTCCGACCAGTCGCTTGTTCGACCGTCATGACAACCGCCACCACCGCCGAAACATAGACCAGGGCCCGTAGCGCGCGCTTTACGTCTTCCATGTCGCGTATCAGGAATCGCAGT
>Ga0182024_10010864_pt1 | contig 18442 bp, 17 predicted proteins | sample P32metaG_FD_120480 | JGI IMG/M metagenome (GOLD analysis project Ga0182024, IMG submission 120480) | Permafrost microbial communities from Stordalen Mire, Sweden - P3-2 metaG (Illumina Assembly) | ecosystem: Environmental > Terrestrial > Soil > Wetlands > Permafrost | place: Sweden: Stordalen... | reverse complement strand
GGTGACGGGTCTCGGTGTGGCCGTCCGCTCGGAGGTTGGCGCCTTGGGAATACGATTGACGGAGTACAGGCGGAGTATGCCTTGATACCCGATGCCCAGGCAAACCTGGCGATCATTCCTGAGGCGCTCTCCGACGAAGAGGTCATTCTGCTGGCGGATAGCGCCTCCACTGGGTTCGCGGCAGCTGAAAGCGCCCAAGTCCGGTTGGGCGACACGGTTGCGGTGTTTGCGCAGGGACCGATCGGGTTGTGCGCGACGCTGGGTGCGCGTCTGATGGGAGCGTCCGAAATTATCACGATAGATAGCGATCCGGAACGCCTGAAGATGGCGCAGCGTTTCGGAGCGACCGCAGTAGTTCTGACTGAGGGAAATCCCCTGGAAGAAATTCGAGAAGTAACCGAGGGCGGGGGAGTGGATGTGGCGATCGAGGCGCTAGGGACTCAAGAAGCCTTTGAGAACGCTTCGCGCGCTCTGGGGCCCGGTGGGCGACTGTCGAGCGTTGACGTCGATTCAGGACACCTGACTCTGCCTCCCGCAGCCCCGCGTGCCGGACTGGGCGAGCAAAAGACTATCGCCGCTCTATGTCCCGAGAGCAAGGAGCGCATGCAGAGGTTGATGCGCCTGGTGCTGGCGCAGCGAATCGATTTGACGCCGCTGTTGACGCACTTCTATCCGCTAGCGCAGATCCAGGAAGCCTACAAGCTGTTTGAAGCGAACGAGTGCGGTGTATTGAAGATCGGGATCAGAGTTTCGTCTGTCAACAACAAAGACGGTAAATGTTGTGGCAAATGTAACCGTTCAAAGAGTGGAAGAGAATAAACCTGCGATGTCCGACGCGACTCGAACGACGGCTTTCTTTGAGCGCGGACCGGAGCGCTCCGCCGCTATTGCGGCTCGTGGCTCGACGCTTTGAAAGATACAGTGACGCCCGCTTTGCTGGGAATGGGAATAGCTGGCCGGCCTCGAACGGCCCTGTAGGTATCTTCAACATCTCCGTAGGAAATGTCCTTCCTCACAAGGTGTTCTCGCGCATGGAGCACGATGTCGTCGATCGATAGAACTCCAACCAGCGAGCCGTCGCGATCGATGACGGGGAGCCTCCGGATTCTGGCGGCGCGCAGCGTCTTTAGAGCACAGTGAACATCGTCCCCCTCCATGCAGGTAAAGAGCTTGCGGGGCATCACGTCCCACACGCGCACGTCGGACGGTTTGCGATTGCGAGTGCCCAGCGCGATGCACATATCCCTGTCCGTAACAACTCCAATCACGTTGCCGCCGTCTCCCACCACCGGAAGAAAGCCGCAATTATTCTTCTGCATCAAGAAGGACGTTTCCTCCAAAGTCGATTCCGGTCCACAAAAGCTCGGTTTATTGGTCATGACTTCACGAACTTTCATTGAGACGCCTCCATGTCCATAATTCAAACCCCGTCGTTCGGGTGTATTGTGCATGGCGCAGCGCAGTGCGGAAGCCACTGTCGCGAACCCAGCGGAGCCGCTTACCCCGCATCCGCATGCGCGATGCACAACCACGCCGAACTACAATGAATCTTGCAATTGGCTCGCCGAAGCGGAGAGCTACTTCTCCAATGAAATTAGGGCTTTTGAAGAACTTCGCACAGACGTATGAGTGAAGCCCCGCAGTGGGAACGCGAAGCAGTGGAGCGCTACTTACGTTCCGTCCTTGGAACTGACGTTCGCGTAGTCGATCTGCGCCGCCTGGGCGAGCCTGAGGAGGGCAAGGGCTTCGGATATGGCATACCAATCCGGGTGGATTACGAACGGGCGCTCGGCCGTCGCGAGAGCGCCGTGCTTCATACCATGGGGCCCGGATCGTTTGGCCACGAACACATGTCGGACCGCGCGCGTATCCTGTTGTGGTCGCACCAAGCTTTCAATCGCCTCCCACGTCACGTGCGATCGTTGGACGTGGGTGGCTTCCACTCGAATGGAGACCTGATCTCTCTCGGGCAAGTGGAAGAGCTTTGTCTGCTCACCGAATATGCTGAGGGGCAACCCTACGCTTTGGATCTGGAGCGTCTGCGCGACACCGGCCGTCTGACCGATCTGGACGCAATCCGTGCCGATGCGCTGTGCGATTACCTGGCGGAGATTCACGCCGACCGCGGCGCCCAGTCTGGAAATGACCCGCGATTGTATATCCGGCGCAATCGCGAGCTGGTGGGCGACGGCGAATGCATCATGGGCTTAGCGGATTCTTATCCGCCGCACGCCTTATTCTCGCCGCGCGTTCTTGAGCATATCGAGCTTCGAGCCGTGAATTGGCGCTGGCGGCTCAAGAATCGCACGCACCGTTTGCGAACGGTCCACGGGGACTTTCACCCCTGGAACATTTTGTTTGCAGCGGAAGCCGATTTTCGCGTGCTGGATCGCTCGCGAGGGGAATATGGCGATCCGGCCGACGATGTGACGTGCATCACGTTGAACTACGTTTTCTTCTCGCTGCAGCGCACGGGAAAGCTGGAAGGCGCCTTCGAGAGCCTGTTTCTCCGGTTCTGGGAACGCTATCTGGAAAAGACGGGCGACCGGGAGATCCTGGAGGTGGCTGCACCCTACTTCGTATTCAGGGCCTTAGTGCTCGCCAGTCCCGTTTGGTACCCCTCGCTGGAGGACTCCGCCCGCAAGAAGTTGCTGGCTTTTATCTTGGCCGTGCTGGAACAGCCCAGCTTCGACCCGCACCAAGTCAATTCTTATTGTGGAACGTAAGAACCCAGCGTTCGCCGTTTGGATCACGGGTCTTCCAGCATCCGGAAAGTCGACCGTCACTGCCGCTCTCAAGGCGCAGCTTGCCGCAAGAGGCCTGGATGTGGCGGTGCTGGAGTCCGATGTGGTGCGCAAGGCTTTCGCAAGCGATCACGAGTACAAAACAGAGGGACGCGACACCTTCTATAGACAGCTAGCCTACGTCGGCTCTCTTCTCGTCAAACACGGTGTGCCGGTGATCTTCGACGCGACGGCGAATCGGCGGGCCTACCGCGACTGGGCGCGGCGTGAGATTGGCAGATTCGTTGAAGTCTACGTGGATGTGACCCTGGAGACTTGCATGGCGCGAGATCCCAAGGGCATCTATCGCAGCGCTGCCGTCGGCCAGGCAACGAACGTGCCAGGACTGCAAAGCCCTTATGAGCCGCCCGAGGCGCCGGAAGTGGTGATCCAGGGCGCAAACCCGGAGTTCGACGCGCGGCGCATCATCGAAAAACTGGTCGAAAAGGGCTACGTGAAATAGTGTAATGTTTGGTCACGCGCGTGCTCTCGTTGTATTGGAGGACCATATGTTCCAAGACAAATCGGTGCAGGAGGACGTGATCCGCGAGTTGGATTGGGAGCCCATAGTCCATTCCACGGAGATCGGCGTAGGCGTCAAGGACGGAATCGTTTCACTGAACGGTGTGGTGGACAGCCATGCGGCCAAGCGGGCCGTGGAGCGGGCGGCTGGACGCGTGCGGGGTGTGCGTGCGGTGAGCAGCCATTTGGAAGTGAAGCCGGCTGGGTCAGCCGAGCGCACGGATGCGGACATTGCCTGGGCCGCGGCGAACGCGCTCGCCTGGAATGCGCTGGTTCCTCAAGAGCGTGTTTCCGTGAGCGTTTCCCAGGGGTGGATCCTACTCGAAGGGTCCGTTGAGCGCAGATTCCAGAGGACAGCCGCCGAGGATGCAGTCGCCGACCTGGCGGGCGTAGTGGGCGTCACGAATCTGGTCGACGTACGGCCCGCAGTTCCGGCTCAAGAGCTGAAGGAGAATATCGAAGCCGCGCTCGAGCGTTGCGCGGATCTGGATGCCCACAGAGTGGTTGTCGAAGTGGAAGGCGATTGCGTGCGTCTCTGGGGCTGCGTTAGTTCGATGTCGCAGCGCGAAGCAGCCGAGGTGGCGGCGTGGTCGGCTCCCGGCATACGTGATCTTTCCAACCATCTCACCATCGAATCTCGGGTTGCGAGCCACGTGTGAGGCTGGCGCTCTTAACCGCCGTCGTCATGAACGTGGCTGCGACAGCGGTGGCGCTAGCGCAACCCAATCAACAGCTCCGGGCACTTGCGGATTCCGGCGTGCTATCCGACCTTCGCTGGCCGAACTTCACGCGTCTGCAGCCCGACGTCGCGACATTTTATGAGTCCAGCAGCTATCAATTCGCGTGGGTACGTGCCGGCGAGGCGACTCCCCAAGCGCTCGCCATGATCCACACGCTTGAAAGCGCGGCCCTCAAGGGACTCGACGCCGAGGATTATGACGGTTCGCGCTGGAATGACCGCCTGTCGCAGGTGCGGACGGATGCTGGGGCGATCCGTTTCGATCTCGCATTAACCGTTTCGGCCATGCGCTACATCTCGGACGTGTCGTCCGGCAAAGTAAACCCCGAGGTGTTCTCTTTTGGCCTTCGCTTCGACCAGAAAAAGTGCGACTTGCCAGCGACGCTTCGAGAATTGACGAATGCTCGCGACGTGACTACAGACTTGGATCGCCTGGAGCCGCCGTTTGAGGGCTATTGGCGGACCAAGAAGGCGCTGGCCGAATATATGAAGCTGGCGCGAGAAGATGACCGCGAAGTTTTGCCTGCAACGAAGAAACCTGTTGAGCCAAGCGATCAATATCCAGGGGCCCAAAGACTGGAACGCTTGTTGCGGCTATTGGGAGATCTTCGGCCGGACGACACGCTGCTGGAAGCCCTGAAGCGTTTCCAAATTCGCCATGGAATCGAGCCTGATGGCTGCATCGGCAAGGCCACGCTGAAGGAACTGAATACACCGCTCAGCCAGCGAGTTCGTCAACTCCAGTTAGTGCTGGAGCGCTGGCGCTGGGTACCGCATTCGTTCCCTCGGCCGCCCATCGTTGTGAACATCCCGGAATTCCGATTGCGCGCCTACGACGATCAATATCGGCCGGAACTGGAGATGAAGGTCGTGGTGGGCAAGGCCTATCTTCACAAGACTCCGGTGTTTTCGGGCAGCATGACACACTTGATCTTTCGCCCGTATTGGGATGTGCCCTTCAGCATCCAGAGAGCCGAGCTCGTGCCGAAGATCGCGAAAGATCCGGCGTACCTTGCCGAGAACGATTACGAAATTGTGAATTCGAAGCGGCAAGTTGTGTCGAGTAGTAGCGTGAGGGCGGATCTGTTGGCGCAGCTCCGCTCAGGGAAACTCTTTATACGACAAGTTCCCGGCGATAAGAACGCGCTCGGCCTCGTGAAATTTCTCTTCCCTAACCAGTACAACGTATACCTACACAGCACGCCGGCGAAATCGTTGTTCTTGAAATCGCGCCGCGATTTCAGTCACGGTTGCATCCGTGTGGAAAAGCCCGAAGAACTGGCTCTATGGGTATTGCGCGGCATGCCTGGCTGGAATATCGATCATATCCAAGCAGCCGAGAACGGCGCCGATTCAATCCAGGTGAACCTGGACAAACCAATCCCGGTGCTGATCGTTTATGGCACAGCAGTAGTGGTGGGAGGCGAGGTGTTCTTCTTCGACGACATCTACGGACATGACGCCGCGCTGGAACAACTGTTGGACCACGGATATCCGTATTCAGGCTGGCAGCCTACCAGCGCCGTACGCGGCCAACATCCACATGGATGAAATCAGACTTCGCATAGTAGCCCACGCCGCCGCGGTCTAGCGCCCGTGCAGCATCGCGGAGTGCGGAAGTCTTCAAGCCCGGCAGGCGAATGTCAATGGCCTCTGCTTCCATATGCAAGCTGTGCAGGGCGACGCCAATCGTGTGAGTGCGGAGAAACTCATTGCTCCAGGGCGTGCGATAACCGCAGATCACATTCAGTTCCGCGCCCGCGCGGCCCACTGATGCGGCCAAATCGTTGAGCAGATCGAATAGCCGGGGATCGTAGTGGTGAATATCGCCGGTGCGGTGATCGCGAAGAAAGTGATCCAACTGATTGAGAGCGTCGGGAATGTACCGATCGCCCAAGCGATAAACCACGTCCAGCCGCTCGCCAGTGTGGGTATGGAAGAACCGCAAATGGTACGGTGCAGCGCCCTGCGCGAAAAGCGCCGGGCCTAAAGCAAGGGCTGAAAAACACAACAAGCCACGCATTTCTTCATCTTAACGCGCTCGGTTCTGCCTCCCTTGGACGGCGGATAATTTCGACCGAACAGTTGGCGTGCAAGGCTACCGCTTCGGAAACGCTTCCCAGCAGGAACCGGTTTACACCGCGCCTGCCGTGGGAACCGACCACGATCAAATCCGCCTCCCACTCGGCAGCTTCGCTCAGGATCATTTCTTTGGGCGTGGCAACGGGAACCGCAACCGTGCTGCTGGCTTCGATGCCGGCTCCGCACAAGATGCTTTCAGCCGACGAAACCGCGGCCTGCGCTCGCTGCATGTCCTTGCCGCGCAATTCTTCCATGGCCTCCGGGCTGAAGTAAGCCGGACGCAACAACGGCGCCGATGGCTCAACCACGCTCAGAATTCGAAACGCGGTTCCGGCCGGCCAAGGACGCTGGGCTATAGATCGTGTGGCTGCCTTCGAGCACTCCGAGCCGTCGGTTGCCAGGAGGATCTTCAGTGGCTCGGGACCAGGGCGGCTCCGACTAATTTCCACCGAACACGCCGCCAGGCGCGCCACTGCCCGGGCAACCCCGCCTAGCAGGAATTGAATGACTCCATAGGTGCTGTGAGCCCCGATAATCACAAAATCGGCGCACCATTCCGCAGCTTCGTCCACAATGAGGGTCTTCGGATCGCCTGTTAGAACCGCCGTAGTGGTTTCCAGTCCGGCCTGTATGAAATACCCGGCGGCGCATTGGACCGTCTGCTCGGCCGACTGCCGGAGCGCCTCCTCCAGGTCCGGGGCGCTCCAGCCGAAGAACGGCTCGACGACGCAAATCACATGCACTGTCGTTCCGGCCGGCCATAGCCGGGCCGCTGCCTCACGAGCCGCAAACGTGCTCGCGCTAGACGAATCAACTGCAACCAGAAGTTTCATGGTTTCGGTCTCTTAATATCGAAAGGCTGCCGCAGCCACGACGCCGGTCATCAAATGACTGGGCAACGAGGAAACCGCTCCGCCGTGTAACAGTGTCTCCACCGCGGCAACGTTCAGGAGATCTTCGTCACGCCAATTGGTGCGGCCGCCGAAGATCTTGCCGTCGAAGTTTCCCATGCGCTGTCCGTTCTCGTCCAGATAAAGATCGCTCACGCGTCCTTCCGAGGCTGCCCGCAAAATGCTTTCCAGATCGGAGGAGAAGCGTGCCGGCGCCAAGCGTTCCTGCGATTCCGACATCTCCTGCGCCGCTCGGCGCTGGATGTCGAACAAGGCGATGTCGTGGGCCTGGCGCAGAATTTGCGCAGGCGTTACCGCCGGGCCAGGACTCCCTTGAATGCCCTGCTCCAACAAATTCGAATAGGTATTGATGGGGCGGTAGATGGCGGCATCTTCGCCGACTCCGGCGAGAATTAGGGGAGCCTGGTTCGAACCAAGAAGTTCTTTCACGCCCCGGTCGACGGCCCGGTAGAAGTCAGACAGATGGGCGTGCTGCGTCTCGCGGCCTGAACCAGTTCCGAACTGAACGCCCTGCATCGCCCCGGTGGAGGGACCGGCAGCCGAGCGGTTCATGAGATCGTGATCCGGCGGGTCAAACTCTAAGAAAGCGTCAAGAGTCTTTGGGGTTTTCGCGGGTAGTTCCAGGGGCGTGACTCCCCCGGTGATTCCGCAGGCCAGCAGCGTCACAGCTTTCTTCGTGATTTCGAGAACGTATACGTGCGCCGGTAGCGTGAGCGACGCAAGAATGGGACGGATCCAAAAGCAGTCTCCCACGGTGCACGCACGTGCTGGCAAGGCAGGAACGGGCAGTGCAAAACGGTGAGTGACCTCGCGTGACCGAAAGATTACACGATCCAAGCCTGAGCCCGCCAGCGATTCTTCTTCATGGGACAAGTGGCGCAACGGTTCGAGCAGCTCGGAGATCAGTGGCTCCTTAACCTTGCGCTCGGCCAGATCCTTGGTGGCCTGTTGAAGCTCGGCTTTCAGGAGGGCGGCTGCCGTTTCGCCAGGCTCGCCGGGCCGATAGGGCGGAAATAGCAGCGTAATGCAAGGCGACGTCGCATGGACCAAGTCTGGGATGACTTCCTGCCGTAGCGTTTCCACAGTCAGTTTCGTGTCACTTTTCGGTGCGATCATGATGTCCTCCATAGAAACTTAGGCACGAACCTAACCAATTGCACCAAGCAACAACTCGGCCAGTAGTTTGTAGAATTTAGACGTGAGTCTCCATGCGTGAGAGGGAAGGACCCCATGCTGGCCGGTGTTCAGCGTGGAATCACGCAGCACCTAGTGACTGTCCCGCTTTAAGGGCGGAATCTGCCGAGGGCGAGCCTGCGATTGTGACCGTCGATTACGCTCGGGATAACCCGGAGAACTCGTCATGATGCCAAGTGAGGGGCTTGGCTCATTTCGGCGCGCGATCCGCCGGCGCTTGCAGTGGGCCACCGAGGGTGAGTCTGAGCAAAAGCTGGGATTGCGCCTGGTGCTTGCCGTCCGCGGCTCGGAAGACTGCGATGAAAATCCGAGTTCTCGGGAGTTTCTCTTCAAAATCGCGCGCGAGCGGTACGGGGCTCAGATGCTCAGGACCGGACATGGAGAGTCACGAATGATCGAATAGAGATGCGACCACAGGCGGCTGAAAGTTCCATTCGAATGGCCACGGCCGGTGACCAGGAGATCTGCTTTCCTCCGAACCACTTCATGGTGAATGCCATCGCCGAGCAAGGCGTCGATAACACTGTGCGGCGCATCGATGCCGAGTTTGGCTTTGAGTTCTCGCAGCCGGCATTGCGAAGCCTCGGTGAGCTGCTTGGTGTGCTCTTCAAGATCGACATCCGGGTACGGGGGCGGTGTCGGCACTACATGCACGATCCACAGTTGCGCGCAATACGCTGAAGCAAGGGAGGCGGCCGCACGCAACACGCCTTCGGCTTCCTGACTGTCATCCAACGCGCAGACAATAGATTGATAGGGAATTCGAACGGGATGATCCGACAGCGCGGCTCCCACGCCGGTCCACACGGCAGCGTTCACGTCGTGGAGTACCTTGGCCGTGATTGATCCCAACAGGAATCGACGCATAGGGCCGTGGCCACGCGTAGCCAGCATCACCAAGTCAGCTCTTTGCTGTTGGGCCAGACCGTCGATCACGCTGCCCGGCTCCCCCAACTCCACGATGGTTTCCGGCTTCTGTCCAGGGAAGGTCTGGCAGGCGAACTGCCGCAGCCGGTCCTCTTCCAGGGCGTGTGCCTTAGCTTGCAACTCGGGATCGGTGACCAGCAGTTCGCTATGGACGATCGCGGCGAGCGGCGCGTAGGCATGGCACACCGTCAGCTCCGCGGAGAAGTGGCAGGCCATTTCCTGAACATAGGGAATCACCGCCTGGCAGGGCTCGGAATAATCGACCGGAAACAGAATTTTGCGAAAGGGCAACATGCGATCTTCTCGGTTCCAGAGAACTTAGACGCTGATCACGGGACAAGGCGCGTCCCGAATAATTGAATAGACGTTACTGCGCAGGCGTCCCAGCGTTCGCGTTGCGTGTCCGCGGCCAATTATTACCAGATCGGCGCTGTGTCCCAACGCGGAATCCCGCAACACGTGCGATACTTCGCCGGCTCCCAGACACAGCGGCGCGCCGACGCCCGCGGTCTCCTGCAATTGGGCGATGGTCCTTCTCGCGTCTTGCTCCAAGTACGCGTTGAGATCCGCGTCGAAGTACTTCTCGGGCGCGACTTCGGCTCCGGGGATGGCATGAACCAGGAAGAGCCGGGCTTGGTTATCGTGCGCGAGCTGGCAAGCGAACCGCATGATGGCGACGCTGTCTTCGGTCCCATCCACTCCGCACATTATGGTCGCGAATTCAGGCGAGATAGCTGGGGTGTCCTCCACATGTACGCCCGTCCAAACCGGGCAAGGCGTGTCATGCAGTACCTTGGCCGTGACGGACCCGAGCAGTAATGCTCGGAAGAGCCCGTATCCGTGGGTCGGCATCATGATCAAGTCCGTGCCGTTCTCGCGTGCATAGTCGTCGATGGTTTGGGCGGCGTCGCCCTCCACTACCACGCGGCGGACCTTGAGGCCCTGGAATTTATTTGTTAAGTAGGACTGGGCGGCCTCGGATTCCGCCTGCCAAATTGTGCTGATATCAACCACCGGCACGGTGCCTCCATACCAATCCGGAATCAGACCGGACGGCATTTCGAGCACGTGCAACAGTGTAACCTCAGCGTTGTATTTCTTTGCCATGGCTTCGACAAATGGAGCTGTTGCTGTGCAGCTATCCGACATGTCAATCGGAAACAGGATTTTATGGAAAGCCCGCATGAGAACCGCCTCTCGCATGAGGGTGATGCACGCGGTCTGCCACGTCTGGCGCCACGTGAATCGCTGCGACAGACTTCCATCAGCGTTGAATCCCCCGATTTTGACGTTTTGTTGAGGGCTCTCACTCAAGTGAATTAGCCGGCGACGTTACGAAGCCAGGCTCCGATGGCGTAGGCTACGGCGGCAGCTCCGCCGCCCATCGCAAGAGTCATGAGGCCGGATCGCCACCATAGTTCGACGGACCAGCGACTCTTGAGCGCGCCGATAAGGACGAACATTAGGCCGGGGGACTGGACCGCAGACAACAAGGCTGCGAATGTCGATCCAGACGCCCGCCACGGCGAACGCACCGCTGCCGGCAGCCCGTATTCGTAGAGCAGGATCATGCGCACCCTGCGATCGCGGTCCGCTGTAACCGCCGCCACCACCCGCTTGAGAAGATCACCTGCGATCCCGAGTCCCCGCAGAATCTCGGATACTTCTTCGCGTTCACCCGCGGGAAAGGTCTTGATATGGCGGCGCTCAATTGCCTCCGCATGATCGAATTCCTCGCGCTCCGACCGAGTAGCCAGATAGTAGGATGACGCGCGGTGAAAGGTGAGCCCCAACAACTCCGGCAACGATCGCGAATGTCGTCGCGGCCGCAAACCGTTGGTGAATGGCTTCTGGGGTGTGCTCGTGTTCATTCGGCATTCTCGTTCCTACTCGCTTGCTCGGATGGAGCAGCTGGCGTTCCTCGGTCACTGACCGCACGGATGACAGTAAGGAATGTTGCAAGATGGCGCGCTTTCAATACCCTGACAGGGCAACTGGGGAATATACCCCAGCGTGCACGTAGTTTTACCCACCTTGCTCACTTAACCCAATGAATACAAGGCCAGACCTTTGGTGACTAACGTGCCCCTCTCGTCACAGCTTCGAAAAGGCAACGAGAAATGAGACGAATCCGTAGCTAGCAGTACAAAAAGTGTTGTCGAGTGGTCGTACGAAACGATAAGGATCACAAATGAAACGGCTTTCTTTCGTAGTACGGATGGCGGCGTTTGCCGCACTCATTGGGCTCTGCCTGACTGGTCAGACCCAGAAGCATGCATTTACGCCGCATGACAAAGCTTACTATGCGAGTAAGGCCCTGCTTGATTTCGTTAACCCTGGCTTGACCATCACGATAACTTCGGCAGCCATTGCCTCCAGTGGCACGATCACAGTCACCTATACGCTCACTGATCCCAATGGGTTGCCGCTGGATGCGACCGGCGCCACGACACCGGGCGTGATTTCGTTGGCATACGTGGCCGGTTACATCCCCAAGGGCCAGGAGCAATATGTGGCCTACACGACATCGCAGGCGACCGGCAAGGTTCTGGGCACCATAACCCGCCCGGATTTTGAATTGGGCAGCCCGGCTAAACAGCTAGCTCCGGGCCAATATCAATACACTTTCACTGCGAAGGCCCCTTCGGGATTTGACCCCACCGTGACCAATACGGTCGCGGTCGCCGGCAACCGGGATCTCACGTCATTCAATCTGGGTACCAACTATGCTGGCGCAACCTTTAACTTTGTTCCCAATAGCTCGCCGGTTACCGTGACGCGCGATGTGATTCGCACCCAGAGTTGTAACACTTGCCACGATAGTTTGGCCGCCCACGGCGGCTATGCTCAGGGCATGCCGATGTGCGTTCTCTGCCACCAGCCGCAGAATGCCGATCCGACTACCGGCAACTCGCTGGACGCCAAGGTATTCTTTCACAGCCTCCACATGGGTTCATCGCTACCCACTGTGGTTGGCACCAAGACCACGCCCGGCGTTCCTTACGAGATTATCGGCTACATGAATTCTGTGAACAACTTTTCGACGGTGGTCGATCCCGCCATGGCCCAACGTTGCGAGGTTTGCCACAGCCAAACCACCGGTGCGGCGCAAGCCAAAGCCTTTTTGACGGAACCGACCCGTGCAGCCTGCGGCGGCTGCCACAACGACATCGATTTCGCCACGGGCTTTTCCACTGGTCCGGAGGTCAACCACCCGGGTGGACCCCAGGCGGACGATACGCAATGCATGAACTGCCATGTCCCGCAAGGCGAGATGCCGTTCGATGCCTCCATTATGGGCGCACACGTAGTGGCCAATGATACGCCGGCTACTTACCCGCAGAACCCGGATACGCTCATATCGAGCATCGTGGTAACAATCACCGGCGTAACGAACACTAACGCTGAGCAGAAGCCCGTGGTCGCCTTTACAGTGAAGGACATCCACGGCAAGGCGATCGCCCTGAACGACCCGACCCTGGAAGACCTTCAGTTCACCATGGCCGGGCCTACCACCGACTACGGCTACACCAGCTTCGGCAGCGACGTTACCACACCCGGTTACGTCGGCGAAGATGGGACGCAGGGGACCTGCAACTCGAGCGGGGCCTGCACGTATACCTTCCTGCACGCGATTCCGGCCGGAGCCACCGGCACTTACGTCATTGGCGTGGAATCCGAACGATTGGAGAACGTGCTGGCGGGCACCACCCTGGCCCAGCAGGTGGAAAGCGGAACACCGAATCAGGTTTTCTACTTCTCCGTCGACGGTTCCGCAGTGGCGCCGCGCCGCACCGTGGTGGCCGAAACGAACTGCAATCAATGCCACGTGCATCTTACGCTGCACGGAAATCGGCGCAACGAACCTCAATACTGCGTGCTGTGTCACAATCCGTCCGATACCGACTTTGCAACGCGGGCCACGGCGACCAACGCAAAGCTCAAGGCCGAGCCGCCGGAGACCATCAATTTCGCCGTCATGGTTCACCGCATTCACGACGGCGTGAATGCCGCGGCCAACAATCCCAAGAATCCCTACATCGTCGTGGGCCACGGCGGAAACCCGAGCGACTTCACCGGCGTCCTGTATCCAGCCATGAACGGGGCGGGAGACGCCACCGATCTACAAAACTGCGCGATGTGCCACGTCGATAGCACGGAGCAAAACGATCTCCCGCTAATGAGCAACCTGAATCAGGTCGTCGATCCGCAAGGCTGGATCAATCCGGTGTCGCCTATTTCTTCGGCTTGCAGCGGATGCCATGTCTCCAAGCCCGAAGCGGCGCACTTTCTCGCAAATACCGACTCGTTGGGCGAGAGCTGCACCGTTTGCCATGCCGCTGGCGCGCAGTTCGCGGTTGACGCGGTACACGCTCAATAATGTTTGCCAAAAAGCGCTGCCATGCCGCCGGCGCTGATGATGCCATAAACGAAAGGAAATCCTAACGATGACATTGCGCTCAGGTGTTTATATCGTGCCCACCAACCGCTGGTATATCGAACGCACCGTCTGGTTGATTGCGGGAGTGGTCCTGTTAGCAAGCACCGCTATGGCGTTGTTGCTGAATCCGCTGTGGATCTTGGGAGTCATCGCGACGGGGCTGGTTTCAATCAATGTCGCTTTTACGGGTTTTTGCCCTGTAGGCAGCGTGCTGCGCCTGCTTGGCTTCACACCAATGCTCGGGTCGGAGACCTCAGGGCGCTGGAACCTCTACTTCATGCAGACAGACAAATGGTATCTGGAGCGCCGAATCTATCTTGCAGTTGGAATCAATATCTCCATTGCGTCGGTACTGATGCTCATATACAGCGCCTGGTTTAGTCTGTTCACGCTTTTTGTTGGCGGCGCGATGGTGTGGTTTGCGGTGACTGGCTTTTGTGTGATGGCAAATGGGCTTTACTGGCTCGGCGCCGAGCCGCGTTTGGCTCCGGAAGCTCTGCCATCAGCTCGCTGCACAGAATGTCCAAAGTCGAGTGATTGTTTGGGCGGACATCCAATCCTGGTGCGAGCAGATCTTATTGAGCCGCCGACAGCGCTCTTAACCAATGGTTTACCTTCGCGCATATTGGCTGATCAGATCCAGACGGCGTCAATGTCGTGAGACGGCGCGCAGTTCGCCGTTGACGCATTCCACGCGCAATAACCATGCCCCACGTCCAGTGATGACGCAAACACGCGCGCTCCTGCTCAGTCTATTCGTGGTTGCGTTCGCGCCTCCCTGGGCAGCCGCACAAACCCTTCCGGCGGGCTACGCCGGGTCGGACACTTGCAAGGCCTGTCACGAGGACATTTATAACGGGCTCGCCAAGAACCCGCATCACGCGCTGGCTGTCGACGCAAAGCGCGGCTGGGTGGGCCGGGAGTGCGAGGCATGTCACGGGCCCGGTCAAGCCCATGCCGAAGGACCAGCGGCCAGTAATATTCAGAATCCGGCGAAACTGCCGGCGGCCGCGGCCGACAAGATCTGTCTCAGCTGTCATTTGAATCAGCCCACGCAGGTCGGACGGCTCGAAAGCAGCCACGCCCACAACCAAATTTCGTGCACCGCCTGCCACAAGATGCACTCCAGCGAACAGCCGCTGGTGGTTCACAAGGCCGACGCGACCAATAAGCTATGCGCCAGTTGTCACCTCAACGAGTGGGCGCAATTCCAGCGCCCGTTCCATCACAGACTCCCAGAAGGCGGCATGAGCTGCGTGGATTGCCACAATCCGCATGGTAGTATCCGGCCCGCCATGCTCCAAAGCTTCGCGGCCAACGAGCCAGGGTGCTTCAAATGCCACGGCGACAAACGGGGTCCATTTACGTTCGAACATGCTCCGGTGCGCTTTGAAGGCTGCCAGGCGTGTCACGAGCCGCATGGCTCGGCGAATCCGAGAATGCTGACGCGGGCCGACGTCCGCTTCGTCTGCTTGGAATGTCATGCAAACCTTCCTAACGCGCCGGCAAAAGTGATGGGCGTCGTGCCGCCCTCGTTTCACGATTTGAGATCGCCCGTGTTTCAGAACTGCACCGTGTGCCATCAGAAGATTCACGGCAGCCATGTGGATCGGAACCTGCTCAAATGAAGACGATACTCTTCATTCTCGGCGCCTTGCCCTTGCTCGCGCAACAGCCTGCGGCGCCTGTACCTGCTACAACCCCAGCACCTGCTACACCTGCTACAACCCCAGCACCGGCCACGACACCGGCGCCGGCTGTGGCCGCCGCCACGAGCGATGCAGCTTCGCCCGTGCCAGCCACCGAACCCTTCCTCGCTGGTTGGGTCGACCTGGGCTACGTCTGGAACACCGGTGTCGGGGGAAGCTACGATACGTATCGCAGCATTATCGACATTCACTCGGGTCCCAAGCTGCTTGGTGCGGACTTCACCTTCACTGATCCGAAACATCGCTGGTTCGACACCATTCAGGTGCGTTCCACCGCTTGGGGCGCTGAACCGGCCGAGTCCCTGCACGTGGAAGTGAAGAAGTCCGGCATCTACGATTTCAACGCCGATTATCGCGACTTCGCCTACTTCAACAACCTGCCTTCCTTCGCCGACCCGATGCTCGGCCAAGGCGTGGTATTGGACGAACAGTCCTTCGATACGCGGCGTAAGATCGCGGCGCTCTCGCTCGACATTCTACCCGGCCATTGGTGGTCTCCATATTTCGGATGGGATCATGACTCCGATTCCGGCACGGGCGCGTCCGTGTTTGTCAGCGATAGCAATGAATACCCGGTGCCCAATACGCTTTTTGATTCCACCGACCTCTATCGCGGCGGCATCCGCTTCGAGAAACCGCATTTTCACCTGACGCTCGAAGAGGGCGGCACGGCTTTCAAGAGCGACCAGAACCTCTATCAGTCGCCCGGCTCGGTAAATAACGGCAATTTTTCAGCGCCGATTTTCGGCGAAACATTGGACCTGACCAGCCTTTCGGCCGCTTACGGCATCGGCGGATCGAGCGCTTACAGCAAGGCCTACCTGACGGCCAATCCCACCAGTTGGCTGGATATTTATGGCCAGTTTCTTTACAGCCAGCCCAACGCCAACGTCCATTATCAGCAGTACAATACCGGCAATTCTTATTTGCAGAGCCAGATTCTGTTCTATTCGAGCGAACAGGAGATCATCAACGCCGCCGCGGAACAGCCGCACACCACCGGGAGCATCGGCGCCGAAATCCGGCCGTTCAAACACGTACGCATCGTCGAGAACTGGATGACGGACCGGTTGCACGACGCCGGATCGTCCGCCTCTCTCGACACGCTGCTCGTCGCCGGGTCGCCCCTGGCGCTTGGTGCGTTGCTCGATTCCACTTTAGCGACGAACTATAACCAGGAATCGCTCGACCTCTTCTACGACGCCTCCTCCAAGCTCACGCTGCGCGGTGGTTATCGCTATGTGTGGGGCAATGCGCAGTACGCCTTCCTGCCGGCAGCCGGCTTGGTCAGTTCCGATCAGCAGCAACTGAGGCAAAACATCGGAATCGGCTCGGCCACCTTCCGGCCCTCGCAGAAAATCTCGCTGACCGGTGAAGTGGAGGGCGCATCGTCGAGCGGGGTTTACTTCCTTACCAGTCTTTATAACTATCAGAAGGTGCGGGCGCAGGTACACTATCAACCTTTGCAGAGCCTCAGCGTCTCGGGCGATTTCATGCTGCTGGACAATCAGAATCCGCTAGCCGGAACGAATTACAAGTACACGTCTCATCAGGAGTCGCTGTCGTTTTACTGGTCGCCCAAAAACAGCCAGGTCTTCGACATCCAAGGTTCGTATACGCGCGGCGATCTGGTTTCCAACATCGGGATCCTCGATCCCGGCACCCTCTCTCCGCAATTATCGCGCTATGTCGACGATTCCCACACCGGCACCGCTCTCATCGATTTGGCGTGGCCGCATGGCAAGCGTTTTGCCCCGAAGCTATCGGCCGGTGGATCGTTCTTTATCTCCTCCGGCAGCCGTCCCACCAGCTACTATCAACCGGTGGTCAAGCTTTGGGTGCCGCTCGGGAAGCACTTGAGCTGGTTCAGCAATTGGGAATATTACGGATACGGCGAGGCGTTCTATCTTTATGAAGGATTCCGGACCAATCTGGTGACCACGGGATTGAGGTTAACCCGATGAGCATGACGAACCGCACGCTGTTTGTTCTGCTGGCCTCCGCGCTCATGGCTCACGCCGCTGGTTTCACGGCTGATTCGGCGCGCGGCCAGCGTCTGTTTGAAACGCTCTCCTGCATCCAATGCCACAGCGTGAACGGAAAGGGAGGAACGGCCGGTCCCGATCTGGGACGCATGCTGGACCGTGGCTTCACGCCGGCCACTCTCGCGGCCACCATGTGGAATCATGCGCCGGCAATGTGGGCAGCCATGCGGGACCGCGAGATCACTGCGGGCGAACTAGACGAGCAGGCCGCTCAGGACTTGATGGCTTTCTTCTACGCCGCGCGCTTCTTTGAAAAACCGGGCGATGCCGGGCGCGGCAAGCGGGCCTTCGAAAAGCTTGGCTGCCAAGGGTGCCATGGACTGACCGAGTCTGCTAACGGCAAGGCGAAGCCAGTCAGCCAATGGCAGGCCCTGACCGATCCGATCGCTCTGCTGGACGCCATGTGGAACCATCGCTCGGACATGCTGGCCGCTACCGCGTCCAAGGGCATCGCTCTTCCGCAACTCAGCGCGCAGCAGCTCACCGACCTGCTCGTGTATCTTCGCAACCAACCGGGCACGCGCGAGCAAACTGGCGTGTTTCGTATTGACGCGGCCGGTTCCGGCGCGCAGGTGTTCCAATCGGCGGGTTGTGCCCAGTGCCATCAAACTGTCGAGGCATTGGCTGAGGCGGTTCAAGGCCAGACACTCACTGAAATCGCGGCCGAGATGTGGAACCACGTACCTGTGATGGCTAAGGCGGGTGCTCCATCCGTCAAACTTGATCCGGGTCAGATGCGCGACCTAGTCAGCTCGTTCTGGGCCGCGAAATTCTTCGAAGACGCCGGCCATCCGGCCTCCGGTAGCCGCGTCTTTGCGGGCAAAAACTGCACGGTCTGCCACAACGACGCTTCGAGCGGCGCGCCGCGCCTGCCCATTCAAGGGCGCGACTTCAGCGGAGCCGCGATGATTTCGGTGCTCTGGCGCCACGGGCCGCGCATGCTAGCTCTGATGAAAACCAAGGGTCTTGAGTGGCCGAGATTTGACGGCGCCCAGATGGCCGATCTGATCGCCTACCTGGACTACATCAAGCCAGGACATCCATGAACAAACGTCCTGTTCTCATCTTACTCACCAGCAGTTGGATCAG
>Ga0182024_10010863_pt1 | contig 18442 bp, 17 predicted proteins | sample P32metaG_FD_120480 | JGI IMG/M metagenome (GOLD analysis project Ga0182024, IMG submission 120480) | Permafrost microbial communities from Stordalen Mire, Sweden - P3-2 metaG (Illumina Assembly) | ecosystem: Environmental > Terrestrial > Soil > Wetlands > Permafrost | place: Sweden: Stordalen... | reverse complement strand
GTTGCGCCCGTGTGTGCGCAGGTTGTGTCTGAGGAATTGACTTTCACGATTTTTTGACGGAGGCAGGCGTATGTACGCGGTTATCCGCGCCGGTGGAAAGCAGTACCGGGTGGCGCCCGGAGATGTGATTCGAGTGGAGAAGCAGGCCACAGGCACCGATGGCCTGGTGGAGTTCGGCGACATATTGGCAGTGTCCGGCGGAGCAGGCAAGATCGGGAAACCGGCGTCGGGAGCACGCGTGGTCGGTCAGCTGGTGGAAGAAGGCCGTGGCGCGAAAATCCTGGTCTTCCACTACAAACGCAAGAAACAGTACAAGAAGCTGCGCGGACACCGGCAGTCCTACACTGCTGTGCGCATCACGGAGATTGCGTTTGACGGGCAGAGCTTCAAGGCCCCCGAGTTGGCGAAGAAAAAAGTGAAGGCGGCGAAGGCTGCAGCAGCCCATGAGCACGAGGCTGAAGACAAGGCGGCTAAGAAGCATGCCAAGAAGAAGGCTGCGCCTAAGAAGGCAGCGAAGAAATCGGCTGCGAAGAAGAAGTAAACGGAGGACGGGCGAGTCGCCCGTCCCCACACGATTCGAACTGGCAACTCGCCACTTTAAGGTTTGCTATGGCACATAAAAAAGGGCAAGGCACTTCACGAAACGGGCGCGACTCAAACGCGCAGCGGCTGGGATTCAAGGCATTCGGCGGGCAGGTCGTGCCCGGCGGGACCATCATTTTGCGACAGCGCGGCACCCGGGTGAAACCGGGGCTGAATGTGGGCCGCGGCAAGGACGATACCCTGTTCGCCAAAATTACGGGACGCATCAAGTTCCTGAACAAGGGCTCGATGGGCAAGTTCGTGATGGTCGAACCAATGGAACTAGCGGAGTAGTTCGCTTACGCCGGCGGTCGCGGGCGGGGCGCCCGCGCCACACAGCCTCGCCTTCGGGACGAGGCTTTTTGTTTTATGCGTTCGTGGCCTCACTGCCGATCATGTGTATCTAAATATGTTCATCGATGAGGCAAGAATCCGGGTTAAAGCGGGCGACGGCGGCAACGGCTGCATGGCGTTCCGCCGCGAAAAATATGTTCCGCGTGGCGGGCCTTCGGGCGGCGACGGGGGCAACGGCGGAGACGTGATCATGGAGTCCAGCGAGCGCCACAACACGCTGGTCCACTTCCGTTTTAATCCCGAATACAAAGCCGAGCGCGGACGCCACGGCGAAGGCTCGAACAAAAGCGGGCGCGAAGGGGAAGACATACTCCTGAAAGTTCCGGTCGGGACCATTGTGTACGACGAGGAAACGGGCGAGAAGGTGTTCGATTTTTCGGCGCCGGATCAGCGGATGGTGATTGCCCGCGGCGGCCGTGGGGGCCGCGGCAACGCGCGCTTCGCCACTTCCGTGCACCAGGCTCCGCGCGAACATGAAGACGGGCGTCCCGGCGAAGAACACAATTACAAGCTCGAATTAAAACTGCTTGCGGACGTTGGCCTGGTCGGATATCCGAACGTGGGAAAATCCACGCTGATCTCTCGCATTTCGGCGGCGCGGCCAAAAATTGCCGACTATCCATTTACGACCCTGCAACCGAATCTCGGGGTGGTTGCGGTGGGCGATCCAAATAATGAAATCAGTTTTGTGGTCGCGGACATTCCGGGATTGATCGAAGGCGCTCACGCCGGTTCCGGGCTGGGCACACAGTTTCTGCGGCACATCGAGCGCACGCGCCTCCTGGTTCACATGGCCGATGTTTCTGACGCCAGCGGCCGCCCTGACATTGTGAAAGATGTGGAAGTGATTCTCGGCGAACTGGCGAGCTTTGGCGCTCACCTGGAAGAAAAGCCGATGATGATGGTTGCATCGAAGATCGACGTGGCCAACAAAGACAAAGTCGCCGCGCTCAAACGCTACTGCAAGAAACACAAGCTGAAGCTCTATGAAATCTCAGCCGTTACCGGCAAAGGGATCGATGAACTGAAGTACGCCATGGCCAAGGAAGTGGATCTTCTGCGCGAACAAGCGCTGCACCAGGACGCAGCGGACAGCCCAGTGCACGATTGAATCGTACGCACTCGGCTTCTTAAAGCTTCGATCTTATTGCGGATTGGCCGGCGTCGCCGGGCTATTGTCAGCGGGAGCACCGGGCGTCAGTTCGCTTCCGATAACGTCCCCTGAAACGATCATCTCGACGCGACGATTCAACTTGCGCCCGGCGGCGGTGGTGTTGTCGGCGATAGGATCGGCCTTACCCATTCCCACAGCCGTCACATTGTCCATGGAAACTCCCGAACTAATGAGGTAGCCGCGCACCGCCCCGGCGCGCTTCTCGGAAAGCGTCTGATTGTATTCGTCGCTGCCGATGGAGTCGGTATAGCCCTCGATTTGCAGTTTCAGGTCTGGGTACGCCAGCACAATTCCCGAGATCCGAGCCAGGCGCTCGCGAGCCTCCGGCTTCAGCGTGTACTTGTTGAAATCAAACAACACGTCGGGCATGCTGACGATGAGTCCGCGGGCTGTGTCGCGAGTTTGCAGCACCTGATTCAGTTGTGCCAAAAGACGTGCGCGCATCGCTTCTTTTTGCCGGATGGCCTCCTGCTTCTGGCGATCGGCTTCCGCGGCGGCCAGTTGCGCGGCCGCAGTCGCAGCTTCCGCCTGCTGCTGCTGTGCCAACGCAGCGGCTTGCTGGCGCTGAGCTTCCGCCTGCGCCTGCTCGGCTTCGGCGCGGCGGCGTGCGTCTTCATCCGCTTGCGCCTTGGATTGCGCCGCCTGCTCCTGCGCCAGGCGAGCGTCGGCTTCCGCTTTCGCTTGTGCTTCTTCGTGAGCGCGTCTTTCAGCGTCGATGCGTTCCTGCTCTTTGCGGCGGAGAGTCAGAACGCGCGCGTCTTCCGCCATCTGCGTGGCGCCGCGCGCGGCGGTGCCGATCGGGGTGCGGCCCTGCTTGCGCTGCAGGTAGTCTTCAGCGCGTTGCAGCATGTCTTCGGCTTTCGCCAGACTGTCGGGGGCATACTGCTTTGCTCCGGCGGCCTTCGCAATGGCTACGGCATTGCGAGCTTCGAGCAGTTCCAACGGGACCTTCGAATCAGCCTGGGTGGCGGGAAGCTGGTCGGCGGGCACGTCAATGGTGTACTGCGCACCTTCAAGAACGTCGAATTTGGCATCGATAGGTTCTTCGAATCCTTTGGTTTCCTGGCGAAGAATATTTTCCGCAACTACCTTGTTGCTGGGGTGCGTCACGGAATAATAAGGCTCCGCAGTCACGATCAAGCCGAAAGCCTGCAGGTCGGTGGTGACATCAATCTTGTCTTTGCCGTTGTCGCCGGGGAGGATTTCGCCCAGGTTTACGGCGCGGCCTTCAGGAGTGATTGCCCACAATACATACGTAAGATACTGGCCGCCGAAACTGGTGGCCGGCAGCAGGTGTGCGAGTTCCGCGCTGATGGCAAGGCGTCCAGCTTTGCCATCGACCTTGGCGTGGCCATCGACTTGCGGCATTAGCTCTGTGCCCCGAAAATCCACTGTGGTGGCGCCGCCGCGGTGACGGTAATTAACGGCTTTGGTGGTGCGTGCATAGACCTGCACGCGGAAAATCGGCATCTGATCGTTCTGCCCGGTCTGCTGGTTCGTCTGCGGCTGCCCTGCATCCTGGGGAGCAGCAGTCTGAGGTGGTTGAGCAGAAGCGGAATTCTGCGGCGTCGCTGAACTATCCTGCGCGAACATGACGGCCAACAACATGACACTCAGCAGCGGAACGAAAGCAATTCTCTTCATGAGGAGGTCCTTATAAGGTGCGTTTTGATGAGGGCTTGGCATCCGGTTGCCGTCAAAAAACTTGGCGTCAAGGGACACACAATGCGTGACGACTGTATCTGTCGCATTCAAGATGGCGACTGCGATTGTATTAGAAACTTCCCGATTATGACAGGCGATTTTATGGAGCGGCGAAGCCGGCGCTGTAGCCGGCCAAGGGGACGGACTGCGGAACCTGATCGGACCTGATTTACATTCTCGAATCTACGCCCGCGGCAATTGCGATCCGTGCTGGAAGTGATACTGAAGAATTCTCGCAGCCAGAGCGGGAGGCATTGCTTCTCCGGCGGGCTGCACGGTACGCACGACTTCTCCGCGACAAACAACTTCTGTCGGCGAGAGTCCGGCGATCTCCGCCGGCAATGCCAGATTAATTTCCAGCACCACGCTGGGCGGCAAGAGGTCTTCGGCCTGAAACAGCAAACCGGAACGGCTGATGTTCTTGGTTTCCCCAGTGTGCCAATGGTTTTCGTCGACACGGCGGTATTTCAAGGGCAGGTGAAGTTGAAAACGTTGCGCGCGCGATAGCGGCAACGGTTGTACCGGAGCAGAGTGGACGGTTTTGACTGGCATGGCACCCTCCGAAGGAAATGGTCTCGAATCCAACACTTCGCGAACTTTACTTTTCAGATCGTGCAAGGTAAATGGTTTCTGAAGCAGGCGTACTCCCTCGTCCAGCATGCCATTCCGGCCGATCACATTCTCCGTGTAACCGGACATGTAAAGCACCTTTATGTTGGGCCGGACTTCCAAAATGCGCTGCGCCAGTTCGCGTCCCCTCATGCCGGGCATGATTACGTCGGTCAGGAGCAGATGAATCACAGCTTCAGGGGCCACCGCGATCTGCATGGCTGCCGCGCCGTCGGCCGCTTCGAAAACCCGATAACCCTGCTTCTCGAGGAATTGGCGGGCCAGGTAGCGCAGATTCGCCTCATCCTCGACGAGCAGAATGGTTTCCGTTCCCACGGCGCTTGCCGATTCCGCTGGAGCTGCAACCTGGGTGGAATTTTCGGCAACTTCCGTCACGCGAGGCAGATAAATTTTGAAGGTCGTGCCCTTGCCAGGCTCGCTGTAAACCCAGATGTAACCGCCACTCCGCTTGACGATGCCATACACGGTCGAAAGCCCGAGCCCCGTGCCCTTGGGCCCTTTCGTGGTGAAGAAAGGCTCGAAGATGCGGGACTGAGTTTCGGAATCCATGCCTGAGCCGGTATCGCTGATGGCCAGCATCACGTAGTTTCCCGGGACGAGTGGAGCGTGAAAGCGCGCGTAGTCTTCATCGAGCGAGACATTAGAGGTCTCGATCGTCAACTTTCCACCCGAGGGCATCGCATCGCGTGCGTTCACGGCGAGATTCATGATGACCTGCTCCACCTGTCCCACGTCGGCGCGCACTGCGCCTAGTCCGGTCTTCGGGACCATCACCAGATCGATATCTTCACCGATTACGCGGGTGAGCATCTTCAGGTTCTCCGTGACCACTCCATTCAAGTCGAGAATCTTCGGCGCCAGCATTTGCTTTCGGCTGAAGGCGAGCAGCTGGCGAGTAAGCGACGTGGCTCGGACGGCCGCGTTGGCAATCTCCTGGGCTGGGGTGCGCAGCGTGGGTTCCGGACCCAGGCGATCGAGTAGAAATTCCGAATATCCTGAAATTACCATCAGCAGATTATTGAAATCGTGCGCGATGCCGCCGGCGAGTCGGCCTATGGCTTCCATCTTTTGAGACTGCCGGAGCTGTTGTTCCAGGGCCCGCCGCTCGGTAACATCCTCGGCAAACAGCTCGAAGGTTCTTCCTTTGTCGCTGTTGGAAACTGTGCGGCCAGAAACCCGAACCACCGTGGCAGTGCCATCTTTCCGCAGCCACTCTGCGGTCAGACCGTTGAACGACGCCGCGGAACGCAACCGGTCTGCCAGCTCGAACCACTGCTGCGTGTCGGCGTAGAGTCCCCCGAGGTGTTTCCCCAGTAGTTCCTTGTCGGAGGAATATCCCAGCATACCGAGCAACGCCGGGTTAGTATCCAGCAACTGGCCTGTGGAATCGCAGCGGCAAACGCCATAGGGAGCATTGGTCACCAGAGACCTGAAATTTATTTCGGAGCGCCGCAAGCCTTCCTGGGTGGCACGCAGAGCGGCATTCAACCAGCAGATTAGAAGCGCCAGCCCAACGAAGAGCGCCAGCCGAATCATCGTGGACCGGTATTGCGCCGGAGTATGTTCTCCGGTAAACGAAAAATATGCGCTTACCGTGAGTGCGAACGAGGTGGCGACCAGACCCGGTTTCCAACCGCCGTACCAGGCGCTCACCATTACAGCGACGGCGAAGACAGCCAGCCGGCTTTCGGTAATGTTGGGAAGCAGCAGTGCCGGGATCAGTGCCAACGTGGTGCTGAGAACGGCCACTCCATAGCGCAGAATCGGCGCGCGGGCGGGCGGGATGCGAAGGAGGGGGAGGGCTACCCGTATGCAACAATGTTAGGGACAAGTTTCAAAACGCGCGAGATTACAGGAGTGCATTCCAGATTCTCGCGGGAAAGTTTTTCTCAGCGTTTGGCTGTGCGCCGAAGAGAACATGCAACCATGAACCATCGGCCAATGCCCCGGCACTGGTCCCCACCGAGACGCGGAAACATGGCAGGAAAATGTTCATCGGGTAAACGTTGGCAATCAGCGCCGCCTTGAAGGTTGAGCTTGCCAACCGGGCCTGCGGAAGAGACACTAACGGCGCATGAATATCGGCCTATTCGGCGGCACTTTCGATCCCATCCACCGCGGACACCTGGCACTGGCGCGCGCCGCGCAGGAGCGGTGTAAGCTATCGCGCATCCTCTTTGTGGCGGCCGACGTTCCGCCACACAAGCAGCGCCGGCCGCTCTCTGCCTTTTCACATCGCTACGCCATGATTGCTCTGGCCACGGCACAAGAAAAAAACTTCGTACCCTCGATGCTCGAAGCGCCGGAGGATTTTGATGCACGCGGATCGGCCAAGAGCAAAACGTCTGCGGCAAGACCGAATTACACGATCGATACTGTCAGGCGACTCAAGCAGTCGTTCAAGAAAGCAGACCGGCTCTTCCTGCTCATCGGCATCGATGCCTTCGCAGACATCGCTGAGTGGCATCAGGCCGTGGCCCTGTTTCGTGAGTGTGAGTTTGTGGTTGCCAGCAGGCCAGGGTACTCACTTGCCGACGTCGCAAACGCGCTGCCCGAAAGCTTGCGTCCGCGGCAGGAAGTGACGAAGCCGTTTCAAAAGCAAGGTGCTACGGGAGACTTGGTTCTCAGCGGAGTGACCGTCCATCTCCTCGACGAAGTCTATCAGCCGATTTCCTCCACGAAAATTCGCGAAGCTGCGGTCGCGGGCAAGCCCCTCACCCGCTTCGTGGAACCGGCGGTCGCGGACTACATCATGAAAATAGGATTGTATAAAGGGCGCTAATCCCTTCGCTTGCTCAGGGCAGGCTAAAAATGGTCGTTAGCTGTTCGTCAAGGTTGTTCGCCAAGACGCTATGCCGCATCCGCATTCCTCGACCGTGGAAAACGTTGCGAGCCACTGTCGTTTACAATGATGGCTCAGCCCGGACGGGCCAACGACTAACGACTAACGACCAAGGACGACCTACCCTCTGCATGAAGAAAAGCGATTTGAAGCGACAGGTAACGGCGGCCATTCAGGCCTGCCTCGACAAAAAAGCGGAAGAACTCTCCATCCTGGAAATGGAGAAAGGATCGGGAGCGTTTACCGACTATTTCGTGCTGTGCAGCGGCACGAACCCGCGGCAGGTCCAGGCAATCGCGGACGAAGTGGAACTGCGCCTGAAGACAACGGGTGTGCGGCCGGCGCACGTCGAGGGATACAGGCAGGGCGAGTGGATTCTGGTCGACTACGTCGATTTCGTCGTGCACGTTTTTTCCGAGAAGGCGCGCAAGTTCTACGATCTGGAACGCTTGTGGAAAACAGCCAAACGGCTGGAGCCCGCGGAATTAACGCCGAAGGCGCGGACGAAGGCGTCCCCGAAGAAAAAGATGGTGCCGCGCAAGCGCGCGGCTGCGGCCCGCCCTCGTCGCAAGAAAGAGTAGGTTCATGGTCCTGGAGTGAGCCTCCGGACTGCCTGCCGTGAAAATCAAGATCGCATGGATCGGAAAGACGAAAGAGCCGGCGATTCAGTCGCTGACGGACGAGTATCTGAAGCGGATCTCGCGCTATGCGCCGGTAGAAGGCTTGGCGCTGCGGGATGAAGCTGCTCTCCTTCAATTGTGCGGATGCACGGCCCCCGGCAAAGCGAAGAAGACGGCCGCTGGGAAGTCGACGCTGGTGCTGATGGATTCGCCGGGCAAGCAACTTTCGTCGGAAGATCTGGCGCGTTTCATGGGAGACTATCAGGATCGCAATCCGCTGCCGCTCGTCTTCGCTCTGGGGCCTGCCGATGGATTCAGCGATGTGGCCCGCAGCGCGGCGCAGCATATGGTTTCACTGGGCAGGATGACGCTGGCGCACGAACTGGCTCGCGTGGTTTTGCTGGAGCAAGTCTACAGGGCGTTCACGATTCTAAAGGGGCATCCTTATCATTCGGGGCATTGAAGCGCGGCGGACCGCAGCGTGTACCTTTGTGCGCGACCTGCATGTCCCCTACAATTGGCTTGAGGTAGACTTCTGATATGTTGTTGCATCATGGTGATTAACGGAGAATAAAGTCATGAGAGATGTGATGGAACTATTACGAGCGAAAGAACAAGAGTTGTTGAAAGTAAAGCGCCAAGTCGAGGCTCTGCGGATTGCGGCGCCGTTGCTGGGCGGCGAACAGGATCAGTCGCCTTCGAACGGGCCTGCGATGTCCAAAGAGGCAAACCGTTTCGGGTAATTCTTGCAGCAGCTGCCTTCAGGTTTTTCCGAAGCGGCACGAATAATTCAGAATCTCTCTAATCCGCGCGATCTCCCACCCGCCGCACCACGTATGCACACACGCGCTCTAAATTGTTCTCGTAAAGCTCGGCAAGCGCGCGGGGTCGTTCTGCGCCGCTTCGATCAGAAGCCGCTCGCCCTCTTCTTTCCTCAGAGCCTTCAACGGATTCTCCGCGCGGAGTAGTGTTACACAGGGATAACGGCAGGGATCAAGAAAAGGTTACGGCAGAAAATCGATTTACAATTGAGCCGGGCTTTGCGTGTAATACAAATCCTCCATCGCCTTCCGCACCTTCGCCGAAACCGCCTCCATATCCCGCATCGTAAGCCCGGCAGTCGAGATCGGCTCGCCCACGCGCATCTCCAGCGGACGGCATTTGATGTGGTAAGTATTCATCGGCAATAGTTCGTAAGTTCCCACGAGCGCCACCGGCACAATATCCACCTGAGCTTTGATCGCGAGAAAGAAAGCCCCGGGCAGAAACGGTTTGATCTCGCCATCCGGAGTTCTTCCACCCTCGGGATAAATCACCAATGGCATGCCCGCCTTCAAACTCTTCACTGCCGAGCGGATCGCCGCAATCGAGTTGGTCGGCTTCTGCTGGTCAATGCAGACCTGTCCCGAACGCTTTAGCTGCCAGCCCACAACCGGATACGACAGCAACTCCTTCTTGAAAACGATGCGGAATTGAAACGGAAGGTTTACGTAGAGAACCGGAATGTCCAGCGCGGAACCGTGATTCACGGCATAAACATGGGTCTTCGAAGTATCGATCTTGTCGAGGCCCGTGACCTTAACCGACGAGAAGATCGTTTTCATGATGAGCCACGACCAGGCCCGCGAAAACCAGTGCAGACGCCGGCCGCTGCGATCGAACATTCCACCGGGGAGCGCCAGCAGTCCAAGGATAAGGGTGTAGAGCCAGATCAACGGATCAAGAATCAAACACGACCGCAGCCAGCTCAACCAGCCATACTTCTCCCCCGGAATAGCGTGCGGACCACGCCGCGGCGCAGCCGCCGGCGTGGCTTCTGCGCTGTTCTCTATGTCCACCGATGAATTCACTTCCTGCACTCTTCTATTTTAGGGGAAAGCACTCTCGGGCGCTGCCTCAAACATCCGTCCCAACGCAGCGCATCACTTCGCCGACCAGATAAATCGACCCTGTAACTACGACAACCGTACCTGACTTCGCGAGCGATCGAGCCCGACCCACCGCGTCCTGAACGTTTTCCAATGCCTCAATCTCAACCCCGGTTCGGATCGCCGCTTGCTGGATTTCCTCCGGCGACGCCGACCGCGGATTCTCAGGCCGGGTTGCGATCACTCGATCCGCCAGCGTGAAAAGAATTTCCGTCATCTCCGAGATTGCCTTATCGCGCATCGCGCCGAAAACAAAAATCAGCGGACGGTCTTCGTACCGCTCCGAAAGGGTTGAACGCAGCGCCCACGCACCCGCTGGATTGTGGGCCACATCGATAACCATCTCGGGCCACCCTGGCCGCGCCGCGATCACCTGAAAGCGCCCCGCCCACCGCGTCCCGCGGATGCCGCTCTCGATGCTCGTCGCCGTGATGCCGCTGAACCCTTGCTGACTCAACTCGACCGCCGTCGCAATCGCCAAAGCTACATTACGCAACTGGTGCCGCCCCACCAAAGGAGTCTCTACCAGAATTTGTTCGCCCAAGACTTGAAGCGGATAGCGGTAGATGGAGCCGCCGAACTCGGCACTCGGTACCAGATATTCGGCGCTCCCCGGCGAAACCGGCGGCACATACGGAACTGCGTTCACCGCCCGCGCGCCAAGTTCCAAAATCGTATTCCCGATCACATCATTGGCCTCGGGCTGCTGTGGCAGCGTAACCACCGCCCCGCCTGGACGAATAATCCCCACTTTCTCTCGCGCAATCTCACCCACCGTATTCCCGAGAAACTTCTGGTGATCAAGCGAGATGTCGGCAATCACACTCACGCGCGGCTCAACCACATTCGTCGCGTCCAGCCGCCCGCCCATCCCAACTTCAAGCACCGCCAGATCAACTTTCTCTCTCGCAAAATGCTCGAACGCAATCGCGGTCATCATCTCGAAAAAACTGGGATGCCACGGCAACGCCGCGCGCCCGACCAACTTCTCCGCAACCCGGTCGACCTGACTATGCAGAGACGCAAAGTCATCGTCGTTGATCTCTTCGCCGTTTACGCGGATGCGCTCGTTGATCCGTACCAAATGCGGCGAGGTGTAGAGCCCCGTTCTTAATCCCGATGCCCGAAGGATTGAGGCCAGCGTCGCAGCGGTCGAACCTTTGCCATTCGTCCCCGCGATCAGCACACCAGGAAAGCGGCGCTCCGGATGATCCATCGCCTCTAGCAGCACCCGCATGTGCGCCAGATCGAACTTGTGCGAAGGCGTTTGCGCCAGTTCGTGGCCAAGAGCGAACATGCGGGCTACCGCGGTTTCATAAGACATGGATCAGGTTTCATCCGTCCAGATGTCGCGCGTACCAAACAATATTGTCATCCCAAGGGAAGCGAGGGATCTAGGTTCCTGCCTGCGCCGCCGCTGTTGCCGGCACGGGCAAACACCCTAGATCCCTCGCTGCGCTCGGGATGACAGATCGCAGATGACGAAATCACGATGGCAGTTGGGTCGCTGGTAGCTCACAGCCGTCCTTACGCCGCCATGAAATCCAGCGCCCGCCCAATGTAAGGTTTGAGTTCCTTACGAGGCACCACTGCGTCCAGCATGCCATGCTCCAGCAGAAACTCACTGCGCTGAAAGCCCGCAGGCAGTTTCTGCCGGATCGTCTGTTCGATGACGCGGGGCCCGGCAAACCCAATCAGCGCGCCAGGTTCCGCAATATTCAAATCACCCAGCATGGCAAACGATGCCGTTACACCTCCGGTTGTCGGGTCGGTCAGCACAGAGACATACGGTACCTTCACCTTATCCAGTCGTGCCAGCGCCGCCGAAATCTTGGCCAACTGCATCAGGCTGACCACGCCCTCCATCATTCGCGCCCCGCCAGATGCCGACACAATAATCAGCGGCGTCTTCGAATCCACGGCGCGTTCCACAGCCCTTGTGATCATCTCCCCCACCACAGCTCCCATGCTGCCGCCGATGAACGCATATTCCATCGCACTGACGACGACAGTCCGTCCCAGCAGTTTACCCTGCGCGTTAATCACGGCATCTTTCAATCCCGTGTCGTGCTGCGCCTGGCGCAGCCGCGACGAGTATGGCTTCAAATCGACGAACTTCAGCGGATCGGTCGTCGACAGATTTCCGTCAAACGTCTCATATTGATTCTCATCCAGCAGCAGCGCCAGTCTCGTCCGGGCGTCGATGCGAAAGTGCTTTTCACATTTCGGACACACGTTCAAATTCTCTTCGAGATCTTTCTTCCAGATGATCTGCCGGCAGTTCTCACACTTCACCCACAAGCCTTCGGTGCGGACGGTCTTCTTGCCCGAAGTGTCCAACTCCCCGGATTCACGCTTGAACCAAGCCATAAAAGTTATCAGTACCAAGTACCCAGTACCTAGAAAAACAGCCCGGTTTCGACTAGGTACTAGGCACTGGGTACTAGGTCCTCAGTACTCGATCCCTCTCTGCGCCATCACGCCCTTCTCGTAAGCGTGCTTCACCTGCCGCATCTCCGTCACCGTGTCGGCGGCCTCGACAATTGTGGGGTGTGCGTTCCTCCCCGTCAAGATGACATGCACCATTTCCGGTTTCCGCTGCAGGCTCTCCACTACCTTCGCCGGGTCGAGCATGCCGTAACTGATTGCGTAATTGATCTCATCCAGCACCACCAGATCCCACTCGCCCGATTGAATCGCCTTATCTGCCTCGGCCCACGCCTCCTCGACCATCTTCACATCTTCCGGATCAGGCTTCTCCGCGCCCACCTTCACGAATCCCCGTCCCATCTGCTTCATGACGAACTTATCCCCGAAAGCCTTCACCGCATCCAGTTCTCCGTAGTGCCATGAGCCTTTCAAGAACTGCAGCATCAGCACTCGCATCCCCTGGCCCACGGCGCGCAAGGCCGTCCCCATGGCCGCGGTCGTTTTCCCTTTTCCTGGCCCAGTATTCACGATGATAAGACCGCGGCGGACGTCTGTCATGGTTGGGGGGACGCTTGATTCTACTAGAAAGAACAGTGGTCAGTGGTCAGTGGTTAGTGATCAGTCATCAGATGAATGCTCATTTATCATTGGCGGCATGGTTTTGCTAGCCACTGACCACTGGCCACTGACCACTTTTTTCTGCTTTTTCCACGGAACTTACGCATCCAACCTACCGTATCCGGGTGCAAGCAGATCTCTGTCCCCCTGGCAGACTGTGGAGGTCTCGTTGTGATGAATAAATGTCACTTGCTCTTGTTTTGCCTGCTCGCTGCCGTACCTGCATTTTCCGCTCAGCATGTCGCACTTCATCCCCGGCCAAGTTTCGATTCGGGCGAACAGGAAATCATTCGGCAGATCGTCGACATGGAGCGTCAAGCCAAGGAAGCCAGCCTCCAGCGTGACGCTGACTTTCCCTTGCGTACTCTCGCTGAGGACTATGTCGCCATCACCCCGCTCGGCCAGGTCACTACCAAGCAAGAAACCATCTCCGCCCGCCGCAATGGACAGCTCCGCTACGAGTCGATGAACATCACCGACATGGTCGTCCGGCTCTACGGCGATACTGCGGTCGTCACCGCCCGCGCGGACGTCAAGGGCCACCAACTCGGTGAAGATTTCAGCGGACCCTATCGCTACACCCGCGTCTGGGTTCGCCGCAACGGACGCTGGCAAACCGTCAGCTACCAGGCCACGGTTACGCAGTAAGATCCGGCGTGCCAGTTTGCCAAGACGCTCATCTGGGGACAGCCGCCTCGGCTGTCCCGCCGAGCGAAGCGAGGCGGCTTCTTAGCAGGGGTCGGCGAAACCGAGACACTACCAAGATCAGACACGTTTGACCCTCCCCAGTCGCTCCAATAAACTGAGAGATTCAGCACACCCGCAGGTTTCAACTTATGGCAGACAGCATTCATGTGAAGCTTCCCGATGGGAATGTGAAGGATGTTCCCAAGGGCACGACCGCGCTCGACATTGCCAAGTCCATCGGCCAGCGGCTGGCGGATGCGGCCCTAGTGGCCAAAACCAACGGTGACCTCATCGACCTCACCCGTCCGCTTGAAAAAGATACCGATCTGCGTCTTTTGACCGACAAAGATCCCGAGGCATTGGAAGTCTATCGGCATTCTTCCGCGCACCTGCTGGCGGCGGCCGTGCTGGAACTCTTTCCCGAGACCAAGCTGGGTCACGGTCCGGCGACCGAGAGTGGATTCTTCTACGATTTCTACCGCCCCACGGCCTTCACTCCGGAAGATCTGGAAAAAATCGAGAAGAAGATGCAGGAACTGGTGCAGCAGAATATCCCGTACGCGCGCGAGTTTCTGCCTCGCGACCAGGGTCTGGCGGAGTTCAAAAAAGAAGGCGACTTCATGAAATGCCATTTCATCGAGCAATTCACCAAGCCCGATGAAAAGATATCGATCTACCGCACGGGCAAGTTCGTTGATTTCTGCCGCGGACCTCATATCCCTTCGACCAGCAAGATCAAGGCGTTCAAGCTGTTCAACGTGGCGGGTGCTTACTGGCTGGGCGACGAGAAGAACCAGCAGCTGCAGCGCATTTACGGGACTTCCTTCTTCTCAAAAAAAGACCTCGACGCCCACCTGCAGCAGGTAGAAGAGGCGAAGAAGCGCGACCATCGCGTGCTGGGCCAGCAACTCGATTTGTTTTCCATTCAGGAACTGGCGGGACCGGGACTGATCTTCTGGCATCCCAAGGGCGGAATCATCCGCAAACAGATGGAAGACTGGATGCGCGACCAGTACCTGAAACGCGGCTACTCACTGGTTTACACGCCGCATGTGGCGCGGCGGCAGCTGTTTTTTACTTCGGGTCACGAAGGCTATTACGCGCAAAACATGTTCGATGCCATGGAGCTCGACGATGCCGAATACCGCCTGAAGCCGATGAACTGTCCCGGCCACATTCTGATTTATAAGGATTCACTGAAGTCGTATCGCGACCTGCCGGTGCGGCTGGGTGAGTTGGGAACGGTTTACCGCTACGAGCGTTCCGGAGTGATGCACGGCCTGTTGCGCGTGCGCGGCTTTACGCAGGATGACTCGCATATCTTCTGCACGCCGGACCAGGTTGAAGGTGAGATTACCGGCTGTCTCGACTTCGCGCTGGATGTGCTGAAGGATTTTGGCTTCGACCAGTTCCAGACCGAGCTTTCAACCTGGGATCCGAACGATCGCAAGAATTTTGTAGGAAGTGAAGATCAATGGATCAATGCCACCGAATCGCTCAAGAAGGTCCTCGAACGCCGGAAGATTGAATTTAAAACCATTCCTGGCGAGGCGGCATTTTACGGCCCGAAAATCGATATCAAGCTGGTGGACGCGATTGGCCGTTTGTGGCAACTCTCGACGGTGCAGGTCGACTTCAACCTGCCGGAGCGCTTCGGCCTGGAATATGTGGCGGAGGATGGTTCGCGCAAACAGCCGGTGATGGTGCATCGCGCGCTGTTCGGATCGATCGAGCGATTCTTCGGCGTGTTGATCGAACACTACGCGGGCGCATTCCCGGTGTGGCTGTCGCCAGTGCAGGTGGCGATGATCCCCATCAGCGAGCGGCATGCAGAGTATGCGAACAAAGTTGCGGATCAACTCAAGGCTATTGGTGTGCGCGTGGCTGTAGACGCACGCAACGAAAAGATGAATGCCAAGATCCGCGAACATGCCATGCAAAAAGTGCCGTTCCTGCTTGTCGCTGGAGACAAAGAAGCGCAGGCCGGCAAGGTGAACGTCCGCACCCGTGGGAAAGAGAAGACTGAGGATATGGCCGCGGGCGAGTTCGTGGAGAAGATCAAGAAGCTGATCGCGGAGAAAAGTCCGAGCTTGTAAATGCTCATGTGGGGACCGCCGCCTCGGCTGTCCGGCGAAGCGTTGCGAGCCGCAGAAAGCGAGCCGCAGCACAAGATTCCAATAGATCACCCGCCAAGCGCTTGCCGCAGTCCTTCTTCGCTGCGCTCAACAGGACAGCCGAGGAGGCTGTCTCGACATAATCCGTGCTGTACCATGTCTGCGTGCATGAACTTCCAAGGCGCGTGTTGGGCCACATCCGGCGCGAGGAACGGCTGCGTGCCGGCGATCGCGTCGGCGTTGCAGTTTCGGGAGGAATTGACTCCGTTGCGCTCTTACACGTGCTGGTTGAATTGCGCCACGAACTCGGCATCGTTCTCTCCGTCGTTCATTTCAACCACAAGCTGCGCGGGGCGGAATCCCACGCGGATCACGAGTTTGTTGCGAACCTGGCTCGTGAGCATGGTCTGGAGTTTTATGCCGCAAGCGGCGATGTAGCGCAGCTTGCCGCCGCAGAAGGCTTTGGCGTGGAAGCTGCCGGGCGGGAGTTGCGCTATGGATTCTTCCGAGAGCTACTCGGCGCGGATGAGGGCAGCGAGATCGGGATCGAACGAGACGTCCCTCAAGGGCTAAAGCCCAGGTCCTTAGCGGAGACTAAGGGCACGGCTGAAGCCGTGTCCTTTCAAAGCGATGTCCAAAGACAAAAGCAGGAACAAACCTTAGACAAGATCGTCACCGCGCACACTCTCGACGATCAGGCCGAGACCGTGCTCATGCGCCTGATTCGCGGCACAGGACTCAGAGGCCTCGGCGGGATCTATCCGCGCATCGTAGTGGAGCCCGAAGACGGCGACGGCCACAGCGAAATCGTCCGTCCGTTGCTTGGAATCCGTCGACACGAACTCGAAAAATATCTCGCCGATCTCAAACAATCCTGGCGAGAAGATTCAACCAACGCCGATTCCAAATTCACGCGCAACCGCATGCGCAAGCTTGTGCTTCCTTTGCTGGAGCGGGAATTCAATCCCTCCGTAGTCGAGAATCTCTCCGAACTGGCGGAAATCGCTCGCGACGAAGAAGATTACTGGGAAAATGAAATCTCGGGTTGGCTGGGAACGGTAGTACAGTGGTCGCAACCGGAGTGGACGCGCGGGCTCCAGGGTTTCGATGGTTCGCCGGAGTTGGTACAGATTCAACCGTCTAATCCGGAATTGCTGAGGCGTCTAGAAGAGCCCGGCCCGGCGCTGATGAATGCCTCGGTAAGCCGCCCCTGGCTGCTAACCGAGCCGCGCGCAGCGCAGAGAAGAGTGCTAAAAGCGATCGGCGAGCAGGCGGGGATTCCCCTGGAGTTCAGGCACATCGAAGAAATTCTGCGGTTCGCGGCGGAAGACGGTCCGACGGGCAAAGAGTTGTCGCTTCCTCTGGGATGGAAGCTCGTTCGCGAGCCCGAGGCCATGGTTTTCCTCACTCCTGACCTGCGGCGGCAAGAGCGGACTCCGCACTACGAATACTCGTTGCCTGTGCCGGGACGTGTGCTTGTGCCGGAGTTGAAGGGAGTAATCGAAGCGTTGTGCGTCACTCGGCAGATCACTCCGGAATCGCAGCCTGCGGAGTATAATCCGCAACAACTTCTAAGTGCAGAATTGTTCCCGGCACGATTGATTGTGCGCAACTGGCGTCCGGGAGACCGCTTCTGGCCGGCGCATACGAAAGCGCCGAAGAAGGTCAAGGAGCTGCTGCAAGACCAGCATATACCCCAGCCCGGGCGCAGGCTCTGGCCGGTCGCGGTGAGCGGAGACCAGGTCGTATGGATGCGCGGCTTTCCGGTTCCCGCGAGCTTGTGCGCTAAACCGGGAGAGCAAGCGGTGCTGATCCGGGAGACGCCGTGGGCAGTTGAGGAGCATTCGATTTAGGAGGGTAAGCCACTTCATGAACGCGCCGAGAACCGAGCCACTTCGCCAAGTCATTGCCGCCGAGCAGATACAGAAGCGCATAAAGGAAGTCGCCCGCCACATCTCCGATGACTATCGCGGACAGACCATCCAGACCCTTGCCGTCCTGGAGAACGCGTTCATGTTCATGGCCGACCTGGTGCGGGCTTTGGACGTTCCCGTCGTGTGCCAGTTCATCAAGCCCAAATACAGCAAACAGCAAGAAGGTCAGGCGGGAGAGATTGTGGAGATATTCTTCAGCCATGAACCGGATATTCGCGGCCAGCACATCCTGCTGGTGGAAGGCCTGGTGCACTCCGGCGTAACCAGCGAATTCCTGATGAACGACTTGCGCGCGCGCGGGGCGGCTTCGGTAAAACTGGTCACGCTGCTGGACCGCCAGTCGGCCCGCCGCGTCGCCTTGCAGCCCGACTATTTCGGCTTTCTTGTGGATGATGCCTTTCTCGTGGGTTACGGGTTAGGCACGGCGGAGCAGACCAACCGCAACATGCCCTACCTGGCGGCAAGCCCAATCCAGCAAATGACTTAAGTTATGTCTCGGGCAACGCGCCTTTTTCCCCAAGAAAAGGTAGAATAGTGCTCTATAGTGCTCTTAGGGAATTTCCCTATCGAAACTGTCCGTTCGGCATCTATATTGGTGACAGGAGCCTCGGGTTTCGCAGCGTAGCTGCCGGAGCCCGGTTTCTTCAGGAGCTTTGGGTGAATTCAACAGTAAAAACCGTACTTTTCTGGGTGGGGATTGGGGTGTCTGCCCTTGTGTTGTGGACCGTGATTCAGCAGGGCCGCAACGGGCAGAAGGATGCAGAAGTTTCCTTCTCCCAATTCTTAAGTGATGTGGATCAGGGCAAGGTGCATGAAGTCACCGTT
>Ga0182024_10010862_pt1 | contig 18444 bp, 14 predicted proteins | sample P32metaG_FD_120480 | JGI IMG/M metagenome (GOLD analysis project Ga0182024, IMG submission 120480) | Permafrost microbial communities from Stordalen Mire, Sweden - P3-2 metaG (Illumina Assembly) | ecosystem: Environmental > Terrestrial > Soil > Wetlands > Permafrost | place: Sweden: Stordalen... | reverse complement strand
GCCAAACCACGAAATGGATAGTAGAGAACTAGTGATTTCGTGTAAACGTCACTTTAGTAATCGGATTTTCCCGGTTATTCAGGTCTGGGCTAAATTGGGACACAAAATGGAAGTGGCAGGGCGAGTTGTCGAAATTCCCTGAGGGGTCAGTGGCGGCGCAATTGAAAAGGGATCCTTCGACTGCGATTGTGCTTCGCGTTCGCGAAGCACAACCTCCGTTCAGGATGACACGATAGTTAAGGTATTGCTTATTGCTGCTTGTGCCAGGTTTGCCCGGCGTCGACGGTCGTCCAGACTTCGGCGGTCGATGTGGTTACGATTCCGTTGCGCGCATCGGAGAATTGAATGGCGATGATGTCGCCGGCGAGAAGGACTCCAGCTTGGGAAGGAACCACGCGGGCCCAGCGATTGCCGGCGTCTATGGTGTGATACAGGGCGCCCGCGGAACCTCCGGCCCAGACTTCGGCGGCGCTTGAGGATACGGAAACGGCGCGGAAGATTGTGCGCGCGGCTGGCGCCGACTTCGCAGCGGATCGTGCGCTGGATCTCGCCATGGAGTTCGCCGTTGTCTTTTTTTCGGACTTCGCTGCGGGTTGGGTTTCGGATTGGATTTCGGTTTGATTTTCGGTTTGGACTTCGACTGCCGCGCTGGCTACTTCGACGGCCATTCCGGCTTGGGCGCTCCGTGCGAGATTTGCGTTTTGGGCGGCGTTCGCGGCAACGTCTACATCGAGCCAGGTGTTGCCTCCGTCGAAGGAACGTTGCAGTGCGCCGCTTGCGCTGATGGTCCAACGTGGGGCGGTTGCAATTTTTGTGAGAGCGGGCTCTGCGTGCAGCAAGGGCGCCGGAGCCATGACCAACGCTTGCGGCGACGCGGGTTTTGCTTTGCCTACGCGATCGGGTGAGGACGACGCTCCGGCCGCGTCATTTTGAGCAAGCTGATCCTGAATCTGATTTTGCGCGGTGGTTTGGGTTGCGACGAGCGGAGAAGACCCCGACACTTCAACATTGGTCGAAGCGGCCGGAGCACGCTGAACCGCTCCGAAATTTGGATTCTGTGGCGCGATGACTGCGGATGTCGTGTTCTTCGATTCGTCCCCAAACGCCGAACCGCGCGGGATCGCGAGCTGAGTAGCTTTCGACCCGTGACTGACGCCGGAATCGAAGCCAAGGTCGCGAACAGGGCCGCCGATCGTGCCTGGCAGCCCGCCTGCAGAACTCGCGTGGTGTGTGGCTTGGGATTGCGGGAAGACTGGACGAGGCGCTGGAGCAGACTTATCTGCGGACAGCCCTGCGGAAAAGGCGCTCTGGGCGCCAGACGGAACCGGAGCGCGCTTCTCCGACACAATTTGTTTTCCCATCTCCGTCGGCGAAGTAAACGATTGGGAAGTATTCGCCTGCGGAGTAGGCGCAGGATTCGGCGCGGCAGAGTCAGCAGGCTGATCGCGCAACTCGAGCTTAGTAGCCACTGCTGTCTTTTCTTGACCGCGCTGCCGGTATTGCACAATGCCCACTGACGTGAGTGCCAGGATTCCTGCGGTAACTACTCCCCAACGAAGGACGGGCAGCGTCAGCCATCCGCGCCGCGGAGCGGCCGGCTTGGCTAGCACGACGTCTTCAGTGGCGGGCAGGCCAAACGCCACGACGTCGCGGCAATCGGCGCAGCGGGCTAAGTGCTCGAGCACGTGGTCGCGCTCACCGCCGGCCAGAGAGCGCTCGGCGAACGCAGTGAGCAGGTCGGCATCGGGATGCGTTTCTGCCGGGGCCGGCGTTGGCCGCTGCAACCTGGCTCTGACGATTTTGGGGACTTCTTGCATTTTAGCTTCTAGCTTCTAGCTCCTAGCTGTTCCTTCCGCTACGCCTCGAAGATTAAGGACTGCTCATCCGGAGCCTTCCCTTGTTCTGATCTGAACTTTCTTCTCTAAGAACGTTGGTGCCGGAGAATCTTGCGCCAGGCTTCGGCGAATATCGACCTGCAGGTCCCGGACATCCACCCCTAATGCCTCTTCGGCCTGGCGGCGGACCATGCCTTGCTGCATCATGCCAGCCATGATCTTCTTGCGCAACGACTTGCCTAGCTTGTCCACTTTGCGGCTGATGGTGGATTCGTGCACGCCCAACATGCGGGCGATTTCGGCTAGTGTCCGGCCATCGAGATAATACGCCGAGAGCACCATGCGGTCTTCGCTGTCGAGCGCAGTGAGAGCGGCGTCAGTGGCGGATTCGAGCCGCGAGTCGGCGGATGGAAGTGGCTCGGGTATCGGTGCGGCGAACTGAATCCCCTCTTCACTTTCTTCTTCGAGACTGACCAAGCGTTTGGTGCGGCGATAGCGGTTCACGAATTCCTGCGCCAGCACCGTGCGCAGCCAGCCTTCAAGCGATCCGCGTCCGGTGAACGAGGCTAGCTTTGAAACGCGTTCGCCGTCGCGCGTGGTGGTGCCGTAGAGTTCGGCGTAAAGACTATCGGCGAGATCGCGCGCGGCGGAGTCTTCGCGCGCGATGCGCAGCGCGGATAGAAAAAGTTTTTCGCGATAGCGTGTAAGAAAAAGTTCCCACGCGGGGTTCTGGCCGGCGGCGCAGGCTCGGGCTAGCGCGAGTTCGTCGACGCGCAAGGTCAGCAGAAAAGCGCGAGCCTCCGACTGGTTCGTGTCAGCAGGTAAATACTTCGTCGCCACTTCACAAAGAATCGCGGCGAAGGATTCGCGGGAGAGACCAATCTTTTCGCAGCCACCTTTCGCGTAAAGATCCGCGAGCAAATCGGCGGCTGCCGATTCGACTGCAGCGGAGATCGGTTTCGTGGCGCGCATTAAAAGAATTAAAGAAAGAGAGTACGACGAGACTCTCCACGATGCTACCAATTATTAGACGTTTGCAAAGTTAATTTTGGCCGCAAGGCCTGCGGTTTATTTCGTTCTTCCAGCGAGTCGAACGGGCGGTGCGCTCCGTGGAGCTGGACCTACAGCCTCCTGGGACCGGTGCGCGCCGCCCGCGCGGGGAGGAGCATTATGCGTCCGAGATTATTTGTGGCAGTGATCGCAGTGGTGATCGTGGCCGGAATGCTCTTTCTGGACCTGCGGCCGGTGCAGGCGGGAGAGCAGCCTTCCGCCTCTGGCTACAAGGTGCTGGAGCCGATCCGGCATGGAAGTCTGACGGTGTTTCCTGTTGTCGCTCCTAAGTCCTACGCGACGGGCGAGTTTCTGACGCTCGATGAAGGATTGCGATCCGGGGAAGTGGTGGTCACCGAATATGGAAACGTGCGCGGCCTGGTGCGAAGAGGTCCTGCGCCGGCGGTGCGCCGCGAAAGTGCCGAGGTGAACCGGCTGGTGCTGATTAACAATTCGAAGCGTCCGCTGCTGCTGCTAGCTGGGGAGATTGTTACGGGAGGCAAGCAGGATCGCGTGATTGGCAAGGATCGCATCGTGCCTGCGGAAAGCGATCCGGTGGATCTTAGCGTGTTCTGCGTGGAGCCCGGCCGCTGGGTTGCGACCAGCGAACACTTCGGGACTTCGGGGGCGACATATGGAGGCGCGGTCGGAGACCCTCTCTCGGGGAAGTCCGCGGCGGTGTCAGGCACGCTTATGGCGCAACCCTCGGTGCGGGCAAAGGCGATGGGCGATAAAGATCAGAACCAGGTTTGGGCGGAAGTGAGGAAGCAACAACAGGAAATGTTGACCGTTGAAGCGTCTGGCGCAGCGCCGTCTCCGAGCACAGGCGAGATTCAATCCACCAGTTCTTACGCGCGAGTGATGGAGAACAAAGACGTGAAGCAGAAGGTGGATGAGATTGCTGCACCGATCGAACACAACTACGAAAGCCTGATCAAGCAGTTGCGCGATCGTAAAGCGGTTGGCGTGGTGGTGGCGGTGAACGGGCGCATCATTTGGGCTGATGTTTTCGCCAGCACGGAGCTGCTGGAAAAATACTGGCCGAAGCTGGTGCGCTCCTATGCGTCAGAAGCGGTGGTGTCGCGGGCGAAAGGCGGCGAAGCGAGCATGGCGCAGGCAGAGGCGTTTCTCGGAGACATGGAAGGACGGAGGGAAACGATTGAGAGCGAGCCGGGAATCTATCGACATACCGAGGTGAATGGCGAGGGATTCAAGGCGTTCTCGCTGATGTCGCTGCTGCCGAAGACTGGTTTCGATGTGCATGTGGCAAAGATGGCAGAGTGAAGAGGCAGGGATTAGGGCGTAGGGACTAGGGGTCAGGGGATAGGGATTAGCGATTGGAGCTAGTGGTTTTTTCTAACCCCTAGCCCCTAAGCCCTAGCCCCTGATCCCTGACTTACTGGCCGCTGGCCACTGCTTTTCGCCACGCTGCGGAGTCGTTGGGAAGATGTTGTTTGGTGATTTCAGTTAGCGCCTGGAATGCCCAGGCGTGGGTCTGAGCATCGAGCGATGGATCGTCGGAGTAATTGATCAGTTGCGGCACTGCGGCCAGGCGCTGCTGGTGAGTCAACATTCCGGATTCCGCGAGGCTGCATGCGGCTCGTTCGCGAACTATCGGCGAGGGATCGTTGCGCATGGCATTGAGCAGTGGGACGATGGTTGAAGTCGTTCCCACTAGAGCGAGGCCTTCGACGGCCCAACGGCGCGTGTCCTCATCTGAGTCCGACGCTGAATTCTTGCCAGAGTCTTTCAGATGCGCGGTCAATACCCGGACCACGCGATCGGTTTCAATCGCGCGATTGCCGAGCAAGCCCAGAGACCACAAAGCCCAATCTTTCTGCGCGTGGTCGGAGGAATCGGCCTGCCGTACTAACGTGTCAACGCTCGACTCGGTCTTGGTTAATCCGTAGGCTGCGAGTTGCACTTCGATGGCGGAAGTCCGGACGCTGTGGTCGCTGGAATTGAGCGCAGCGGTGGTAAGCTGGCCGAGTTCCGCATCCCACTTGAGTTTGCCACGCCAGGCATCCAGGTGCGCTTCGATTTGAGCTGCACTTTCAGCTTGGCCTTCGCTTGCATCTCCGCCCGAGCGGCTTACGGCGCGTTCGAGAAGTATCTCAGCTTGTTTCTGTGGCCTCTGGCGATCCAGTTCGCCATCTGAAAGCATGCCTGAGGATGCGGAAGATGGCGTCTGCGCCACGTGCGGGCTGGCGAGATTTTCCCAATGTGCGCCGGAGCTTCGGACGCTGGAAAACGCTAGTGCGACCGCCGCCCCTACGATCGCTGCAAAGACGCAAAGCCGGCATAGGCTTTGTTGGCGCTGACGGCTTGATGCGGAAACGCCTGAAACGTTGGGCGCAGCGGTGAGCAAACCGGACGCAGACGCGGCGAGATTCACGACATCCGAGATGGGGCCGAGCGTGCCATAATCAGGTGAGGGTTGCATGCGCGGGTCCGGAGAGCGCGTATCCACACCCTGAAGTTGTGGCGGCAAGTTCGGTCGCGAGACGTCCATAAACGAGTTTAGGGACGGGCGTGGGACGCGGTAAAGTTACTTCGGGACCCGCCCCAGAGAGATTGACGTAAAATCTCGGCCACCTGCGGGGCGAAATCGGCATCGGATTACGACGCCCGACGGAAGTTTACGGAGGAAAGAATGTTAAGCAAGAGAAAGATCATGCGCGGTTGGTTATCGGCTTCACTCGCTGTGCTGTTCTGCACTGCCGCTCTAGCCGCGGCTGGTGCGGGATACAAGGTCGTGAACACTTACAAAGTAGGCGGCGATGGCGGTTGGGATTATTTGACGGCGGATGCGGCGGCGCGGCGTCTTTATATTTCGCGAGCAACTCACGTCATCGTACTCGACCTCGATTCCGGCAAGATGGTCGGCGACATTGCGGACACGCCGGGAGTTCATGGCATCGCTCTCGCGCCGGAACTGGGACGCGGTTTTATCAGCAATGGCCGCGACGGCACGGTCAGCATTTTTGATATGAAGACGCTGGCGACCACTAGCAAGGTGAGGGTCGGAGATAATCCAGATGCGATTCTTTACGATCCGGCAACGAAAAGGGTTTTTACATTCAACGGCCGGAGCCAGGATTCAACCGCGATTGATGCGGTGAAGGGGACGGTGCTGGGTACGATCAAACTGGATGGCAAGCCGGAATTTGCCGCCAGCGACGGCAAGGGCGAGATTTTCGTGAACATCGAAGACAAGAGCGAACTGACGGCGATTGATCCGAACCAGTTAGCGGTCAAGAACAAGTGGCCCTTGGCGCCGTGCGAATCGCCTTCGGGGTTGTCGATGGACCGGAAGAATCGCCGGTTGTTCGTGGGTTGCGACAACAAGATGATGGCGGTGGTGGATGCCGACACGGGCAAGGTCCTGGCCACGCCGGCCATCGGTGACGGAGTAGACGCGACCGCTTTCGATGACGAGACCGGGCTGGCTTTTGCTTCTTGCGGCGAAGGTGTACTAACGGTAGTGCGCGAGCTTACGCCCGACAAATTCAGCGTGGCGGAAAACGTTCCGACACGGAGCGGCGCGCGCACGTTGGCGCTCGATTCGAAAACGCACAATATATACGTAGTGACGGCGGACTTCGGTCCGGCTCCGGCCGCGACTGCGGATAATCCGCATCCTCGTCGCACCGTCTTGCCCGATAGTTTCGTCGTATTGGTTGTGGCCAAATGAAGCGTCCGTTCGATCCCTGGCGAGTCGCGGTCTCTTCTTTGCTGACGATTATTTTGTTGGCTGGGTACGGCGTTGAGCCGTGCGCAGCCTACTCTGTGCTGACCCATGAAGAGGTCGTGGATTTGGCGTGGAAGGACAACTTCCTTCCCATACTCAAAAAGCGCTTCCCCGCCGCAACCGATGACGACCTGAAGAAGGCGCATGCGTTCGCGTATGGCGGATCGGTCATGCAGGACATGGGCTACTACCCTTTCGGCAACAAATTTTTCAGCGATCTTACACACTACGTTCGCAGCGGCGACTTTATCGTCAACCTGCTCAAGGAAGCGTCTGACGTGAACGAGTATGCCTTTGCACTGGGTGCGCTGGCACATTATTCGGCCGACAACAGCGGACATCCCACGATCAATCAGGTGGTTGGCATTGAATTTCCCAAGCTTGAGAAAAAGTACGGAAAAGTTGTGACCTATGAAGACAATCCGAAAGCCCACATCCGCACGGAATTCGGCTTTGACGTAACTCAGGTGGCGAAGAACCGTTATACGTCGGACGCCTATCACGACTTTATCGGTTTCGAGATTTCGAAGCCGGTGCTGGAGCGCGCGTTTCTCGATACCTACGGCATTCCGCTCAGCGATGTAATCAAGAATGAGGACATGGCTTTCGGCACTTTCCGGCGGGCCATCAGCAGGGTGATTCCGGAGATGACGCGTGTGGCGCTGACTACGCGGAAAAAAGAGATCGTCGCCGCCGAGACACCGGACTTCCGGACGCGCCAATTTCGCTATTATTTGTCGCGCGCGAGTTATCAAAAGGAATGGGGCCGGACTTATCAACAGCCGGGCTTCGGAACGCGTGTGCTGGCGTTTTTTTTCCGGTTCGTGCCCAAGATTGGTCCCTTCAAGGCACTCGACTTCAAGATTCCTACCAAGCAGACTGAGGATCTTTACATTGGAAGCGTTGACCGCACGATGGAGAACTACACGAAGCTGCTGAAAGAAGCAGCCGTGGGACCAGTCCAGCTTACGAACACGGATTTCGATACGGGCCACGACACACGCGCCGGGGAATACGGCCTGACGGATAAGACCTACGCGCGGCTGCTCGATCAATTGGCGGAACACAATTTCGAACAGATCACGCCTGACTTGCGTGCCAACATTCTGGCATTCTATGCCGATCCAGGCGCGCCGATCGCGACCAAGAAAAAACCTGCGGACTGGCAGAAGACTGAAGGCGAAGTTGAGAAACTTCGCGCGCTGCCGGAGACTGCGCCGGCGGGCAAGACTACTTCTGAGATTTATGGCGATGGCGCGGAGCTGGATGAGGTCTCCGGAAAGGTCAGCGTGGTTCGACTCTAGCGATCCTCTGAGCAACGGATCTCGAACGACCGTTCGGTTGTCAACCACTTCGTTTGCATGTATCATCTTCTCCACCTTAACAGTCCGTATTTCCGCTTTATTCTGCATCGAATTTAGCCTTGAGCCCTCGGGGGATTTTGAAATTATGGTTGTGGACGACAAGTTTTTTCGGGCGCGGGTCACCAAACGCGTCGATTTCGCTCCTGATCTCTGGATGTTTCGCGTCGAGGCGGGCGGAGCGTTCAATTTTCTTCCGGGGCAGTATGCCACGCTCGGCGTGGAGGACGGCGGCAAGCGCGTTGAGCGTCCTTATTCAATTGCTTCGTCTCCCAGCGAAAGTGAAGTCGAATTCTTTTTCGAGCTGGTGCCCGAAGGAGCGCTCACACCGCGGCTGCACAAGCTGCAACCCGGCGACGGATTGCTGATGCGCAAAGTTCCCAAGGGAAAGTTCGTACTCGAAACCGGAGACGGGCGGACGAATCATTTGCTGGTGTCGACCGTGACGGGCGTGGCCCCATTCGTCAGCTTCATCCGCACGCTGTCGAAAGACTGGAAGGATGGGCGATTTGACGGCGCGCACAAACTGTATCTGCTCAATGGCGCCAGCCGTCCGTGGGAGTTCGGTTACAAAGACGAACTGACGCGCTTTGCCGAAGAATTGCCGTGGTTGAAGTATATTCCTACCGTGAGCCGGCCGTGGGATCACGCCGACTGGCCGGGTGAGATTGGGCGCGCCGACGACATTCTGCGCAAGTATGCGGATTCGTGGGGACTCGATGCCAGCAATACTCACGCTTATCTCTGCGGCCATCCCGACATGATCGCGAATAGCAAGGCGATCTTGAAGCGCAGGGGTTTTCTGGACAAGGTAGCGATTAAGGAAGAGATTTACTGGGTGCCGGCGAAGTAGTTGCTAAACCCAGTACCTTGTACCTAGTGAAAGGCATTTGGATTTTCAGCTAGCGGTCGCGGCGGCGTAAATAATCGATAAACATTTGTTCTACCGGTTTGTCGTACGCCATCAGGACGTGGCGGACGGTGCGGCCGCTGACCACGTGACAGACTTCTTCGGCGAGATTCTTGGCGTGATCCCCGGCGCGTTCGAGCGACTGAGTCATAAATATGACCTGCAGGCTCGCCTGTCGCGCAATGTTTTCAGGATTCTCGATGTGGCGCAGGAAGATCAGATTGCGCAGGCGGTCGATCTCGGAATCGGCGCGGAGAACGTCAACAGCTTTCGAGACATCGCGGGCAGAGAACGCATCGCCAACGTCAGTCAACATTTTTTCGAGGATCGTCGCCATGTGTGTAAGGTCGCGGGTGTCGTCGGAATCGACGCGGCCGGCAGCAGCTTGAGCGCTGTTGGCGAAGCTGAGCAGCAGGTCGCCGATGCGCTCGAGGCTGATCATAAACTTCATGCAGGCCAGCAGTTCACGGGCCTCGGCGGGCTCAACCTCGGTGATGGCAGTGGTGACCGCGCTGTCGATTTCCATGTCGAGCGTGTCCAGTTCGCGCTCGCGCTGGCGCAGAGAGTTCAGCAGTGGAGCGGAGCCGGTGGCGATGCCTTCAGCGGCGGCTCCCGCGGCCTCCTGGGCTAGACGGCAGGCTTCGATCGTGCGCCGGACGATGTTATGGTGAACCGGTTCGGGGGGCAGGCTTGCTGCGCGGGCGGTGCTCATGAGGCCATCCCTGTGGCGCGGATTGGACGTGCGTGTAACTGTTGACTCTGATTCTGACGTATCCAGAACCGAATGGTCAACGACTAAGGGTAGGCCTTCTCCTCGCGGCGTGGGTTAAGAGGCTGTGAATTTTTTGTGATTTCCTGGCGGTTTGGTGACGCCGGCGCTACCTTCTACTTTCGCCGCTTCTGCTGCTTAGCCGCCTTGCGTTGCGCTTTCTGATATTTCTTGGCGGCCTTGCGCTGTTTCTTGGCCTGCTTCTTGGAATACTTTTGCTGCTGCTTGGCCGCCTTCTTGGCCTCGCGGCTATTTTCTCCGATGCTCCTATTTTCACGTTGCGCATGAGCTGGCATCGACAACGCAACGCTGACAGCGGCGAGCAGTAAGATGAACGCTGCAATTCGTTTCATATAAAAATACCTCAGTTTGAAAAACTGCCACAACATACTATCGGCGCAGCTTAAAAGCGTGGCCTGCCGATCCCATGCCCCAGATTTCCTGCGCCGATTACTGCGGTTTTCACCGCTCCTCCACTTCAGAACGCTTGCGAATGGAAGCTATGCAGCGATTTTACACGATAGTAAATCGTTCGCCCTCGTTCAGGGTAGGTGGCTGAAGTAACCTTTGGACGCAGGTTTAGCAAGGGTTTCAGGCGTTGGGAAGGGTGAATAAAAACGTGCTGCCGTGAGCGAGATCGCTTTCGGCGCGGATGGAGCCGCCGTGAGCCAGCATGATGTGCTTGGCGATGGCCAGGCCCAGGCCAGTGCCCCCCGATTCGCGGGAACGGGCTTTGTCGACGCGATAGAAGCGCTCGAACAAGCGTGGTAGATGTTCAGAGGCAATACCGCCGCCGAAATCCTGAACGAAAAATTCCACAGCGTGGGGCACGGCACGGGCGCCGAGCACGATGCGTCCACCGGAAGCGCCGTATTTGAGAGCGTTGTCAATCAGGTTGGAAAAAACCTGGTGGATCGCTTCGCGATCGGCGAGGACCGAAGGAAGATTTTCGGGAAGCGGGTTGGGACCGGGAAAATTTGAACTCTGCAAATGGTGCGCGGGAGAATTCTGGATTTGCAGATCAATCCCGTGAGTGCGCGCGATTTCGCGGAAACTTTCCTCGGCGTCATGGAGAAGTTCGGCGGGCGGGACCGGCTCAGAGTCGAAACGGGTTTCGCCGGATTCGACGCGCGCCAGGGTAAGCAGATCTTCGGTGAGCCGCGACATGCGAGAAGAGTTCTTGCGGATGATTTCCAGGAACTCGCGTGTGGGCGCGGTATTTTCGGAAGTGCTGTCGAGCAAAGTTTCTGCGTAACCTTGAATCGAAGTGAGCGGCGTGCGCAGTTCGTGGGAAACATTCGCGATAAAGTCGCGGCGGGTTTTTTCTACTCGCTCCGTTTCAGTAAGATCGCGCAGCACGGCCACGGCGCCGCCTTCAGGCAGAGGTGCGGCGGTAACGTCGAAGGCGCGGCCGGGAACGATGGAAGTCGCGCGCGCAGTTTTGACTTCACGCGTGGAAATCGCTTCGTTCACGGTCGCTAGGAAATCAGGGTCGCGAATAGTTTCGACCACAGGCTGGTGCAAGCGCGTGCCCTGCGGAACCAGCCGATCCATGGGCTGGTTGGCCCACTGTACCAAACCATCGGCGCCGACGGCGATAACGGCGTCCTGCATGCTGTTGAGTAAAGTTTCGAGCTGGCGCTGGCTGGAACGGACCGCGGCGAAACTTTCTTCGACGCGGCGGGCCGTGCCATCAATGGCGGTGGCGACCCGGCCGATTTCATCTTGTGAAGCTTCGCGGATACGGGCCTGCAGGTCGCCCTCGGCGATACGCGCAGCGACACCGACGATGCGCTCGAGGCGGCGAGCCGTCCAATTCGCGGCTACCGCGGCTACAACAAGAGCGAAGAGGAATGCCAGGCCGGAAGCCTGCGCCAACCGGCGGTGAACCAGCGCGGAAACCGCTTCCACGTCGGAAAGCGGGTAAGCCAGACGGACAGCGCCACCGGAGATGGGAACGGCCACATAGAGAAACGGAACGCCGATGGTCGCGCTGCGGCGCTCATCACGGCCAATTTTGCCGGAAAGGGCAGCGACGAATTCGGGACGGGCGGTGTGATTCTCCGTCCCGCCGGGATTCGCTTCCGAATCGGCGAGAACTTGGCCCTTGGGATCGATGATAGTGACACGAGCGCCGGCGGCTTGTCCTTCTTGAGCTGCGATATCAGCGAGAGAATGGCTGCGATCGCTTTCCACGCGATGAGCCAGAAGCTCGGTCTTTTGGATTAAGTTGCGCTCGATTTCGGCGCGCAGCGAAGCTTGCCACGCCCCTCCCAGCATAAGGTCGAAAGTTACCGCAGCTGCAAGAATGACGAGGAGGAATGCCGCCATCAGCTTCAGAAAAATTCCGTTCCTCAATTCTTTTCTCTCTCGGGGCTCACTTTGGAACCTCGAAGCGGTAGCCCGCACCACGCACGGTCTTGAGATAGCGCGGATTCTCCGGGTCCGGTTCGATCTTCTCGCGGATGCGGCGGACGTAAACATCCACTGAGCGCGGGGTCACGTAGGAAGTGTCGCGCCACACGGAATCGAGCAGATGATCGCGGGAAAATACGCGGCCAAGATGCCGAGCGAAGTAATCGAGCAGGCGGAATTCCGTGGCAGTGGTGGGGACGGTTTGCCCGCGAACGGTGAGAATCATGGCGGCCGGGTCGATGGCAATATCTCCAACTTTGAGCGGGCTGGGCGGAAGCGGGCGCTCAAAGCGGCGTAGCACGGCCTTGACGCGTGCGACGAGCTCACGCGGGCTGAAAGGTTTGGCGATGTAGTCATCAGCGCCAATCTCAAGGCCGAGGACGCGGTCGGCTTCGCTGCTTTTTGCCGTGAGAAAAATCACCGGCACAGATGCGAGGCCGGGAGTCTGGCGCACGGTGCGGCAGAGTTCGAGTCCGTCTTTGCCCGGAACCATGATGTCGAGCACGAAAAGCGCCGGCCGCTGGCGTTCGGCGTCGGCGATTACAGTCGAGCCGTTGGGATAAACGCGCACAGCAAAGCCATCGTTCTCCAGGTGGTGGCGAACGAGGCGGGAAATATCGGGATCGTCTTCGACGACGAAGATGCTTGGTTTCACGGATTTATTGTAACGAAGGGAGTTGCGAGTACCTAGCGCCGAGTGGTGAGGACGGGGCGAGCACAGCGATTTTCATTGGATTGTAACAATTAAGTTAGCGGCTGGCCTGATGAGTCGGGCCTGTTGCGGCCTTGCGGGGGGATTTGTCGTTGACGGCCGGCGGCGAGAATGTTTTGATGGAGTTCAGGTCTAATTCGGAAAATTCCAAGGGACAAATACTGAGATGTCGTTTGAAGAAGCGCTCGCCGCCGCGTCAAGAGACGAAGGATTCAAGGCTACCGTGTACGCGATAAACACTCTGCTGATTCAAAAGGGAGTGTATACGCAGGAAGAGTTTCAGTCGTTTTTTGTGGAGTGGGTCGAAAAGGAATTGAGGCGGAAGCAACGGGACGGCGCGAGTGTACGTTCGGAGTGACCCGTTGAGAACGGTATTCGCAGGGGTGTTTCGAGCAGTGAATCCCGATATCGCAAGCGCGGCATTCACATTGGCATACAGGTACCGGTAGGGGTCTCTGCAGAGTATTCCTAAGTGCACGCATCGAAGCCTCCTTTTGCGGCGATTAACCTGCTGCTATTTAGAGGCGTACCGGACTCAGAGAGTTGCAATCGAAAAGCGGTAAGAAGTGAACATGTTTTAAACATTTTTCCCAAAGAATGTTTGGATGGTTTTTTCTCTTCCATTTGGGACTTAAAGTCTGAATGGAAAGTTATGTATCATCAGATGGCGATTAGGAGATTTCCCTTATCGTCGATGTGGTAGCGTTTCCCAGGCGGGATCACGGTGGTAGCGCTGTATTCTGTGATGATGGCAGGGCCGGAGTAAGTCTTCCCGGGCTTCAGCGTCTCTCGAGCGTAGATTTCCGTTGCGAGTTTCTTTACGCCGAACATGACCTTGGCTTCGGGCACGGAAAGCGAGCCGAGCTTTAATCGGCCTGGACGGGCAAGAGTGCCCGTCCTCACATGGTCGAGCTTGCCATGGTCCATCTTCCCAACGTGAGCTGTTGCTGATTTCACCGACGCGCGAAGGCGGAGGGTTACCAACTCTACTTCTCGACCGGCGTAAGTGTAGCCGTAGCGCCGCTGATGTTCACGTTCGAATTCGTTCAAGAGATTGCTGGTGAACGGCAGGTTGAGTTCGTATCCCTGGCCACGGTAGCGGAGGTCGACGCTTCGTTGAAGGTGTATTTTTCCTTGCCACGCTTCTTCCCGAAAATCTTTCGCGGCCTGTTTCTGCAGCGAAGAGAATTCGCGATCCAATCGCGCAACGGGAAGTTCGCTGGAGACGCGCCACAACAACGTACGCGAGTAATTATTGATTACATCGCTGAGCAAAATGCCAAGTGCGGAAAGCGCGCCGGGCAGCGCTGGTAAAAGCACGCGCGGAATGCTGAGCGCTTCGGCCAGCGCACATGCGTGCAGGCCTCCGGCGCCGCCGAAGGCTACGAGGGCGCAGTCGCGAGGATCGCGGCCGCGCTCAATCGAGACCACACGGATGGCCTTCTCCATCGTGGCATTTACAACGCGAACAATACCGGCAGCGAATTTCTCGAGAGTCAGCGAGCTTCCCTGCCGCTTCAACCATTCGCCCGTGATGCGGCGAGTGCGGTCAAGATCAAGCGTGAAATCGCCGCCGAGAAAGCGGGTTGGCTGCAGGCGGCCAAGCAGAAGATTAGCGTCGGTAACGGTGGGCTGCACGCCGCGGCCATAGCAGATAGGGCCGGGATCGGCTCCCGCGGATTCGGGCCCGACGCGGAGTGCGCCTGCGGCGTCGAAGCGTGCAAGAGAACCTCCACCGGCGCCCACGGTGTGGATGTCGAGCATTGGCACGCTGACTGGGAATCCTGCGACTTCGGCGTGGCTCGCTGTAGTGATTGCGCCTTCGACTAGCGAAACGTCGGTGGAGGTTCCTCCCATGTCGAAGGCGATGATGTGATCGAAGCCGCTCGCGCGGGCGCTGGCAGCCGCGCCGACGACGCCTCCGGCGGGGCCTGAGAGCACGGTGCGAACCGGCTCGCTTGCGGCAGCGGCCAGGGCAGTAATGCCACCGCTCGATTGCATCACGAAGATTCGCGGCACAGCGCCTGAAGCCCGCTTCTTGGGAGACATTTTCGCGGCACTGAAGCTCCGCTCTTCCGCTAAATGTCGCGCGCGAGTTTTAAAATTTTCCAGATAGCGCTGCATGACTGGTTGCAGATAGGCATTGATGACTACTGTTGAGCTGCGCTCGTATTCACGGAATTCTGGGAGGATCCTGTGAGAGATCGAGAGCGGAGTTAGCAGGGGCGTGAGCGCCTTCGCGACGGCTTGCTCATTTTTCGGATTTGCAAACGAGAATAGTAGCGAGACGGCGATCGATTCAGGCTGTTTCGCTGTCACTTCGGACACGAGCGATCTCAGGGCTGCCGCCGACGGCGACGTCAGGATTTCACCATCGCTAGATGTACGCTCTTCAATGCCGAAGCGGAGATCGGCGGGAACCAGCGGTTCCACGCGATCGAAGAAAAAATCATAGAGCTTGGGACGGGCTTGGCGTCCGATCTCGATGGCCTCTTCGAAGCCGGCGGTCGTGACCAGAGCCGTGCGCGCGCCTTTGCGCTCGAGAAGAGTGTTGGTGCCGACCGTGGTGCCATGCAGGATCACCAACTCGCCCTTGTGATCGATCTTGCGAAGCGCTTCGACGATAGCTTGCGACGGATCTGAGGGAGTAGAGAAGACTTTCAACATGCGCAGACGGCCGTCGGTTTCGTCCCTCCAGACGCAATCGGTGAAAGTGCCGCCGGTGTCGACGGCTACGCGAAGTGGGTGGGCGCGGCGAGGCATGAGGTTCGATTCGGAGAATTAGGGTAACATTTGCGACTATGCGATACGCATTTCTCGTCGAGACCTATGCCACTGAGCGGTTGAAAGTAGTCAGCGTGTGGAGCGAGTTTCAGGAGGCGGATCTTCCGGCGCGTCCGCGCGAAGATGATCCACGGGGACGCAGCGTGCATGAGCAGATGGTGCATCAATGCGTGAGCGAAGACTTGTGGTTCCGCAATATGCTGGGAATTGATGTGGGCGCGCCTCCGCTGCCAATGCAGGAGACGCGATTAGAGTTCATAAAGCGGTATACGGAGGACAGCGGGAAACGGCTGACCGCGCTCGAGGAAAAGGACGAAGCGTGGTGGGAAGAGCATGTGAAGTTTTTCGATGTGCAGCGATCGCGAACGTGGGTGATGACGCGGCGGATGACGCATACATCGCATCATCGCGGGCAGTTGATGGCGATGTTGCGGATGCTGGGGCGGAATGTACACAGCAATTATGGGCCGACCGCGGACACTGGAGGATTGATGCAGAATCATGCGCCCACGATTTATGCGTATCCAAATTTGGAGGCGCTTCTGGCGGGAGAAATCGCTGGGGGCGGAAAGGCGCCCTTGCCGCGAGTTGGCGGGAAGGCCGTAACTGAGCGGCCAGGATAGAGCAAGACGCGAAGAGCTCCCTGCGCTCGCTGGGCAACCGAGGGAGCCGTCTCCACATCAGTTGCGTGGTGACGCAAGACAGCCGGTTCTTCACCGCTTTGCGGTTCGGAATGACAACGGCATTTTCCTTCCTGCTTTGTCTTTACCCTTTGGTGGTGAACGCCAGCGTCAGCAGCGTCTTCTGTTCTACCTCATGCGCCTTGGCGCTGCCGGTTGCAGGGCTGGCGCTGGAACTGCGCTTTACAGAAAGCACGTGGCGTTCGCCGGCAATGCGCTGCAGGCGCGGAAGCATGTTGAAGAGAGCTCCCATGTTCGCAGGCTCTTCCTGCACCCAGACTATGTCGCCGGAGCTGCCGTGTCGGGCGAATTCGGCAGCGAGTTCTTTCTCTGGAAAAGGATAGAGCTGTTCGAGAAACACGATAGCCGTCGAAGTATCTTTTCTTTTCTTACGCTCGGTCTGCAGTTCGTGGCCGATCTTGCCAGTGCAGACCAGGATTCGGTCGGCTTGTTCAACTTCCATGTCGGGGATCACATTTTGAAAACTCGCGCGCGTGAAATCTGCGATAGGCGATGAAGCGTCGGGATGGCGCAACATGCTCTTCGGAGTAAATACGATCAGGGGCTTACGCCAGTGGCGCAAGGCCTGGCGGCGGAGCAAATGAAAATACTGCGCGGCGTTTGAGGGCTGCGCAATCTGAATATTGTGTTTCGCCGCAAGCTGAATAAAGCGCTCGATGCGCGCGCTCGAGTGCTCCGGTCCCTGCCCTTCGTAGCCGTGCGGCAAAAGCAGAACGAGACCCGAGAGCAGGCCCCACTTGGCTTCACCCGCGGAAATGAACTGGTCGATGATAGCCTGCGCAACGTTCACAAAATCGCCGAACTGAGCTTCCCAGAGAACAAGCGCTTCCGGATAGTCGCGGCTGTAGCCGTATTCGAAGCCGAGCACGCCGGGCTCAGAAAGAGTTGAGTTGTGAATGCCGCAGCGGGCCTGGCCGGGCGCGATGTTTTCCAGCGGCACATATTCGTTCTCGTTTTCGATGTCGATGAGAACGGAGTGACGCTGGTTGAAAGTGCCGCGGCGTGAGTCCTGCCCTGAAAGCCGAACCGGAGTACCGGCCTTCACCAGGCTGGCGAAGGCGAGAGCTTCCGCCATTCCGTAGTCCACGGGCCGTTTGCCTGCTCCCATCTCGGCGCGCTGCTCCAGGAGTTTTTTCACCTTCGGATGAATGTGGAAGCCTTCTGGATAGGTAGTGAGATGCTCGCTAAGGCCGGCTAGATCCTCCATCGAGAGTACAGTTTCTACTTCAAATTCCGGTTTGTGCAGGCCGCCGTAGTATTGATCCCAGTAGTTGGGCAGATCGCGCATCAGCGGCTTCTTGGTAATCTTGCCGGCATCCTTCTGCGCCGATTCAAACTCGGCCTTGATGGCGGCGGCTTGCGCTGCCGCGTCGGTTGCGCCAATGTCGTCAGCATAAATCTCCCACAGCGGCGGATGCTCTTTGATCTTTTTATAAAGCAGCGGCTGAGTAACAGTGGGGTCATCGACTTCGCTGTGTCCGTGGCGGCGGTAGCCGATGAGATCGATGACCACATCAGTGCCGAACTGGTAGCGATATTCCGTGGCGAGTCGGGCGACCCGGACAACAGCATCTACGTCTTCGCCGTTGACGTGGAAGATGGGAATCGACTGGCGACGCGCGATACAGGCGGCAAATCGCGTAGAGTGCTCTTCGAAATAGCTGGTCGTAAACCCCAGCAGATTGTTAACGACCACATGAATAGTGCCGCCGACGGTGTAGCCCGGCAAGTCGGCGTAATTCATGGTTTCGGCGAGAATGCCTTGTCCAGCAAATGCGGCGTCACCGTGAACCAGCAGCGGGAGATATTTTTCGCGTCCACCTTCGCCCATGCGATCCTGTTTGGCACGGCTTCGACCGACAGTCACTGGGTCGACGGCTTCGAGGTGACTGGGGTTCGATACCAGATGGATGTGAACCTCGTTGCCGCTACGCGTGACGTATTCGCCGGTTGCGCCCATGTGGTACTTCACATCGCCAGATCCGAGGACGCTGCGCGGGTCAACGTCTTCAAAGCCAGCGAAAATTTCATTGGGAGGCCGCTTCGCAACGTGGGCAATCACGTTAAGGCGTCCGCGGTGGCTCATGCCCATCACGAGTTCAGAGGCGCCGAGGCGCGAGCCAGTATCGAGAAGTTCATCGACCAGCGGAATCAGT
>Ga0182024_10010861_pt1 | contig 18445 bp, 19 predicted proteins | sample P32metaG_FD_120480 | JGI IMG/M metagenome (GOLD analysis project Ga0182024, IMG submission 120480) | Permafrost microbial communities from Stordalen Mire, Sweden - P3-2 metaG (Illumina Assembly) | ecosystem: Environmental > Terrestrial > Soil > Wetlands > Permafrost | place: Sweden: Stordalen... | reverse complement strand
GTGGAAGAATGGATGGGACAGGGCCCCTACCGCGATTCGCCGGAGTTCGTAGAGTCCATCCCCTTCACTGAAACTCGCGAATACGTGCAGGCCATCCTGCGCAACGCCGCTGTCTACAAACAACTCTACGGCACGCCGTAACCTCTCACGACTTTCCCGGGAACTTTCGCTCCGGCCCCTCCGTATCCAGCCAGAGCCAGCGGAGGTGTGCCTATGCGAGTTGCAATCGTGATGTTGCTAGGATTCTGCACCGGGTTATTCTGTCTTCCAATCGCCCTGGCTCAGGACGCAGACATTGAGGAGACCGGCAGGAGTCCCCTTGAAACCAAGTTCGTTTCGGACGGTCAGATTCGGATGTCGCTTTGCCCCGGCGCTATTACATTGACCGGCGGAAATGACAACCGGCTGCGCGTTTCCTACACCACGCGCGCAGGTCAGGACAACGACGTCAAAATTCGAATTCAGGTCCATGGCGATCGGGCCTCGATCGGGGTGTGGGGCTGTCCTCACAATAACTTTGAGCTAAGGATCGAAGTTCCGAAAACTTCGAATCTGTACGCGCGCATGTTCGCCGGGGAAATGAATATCGACGGCATTCGTGGTGATAAAGAGGTCGAGATCCACGCCGGCCACCTCAGCATGGAAGTCGGCCGCCCGGAGGAGAACGGCCACGTAGACGCGTCCGTGCTGAGCGGAGATCTGGAAGCCTCGGCCTTCGATGTTTCCAAGGGAGGCTTGTTTCGTTCGTTCGATCATCGCGGGCCGGGCAAGTTTCGAGTTCATGCCCATGTCGGCGCCGGACAATTAGAGCTTCGCTAGAAGCTACGCTTGCGAGTGGCGTTCGCGGCTAAACAGAATCTCGATCACCAGCAACGAAGCGCCAATCACAATCGCGCTGTCGGCCAGATTGAAAACCGGCCACTGGTACTGCTTCACGTAGAACAACAGGAAGTCCACCACCCGTCCACTGGCCATGCGATCCCAAAGATTGCCCACCGCGCCGCCCAGAATAAGAGAGAGCGCGATTCCGGTGATGGTCAGTGCGCGCGTTTGCTTCCATAGCAGCACCGAGACGATGACCATGGCGAAGAAAGAAAAACCGATCAGCAGCAACGTCTTCCAGTGCGACGGCGAATCCGCAAACAAGCTGAAGGCCGCGCCGGTATTTTCCGTGTGCGTGAGCCGGAAAAATCCAGGAATGATCTGGATGTGGGTATAAATTGCGATGCGAGCCGCGACCAGCCGCTTCGTCCATTGGTCGAGCATCACGACGATCAGGGCCAGTAGAAAGTGCACGGTGCGCGCGGAAGTAGGCTTCATCAAGATCAACGAGCGGGTTGCGCTTCCAGTTCTTTCAGCACCGCGCTGCAGCGTTCGCAAACTGTCGGATAGTTCTTGTCCTCACCGACATGCGTGGAGTAATTCCAGCAACGCTCGCACTTCGCTCCCTCCGCCTTCTTCACCTCGACGTGCACGCCGCCAGTCCCATTGCCGGAGCCTTGGGTGAGCGTAACGGATGAAATGATGAACAAGTAGCGAAGCTGATCAGCGTGTCGCTGCAACAGAGAATACAAGGGATCGGACGCAGTGATCGCGACTTGCGCCTCCAGTCCAGTCCCGATCAGCTTGTTGTTGCGCGCTTCCTCCAGCTTCTTCAGTACGTCGTCGCGAACCCCGCGTAGGCTGGTCCACTCTTCATCTGATTTCGAACCAGTGTCCGATTTCGACCCACTTGCGGGAATCGCCGCGTCGCCAAGGATCTCTGCCGGCGCCGGAAACTGCGCCACATGCACGCTTTCCGCGCGCTCCGTCAACTTCGGCAAGTACGGCCAGATCTCTTCACACGTGAAGCTCATAATAGGCGCCAGCAGGCGCACCAGCGCCTCGCCAATTCGCCACACTGCGGTCTGCGCGCTGCGCCGAGCCTGCGACTTCGGCGCAGAGATGTAAAGACGATCCTTCAGTACATCAAAATAGAAGGCGCTCAAGTCGACAATACAGAAGTGATTCACGCGATGGTAAATCTTGTGAAAGGCAAACTCCTCGTAGGCGCTGCGGACATCGCTCGAGAATGCACCGGTCTGGCGCAGCATGTACTGATCCAGTTCTTCCATCTCCTCGAACCGAACCGCATCCCGCTGCGGATCGAAATCGTAAAGATTGCCCAGGATGTAACGAAACGTGTTGCGGATCTTGCGATAGTTCTCCGCCACGCGCAGCATCAGCGCTTCCGATCCCACCACATCCTCGCGGAAATCCACCGAAGCCACCCACAGCCGCACCACTTCTCCGCCGAGCCGGCTCGCAATGTCGACCGGGTCGACATCGTTCCCGCGCGATTTCGACATGGCCTGGCCCTTTTCGTCGAGCGTCCACCCCGGAGTCACAACACCTTTATAAGGCGGCGTGCCATGAGTCCCCATGGCGCAGAGCAGGGAAGACTGAAACCACCCCCGATACTGGTCTCCGCCTTCAAGATAAAGATTGGAGGGCCAGGGATAATCCGGTTCGTCCGCCACTAGCGCCAGATAACTCGCGCCCGATTCCAGCCACACGTCGAAAATGTCAGTTTCTTTTTCGAACTTCGTGCTGCCGCAGTGCGGACACTTCGTTTCTGCAGGAAGAATCGTATCCGACTCAGGGGTAAACCAGGCGTCGGCGCCGGCTCGCGCAAACAGTTCCACGACCCTTTGATTGACGGCATGATCGTTCAGAGGCTTGCCGCAACCCTCGCACAGAAAAACGGCGATCGGCACTCCCCACACCCGCTGCCGCGAAATGCACCAATCCGGTCGCGTCTGGATCATGTTCGACAGCCGCTCTTCGCCCCATTCCGGGTCCCACTTCACTTTCTTGATTTCTTCCAGCGTGCGCGTGCGCAACGTGTCATTTTCTGAACCTCGCCCCCCCAAGCCGTCAGGCATGGGCGTTTCCATGGAGATGAACCACTGCTCGGTAGCGCGAAAGATCACGGGATTATGGCAGCGCCAGCAGTGGGGATAAGAATGCTCGGTCTTCTCGGTATGCAGTAGTGCCCCGCGGCTCCTCACCAAATCAACGATGGGCTGGTTCGCCTCCCACACGCGCTTGTCGCTATATTCCGGCAGCCCGTTGCGCAGAATGCCCTTTTCGTCGACGTTGCTGGTAGCGTCGAGGCCATATTTCGTGCCAGTAACAAAATCCTCCGCACCGTGCGAGGGAGCGGTGTGCACAACGCCGGTTCCCGTGTCCATGGTGACGTAGTCCGCGAGCACACCGAGAATCTTGCGGTCCAGAAATGGATGCTGAAAGTTCAGCCGCTCCATCTTCCGTCCCGGAAAGTGCGCCAAGGCCCGCGGCTCGGCCAGTCCGCACTTCGCCGCGACGTCTGCTGCCAATTTCGAGGCGACAATATAAACTTCGCCCTCCGATTCGAGCGCTACATATTCCTCAGTCGGATGAAACGCTACGGCCATCGACGCAGGCAGCGTCCATGGAGTCGTGGTCCAGATAATGGTCGAAACCTTTTTCCCCGCCAGCGCCGGATCAATTCTTGCCGGATCGTCCAGCAGAGCATATTTCACCCACACTGTGGGACTGGTGTGGTTTTCGTATTCAACTTCAGCCTCTGCCAGAGCAGTCTCATCGTGCATGCACCAATAAACTGCGCGCAGCCCCTTGTAAACGAATCCGTTTTCATAAAAAGAAAAGAAGGTCGACAGCACCACCGACTCATACTGCGGATTCATGGTAGCATAAGGCCGGTCAAAGCGCCCGAAGACGCCGATCCGCTTGAACTGCGTGCGCTGCAAATCAAGAAACTTCTGCGCATATTTCCGGCACTCTGCGCGTACATCCGTGGGTCGCATCTGCAACTTCTTGCCGCCCAATTCTTTGTCTACTTTGATTTCGATGGGCAGCCCATGGCAGTCCCACCCCGGCACGTAGGGCGCGTCAAACCCCGCCATGGTCTTCGACTTAACGATGAAATCCTTGAGACACTTATTTAAAGCCGTACCCAGATGAATCGGTCCGCTGGTATACGGCGGTCCATCGTGCAGAATGTAGCGTGGCGCACCCTTTCGCGCCTCGCGGATGCGCTCATAAATGCGCGTCTGCTCCCACCGTTCCAGCATTTTGGGCTCGTTCTGGGGCAGGTTCGCCTTCATGGGGAAGGCAGTCTTAGGCAGGTTGATGGTCGCTTTCAGTTCGAGCGGCACTCGGTTCGCGTCTCCAAATGATTGAATCTTTTCATTATAGGGAGCAACACCGGGAACGTCCATGCGGGCGCAGAGACGCAATCCTGCCCCCGTTCCATAGCGTGATCAATGACTGGAGCCGTTTTTCAAGCGTAAGGCAGTCTAGTCGGTATCCGCGCGGATCTCGGGCAAAACGAGTAATCCCGCGCCCTGTTATCTCGTCACACGGCAACGCTCATCACCCTCCAGAACCACCGAAATCCACTGTCAGAATCGGTCGAGTAGAGGTACAATTTCAGGCAGCAGCAGTTATGCTCACCCGATCGTTCAAATGGGGGGCCGCTCGGCACCCTAATTGAGGAAATTCGGGAGCAATTCGAAGCAACTTACAGGGGATGTCGCTCATCTGTGTGAAGAAGGCATTACCCGGATTGTGAACGGGGAAATACCGTAGAGCACTCATTCGTAGACAAGGACGTCCAGACCGGAATTATGGGAACCCAAGAAATCAATTCGAGCCTCCCGGGCAACGAGCCAGAGCTGCATCTGCTTCTGGAGAATGGCACTTTAGAAGAGCCCCTGTGGAAATCGCTGTTCCAACAGCTCGATGAGTTTTTCTTTCCCAAAAAGCTTCCGCCACTCAAGCTGGAGTCGAAGCCCGAACCGGTAAGAGACATCTGGGGTTTCTACAATTACAAAAAAGATGGTGCCGTTGCTTCGACGGGCGTGCACGTTCTGATCGTGGCAGTGATTATTGCTGGCACCCTCATCGGTCGTCGCATGGTCCAGGCCGCCCCGTTGCAGAAGCCGACGGTGACGTTAGTGGATCCCGGACCTCTCCCGGATTTGAAGCCTTCCAGAACTCAGGTGGGCGGCGGCGGTGGCGGTGGTGATCGCGACGTATTGCAGGCAACGCGTGGCAAGCTGCCAAAGTTCTCGATGACGCAGATCACGCCTCCCGTGGTCGTCGTCCGCAATGAACATCCCAAGCTGGCTGTCGAGCCCACGATCGTAATCCCGCCCCAGGTGCAATTGGCTACCAACAACATGCCGAATCTGGGCGACCCTATGTCACACGCCGTATTGCCTTCGAATGGCACAGGCTCGGGCAGCGGCATTGGCAGCGGTGAGGGCGGTGGGGTTGGGTCGGGCAAAGGACCGGGGTTTGGTCCGGGTGAAGGCGGAGGCACTGGTGGCGGCATCTTCCACGTAGGCGGCGGCGTTTCTCCGCCACGCCAGATTTACGCTCCCGAGCCGGAATTTTCTGAAGAGGCACGCAAAGCGAAATACCAGGGCGTTTGCACCCTCGGCCTGATCGTCGGCACCGATGGCCGCCCGAGCAACATCCGCGTTCTAAGCAGCCTCGGCATGGGTCTGGACGAAAAAGCCATGGAGGCAGTGAGGAACTGGAAGTTCGAGCCTGCCATGAAAGACGGTCACCCGGTGCGAGTAGAAATCGCGGTCGAGGTCGATTTCCACCTGTACTGAAACGGCTTCATGAGGGAACGATGTGCGCGGTGGGCACTGCGCACCCAAGTCGTCTTCGGGCTCTAAGATTTCCGCAGGACCGCCAGGTGCGGCCTTGTTCTCGTCCGGAATCCCAACCTTTCATACAAAGCAATCGCCCGCGTATTGTCGCTCCTCACATGCAAGAACGGAATTTCTCCGCGATCCCAAATGCCCCGCATAATCTCCGTCATTAGCGTTCCCGCATAACCTTTACCAATATGCTCTGGATGGGTGCATACGGCGCTGACTTCCGTATATCCGGGCACCTTGAGCCGTTCTCCAGCCATGGCCACCAACTTTCCTTCGCAACGAATACCCACAAAGCTACCGAGCTCGTGAGTGCGGATGCCAAACGGCCCTGGCTTGGTCAGGGTTGCCAGTTCCACCATTTCAGGAGAATTGTGCGCACCAAGTCGAGTGATCTTATTTGCAAAACCAGACTGAGAACTCACGTCTCGGCTTCCGTCTTCGCAAACCATTTGCAACAATGGAGCGGCGGCGAGCAAATCCCAGCCGCTGCGCGGTTCGTACTCGGCATCAAGAAAAAGTGCGGCCGTACCGCCCGCGCCCACCAGTCCTGCCAGCGCCGCATAGCCCTCTGCACTTTCTTCCGCGAATCCACTCAAGGAGGTAACCTCACGGAGGAATCTTCGCGCCTGCCCGAAGTTCTCTGCAAACTGCGCATGCCGCGTAGTCAGCGACTGCCAGATAACATTGTCGAGAGCATGCATAGAATCTATTTCAATTTCTTGTTATCAGTTCGATTGTGCGCGAACCTGATAAGACGAAATATTTTGCAGGAAAAGAATAGTTCCCATCGTTGACGCAAGCTATCCGAACCTTGCGTGCAAACTGCAAGCCGCGAAGCTCAGCGAGAATAACGACAGCTTTGCTCCGAGCTCAGCGAAGGACGTCGGTTTCGGTTGACGATCCCTAAGTTGGAGGGTGAAGATCCGAAGCAGGGCGAAAAGGCGAATCCGCGTTCACAGTTTGCTCAAGTAATCCGTAATCTCGGGCTCGGTCCAATCTACCGGGCCAATAAACTTGCGACGAATAACACCGTTCCGATCGATGATGAAGGTCTCTGGCCAGCCGTGGGTGCCGTAAAGCGCGGGCGTTTTTTCCGCAGGATCGCGGACGGTGAGCAGGTCCACTCCGTGCTGCTTTAGAAATCCGCGGTAGGCATTTTCGTCCACGTCGATGCTGACCGCGACCACAGTAACGCCTTTGTTTTTCATGCGCCGCTGCATCTCCACCAGCGACGGCATTTCTTCCACGCACGGCGGACACCACGTCGCCCAAAAATTCAGTACCACAATCTGTCCGCGAAACTTGTCGAGCACAACTGTGCGATCCGAATCTTGCACCGTGAAATCGGGAGCGCTCGAACCGATACGCGGCGGCCGCGACCCGGTATAGCAGGCGGATAAGGCAACAAGCAAAAGAAAGACAAACAGAGCGGAGGAGAGCCGCACCAAAGATCCAACTCGGGATCGAGATCCACGTCGGGATCGAGATCCATGTCGAGATAAGGATCCATGCAGGGATAGAGATTCATGTAGGGACAGCCGCCCCCGGCTGTCCGGTCGAGCGAAGCTCGACAAGCCAGCGCCAGAGAACAATCTACCTTGTATGGCAGGGAACCGATATATGCGTTGCACACAGCTATAATAATAGATTCGATCCATGGCAGCGATGGAGCCAGTTGCGCAGCGTCCCGAGCTATCAGTAATCGTGCCCGCGCGCAACGAGGAAGCTTCTCTCAGTGATTGTCTGCGGTCGCTGGTCCGGCAATCGGGCCCCGCCTTCGAAATCATCGTCGTCGACGATCACTCTACTGACCGCACGCGCGAAATCGCACAGTCCTTCCAGCAGGAAGGAGTCCGCGTTGTCCAGGCGCCTCCACTCCCCGCAGGTTGGACCGGCAAGAACAATGCGGTTACTGCCGGAGCGCGTCAGGCTCAAGGCGAATGGCTGCTCTTCACCGACGCTGACACCGTCCACATTCCTGGTTCGATAGCCCGAGCGCTAGCGGAAGCGCAAAAGCACAATGTCGAAATGCTGTCCTACTCGCCAGAACAAATTGCGGTTACCTTTTGGGAAATGGCGACTCTCCCCGTCGTGTTCGCAGAGCTGGCGCGGCAGTATCCTCCGTCCGTGGTCAGCGATCCCGCTTCGCCCATTGCCGCCGCCAATGGCCAGTTCATTCTGATCCGCCGTGATACGTACGAAGCGGTGGGCGGACATGCAGCAATTGCATCAGAAATTCTCGAAGATGTCGCTCTAGCTCGCGGCGTGAAACGCTCCGGCCGGAAGATTCGTTTCCGTTACGCGCCTGAAGCTGTTCGCACGCGCATGTACCGGAACTACCGCCAGCTTCGCGATGGCTGGACAAAAAATCTTGCGCTGTTATTTCCGAGTCCAGGCTGGCTCGCCGCGAAAACACTATTCAACTGGACACTGCCGGGGCTCCTCTTGTTCTCGCCGTTAATCTTGATTCTCGTTGCTATCTGGTCGCGCCGGGTAGCCCCGCTTACCGGTCTTCACGATTGGCTTTTAAAGCTTGCCCGCATCGCGACGCATTGGTGGTGGATGGTCATCGTAAGTCTTTTGTTAGGGCGAAACTTCGATCGCCTCAGGCGTGCCAACTTCAACTTGGCTATGGAATGGCTTGGCGCGATTTTCGGCATGCCCATGTTCGCATACTTATTGCTGCGCTCGAAGCGCGCCCACGCACATGGCAACGTATTCTGGAAGGGACGCACATATTTAGAGAAGCCGGGCTCGGATAAACCTGCTTTAAGCAACCTTGAATCCGACGGGAAAACTTTACTGGCAAGTAGCAACTGAAAAACTTTTCCTATGGTCTACTTAACCCGCAAAGCCGAATTCTCCGCATCGCACTATTACCACAATCCCGAGTTCACCCCGGAAGAAAACCGCCGCATCTTCGGCAAATGCAACAACCCCAACGGCCACGGACACAACTACACACTCGAAGTTACGGTCAAAGGAGAAGTTGATCCACGCTCCGGCTTCGTGGTCGATTTAAAGCAACTGAAAGAAGTCATGCACCACGAAGTTCTCGACGCCATGGACCACCGCTTCCTCAACAAAGAAGTTCCAGAATTTCTGACGCGCATTCCGACCACGGAAAATCTGGCGATCGCCGTATGGCAGCGCCTGGAAACGAAACTCCAGAAAGCCCGCTTGCACCGAGTCCGGGTTTACGAAACGGCAGACCTGTTCGTCGATTTCTACGGAGAGGAGTAGAAATGCATTTTGTTGATTTCTGATTGTTGATTGCTGATTGAAATCACATGGCGTAAGCAGAAAGTTGACACTTAGGCTTTCAATCAACAATCAAAAATCAACAATCAACAATCAACAATTGCCTCATGAAAGCCCATCTCACCCGCCGCTATCATTTCTCCTCCTCGCACCGCTTGCACAGCGCCGAGATGTCCGCCGAAGAGAATCTCGCCACCTATGGCAAATGCAACAACCCGCACGGGCACGGCCACAATTACACGCTCGAAGTGACCGTCAGCGGCCCGGTGGACCAGAGCACGGGCATGGTCTGCAATCTGGTCGATCTCGACAGCGTCGTCGAAAGGGAAGTGCTCTCGCGGTATCACTTGCAGAATTTGAATACGGTGCAAGAATTTGACCAACTTGTGCCCACCACGGAAAATCTCTCTATTGAGATCTTCGAAATATTGCAGCGCGGCTTCCGACTGGCGCATCTTGAACGGGTGAGACTCGAAGAGACCATGATGAATTCCTTCGAGTACGCGGGCGCAGCGGAGCCAAGAAAATAGCCGCACCGAAAGAGCGTAAGAGAATAGCCATACCGAAAGATTGAGAGAATTAGGATTCGTATCAGGGCATGGCTTCGGCCATGCCGTCAGGCGATAACAATTGAAAAGCGGCTTTAGCCGCTGAGGCATCAGGGTCCACTCATGAAACCAGCCACCGAAGCTCCAACATTAACCAGCGCCACTTTCGAAGACCTAGTCCACGAAATGCTAGTCCGCTTGGGCGAAGATCCTAATCGCGAAGGGCTGGCCGCCACGCCCGAGCGTGTGCACAAGGCCATGAAGTTTCTCACCAAGGGTTATCAGGAGGATCCCGAAGCTCTGCTCAAGGGTGCGCTGTTTACTGTCAACTATGACGAAATGGTGATCGTCAAAGACATCGAGGTCTTCAGCCTGTGCGAGCATCATCTGCTTCCGTTCTTTGGTAAAGTGCACGTCGCCTACATTCCCAACGGCCGTGTCATCGGCCTCAGCAAAATCCCGCGCCTTATCGAACTGTTCTCACGACGCCTTCAAATTCAGGAGCGCCTCACCACCCAGATCGCCGAGACTATTCAAAAAGTAATTGAACCGCAAGGCGTCGGCGTGGTTATCGAAGCGCGACACCTTTGCATGATGATGCGCGGCGTGGAGAAACAACATTCCGCAGCTGTGACTTCATCCATGCTCGGCTGTTTCCGCAACGAAGAAGAAACCCGCTCCGAGTTTTTGTCATTAATTCGTCAGCGGCCTAACGGCGTGTAGGATGCGTCTGGGACGCAAGTTTCTGTCGAGTTGCTTGGTCTTCATCTTTGACAGTAAATTTTCGAGATTCCGGAAATCAGGTAAGATCAAGCCACGCTTGAGGCCGCCGTTAGCCTGATGAAACAACCTTCAAGTAAAACATTAAGAGTGTCGCCGTCGCGCCTCCGCGGCCACACCGCCCTCATCACGGGAGCGACTCGCGGCATCGGACTCGCCATCGCTCACGCCTTGGCTGCTGAACGCTGCAACCTCATCCTCACTGGGCGCGACCAATCCGCGTTAACCCGCGCCAGCAGGGAACTGGCGCCCGCAAAAACTAAGATTCTTTCGCACCCCTGCGATGTTCGCGATCCCCACTCCGTCGATGGGCTATTCCGTTCGGTGCGAAAGCAGTTCACGACGCTCGATGTGCTCGTCAACAACGCCGGCATCGCGCACCCGAATCTGCCAGTCGAGGAACTTCCATTTCCCGTCTGGAAGGATGTTCTCGAGACTAATCTCGACGGGATGTTTCTGATCACACAGGCCGCGCTGCCCATGATGACTCGCGGCGGCGCCATTGTGAACAATCTCTCCATCGCGGCAAATCGCGTCTTCACCGGCTCCGCCGCCTACAACGCGTCTAAGCACGGAGCGCTCGGCCTCACCAACACCCTTCGCGAAGAACTTCGCCCGCGCGGCATCCGCGTGATTGCGCTGCTTCCCGGCGCCACCGACACCGACATCTGGACCACGCTCTGGCCTCGGGCTCCGCGCCTCAAAATGATGTCGGCCGCCACGGTCGCAGAAGCCGTCGTCCAAGCCATTCTCCTTCCCGCCAACGCCACGGTAGAAACCATGGAAATTCTCCCAACCTCGGGCCCTCTCTAGGATGCTCGCTTCCGCTGATCGCCTTTCTTCGCTCCAACAGTCCAAGTACAATGCTGGATTCAAATCCTTCCCGGGAGGAACTTTCCATGCTCGAGTCAGCAACGATCAAGTCTCGGCTTCTCGCCGCGGCCCTGCTTGCTGCAACCCTGGTGCTTCCCATGCACGCCCAGGACGCCATGAAGAAAGACACACCCATCAAGCCCCCAGACCGTCCCTCCAAGGTCGTACTCGACTCCTGGAACGACATAGGACGAAAGCTCATCGCCATGGCAGAAGATTTTCCCGAGGACAAATACGATTTCAAGCCCACGCCCGCGCAACGCAGCTTCGCTGAGCAACTGCTGCACATGGCGGGAGCCAACTATTACTTCACCAATCCTGTGATTGGACAGAAGCCGCCGACGGGAGACCCCAAGCGCGATCAGTACAAGACCAAAGCCGATGTGGTCGCATTCGTCAAGAAATCATTTGCCGACGGAGCCGCCGCCATCCAGGCCAAGGGCGACACGGGGATGTCCGAACTTGTCGTGGACCCCTTCGGCCATCAGCAAGACCGAATCAGCGATCTCGCCTACGGTTTCATCGAACACGACGGCGAACACTATGGCCAGCTCGTCGTCTACTACCGCCTGTCCGGACTGGTGCCGCCAGAATCGCGCCCCAAGAAATGAACTGTCGTGTTGAGCGCTGATTGAGATTTCGCCGAATTTCATCGCGGGGCGCGCCCCACTTCCCGCCTCTTTCGCGAGAGTGGGGCATTTGCATCAGCCGCTAACGATATGCGTAAGGCGAGCGCCGCGGACGCTCGGGAAAAAGCTTGACCATCGCCAGCCCAGCCACAAATCCTCCAATGTGGGCCCACACCGCCACGCCACCAACCTCTCGCCCCATTCCCGCAGCCGGCAGCGTCGACGCCCCCGCCATGAAATTCAGCACGAACCATTCTCCGAGCACGATCCATGCGGGAAGATAAATCACGAATACGAAAAACCACGTCAACACCCGCGCCCGCGGATAAAGAATGAAATATGCTCCGAGCACGCCCGCAATCGCCCCGCTTGCGCCGAGCGCCGGAACGTTCGAGTGTGGATAAATGGCCACCTGCGTACCCATCGCGATCAATCCTGAGGTTAGGTAAAACACCAGATAACTGAAATGCCCCAGATAATCTTCAACATTGTCTCCGAAAATATACAAGAACCACATGTTGCCGAGTACATGCATCCAGCCACCATGCAAAAACATTGAGGTAAAGAAGGGGATTATCACCTGCGGCAGTGAATACCTCTGGGAGCCCGCCAGAAACGCCGCCAGATGCGACGGAACTTCGCCATAAACTCGGGCAAACTGGTCTGCGGCGCGCGGATCTGTCGTCCACTGAAGCCACTGGAACAAAAAAATAAGAATATTCAGACCAATCAAAAAAAAGTTTACGTATGGCGTGCTGTATCGGGGTTGGTCGTTTTTGATGGGAAACATGAGAGACTTGGTAAGTCAGGCAAATTGGGTAATTGGGTAATTGAAAAGCGAAGCCCAAAGACCGCCACACTCCGATTTTAAAATTATCAAATTACTCAATTACCAAGTGACTCAATGATCTCATGAATGGCGTCCTCATCATCGACAAGCCTGCGGGATTGACCTCGCACGACGTGGTCAATCGCGCCCGCCGCATCCTGCACGAGCGGTCCATCGGCCATCTCGGCACGCTCGATCCTATGGCTACCGGAGTTCTTCCGCTGGTGGTCGGCACACTCACGCGGCTCGCGCAATTCTACACAGCGTCGGAAAAAACTTACGAAGGCACCATAAGATTTGGCTTCGCCACCGATACCTACGATGCGGAAGGCGAACCCACCACAGAGCCGCAACAAATCCACCTGCGCACAGAAGAAATAGAAAATCTGGCGGCTCGCTTTCGTGGAGTCATCGAGCAGATTCCGCCAGCGTTTTCCGCCAAGAAAATTCATGGCGTCCCGGCCTACAAACTGGCGCGACGGCAGAAAGAAGTTGTGTTGCAGCCGGTCCAGGTGGAGATCAAGGAGTTTGTAATTTTGAATGTTGGGCTCGACCGCGTCTTCTTCCGGGCTCGCGTAGCTTCCGGAACCTACATGCGTTCCGTCGCTCACGAAATGGGAAGGGAACTCGCCTGTGGCGCGCATCTGGAGTCGCTGCGTCGGACTTCCGTAGCGGAATTCAATCTCGAAGACGCCTGCACGTTGGAAGAACTTGCCGAAGCGGCACGATCCGCCGCGCACCCTAAAACTCTGGAAGACTTATTCGTGCATCCCCGCAGACTGTTGCCTAACTTTCCCTCCGTCACTGCCGACGAGCCTACCGCCGCCCGCATTCGCAACGGAGGCACCGTCAATCTGCCTGAACTTTCTCGTGCCCGCCAGGTCAAAGTTTTCGGCAATCAAAAGGAACTCCTCGCCATCGCCACTCGCGTCGCCGGCACGCTATTCCATCCCAAAATCGTTCTCTGTGGAACGGACACTTGTCGAACGGCAAAACGTGAGGCGGGCATTCCCGTCCACCGCCCTTGATCTTTCCGTTCCTGTGCTGACCATTGTCATGCTTCCAATGTGTTCCACGCCTTGACGCGTTCCCTTCGTCCCTTTACTGTGACGCTTACGCAACCCATGAAACTTTCCGTAGTCATGCCCGTCTACAACGAGCACGGTACGCTGCGAGAAGTAATCGCTCGCGTGCTGGCTGTTTCGCTCGACATCGAACTTATTTGCGTTGATGACGGATCCACCGACGGTTCCCGCGAAATCCTGACGGAATTGCAAACGAGTTCGCCACGGATCCAGGTCCTGCTTCAGCCCAGAAATATGGGCAAGGGAGCGGCGCTTCGTCGGGGGATTCAAGCGGCAACCGGAGACTTCGTTATCATTCAGGATGCCGACCTCGAGTACGATCCCACCGACTATCCCATCTTGCTTCGCCCGTTAATCGAGGGGAAGGCCGACGTGGTCTACGGATCTCGCTTTCTCGGCTCTGGCCCGCATCGCGTCCTTTACTTCTGGCATTTCGTCGCCAATCGGGCGCTCACCCTCATCTCGAACGCGCTGACAAATATGAATATGTCCGACATGGAAACCTGCTACAAAGTTTTCCGCCGGGAGATCCTCCAATCCATTCCAATCGAAGAGGACCGATTCGGCTTCGAGCCCGAGATCACCGTCAAAATCGCCAAGCGCCAATTGCGCGTCTACGAAGTCGGCATCAGCTACTGGGGACGCACTTACGAGGAAGGAAAAAAGATCGGCTGGAGAGATGGCTTCCGCGCCCTGTGGTGTCTGTTGAAATATACTGTGACCGCAAATTAAGCGGCCAACGTAACAGTCCCAGTCACAATGTCCGATAATAGATATTATGTAAAGCGATGAGAACTTCTGCGAGTTGGGATCGCCAAGTCTATATCCGCTTTCGCTATCGGATTAGCCGATGTCCTGTGAACCGTCCTTCGATTCTTTTCAGCGACTCCGGAACCGAAATCGAATCTGGCCAAAGGCGATGGCTTGGAAGCTTTAGATTGTCTTCCAGCACGCGCAAGGCGCTCTGGGGTGCCAAAGCGTTGGCGGAGAACGCTGGATTGGATAGGATCCTGACGAACGCCGCTTGCATAAAAGGGCAAGTCGCCCAACCAGCATAGGAGTGGAGGGCGAACCATTGACCGGCGATTGCGTGGAACTCGTGTTCCGGCCAGGCCAATGCGATGAGCACATTGGCGTCCAGCAGGAACGGTCCCACTTAGATCTCATCCTCAAGTAAGTGTTGGATCGTCTCGGATGTGACTTTCGGGGAGTTCGGCTGCAGCAAAACAGCGTGAAAGCCATTGACCAGCCGCGTCTGTACGGGGACCGTCAGGCTGCGGCGCAACAATTCTGAAGCAGCCTTACTCAGACCCACTGATTGCTGTTCAGCGTAAGCCTTAAGGAGTTCAAGAACGTCATCATCAAGATTGAGAGTTGTCTTCATCTGAAAGAAATGCTGATGTATTCATCATCTGATATCAATTTGCCCTACGACACATCAGGGTCGGGGCATAGAGCATCAATCCTTCTACATCTTGTACTTGCCCATATCGTCGTCGTTTAACCCTTCCAGATACTTGCGCAACTCTTCGCTGCTGACGCGATCTGTCATGTTCGCCGCCAGTTTCGAGGTTTTCAACACGGTTTCGTCCACAAAAATCGGGCAATCCACACGCAAAGCCAGGGCCAGCGCATCCGACGGACGCGAATCGATGCTGATTACTTCACCTCCACGCTCCAACCAAATAACCGCATAGAAAGTATCCTCGCGCAACTCGGTCACCACCACTTTGTGCACGCGAGTTTCCAGCCCGGTCAGCACGTTCTTGATTAAATCGTGTGTCATCGGCCGCGGCGTGGTGTGCTTCTCCATCTCCAGCGCAATCGCCTGCGCCTCGCAATTCCCCACCCAAATCGGCAGCACCGTGTCTCCGCCCACATCCTTCAACACTACGATAGGCATTGAGCTAACTGGGTCTAGTAAAAGGCCGCGGATTGTCATTTCTACTTCCATGGGAAGCTCCTGCCTAATTGCCTTTCTTATACCACCAATTCACCCAGGAGGCTGTTAGGAAAACTACCGGTTACATTCACCGCTGCGTAACTTCCCAGCCTGGGCTTGGAGGCTGCGGTGAAGTTCAGGGTTTTGTTGTGCGAGGTGCGGCCGACCCACTGGGCGCGGGCTTCGTTCTTGGCTTCAACCATTACTTCACATCTCGTTCCGATGTACTTCTTGTAGCGTATCGTTTGTATCTCTCGCTGCTTTGCCATCAGAACTTCCAGGCGGCGCGCTTTTTCGTCGTCGGGAATCGCGTCCTCCATGCGGAGAGACGGCGTATTTGGCCGCGGAGAATATTTGAAGGCGAAAACTGCGTCGAAGCCGACTTCTTCCAATAGGTTGAGGGTTGCGGCGAAGTCGAACTCGGTTTCGCCGGGGAAGCCCACGATTACATCGGTGGTGATGCTGATTTCGCGTTTCGCGGCTTTCATCCAGGCAATGCGCTCCAGGTACTGCTCGCGAGTGTAAAGGCGCTGCATGGCGTCGAGCACACGCGTCGAACCGCTCTGCACGGGGAGATGAACATGGTCGCAGAGCGTAGGCACGGCGTCGATGGCTTCGACAATGTCGCGTCCGAAATCGCGGGGGTGCGATGTAGTGAAGCGGACGCGACGGATGCCGGGAATTTCTCCTACCGCGGCCAACAGCTCCGCAAATGTTTTCCTGGCGCCCGGCTTCCCTTCCGGATCTTTGTATGAATTGACGTTCTGCCCGAGCAACTGAATTTCCGTGTAGCCGAGATCGGCCATTTGCCGCGCTTCGGCGAGCACCGAGTCGGAAGTGCGGCTGCGTTCTTTGCCGCGCGTGTAGGGAACGACGCAATAGGCGCAGAACTTGTCGCAGCCTTCGATGATGGTGATGTATCCACGATGCGGGTTGGTGCGGGCGGTGAACTCGGTTTCGAAGCATTCGTCAGTTTCGCGGTCGTCGAGTCCGGTTACGCGCTGCTTCCCTGCTTCAATCTGGATCAGCATGTTGGGCAGGTTGCGGTACGAGGCCGATCCGCAGACCAGCGAAACGTAAGGCGCGCGCTCGAAAATCTTTTCGCCCTCCTGCTGGGCGACGCAGCCCAGCACGCCAAACGTCTTGCCTTGCTTTTTGTATTTCTTGTAATCGGCGAGCCGGTTGAAAACCTTTTGCTCAGCCTTGTCCCGGATGGAGCAGGTATTGTAGAGAACCAGGTCGGCCTGCTCGACCGTCTCCACCTGCCGATAGCCTTCCTGTACCAGCGTGCCGACGACCTTTTCGGAATCGTGCACATTCATCTGACAGCCGAAGGTTTCGAGGTAGAAGGTCTTCTGCGCGGCGTTCTGAGGGACCTCAGACATATAGAGAAAGTATAACGCGGGGACAGCTTCTAGCTTCTAGGTTATCCTGATCGGAATGATCTCCAAGAGGTTGGAGGACATCGGCGAAGTCGAGCTAGACTCTCTTATTGCCAATGGTGTGCCCGAAGGAAAGACCATCGAGTACAAGAAAGTTCTACCCGGTAACTTCGACGGCGACAAAAAGGAGTTTCTTGCTGACGTCTCATCGTTTGCTAATACCGCTGGTGGTGATCTGATATTTGGAATCGATGAAACTCACGGTGCACCGACAGCAATTCCAGGCCTTTCTCTCCCTGATCCCGATCTGGAAGTCCGGCGATTGGACAGCATTATTAACGACGGGTTGGAACCTCGCATCAGGTTCGCAACTCGCGTCGTCCAGCGCGGAGGAAAGCTCCCCGTGCTGGTTGTTAGGAGCGAACGGAGTTGGATCGGACCGCACCGGGTCGTTCTTAAAGGCCACGATAAATTTTATGCGAGGAATTCTGCGGGGAAATATCCCATGGATGTTTCAGAGCTTCGATCCGCGTTTACGCTTGCGGACTCCGTAACGGAGCGAGTCCGCCAGTTTCGTGACGACCGAATAGCCAAGATTCGCGACAACAACACTCCCGTTGCGTTGGTCGGAGGGGCCAGCAAAACGATTCTCCATTGCATTCCACTGGAGTCGTTTTCGCGTGCTGTTCGGTATGATGTGCTGAAGTACCCGCTGGGAGCACAAACGAAGTTCCCGCCGATTGTCATAGGCGTTGGTTGGGATGTGCGGATCAATCTAGACGGGTCCCTGAGCTACGGTGGGTCTGATAGTTCGGTGTCTTACACTCAGTTGTTTCGGAACGGTGCGATCGAAGCCGTTGAGGCGTACTGGCTGAACCTCAGCCGCGGCAGCGGCGCGCGAACTATTCCGCACCTCGCGGTCGAGAAGGGCATGGTGCAATATCTGGGGACATTGCTTGGAATACAGAAGGAGTTAGGTGTTAACCCGCCGATATTCGTGGCGTTGGCCCTAACCGAAACGAGGGGATTGGAAATGGCCTCGGCCTTTGGCGACCCGTTCAATCGTAGGTCTCAGATCAGAGAAGATAACCTTATCCTTCTCGAGATTGTAATTGAGAGCTTAGATGAGCCCGCGAGCAAAATTCTCAAACCGCTATTCGACCTCGTCTGGAACGCATGCGGTTACTCGAGCTCAGTGCATTTCGACGATAAAGGCAACTGGATCGGGTAGTGAGTGGAACGTTTCTTGATTTGAGATCGCGCAAGGTCGCGGCGATGTTGTCGCACATCAAGATTCGCGCGACCTCAGCGGCTAAAACCGACTTCGCATAGCGGATCGGTTGGCACGACTGAAGTCGTGCCCTTCCCTACCCCTCACGACTGAAGTCGTGCCCTTCCC
>Ga0182024_10010860_pt1 | contig 18445 bp, 25 predicted proteins | sample P32metaG_FD_120480 | JGI IMG/M metagenome (GOLD analysis project Ga0182024, IMG submission 120480) | Permafrost microbial communities from Stordalen Mire, Sweden - P3-2 metaG (Illumina Assembly) | ecosystem: Environmental > Terrestrial > Soil > Wetlands > Permafrost | place: Sweden: Stordalen... | reverse complement strand
CGGAATCAAGATAACCAGCAGACGGCGCCCGACAACACCAAGAACAACAAGGATCAGACAAGCCCTTCCGCCGACCAACAGAAGAACAATCCCTCGGACCGCGCAATCACGCAGAAAATCCGCAAAGCGGTTCATGATGATACGAGCCTCTCCACCTACGGACACAACATCAAAATCATCACTCAAGACGGCAAAGTTACACTCCGAGGGCCAGTGCGGTCTGAAGAAGAGAAAAACAAGCTACAGGCCAAAGCTGTGGCAGTGGCTAGAGCAGAAAACGTAACCAATGAACTGGAAGTCGCACCTTCAAAATAATGGCCGAAATGGACCCTAACGCGTACTCAAGGAGGAAAGACAAATGTCAGGTAAAAAAGTAGGAGTATTTGGAATCTACTCGACTCGATTTGCGGTCGAAAACGCCATGGACTCACTCATGAGGGCGGGTTTCCCGAGTTACGATATTTCCGTTCTATTGCCGGAGAGTCTCGGCGGCCACAAGGACATAGGGACGGAAAAGGCTACGAAAGCGCCCGAAGGTGCGGCAGCAGGCGTGACCGCAGGAGGCGTAATTGGTGGTACGCTCGGTCTGCTGGCAGGTGTTGGCCTGTTGGCGATTCCTGGGCTCGGTCCATTCATAGCCGCAGGTCCGATCATGGCAGGGCTGGCGGGGCTGGGCGTTGGAGGAGCAGTGGGCGGAGTTACCGGCGCCTTGATCGGCATGGGTATCCCTGAATTTGAAGCAAAGCGATATGAAGGCCGCCTGCAGAAGGGCGGAATTCTCCTCTCCGTGCATTGCGACACAAGTGAGGAAATCAAGCGCGCCAAGGAAGTGCTGAAGGCCACGGGAGCTGAGGATGTTTCCTCCACGGGAGAATCCTCTGTCGATACCAAGACAACAGATCGTGACGTGGCCAGCAAGACTGCGCTCGGAACTCGCTAATCCAAAAGGCAGGTTGTTTGAGAAAGCTGAGCTGGGAAAATTGGAGGTCACAATTTGTGACCTCCACCGGCTAAATCAAAATCTTCTCCACTTCATGGCTATTTCTGCCCAACCCCTCGAAAGAGCAAAAACAGCGGATTCGAGGATTGGCGAGTGCAAAAGTCTACTTTTTGCACTCCCGAAGCCTCGGTTCCGATGGACAGATAGACCGTTTGAAAGCGATGCAAGAACCGTTGCAAGAATTAAAGTGCGAAAACGATGCCAATGTGACGGGTTTCTGCACGATGAACCTGCTCGGCGTTTACTTACATTACGGCCTGCATACTCGCCAAGTCACTGATATGACCCTCTACACCGGAGGCTTCAGCCGCTTCGTTACCTCCACGACTGCTCCGATTGCTACCGGCTGGAACGAAAGTTGCCGGACGGGATTCGCACCCGCTGGAAAACCGTGCCTTGGCACGGCGCACAAAAAATAGTACGTTAAGAGAATGCCCGTGTTGATAATAAACGGTTTGCCGAGACAGCAGAGGCAATTCGGAATGTCCGTTTTTCCGTTTTGTAAGTAGATGATTCTATTGCACCAAGCCCGCGCTATCGTACTCTAAATTCCGTTTTCTGAAGTGACCCCGTGTATAGGGAAATTAGAAAAGTTACAAGATACGCATAACTGTGCTAAACTTCCTATACATGGACCCAATTCGTAACCCGTATGCACCTGGTGCCGGGAGTCCCCCTCCCGAGCTGGCTGGCCGCGGCGCCATCCGAAAGGATGTGGCGGTGCGTCTCCAAAGGCTCCGTCTGGGCCGGCCCTCCAAGAGCGTGATGCTGGTCGGCCTCCGAGGCGTGGGCAAAACCGTGCTCCTCGACCAAATGCGAAAGGACGCCGAGGCTGCGGGGATTAACACGGTCCGCATCGAGGCGCCAGAGAACCGTTCGCTTCCGGCGCTGCTCGCCCCCTCCCTCAGGCTCGCCCTGCTCCACCTCAGCAAGAAGGAGGCCGCAAGGGATTATGCGATCCGAGGACTTCGGGCCCTGGCTGGGTTTGCCAGCAAGCTCAAAGTGTCCTACGCCGACATCGAAGTCGGGCTGGACTACGAACCTGAACCGGGCCTGGCTGACAATGGCGATCTGGAGGGAGATCTAACGGCCCTCCTGCAGCAGGTCGGAGTTGCAGGGAAAGCAGCGGGAACCGCCGTCGTACTTTTCATCGACGAGCTCCAATATGTTGAAGAGCCGCAGATGACCGCTCTGATCTCCGCGCTCCACCGCTGTTCGCAGGAGCAACTGCCCGTCACGGTCATCGGCGCCGGCCTTCCCCAATTGCGCGGCCGGATGGGCGAGGCCAAATCCTACGCGGAACGGCTATTCGATTTTCCAGAGATCGGGCCGCTCGATCCCCCCGATGCCAGAGAGGCCATCGTCAGGCCCGCTCAGAATGAAGGGGCCGAAATCCTGGAGGAGGCAGTTGAGCTGATCATTGAGAAAACACAGGGGTATCCATACTTCTTGCAGGAATGGGGCAAACATACGTGGGACATCGCAGCGGAAAGTCCGATCAAGCGACTCGACGTACTGAATGCTTCGGACGAGGCAGTTGCTGCTCTTGATGAGAGTTTCTTCCGGGTTCGATTTGATCGTCTGACTCCCAGCGAGAAAAAATATCTCCGGGCGATGGCCGACCTCGGACCCGGGCCCCATCGATCCGGGGACATTGCCGACGAGCTTGGACGAACCGTGCAGTCACTGGGCCCGACTCGCGCGGGCTTGATCGCGAAGGGCATGATTTGGAGTCCAACCCACGGAGACACCGCGTTTACTGTCCCACTCTTCGACGAATTTATGAAGCGCATCATACCGGGGAACGAATGGAAGACAATCGGAAGCTGATCGAGTGCAGTCAGTGTCACCAGACTCGTAACTCGTGACGGCTTGCGTGTCGAGCTGCTGCTGCGCAGGTAGCGCCGGCACCCAGCGTTATGCCAGTTCAAGGCCCTTCGATATCCCCAGTCAACGCATTGTCGGAGAAAGCTTCTCCCTCTCCGGCGCCCGCTTCCCCGCTATAGACGGAGGCAAAGACCTCTTCCATGCGCCCCTCTTTGTACAACTCATCGAGGCTAGCCAGACCGAAGGTCTCGAGGAAGAGCGGAGTGGTCCGCCAGATCCTCTCCCGCCGCGGGCCCAGACGCGCCGAGCGCGCGATCAGCTTCCGGTTGCGCAGCGTCTGGACCGTTCCCGCGCTCTCGATGCCGCGGATCGCATTGATGTCGCCGGTGCTGACAGGCTGCTTCAATGCCACAATCGCCAGCGTCTCGAGCGCCTGCGAGGTCATGGGTTTGCTCTTCCGCTCCGGCAAGAGGCGCCCGATCAGGTCGGCGTACTGGGGCTTGGTCTCGATGCGGACGCCATGCGGCCGGCGCCGGAGCTGGATTCCCCGGTCGGCGGCCAGCAGATCGGCCTCGAACTCCCGGAGTGCCTCGTCGGCCTCGTCTTCCGTGACGCCGAGGCACAGGGCCAGGGCCTGGATGGTCACCGGGCGGTCCGAGGCGACCAGCAACGCCTCGATCTTGGCCTTCAGCTCCCACATCTCTTCCACCGGCGCCTCCTTTATAGACCGAGCTTGCCGGCCGCGGCCTGGCGATCCTTCTGGTCTTCTCGGGCATAGCGGTGGACCATCGAGATCGACTTGTGTCCGGTCTGCTTCATGATCTCGCGGTCCGTGGCGCCGTTGGCGCTGGCTTCGGTGACGAAGCCGGCCCGCAGCGAATGCCCGCCATAGGAGTCCGGGTTGGCGAGCTTCGCGCGCCGGACCAGACGTTTGACGATACGGCCGATCGAGTCCTTGTCCAGAGCCTCGCCGACGTTCCCGTGCTGGCCCACACGGCGAAACACCTGGCCCTCCTTCACCGCAGAGATCTTCAGCCAGTTTTCGAGCGCCATGACCGGGCAGGTCAGATCGTGGACGCCGAGCAGAATCTCCACTTCCCTGCCCTGCCCCTCCTGGTCGGTCTTCGACCGGGGGATGGCGATGGTGATTCCCTTGCGGTGCCAGGTCAGATCCTCCACCCGCAAGGAGGCAAGCTCGGAGCGCCGCAGGCTCCCCGAGAAGCCGACCAGCAAAAGCGCCTTGTCGCGCGCCGCGGCGATCGGACCTTCGAGCGCGCCCAGCAGTTTGACGATCCGGTCGCGGGTCAACGGCTTCTTCCTGGTCTGTGCGACGCCGAGGGTGCGGCGGATGCCGTGCAGGGTGTCGGCAACCAGGCGATGGTTCATGGTGGCCGGAGAATCCATACCGGCCATCTTGTGCGCGATGTTGATCGAGGTCAGACGGCGGGTGATGGTAGCCGCCTTGCGCGGTCTCTCCCCTGCGCTGGGTTTGGCGAGCGAGGTGAGATAGAGGGCGACCGTCGAGGGGGTGGCCGGCAGGGAGACGAGGCCATTCGAATCGCACCAGGCGGCGAAGTGCCGCCAGTCGGAGGAGTAGGCCCGGCGCGTTGCCGGGGCCTTGGCCGCCTTCATGTACTCTTGGGCGGCCTGGGCGGTCTCATATAAAGGATCGTCGGGGGGGAGGGCGGGAAGCCGCAGGGCGCCGGAGGCAGGGCCCGGCCCGGCGGGAGTCCGGGCGAGGACCAGAGTGCCCAGGGCGCCCAGGGCGCCGGCGCCGGCTGGAGACGCCGTGGCGCCTGGCTCGTATTCCTGTGGGTGGCTGGGTGTGTCTGCCATCGGAGGTGATTCTCCTTGTTAAAGGGGCCAAAAACGGCTGCTTTCACGATCCTACGCTATAACGCCTGAGAATGGTATATTATCAGGCGTGCTTTTCAGATTCCATTTTGCGCGACCGCGCATTCACATATGTATCATGCTATCCTATGCGCATGCCAGCAAAACCTCGATGGCACGCCGATCTCAACAGAATTCGCCTCACCGTGGCTTCCCTGCCCTCTCCGTTCCTCGACCGTCAGGCCATCGAGCAGCTCTTCGGCGTCAAGACCCGTCAGGCCAACAACCTGATGCGCGGCTTGGGCGGCTACCGCATCGGCCCGGCCGCGGTCGTCGGCCGGGAAGACCTCCTTCTCAAGCTGGACCAGATAGCCGGGCCGCGCGGATACACAGCCCAAATCGAGCGCAAGGCCCGGGTTGTCGAGGCGCTCCACGCCCTCAGGGGTGAAGCGCGCCCGCGGCGGGTCTCTCCCCCGCCGCCCCACCGCCCCAACTCTCCGCTGCCGGCCGGCGTCCGCATCTCGGCCCCAGGGGAGCTGACGATCTCCTTCACATCGCCCGAAGACCTGCTGGGGCGGGTCATGGGCCTGGCCCAGTCCGCGGCGGGAGACTTTGCCGCCTTCGAGGCGGGACTCGCCCAAGCCTCAACCCAGGAACCCCGGGAGCCGTAGTGGCCGAGGAGAACAACACCCAACTCGCCATCTCGCTTCCCCGCTACGATGGGCCCTTCGATCTGCTTCTGGCTTTGATCCGGCGCAACGAGTATTCGATCGACGCGCTGCCGGTCCTCGAGATCACGAGCCAGTTCCTGGCCTACGTCCGGGTGGCCCGGGATCTCGATTGCGATCTGGGGGGCGAGTTCGTCGAGGTGACCTCCTGGCTGGTATTGCTCAAATCGCGCAGTATGCTTCCGGCCGAGCATACCGAAGGCCCGACTCCGCGCGAGGAGTTGCGGCGCGCCGTCCTCGACCATGCGACCCTCCGGGCTGCCACCGAGTTCCTGCGCGCGCGAAGCGAAGGCGCGCGTCCGGGGAGCGCGGGCGCCCCGGCAGCGCGCGGCGAGACGGTGCTCGGGGTGGCCGGCGACGAGACCCCCACGGTTGAGGATGTGCTAGAGGCCGCACGCCGGGCCATGGAGACTGCACGCGCCGCCCGGTCGTTCGAAGGCATAGAGGGCGAGAACGTCACCGTAGAAGACATGGTGCGCTGGATCGCGGCGAGACTCGCCTCGGGCCCGGCCCGCGCCGCGGTATCCAGTGAGGATTGGTTCAGGGTGCAGCCAGCCGATGGAGCCCGTGCCGCTCTGCTGCTTGCCTTGCTCGAACTGGCCCACAACGGCACCCTCCTTGTGCACCAGGAGACGGATTTCGCGGCCATTCGCGTCAAATCGCTCCAGGAGGTTCCCCAGAACCCGCCGCTCGAATCCTTCCTATACAAATCCGCAAATGCTGACGCGGGCTGACGCGAGCGAGCGGTGAGACCGCCATGAAATCAGGGGCTGTCAGTTCCCTTCCCTGAGCGCCATCCTTGACACCGGGCGCCTCTTGAGCGAATTCGACCACTTTGCTATATCCTTCGTGAACTCGGCTATGTGCTCCTGGCGGCACATAGCGACTGGCGCGCATCTAAAACGATCTACGGGCAGGATCCAAATGCTGAAGAGGTTGCGGTTCCTCCGCAGCCGCGGTGCGGTTAAGATGCCTGTTACATCTCGCAACGATATTGCGACACTCCCCTGCTATGCCCCCACCTGGTCGAGGAGCTGGCGGAGCGCGTCGTGATATGTCAACTTGAGCTGGTCGGCATAGGAGACGAAGCGGTTGTATTGGCTTTCAGGAAGCCGGATGGCTAAATGTCGAGTGGGTTCGGTGATGGCAATTCGCCGGCGCCGCGGGCGATTGATAGTCTGCTCGCGGCTCACAAACCCATGAGCTGCTGCCGCCGCGTCCACCTCGCGCAGCGCCAGCGGCGCCGGCCTCGTTCCGCTGGGAAATGCGGAAAGCCGTTGAGTCAAAGCAGCTTGAGCGTCGGCCTGAGGTGTTTCCGGATCGTCTGACATGAGTCCGAATTTACTGCTCACGGTGCTCCTCCTTGGGGATTGGCTGGAGTTCTTCGACAAGTTCTGTCGCGAAATCGTGGATGTTTCGGTAGGCCGCATCCAGGTTACCCACCTTGATTCCACTGTCTTTGAGTTCCGTCAAGGTCAGCCGTTCCACAAAGACCGCTTTGTACGCAAGCCTGTCGGCTATGGATGTGCGAAAGCGAGGGATGCCGGCCGCCGTTATCTCCGCCTCAAGCTGCCTCTGCACGGATGAAACGGGAGCTCCGGGCGCCGGGGTACGGGTCAGGAGGATCTTGTAAGGGATCCTCCGATTCGCGTCATAGCGTTGGACTACCTTCTCCTCGTCGCGGATGGCGCGGATTGCTTTTCCGGCTTGCCTGACATCGACGGCACTGGCCTGTAGGGGCACAATCACAAAATCGGAGATCGCAATCGCGCGGGACACCAGAAGGCTTGCAGTACCCTCAAGATCGATGATGACGAACTGATGGTCCAGGCGCTCCACGTGCGCCATCAGGTTGGACTCCTTGACCCCGCCTATTACCTCCAGCGTAGACGCCGTCTTGCCTTTCTCCTTCCAATCGAGGATGGGCTGATTCGGGTCGGCATCGAGTACGCAGACCCTTGCTCCGCGTTCGGCCAGGTACGTGGCGAGAAGAAGCGCCGTTGTGGATTTCCCGGAGCCTCCTTTCGGGTTGCTCATCGCAATAATCGGCATGATCCCCTCTTCCTCTTTAGCAGCCCAGCCAAGGCTTGCTGGTTTGGTGTAACTTTATCGCTCATATGTCGCTGCAATATCGTTGCGATAAGCATAGCGTAACGATATCGTTGCACTATGCTTATCGCGATGTATTCAAGAGACTTAACACATCCTGAACCCGTATTGACACTGCGATATTCTTGCAACATTGCTATATTACCATATCGCTCGTTGACTGCAACCTTTGACGCAGCGATATTGTTTACTGCATATATACATGCTCTTCATGTGCTCGTTCGCCGCTCTTTACGCCTTTCCTAGACGCTTGCATATCGCAGTTCTCCCCACACCGGGAATGCTATCTATGTCGCACCGATATCGCTTATCGCTCCAATATCGTCGCGAGAATCCCTGCACATCGTCAGGCAAGACGGCCTTGCGTTAGTGTCATTCGATCACAGCGGACCCGATCCCGCACCAGCTCGCGACGCATCCAACAGCGAACCCTCCTGGAGTTCCTGTCAAGCATGGCTGTCCGGCATTCCATTGAAAACTGCGATGCCGAAGTCGCCAAGGCAACTCTTGAGAACCCGTCCGATCAGCCGACCGGATCGTCTAAGAGCCGGCCGGTCTCGGGATTGTGGCCCGCGAACAACTCCTCATCCGACTGGGAATAAACACCCGGAACCATTCCAGTAAACAGAGAAGGGAACTGCGACACATTGCAGATCCTGTCGCCGGCGCCCCAGTCTCCCCCGCACTACGTGAATCTCTCCCGCACTCCCGTACTTGATTGGCAGAATACGCCTGAACCCGCTGATTATTCTCGCCTTACGCATTTCGCTGCCAGCCGACCACGGTACGAACCCCATTGCGAGCGCCAAAAACCCGTACCTCATTGGCAGTATTTCTCCTATCCCATTGAACTAACGAGCCTTACGCAATCTAATGCCACACAGGTACGGGCACAACTAGCCTTTCAACCGCTTATTCCCGTACTTGCTTGGCAGAACTATTCTTATCTTATTGGTTATCCGCCTCTTACAATCCGGAACCCGGTCGATTCTCTCGCCGCCGCACTGGTACAAAGCCTCGACTCCGTACCTGGTTGGCAGACACACTCCTAAGCACTGTCTTTTCATGCACATCCGTCCCTGCCTCGTCCCCGTAAACGGCGACCAACCACTACCTAGTCGCTCCCGTACTTCGTTGGCAGAAGGCTGTCTATCCTATTGATTCTACGAATGATATACACATGGAACTCGATCGACTCCGCACCCTCACGACCAGTGCCCTCTGCCAAACGACCTCAACTGCTGATCTCCTGGACGCTCCGCCTGGAGCCCAGCGTCTACTAGTTCTTTCGATCCAATACGTCCCCGACACACCCAACCGAATAAACACCGTCCACGCCGTTGACATCCATCCATCAGCCAACCTACACTTTTTCGTTCCGTCCACATGATCGCCAATCGGCATTCAACCGGCACCATGAATCCAGAAAACGGAAAACCGCATATCGTCGCAGCCTAGTCCACTATCTACCTTATTCTAAGTGGCTTATCTATCAACAAAGCCCGCGTAGGCGAACAAACCTAACCCCACCGGCCTCCCCACCTCCAAGCCCGCAACCGCGAATCTCATGGTCAAAGCCCGTACCCGATTGGCAAATCTCCCGTACCCTGTTGTCAGATTCCCCGTACCCGATTGGCACCCCTCCCGTACTGCCGTGGAACTCGCTCCGTACCCGCCTGGGAGCACTCCCGTACTCCCTTGGCAAATACCCCGTACCTCGTTGGCATTAAACCGCCTTTATCTCACTTAGTATGAGACGGTTGCAAAATACCAATGTGCTTTAGTATTGTTTTCCCTTGTACTTACATTTAACATTCACCATCATCAGCATGAGGCTAGGAAATGTCGCACAAGCTACCCCCTTCAACCCCACAACTCGATCTCATCCCGTTTGCTGATGTTGATCTTATTCGATTCGAAAAGAATCTCTTGCAAATTGGCTTCTTCGCCGCCCAAGACGAACGCAAAGGCGACCCTCCCTTTATACGCCGCATCGAAAACACCGTAAACCGTGACGGCCAGCGCATCAGCGTAGTCATCGAATTCCGGGCAAGCATTGGGCTCCCCTCCACTGCCGACAGAGACAAATTCATGGCGTTCCTGAAGATTGCAGCAGAACAACGCGTGCGCTACGGGCGAATCACGAACTCGATACGGTTCACCGGCTATCGACTCCTTCAGGAGCTAGGGCTAAACGACTCCGGCCCCAATTACGAAGACCTCAATTCCTGGGGCGAGCGAATGGCGACGACTACGATCACCTCGCGGCAAGTCATTTTCTTCGCCTTAAGCAAACGCTATGCGAACAAGACAATCCATGTCTTCGAGAGCTTTCAGCGCGTCGGCAAGCAGTCGGGCAGCGCGAGATCCGAAGAGTTCGAGGTCGTACTGGCGGATTGGTTGCTCGACAATCTCAACACGAACTATGTCATATCCGAAGACTTCGTGGCGTACAGGCAGTTGAAGCGGCCAACGGCGAAGGGCATATTTGGTCCGCTTCATCTGTGGTTCAAGGCAAGTCAAGGCCGGGCCGTAGAAAAGGATTATAAGCAGCTCTGTATGCTCCTTGGCATCCAGCCCTACGCATACCTATCAAAGATCAAAAGCACCATGGGAAAGGCGCTTGACGAGCTCGTCGCAGTGGGCTATCTCTCCCGGTGGGACGTTCAGCCCATGTCGTCTAAAGATGGCTACAAGATAGTTCTCTGGCCAGGGGACGATCTGCTTCGCAGCCTTGCCTTGTCAGCCCCGAGGTTAACGGGTGCCACCCCGAATGCCGCATTGCCCGGAAGTATACCTGAGCAGCCTGCGGAAGCCGAACCAGCCAAGGAACTGACGATGGACGCGCAGCAGGCGCTGACAGAACTGCTGGCGCTTGGCATCGCTCCGAATATGGCGCAATCGTTGGTCAAGAAGCACGATCCTGGGATAATTCTAGATGTGACTGAGTACGTCTCCTCCTTGGTGACCACCGATAAGGACGGACGTATCCACAACCCGGCAGGCTTGCTCATCTACTACCTCCACAACGACGTGCCTGTACCCGATGCCTTCATTACTTCCCGGAAGCGCAGCAAAAGCGAGGCAGCGAAACGTCAACAAGCCGAAGAGCGACAGCACGATTTGGATCTTCAAATCGCGTTTGCTTCATGGCGCGACCGGCAGGTCGATGCCGAGATTGCCGCACGCTATCCCGGCCCTGCAGTAAGCCAGAAGATTGCAGAGGTGGTTGCGCAAAGGTCGAAGACCGACAAATACTTCATCCGAGTCAACCCGGCCCAGCGCGAGGTACTGGCACGCCAGATTCTGGTGCGAGAGGTCCGTGAACAAATGGCGTTGCCGCCCTTCGAGGACTGGTGCAAGACACACGCTCAATACGGCCTCTTCGCGGAGTAGACTGCCCACTTTGTGATGGCGTCGGCTTCACCAGGACTATTCTGCCAGGCGGGGTAAGCGCTTCGACCCCCTGCAAGTGCCAGAGCGAGCAACGGAGCAGGAATATGCTGCTGCGCGCAGGCATACCCGCTCGCTACGAGCACTGTAGCCTCGACAACTTCGACTCCGTCTATCCAGATGCGGATCGATCGCTGGCCGCGGCACAGATGCAGGTACGCGGTTTTGCCGCCAACTACCCACTGGATTCCCGAGGTCTGATTCTGGTGGGATCGATCGGGACAGGGAAGACCCACTTGGCTGTCGGCGCGCTCAAGGCGGTAATCGCCGACCGCGGAGCCCAAGGCCTTTTCTGCGACTATCGAGAGCTGCTGCGTTTGATTCAGAACTCATACAACCCAGAGGTCTTCACCACGGAACTGGAGATATTGAATCCGGTCATGAACGCCGAGGTTCTGCTGTTGGACGATCTCGGCGCTATTCGACCAACAGAGTGGGTTTGGGACACAGTATCTCTGGTCCTGAACAGCCGCTACAACAGCCTCCGAACCACCATCATCACCACCAACTATCTAGCATTGCCACCTGGCGCCGGCGGCCTCCGCGAAGAAACCCTCGGCGACCGCATCGGTGAACGAATGCGGTCCCGCTTGGCGGAGATGTGCAGGGAAGTTGAGATGCGCGGCCAGGACTTCCGTCAATCATCGGAACGCAACAACAAGAACAGACGCGCCTAAGGAGGGAAGGGAAGTGACCCAACGTGCCGGCATTCTCAGCCTCCAGCTCCGTCATGAGATCCGGCGACACTGGGCGACATTCGAGGAGTAATCGCTGTCGGTGAATGCATCGACGATTCAGTGTCAACCGAGGTTCGAGTTCAGGCTGAAGTCGGTCGAGGTTCGTGCGTTCCCACCCTTCGCAAAATGCGCGAAGGATGGTGCACCAAAAGTTTGTTGTGAGTCAAGGGTGGGCCACCTGCCATTTTTCATGAAAATCTTGTAATCTTCTTGACTTTCTGATGCACAAGCCTTAATTTATGAGGCAGGGAGTTAATATTCACCAGCAAGACAGGAGAGGAGGGACCATGAACGGTGAGCCCTTCGGAGAACTCATCAGAGCGAGTCGAAGAAGGCTGAACAAATCGCTGCAAGACGTCGCCGACGCAATCGGCGTGTCAGCAGTTTACGTTTCCGAGGTGGAGAGAGGCAAGCGACCGCCCTTTACATCGGAGAGACTACCGGCGCTAGCCCAGGTTCTTGAGTTTGATCTCGACCAACTCAAGGCCGCCGCGTGGGCAGAAAAGAAAATGATTGATTGGGATCCCGTTGGCGCAAGTGGAAAGCAGGTGGAGGCTCTTGTGGAACTCGCGCGTGGCGGACTCTCGGACAGCGAACTCGATGAAATCCTCGCCATCGTGAAGAGAAAGCAGATGGAGTTGAAGTTGAAGATTGTCTAGCCAGAGGTGAACCATGAATCGACCCCTCACTGGAATCCGCGCAGACACGAAGGAAAGCTATCGCTCAATTGAGCAGGTTGCGGGTGCGCTTCGGAAGATGATCAGTCTTGAGCCGCTCGACCAATTTGATGCGTTGAACTTTTTTGACCACATCGTCCCGGAAATGACCGTGAAATGCGGAACGAGAGACATACGGCTCTACGAAGTGGTCGACGACTGCCAGCAAGAGGGGTGCACGCGGTGGGATGCAGGATCAGGGTTTCTTCAGATCGTGTTGTCGGAGCAAACCCATCACCTGTTGCTAGCGGGCCATGTTCGGGCGCGGTCGACCGTGGCACACGAGGCTGGGCATGCTTGCCTGCATACGGACCAGATCATTCGCCTGCATGGAATGAGCCTTACTTCCCAGGTAGCGTTCCACCGGGAGAAAAGCCCTCACGACGCTTGCCAAGACACCGAGTGGCAGGCAAATGCGTTTGGAAGCGCACTCCTCATGCCTGCGGAAGGAGTCGAGAGAATATTCGCTAGGCTGGGCAGGCAGAGTGCGAGCGCGGTGTCAGAGCATTTCGGTGTCTCGATCGAGTCCGCCACATACCGGATCGGGACATACGAGAGAGCGTTAGGACTTAAATGATGAAGCCGGTTGTGGCTAGAACCACAACCGGCTGGTGGCGAACATCCGCCCGCTACCCGTTCTAGCCGGATAGTACCCTAAGCCGATTATGTCGCACATATTCGGTATCGGCAAGAACCATCTCGAATAGGCGGACCTCACCCGACAAGGAGGTTCCACTATGGCTCGATACCGGGTCACCTGCACCACCAAGCGCGAAAAGAACGAAGGAATCATATCTCTGGGCTGCTACTCGCCCGGCAACGTCTACTTCACCTTCAGCGAAGCTGAGGTCATCGAACGGCTTGAGAGTCGCCGCGACACGTTTTACGTCGAGCGCCCCAACGGCCATATCGCTGAACTTGAGGTTGCAGAACGTGAAGGCAAAAAGTACGTCAAGACAGTGCCGGACGGTGAGCGGCCTGACAACCTGCTGTCGTTGCCGACCTGCACGACAATGCCTCGCCCTGCACCTGACCCAATCCGTATGGTTGTCCCTGCGGCTTCGCACGGCACTGATCGGTGGTGGGCCTAGATGGCCGCTGCTGCTGATTCGCTGATATCTCCGGCGCCGCTCCCAGCGGCGCCGGAGATATCGGACTACCCGCAGTTCGCGCAGTGCGACTCTCCGACAGGCAGCGGAGCTGTACGGGCATTTCGGGGATTCATACGGCCGTTCTCAGACGACCAAACAGCGCGGGATGTCCTGCGCGCAATCGAAGCAAACGTTCCGCTCCACGCCTCAGGTGGTCGGCTCTCCGCTGAAACCCCGCACCTACAGAGGCACTCGTTCGAAGACTACCTAACAGACATGGCGGTACCATTCACAATTCTGGTCCTCGAATTCGACGGCACGGAGCATCCCAGAGCTTTTTTAGCCGAACCGAGGATGGTTCCCCGTTTCAGCGTGTGCCCGCATATACGCACGGACAAGTCCGTTTTGATTGACCGACGCCCGCAGCCGGCTCTTTGCGTCTATTCGGGCAGCTGCTTTGAGTACGAAGCTCGTAGGGATCGCCTGGAACAGTTCTTGGACCAGGCGACGACCTACATGGCGAAGTACTTGATCTGGCTGCGCACCCGCCAGTTGTTTCGTCACTCGGATTACGGCACACGGCAATTCGTATACAAGAGAAAGCCCCACGAACCTGTCTCGGAAATCGACACGCTGCTATCGCGCAACATCTACTGGGACGGTTACTGGCCTGGGCGTTGTGCGCCCTCGGGTCCGACGCAGCATCTAGCCACAATCAAGCGAGGAGATGAATGTTGGTGCTGGAGTGGAAAGCGGTATGCGGATTGTTGCAGGTCAAGGGATTTGGCTGTATGCCCGCGCTCCCAGTCTCGCTTCTGAGGCCTGGGTCAACCAACCTGGGGTAGACTCCACTCTCATGGGGTCTTGAGAGGTGTGCCATCCCCCTCAATCACGCCCCAGGCTCCAAACGCGGGACCTGGCCCACCCGCCAACCAGTTCAGCAGAATCGCGCCTCTCGCCGCCGAGCCAGACGATTTCAGAACATGAGCATGAAGTCTTTTCAGCGCGCCCGGTCTCAGCCGTCTTGCTGAAACCACCAACGGATAAATCGATGCGTGAGAAGCGCACCACACGTATTGATCCAGGCGTCTACGATGCAGTCGAAAGGGAACTGAAGAGACAAAAGCGTTCACGCAAGCGGGCCTCAAGCACACTCAGCGATTTGTTGGATGAATTGCTGCGCAACTGGTTACGAACGCACAACGTCGAAATCGAGTAGTTTACAGCCATTACCAGTTGCGAACAGTCGCCAAGCTCAACCCGCCATCGATCAGCAGCCCCTACTTGGGGTAGCGCAAAGAAGGGGTGGACTTCTCGCCGAGCGCGATGGGCTATAGGCGGCAATTGACGTTGTTGCCCAGGGAAATCGGTAAACCCTTGCCGACTCCCAAGGAACATCACCCGTTCTCCACGGGAATGACCTGGAATCCGAGTTGGGCAGCTTGCCTCCGAAGTCGATATTGTGCGCGGCGAATGGTTTCCTCTTCAGTCTTATGGAAGACGCTCTCGTTGTAGGCCTCCTTTGTGCTCAACAGGTGAAAGATGATTCGAGCAAGTTTGTGGGCTGTGGCTGTAATCGCCTGAGGCCTGCCCAGTTTGCGGGTAATGCGGCGGAAGAATTCACCCAGATAGTCCTTCGCGTGATGGAGAGATTGAGCGCACATGCGCAGGGCCGTTGCTACGCGGCTTCGGACCCGTCGGCTCTTGGTGAACAGCACCTTGCCGCCACTGACCTTCTTCTCAGGACAGAGTCCTAGCCACGATGCGAAAGCGGAGGCATTTCGAAACCGGGAAACATCCGTACCGATCTCGCAAAGGATAGTTTGAGCAGTGAGCGCACTGATGCCTGGCACATTGGTGAGATCCACTCCAAAGACTCGATAAAGCTCCCCTCGCAGGTCGAATGTTCTCGGCTCGTAGTGGCGCGCATAATGGGGGTTAACTTTGGTTCGAGCCGGCGTCGTTGGCTGCGCGGTTGCGGCTGTCTTCAGTTCTGCGAGTTGCTGCTGAATCTCACGATCTGCTTCAAGAACTAGTTGCTGATAGTAGCGAAAAGCCGCCAGGGACTGGCGAAGTGCAAACAGGTGCTCAGGGCGGTAATCACCTTCGAGCGACTTCGCTATGACGTCCTCACTGCTCTTCACGCCGCCGTGGCAGAGGCGCGCCAAACTGAGGGGATTCCGCTCCCCGGCAAGGATGGCGTCCAGGATCCTCAGGCCGCTCACACCTGTGATATCGCTCAGGACGCGATGAATCTGCAGGTTCATCTGGTCAAGAGCTTTCTGCATATGCAGGACATGTTCTGCTGCCATCTGGATCAGACTGCCGCGATGTCTCCAAAGTGACCGCATGGCGCAAATGAATCCAGGCGGTCGGAAACTGGCACGTAGCAGGCCAACCGAGTGCAGGTACTGGAGCCACTGGCAATCGGAGACATCGGTTTTCCGGCCCGGCACGTTCTTCACGTGCTGTGCGTTGACGAGATAAACTTCGAGCCCGCGCGCTTCCAGTATCTGGTAAACGGGGATCCAATAAACGCTGGTAGACTCCATCGCTACCGAGCGAATCCTGCATTGCACGAGCCAGTCGGCGAGTGCATGCAGATCGCGAGTGAAGGTGGGAAAGCTACGGATGGGTTGCGGGTCTCGATCAGCACTCACAGCGACGTACAGCTCGCTGGCGCCCACATCAATGCCGGCAGCATCTGGATGTAGGACCGGCAGTGTGTCACATCTTCTTTTGCTCTTCTTGGCCATTTGCTCCTCCGATCATGCCGGTCGGATGCCCGGGGCGCGGGCACAGAGCAAACTCCCAATCGAGATCGTCGCCGGAAACCGACGAACGTCATCACACGTCTGTACGCAACCCCAGACCCACGCTTTTCGGTCGGGCTTACAACTGAGCACCAATGTCGGCGCGGGCTGTAGCTGTCATCCGACCGGCTGCAAATATCATCGCTCGACTCGCGTTCCTTTACATCCTGTCTGGCCGCGAAGAGCCAGTTGCACGCTAGTCAGGACTAATTTGCCGTGGATGACTGTGGCGCTCCCGCGATATCCCGCCTAAAAATCCCCTCCGCGGGGTCGGGCGGCCATATTACCCTTGTCGAATGAGCCAGAAACCTTCTAGGAATGAGCCGTGCCCCTGTGGGTCAGGCAAGAAATTCAAGAAGTGTTGCGGCGCGCCGCAGACTAATCCCCAGATTGGGGACCACGCGGTAGGGATTGAAATGAAACCTTGGCTGGATGAGCTTGCATCGCTCAGCAAGAAGCGACCACGTCCGACAACTGCAAAATGGCTCACAGACACCCGCCTCCCATGCCCCTGCGGGAGCGGAATCGAATACCAATTGTGCTGCGAACCGGTAATTAAAGAACACGATGAGCCTCGGTCGCTCCTTCGTGACACATCTGAAAAGCTCAAAGCCGGAGATCTCACTCAGGCCGAGAGACTGTCACGCGCACATTTTGTTCAATACCTGGGATGGGTTCACGGTCATACTTTGCCGTTCCTGGAATCAGGGGAACCATTTATTAAGAAGCTCGTAGAGATTGATATCGCGGCCCTGATCGATAACATTGAGTCCATCGCCTATTACAGAGCAAAACAAGGACGCGCCAATGAGATAGTTCCATTCATCGATCACGCAGGCTCGCTGATTCCATTTGCAGGATTCGACAAACACGTCTCTTACCTGCGTGCAACCTGGCTATATCTTGCCCTTGATGACCGGGAAGGTGCCCGCTATGAGCTTAAGAAGCTCGGCGATATTTTGCTGTATGGGCGGCGCGAGGCTCTCGAACTTTACCTGGACGTCTTTGGCGCGGAAATATCGGAGCGAGAAACGATCGCAATCGCAGAAAACATAGTGGCCAAAGCCAACGAAGATGTAAGTGTGCGAGTGCAATATACAGCGATCAGATCAATCGCACTTATGCAAATTGGAGAGGCGCAAGAGGGAATAAAAGCGCTGGTCGCGGTCGTGGAAGGTGTTCAAGCGCCGGCGGCAATTGAAACCTCGGACGAGCTGTCTATCGTGTGGCAACTTGGAAAGGCATGGGGATTTATAGGCAAAGTGACTGATGACACCTCGGCACTTCAAAAAGCCGAAGATTTGTATCGAATAATTCCTGAGGCAATGCTTACAGCAGGCGGAGTTGCAGCCTTGCAACTGGAAGTTGGATGGCTTCTCCGTGATCAGGAGCGGTTCGAAGATGCCGTCGCAGCTTACCGACGTTCGCAGCGACTCCGTCCATCTGAGGTCACGCAGATTCACCTTGCGCACGCCTTGGCGCTTTCCGGTGAGCTTCAGGGGTCCCAAGACCTACTTCAGGAAATTAAGACCCTCGGCATTGATGACAGACTCAATCTTGAATACTTTGCGGCAACCGGAGCATTGGCGATCGCAAGTGACGACTCTCGGCTGGCGCACGATACTATCAGCGAGATTCGAAAGATCCGCTCTTCCACTCCGTTCTGGGAAGCTCAGAAAAGCCACCTAATCATTGAGCTGCTGGACTTTGCCAATAAGCCAGAATCGACGTCCCCTCCAAATCGACAGCGGAGGATAGTGGCACTCCTGCTGTCAGTGAATGAAATGCTTGAGCTGAAGCCGAATTTCTTCGGTCTTGGAGTAAATCTAAACAAGATGATTGAGAAGATCGCTAAGCGGCTTGAATAACCGTGACGATAGCCAAACACGCAGCTCTAACACTAGGAGTCTGTCGGGCATAGATCAGCGACAGCTGTCAGTTCCAGTTTTCGAATCCGATTCTGGTTTAGATTCGAAGTATGGGCCAGAACTTCTTTCCTGACGAGATCAACCAGACACTTTTATTTCCGCCTTCGCTTCACGACTGGCTTCCTGACGGGCACTTGGCGCATTTTCTGGTTGATGTGGTTTGGGCTCTGGATTTGGATTCGATCTATGTCTCTTACGCAGAGAAGGATG
>Ga0182024_10010859_pt1 | contig 18447 bp, 15 predicted proteins | sample P32metaG_FD_120480 | JGI IMG/M metagenome (GOLD analysis project Ga0182024, IMG submission 120480) | Permafrost microbial communities from Stordalen Mire, Sweden - P3-2 metaG (Illumina Assembly) | ecosystem: Environmental > Terrestrial > Soil > Wetlands > Permafrost | place: Sweden: Stordalen... | reverse complement strand
CACTGTCACCACCGGATCGGGTTCGCTGCCGACTGAGATCAATAATCTTCGAACCAGTGTGCAGAACAATACCACCAAAGGCTATAACGGAATCCAAATCACCGTGACTGAGTTTGGATATTCTGCAAGTAACGCCACGCCCATCCAAAACGCGCTTTTTGCGGCCGATGCTTATGCGACCGGCTTTGAGAACGGCGTTGTCAACATGGATTTTCAAGAAATGAGTTCTGGGCAATACCTCGGGGATGGGCCACTTAAGCAGGGAGAGGTTTATTACGCGATGCAGATGGTTCATAACTATTCAGGTGCCGGCGGGACATTCGTCGCGACCTCTTATAACGACTCGTCGATCCGAGTTCATGCTGAGAAGCGAGCCGATGGCAGTTTGGCCTTATTGCTGATCAACGACGCCTCGGCGACGAACCAATCGCAGGATCGGAATTTGACGATCTCTCTAACTGGCGGCGCGAAATACTTAAGTACCGGTGATCTGTATCTCTTCGGAGATAATAATATTGGCTCCACTGACGTACCGCCATCGCTTCAGGAGCTCACGGGTTTAGGCTCAACGTTTTCTGTAACTGTCCCACAGCAGTCAATGGAAGTAATTATCTTGGACCCGGTGGTGGCCGGCGATATGAATCGTGATGGGCATATCAATAGCGCCGATATTCAGCTGATGATGCAGGCCCTCACGAACCCACAAGGTTATGAAAGTACCTACGGTGTTAGTGCTGCCGATCTGCAACGCATCGGCGATGTGAATGTCGACGGAAAATTCAACGATGCCGATTTGCAATTTCTCTTGAATACTCTTAAGAGCGGGGACGGGTCGAATAACCCCGTCCCGGAACCATCAGCAATTTGCCTCGGGCTTGTCGCTTTCAGTGGAATCTGCCTCAAGCGCGCTAGGCTATCGGGACTGACTCTCTAGTTCGAGCATTTAGATCCAAGTTCATGAGATCCTCCTTTTAGCAGGCCAAGCGAGAGGACTATGAAAGTAAAATGTCCCAAAGTATTAAGTTCGGTATTGCTCTTGTTTCGTCGCTAATGGTCTCGTCGCTCGCGGCGCAGAACGTTCGTCTTTTACCAGACGATTCGTTAGATGCCGTACTGGCAAAATCTGTGGACGTTAGGCCGACGCCGCGGCAAATTGCCTGGCAACGCGATGAGTTTTCAGCTTTCATCCATTTCGGGATGAACACGTTCACCGATCGTGAGTGGGGTGATGGTTCTGAGAGCCCAAAACAATTCAATCCAACTGAACTTGATGCTCGCCAATGGGTGCGCGCGGCCAAGGCGGCCGGCATCACGCGCATGATCCTGACCGCCAAGCATCATGACGGCTTCTGCCTCTGGCCCAGTAAATTTACTGAGCATTGCGTGCGAAACAGCCCTTGGCGGAATGGCACAGGCGACGTCGTGGGCGAATTTGTCGACGCATGTCGAGCTGAAGGAATGCACTATGGCATCTACATTTCTCCCTGGGATCGACACGAAAAGTCTTACGGTGACTCGCCGAGGTACAACCAGTATTTCCTGGACCAACTCCGTGAGGTTCTGACCAATTATCCAGGTATCGAGGAGGTATGGTTTGACGGTGCGTGTGGCGAAGGGCCTAATGGAAAACGACAAGAGTACGATTGGCGCGCCTATTGGAAGCTAATTCGTGAACTTGCGCCCGATGCTGTCATTAGCGTTCGCGGGCCCGACGTCCGTTGGTGCGGCAACGAGGCCGGCCATACTCGCAAGAGTGAATGGAGTGTGATTCCCATGCCCGGTGACGAGCAGTCTTGGGAAATATCCGACAAGGCGCTTTCCGGCTTCACCCGAGATATCTACGGCAACGACCTTGGCGGTCGAGACGTGCTAATGCGAAGTCGTCGAAGCAGTCCTCTTCTCATTTGGTATCCGGCCCAAGTCAATACCTCGATACGCCCGGGGTGGTTTTACCACAAAAATGAGGATGAGCGAGTCCGCTCGCTGGCAGAACTGGTAGATATTTATTTTGGCTCCGTCGGTGGAAATAGTCAGTTTTTACTGAACATCCCTCCGGATCAAAGAGGGCTTTTTCACGAGAACGATGTCGCTCGGCTTAAGGAGCTCGGCGATGTTCTAAAAACGACTTTCGCTCAGAATCTTGCTGAGAACGCGAAGCTGACTGTTGATATAGCCGATGGCGATTCTATTGGTAATCTCGAAACGGTGCTGGATGATAATCCCGACACATTCTGGACCACAACGGATCATCCGAGGGCCGTTACACTCATTGCTGAACTCCCCGAACCAGTCCGCGCTAACTGTCTCATCTTGCAGGAACATATCGCCTCGGGACAGCGTGTCGAGGCTTTCACGGCGGAAATATTCACAGACGGCGAGTGGCATTCTGTTGCTAACGGAACCGTCATTGGGTACAAGCGACTGGTCCGCTTTCCGGATAGTACTTTTTCCAAGTTTCGTATTCGCTTCACACAATTTCGTGTCCGTCCGACACTCGCCAGCATCGGACTCTATTTCGCCCCAGCTATTCTTTCGCCTCCGAAATTCATCCGCGATCGTGATGGCAACGTGACGATCAAAACGCCTGATGGAACGTGCTCTCGGTACACGCTGGATGGCGCAAATCCAACGAACGATTCGCAACTCTACACGGATCCGATTCCAATGCCGAAGGGCGGTGTGATTGTTGCCCGGGCATTTCCGCTGACTCCAGCTAAGTATGTTGGAGATGTCACGAATTCGATTGCGCGAATTCAGTTTGGCTTGGCCAAGGCAAAGTGGAAGGTTTTGGACTGTGATTCTCAGGACGCCGTGGAAGGGGACCCAAGCAAGGCGATTGATGACGATCCACGCACTTTCTGGCACTCGCGTTATCGCGATCAGGTCGATCCCATGCCGCATCACATCTCTGTTGATATGGGTGAAATGGTCGCGATTCGGGGCTTCACCTACACTCCCCGGCAGGATCAATGGGATGGCGGAATCATTACGCGTGCACGATTCGAGGTCAGTCAGGATGGAAAGGACTGGTCGGTCGAGGCAGACAATGTGGATTTTGCCAATATCGTCAATAGCAGGCAACAGCAGGTCGTGAAACTGCCAGAAAGCGTGACCGCCCGCTATTTTCGATTGACGGCATTGCGAACGGCAAACGACAACGATTATGCGTCAGCCGCGGACATTTCAGTGATAGTGGAATAGACACCAGATAACCCCCCAACTGAATCGAAAATTTATGGCCAACCCAATCAATTCGAAATTGAGGATCCTTACAGCGCTATCGGCGTTGACCGCTAGCGAAGAAACCTTTAACAACCACAGTGTTACCTAAACTGTTACCTAAATGTGTTTGACACCGGCAGAACAGGAGCCGATCCGATTTAATAATTCTCGAGAAAAACAGCCAACCGAAGGCTGACGGAAGGGCAACGAAAGGATTTTGCACGACTCGAAATCAGATGCCGGGAAACCGGTTGCGGGTTCGAATCCCGTGCCCTCCGCTAGAAAAGAAGAGCGATTCGTAAGTTTGGCTTCTGGTTCGACTTGCGAGCCGCTGCTTTTTTCAACCCACCCTGTTGTCCAGGATTTGTCCAGGAAAGGCGCCTCCGATATCTTCGCCTTCAAACCTAGCACGCCCGCCCGGTCATGGCTTTGTCGAGGTTCGCCGTACGCTGGCACAAAAACGGCGCCAACGACCACAGTAACCACCAATGTTGCCCATCGGACCGTCGTCATGATCTAAGCCTCCTTGGTTTTGCTGGTATCGGCCGTCGGCTTGCCGTCCCCAAAGGGGACTTTCATCATAAACTGCTGCGACTTTTCGTCGGACAGCTTGTAATACAAATCGCTGGCAGTCGGACGTCGGTCACCAGCGTGGTCCTGCCACTTATCGACCACCTCCCGCGGAATGCCCTCATTGACGCAGAAGGTCTTAAAAAATGACCGTAGCGAATGCAGCGTAAAACCGCCGGCTTTTTTCCCTGCGGGAATGCCCAGTTGGTTAAGCACTTCTTGAAAATCTTCATTTGCGCGTTTCATATTGAGGTGGTGGCCTCCTGCCGGATATTGGGGGCTCGACAACGCCGTAAACAACCACGAGCGTTTTGACTTCGGCAGGCTATCTAAGATCGGTCGTAGACGAGGATGGATCGGGAGCTTCCGATCGTTGCCGGTTTTAGTTTCGGCACCCGGGCGGGAGATCACGTGCACCCAATTGCCGGCGAAATCAATATCATCGGGCAGCAGATGCTGACACTCCCCCGACCGCATGCCCGTAAATGCCAGCATCGCAAAAACCGCATAACGATGCGAGGGCGCACTGGCAAGAATTTGGTTAACCTGTTCCAACGTGGGGCCACCCAGAGGCTCGTATTTTGGGCGGCGGAATTTTCGCGAGGCCAGCGGGTTCAAAGCAATCAGGCTCCGATCAGCGCACCAGCCCAAAAAGGTCTTCAGCATAACCCCTTCGTTATGCATACTGCGTTCGCCAATTTGCGAATGTCGGTAACCTCGATAGTGGTCAATCAGCGAGAGGTCCACATCATTCACTTCCATATGGCCTTCAGCAATTACGAATTCATTAAAGATTTTGAAAAGACCCTCATATTTGGTCAGGGTTTTTGCTCGGCGACGCTCGGTTTTTTGATAGTTCAGGAAGTCATCAGTCGCCTGCCGAAGCGACATCGTCTTCCGGGTCGGCTGCTGCAAGGGGTTGTGGCCCTGTTGCAGTCGACTCTCCAAATCCACCGCCCGCTGGCGGGCGACTCGGACATTTTTAGTTCGCAGTGATTTCCGACAATGGTTACCAGCAAACCAAAAATCGGCGACATATATTCGTTTTTGGCCGCGGGGGTAGATCGTCATGCGATCACCAGTGCGGTTTCGATGGTCATTATTGCTCATGGTTATTTTGATCAAGGCTCCATTCGGGGCCATTGAAGAGGAGTTCGATGGCGCGATCGCGCCAAATCAGGCAGTGCTTGCCACGTTTACGAAAAGCTCCATCCAGTCGGCCAGTCGCGATCCACTGATAGATGGTCTTCACGCTGATCCCCAAAACCTGGGCCAGATTTTTGGGGGACAAGATTGGCCCCCAGCGCACGCCGCTATCGGCGAACGCTTGGCGGATTTCTTCGCGAGTCAGAGGTCTTTTGCAGGTTGACATGCTTTTGCGCGATGTTAACTTTGGCCACGTCCCGGTTACTTCGCCTGAGGCTAGCGAAAAAACCTAAGATCGAGCTCACCCGCAACCTAGGAAATCCCTAGGAATCGCTGACGAATTCAGCTTGCTGGGCCGCACGAGAAGATCCGCAATCAAGCGCACAGCCAAAAAGGTGGCGGGGCGCCGGTTTGCTAGGAAACGCACCGACACTTGCAGATCGCAAGTAGAGGAATTGGCAGAGGACAGGATGTGCCAGCAGTCAAGCGTTGGGTCGTAGCATCGCGGCCGTGGGCGGCGTAACAACTTGACCAGCATGTCGCGCAGTCAAGCAAATGGCTCACGGGGAAAAGTTGTGCTCTTGAAGGACCCAACCTAGCCTGGGTCGATTGAAAATCCTTACCCCCAAAGGCGCCAGTATGCCGCGCAATTCAGAAAGTTCGTTGTCGATCGTGGCCGCCTCGGGATGTCTGTCGTCATCGTGCCAGATTTGCTCTAGCCGTTCTCTGGAAGTCAGGGAGTCACCATTATGCAATAAAACTCTCATGATCCTAATCTTCAGGGGAGTAAGTCTTGCTCTTTCAGGTCTGTCCTCTCGGCTAAGTTCCCCATTTCCCTCGTCCAAAATCAATCCCAGGTAGCCAGGCTGCAACGGTTCGTTTCGCACTCGCTGTCCCTCGGCCTCTCCAACTGCGGCATCGAACGCTTGCTCAATGGTTTGCACCAACTCGTTCACCGAAGTTGCGGAATTCACGTTGACATTGAGACGCACTACGTCCAATTCGGGTAGCCCACATTCCTGCCATCGGGCCCGTACGTCACGCAACCAATTGTCCGGCGCCGGAAGTTCCCCAGGTTCAAAGAATTTCCAAAGGAACAACGGTGTACTGGATTCTGATTCGCGGGCCTTGCCGCCAAACACAACAGGTGCTGGAGGACCTATAGGATCATTTTGTTCAAGCACAAACCGAACCACATCTGGCCGATGTTGGGCCTCAGCAGTGACGGTGCCCAGATCCAAAACGCGCTGCAGCGCAATGGATAATAATGACGAAAGTGTTCGCTGAAGCGTATCCAGTAAGTGCGTGGCATTTCGTACGCTCATTTCGATGGTACTTCGCAAATCATATTCGATGGATTCGGTCAGTTGATCCACATGATTGAATTGATCCAATAAGCACAATTCATCGGCATGCCATTCCGATCCAAGCTTCGTTTCCCAATCGTGCCTCAGTCCTTCAACGAACTCCTGAACCTCCCTTCGATGTTCTGAGCCAACGATACCACCAGCCGACACACGAACCTCGGTAAACAGGCGGTCGATCGTTGCGCAATGCGGGTGCACCGTCCGTGAGATCCAAGCCTGTTGAGTCAAAAACCTGAGCTGGGCTAACAGCTGTCCCAGCCTAAACGCCTGCTCCAGCCGTGGTCTTGGTTCGTTGGCCAGTAAGCCAGGCATGATCTGCTGAGCAGTCGGCGTCGAATTGGTTGTTGATGATCGGGTTTCTTGTGGCTGCGTGGTGCTCATTGAAAAATCCTCAACGGACTGTTGCCGGTATTATAACGGCTGTCGGCGATGGCGAGTCGCAAATCTCTCTCTCCCCCCATAGCCTGCCACATATTGATCGGCAAACAGATTACTAGCACCTTACGGCGAGCGTGCGCCCAAGTTGTCCGATGGCGCAGTAAACCATCGTTAATCAACCGTTTGCTTTTTCCGCGTGCGGCGCTTTGGTCCGTTCGGCTCTACTTCGTCGCGTGCCATCCGCAAATGGTGAACGGCAATCAAGCGGACCAGAATCAATGAGTGGCCCGGGCCTGGGCCGATGGTGACCGATGACGCGGTCGTACTGATCGGAAGCCGAACTGGTTTCCAAGGTGTCTGGCGCTGCCAGTGGTGCCGGCCACCATCAGCCCAAAAGTGAAGACCCGACCCCCGGGCTGGATTTTTTTACCGACGACAGCGGCACCTGCGCCCTCGACGGTGATGATGGTGAGAACCTGGACGTCCGCCGCCGTTCAAAAACCATAGAATGGCAATGGCGATAACGATTCCAATAACAATCTCCAAGCAATTCTCCTTTACTGTGATGTAGAAAGAACTTTCCAGAGTGAGCTTTAATGTCGGATGTGGCCAACGAGGGCCGCTTGTCCAAACAGTTCTTCGCGCCGTTGGCGGTCAGGGAAAAAGACTGGGACGCTGGGCATCGAGCTGGTCCCAGTCAACGACTTGTGGTGGTAGCTGGCATGGTTCTGGGTCAAATTCAACTTCGAGCGGATCGGCGATACTAAAACCCCGGCGTCGGATTTCACGCACCGTCTCGCCGGTTGCGTGTGAAACGGAATGTTCGATTTGGGACTGAGTCATGGGGAGTCTCCTAAAAGTGGTATGAGACTGCCCCTGAGCGGGGCAGCCGTGTTGGAATAACACAACTGCCCCGCTGAACGCAGGGCGAAAACCAAATGATCAAAGCATTGCAATTGGCGAACAAATCGCGATGGTGCGTGGCCTGCTACCGCTCGTCCTTCGATGCATCAAGCTGCAGATAATTCACCGGCCAGCAGGTTGAGCGAGGTATCTCGATCAACGGGTAAGCCCCGCAGCCAACGGGTGAAGTGATGGACCATAAGACCGGCGGTAATGCTGGCGGCGTAGATGGTGCTGCGGGCGGTGCAGTTCCCTCGCTGGGCTTCTGCCTCAGTGAACAAGGTGCTTGGATAATGGCGCCGACTGTCCACGTCAGCGGCGGCCAGCACCCGGATCACTTCCCCCAGCATCCGGCCGTCGGCCCAAAATCGGCAACGTTCGCCTACTGACCGCCAGATGGCCGCCCGGGTTTCGATCGAATCCACGCAGCAAAACACCGCCTCGCACAGCTGCATCCGCGGACGATACCGGTCACAAATCGTATCGACGATGATTTCCGGATCGATCCGCACGATGGCCGCCGCCGTGGCCAGGACTTTAGATTGGCCCACGTCGGCGTGCCAGTAACCCTGCGTGGTGACGTTCGTCAATTCTATTTCATCGAAGTCAATGAGTTGTATCCGCCGGACGCCAATCGCTGCCAGCTGCAACGCTACCTGCCGGCCAATCGCCCCCACCCCAATCACACTGGCAGTCACGGTGGCCAGTTGATCCTGTGGAACCAATTCCTGTTGCCGTACAAAGCGGTTTGTTTCAATAGCCATTCCAATATTCCTCTCCGTAATAAAAGGGATCGTAGCGGTCGATATACGAAGGTGGCGGAGTGGCCGCTGCCACAATTTGCGGATCGGATTTCAAACCAGATTTGCCATCGACTGCCAGTGGATCTCTGGTCAGCCAATCCATCGGATCCGCCGTGACCTTGGCCAGGTACTCCGCTTCCCAGGCCGCCTCGTCGCTGGCGGCAAACGGCAAACTAAAATCAACCCGGACGGGAATCTGCAAGGCACCGCCGGGTCCGGCACTAAACTGTAGCCGAGCATAGGTCTGACCTCCGCAAGCCAGGATGAACATGACAGACCAGTCGGTTTGGCCGAAAACGCGCGCAAAGGTTTCTTCGTCGGTGAAGCTGGGCTCGGGACATCTGCCGGGATGGGTGTGTACCCAAAGACGGGCGAATTGTGCAGGCCGCAATCCGAGGTCCACTTGCTGGTCAAAAAAATCGGCCACCGCCTGATCAGCGAACTTCACGGAAACCAACGTGCAGCATTGATCGACCAATTCAATGTCGGTCACCAACAGGGGATCGTCGGTCTGGGCAATGCCGAAACCACCGATCTCGGTTTCGCCCCGGTCACGCACAAACAGGAGCTTCGCCCAGGCGGTCGGGCTGAACCGCAGTTTCGGTCGAAACGGGGGGCGATGCTTCTTGATCCTCCGGGTAAACTTCGTCAGGTTCTGGTTCATGATTTTGGCACCGGGTACAGAGGTTGTGGTTAATACAATCGGGGCACACTTCGCGGCGGCATTCGCGGCAAGTCTGGAGGCAACCGACACAGGCCAGTCCATCGCAACACGGGCAGCTGACGCTACAGCTAGAACAACAGGTTTCGTCACAATGCGAACAATAGCTGGCACAGTCGCCGCAGAGGGTTTCTTCACAGCGATGGCACCGATACCGCTCATCCTCGTCGACCGTGGAATTACAGTCATGGCAACGCGTGCCGTACCAGTTGTCCAGCTCCACATAGGCGCGGCCCGGAGCATAGTTATGCAGCAAGCGATCGACAATCGTAAAAAAGTCGTACAGCCGACCGGCCGCCAAGGCCGTGTGAATCGCCCGGCGCCCATCCCCTTCACAAAGCGCTTCATCACTAACGTGGGGATGGGTGACGCTGTCGTTGGACTGGGCCGGATTGGGATCTAGCGCTACGACGGTGTAGGTTTGGCTTCCTTTACGAAGCCGCCAGTCCAGCCGGATTTGGAATCGGCCCAGCGCCATCCCTTCCAGCTCGATCGGTCGGGTAGTCACAGTGATCAGGTATACGTCCCGATCACATTGGACCTCTTCGAAATCGCTCTCCAGCGCCACCAAGTCCCGGTACAGATCGACCTGCGTTGGAACAGTCTGGGGCGCCAAACTCTGGCGCAAGTGGTCGGACACCCGGCCTAGCTCGGCTTGCAGATCTTCGATCTCCCGCAGCAGTTGTTCTTCTCGGTGACGGGCCGCGAAGTGCCAACCCCGGCTGTGAGCTAACTGGGCGCTGCGGGCCACGCCATTGACGCGGCGCCACGGCGCCTCGGCCAAGACCAGAGAATCGAGTTTGCAGGCCTGACGGACTAGCTCGGCATGGATCAGGCCAGCAGACCGTAAAAAGTTATGGTTTAGGGTTTGCATGGTGTTTCGTAGTGCTTTGCGCATAAAAAAGCGGGACCTGCCTGATCGCTCAGACAGGTCCCGTTGGGGTAGATTGACATTATATATGGACAGCGCCTTGGATCTTGACGGGCGTGATGCTGACCCGCTCACCTTCCATCAGGGTGTAATTCGACGCCACTGGCAGGCGGTTGACCCGGATTAAATAGTCCTGGGGTTTGCCCTGGGGCAATTGGTTGGCGAACAAGGTGGCCACCGTAGTACCGTGGGGCACTTCGATGTAGTCGGCAAAGCCGGCCCCGTCATTATTGATGTACAAAATCTTCATCAGTCGGTCTCCATTTCAAAACAGTTAAATCAAAAAAACGCCACTGTGGGCGGACGTTAGGTTACGCATGATTCTCAGGGCAGAACCGCTGCCCTACATTTGGATCACCGGGAAGCCGGGGCGGCTGAGATGCGCCATCCAAGGCGAATACATGCGGTCCGTTCAATACGGACTGAGCATCACCAGGGTGGCCCGCTATTTCGTTAGGGAAGACCATTTCGTCGATCAGTATTTGGGTGATCGCGGCCTCCTGGGTTTCTTTCGATAGCCCGGTTAGTAGCTGCCAGCAGATCAGCAGGGGCAAACAGCACACCACCAGGACACCCACAGACCACATCACTGGCGCCAACAACGAATCATGCTGCCGGGTGTCGGCCTGTTGGCGGCGCTCGGCTTCCAATTGATCCTGCTGCTCGTGGATCTTCTGCTCTGTGGTCTGCCAATGCTGATCGGCGGCGGCCTGGCCCTCCACCAGCCGCTTGGTCCCTTCGGCGACGTCGCGGTTGAGGTGGGCCATTTCCTGGTTTTGCTCCGCTTGGCGCCGGGCCGCTTCCTGGGCCACTTGGGCGACCTGGGAGCTTCCGTTATCACAACCGCTGGCGATCATCAGGGTTGCCAGCAGGACGATCATCGTCCGACTGAGTTTTACTGTGGACATATTGTCTCCAGTGCGCAAGGATTCGAACAATCAGGCTTTGCAAGGCGCGTCGCAAGCGCATCTCGCGCACTAGTGCGGCGACGGCTAGCAGCAAAGCCAACGAACAACAAACCAGTGGTACCGTGGTCAAGTCAGGCACCTCCTTTCCAGGTGATGAAACAGGATGTAGTGAACGGAATAATTTCGAAGCTGTGGGGAAGATTTCCCGCACAGAGACCACCCACCGACAATGTCGGTGACCGATTACGTGGGTGGGACGGTGCAGATCACACCGTGACAGAAGCTGCGTGACTCGTCCGCTTGGAACGTAATTGTGCCGGCAGAAGGGCTTGGAATGAGCAAACACGAAATGGAAAATGTGTCACTCGTAATTCACAGAACGTCTCGCCAAGAGCTATAGATCCCTCCGTCTAATATGCCAGAAAAATGACTAGAATTTAGGGCGCAGCTGCCGCGTCGCAACAATCAGGATTTTATCCGGTGTTACACGATCAAATGCTGGGACAATTCGCGTATGATGGTGTGCGTTAGGGCTCTAGCTTTTTTGTCGCGTTGCACACATTCGTGAAAGTATCACGAATTCTCTTCGTTGCCGCCTCAAGTCGCGCTGAATCTTTCGCTTCAATCGCAGCGGATAATTCGAACGTCTGTTCACGGCCCGAAGTCAACTGCATGCGCAGTTGATCGATCTTCGGCTGTTCATTCAGCGATAACAGAACCGGCGCTGCCGCGCCCGAAATGGCCAATTCATAAATCGCACTTCCCAACTGGCGCGATCGTTCGCGAATTGCGTCCCAATCCTTTTTCGCGAGCGCTTGATCCAGTGCGTCAAGCGACGATTCGACGCTAAGCATACCTTGCTGCACATCGTGCTCGGGGTGATGGCGATACATCGCTGGCAGTCCAACGGCAAATACAATCATCAGTAGCGCCGAAGCCAACGCTACTGGAATGATCAACCCAAGCGCTCCTGTTCCCAAAGCCGCCAGTCGGATCAGTGATTTGTTCTCGCTGCGCACGCGCCACTCAAACAAAACCCATACGGCGATTAATACAATTAATACAAGCCACCCGAAATGGAAAAGGTTTTCAAACCAACGAAAGAGTCCCATCAAGACGGAATGCGCCCACGAAACAAACGGATCGGCAGCTGGATCGAAGTTAAGCCAACCTTCGTCCCAGTACTGCAGGTGAGCAGGTATGATTTTCATCCCCACCAAACACAGGAAGGCCACTTCCACTGCGATTACACCGGCAAGCGCCGCATGCGCCCACGTCGTCCACAGCCATTTGGATCTCATCGTCTTTTCCTTCCACTCCATCGCTTTATCGACGACCAGCGTCATGAGCCGATGCCCATGCATCGCTTCCAACTCCATACGTACCTGCTCGGGCCCGCCGAAATCATCGAGCGCATGGACCAGCGCTTCTTCCTCCGACATTCCTGCAGCCCGATGCGCCGCGACGGCATCCAGCAAATGCTCGCGCAATTCCTGCCGAATGTGTCGCCGCAATTCCCTGGGGCCTCCGATGCCGTGGCAGGCTTGATCGAGGTAACGCTCAAGAGTTTCCATTGGATTTCTCCAAAATGGTTTTCACGCCGCGGCTTAGCGCATTCCAAGCCTGCACCTTCTCGGCCAACGCCAACCGCCCTTTTTTGGTGATGTGGTAGTACCGTCGCTTACGCCCAGTCTCTTTTTCCTCCCATTGGCCGCTAATTAAGGCATCAGCCTGGAGTTTGTGCAGGTTCGGATACAACGACCCCTCGCGCCACTGAAACGCACCGTTCGAATCGCGATGCACTGTTGCCGCAATCTCGTAGCCGTACATTGCCTTGCGGCTCAACAGCGACAAGATTAGCAGCGACAACGTGCCTTTCAGGAGTTCGCTGTCCATAAAATGTGTTTAACCTAGAGTTCCAGTGCATAGTAATTCTATGCATTGAGGGCGATGGTTACTTCTTTGTCAAGTTCGGCCTGGGTTAATCCGTTTTCTTATTGCGGTTGCCGCTGATTACTCAGCGCAAGTGGTGCTCTGGCTGCTGTTCCACAAGCGAGTGGAACTATCGCTTCCGAATTCCAAGGTTCGGAATTCTCACTATTAAACCGCTTTTTCTATTTAAGTGAGGTTCTCATGCGCAAATCTACGTTGGCACTCTTTTGTTTATTGTTCGCTGCTGTTGTTCTGGACGGTTTTCGACTAACAGCCAAACCGCAGCCAATAATAACCGACTCCAGCCAAATCATCGCTTCTAAGTGATCGCCACAAATGAAACTCGCTTCACGATCCGCGACTTGCTTTGCCTAATGGTCGTGCTGGCACTGTCTTTGGTTTGGTGGCTAAATAACCGCCAAATGGCCGCTACAATCACACGCCTAAAGGCATTCTCCGCCTTCGGTGTCCATTAGCCATGAATCCGTAGAAAAGGCGATGCAGTTTGATAAAGACGAATTGCGTTAAAAATCTTTCATCCCACACACTGGCTTGCCAGCACCAGCAACAAAGCAGGGTACCAGTAACACGGCAGCATTCGAAGCTGCAAGACGGGGTTCGATTCCTCGGCGAGGTATTAACAAAGATGAAATTGTCCTTAGAGTGTACCGGATTTCGCACGCGACCCTGCGAAGGTCGAGGACCAGCTTCGATTCCTGGCGAGGACGCTATCAATTATGCCGGCGCACAATCTCAATGGTCGCTGTCCAAAGGTCCAAGCCAAGTTTTTGCTGCCAGTAATTCCATTTCGGATTGAAAGCGACGTCATACCCGTAGTCGCCGCGACAACGAGTTCCTGCAGAATTGAGTAAGAGCACTCCGAGATATTACCCGTCAGGTTTGCTGTATCCTTGAGACTCAGTCATAGAGGTCTAGGCAATTGATATTCGGAGGAAGCCGCTACACAATTGGGGCTCAGCCGCGCCCTGCGCGGTCGCCCCTTGTTTTTAGCCTTGGCTCAGTCCTTGGCTTTAATAAATCTGATCTGCGTCGGAGTAATACTTAGTGGAGACGATTTCGACTTTACCTTCAGCGCTTGAAGCTGTCCGTACACTCTACGACCGTGGACTGTATCTACAAGCGCATTCTGCGGGGGCGGCACTGGGTCCCCTGCAAGAATGGCCTGGCAGTGATGGCCAGACTCTCGCCGGACGGCTAGCCGGAAATCTAGGGGCCAGTCGTTTGGGTGCCGCCATCCATTTTCGGACTTGGCGAAAAGATCGAACGCACCCGGAAGCATGTCTGTATTACGTATTTGCGGTTTGCACGCGGCGGGGACCATTGCCCGCCTGGAATGCCCATTGTGCCTGTGCTGCTCTAGAGGACGCTGCCGCTGAGGTTCGCGCCGATTGGCATGCGCTGCGGGGCCGACTTGCGGCAATGCTCCGTGATTTCGACACGGCCGATCGATGGATGGATCAGGCACTCCAGCTGTGCGACGATCGGCCTTGGCCGTGGGTGGAGCGAGCCACGATCCTGCAGATGCAGGACCGATATGCGCAAGCGCTGGAGTCGGCCGAGCAGGCCTTACGCTTACACCCGTTTTATCGACCGGCCGTACAGTCGGCCGCGCAATTGCTGCAGCTCCTGAATCGCGACAGGGAGGCTTTGGAGCTTTTACAAGATGCATCGCAACAGCTGGAATCAGGCGATATTGTCGCCCAACTGGCGGCACTACAGTCTGAACTCGAAATGTATCCTGAAGCGCGGGAGAGTTGGCAGCGCGCTGACTCCCTGCTGGTGCTCAAGGATAAACCGTATCGAAGTTTTATCGCTGCGCGGCGAAGCGATGCCGCTTACCATTGTGGCGACGAGGCCGAATGCCTCCACTGGGCGCAGGAGGCCGACGCGCCGTTTTTCAAGGGGATCGCCGAGCACTTAAAGTCGGCGCCACCGGGCGCAAAACGAGTCCGCCTACCCGTCGGTTTTGTGCGGCAGCACCACATGACCTGCGCTCCGGCGACGCTGTCCGCCCTCAGTTCGTTTTGGCAAATGCCGGCAAACCATCTGGATGTAGCTGAAAAGATTTGCTACGACGGCACGCCGTCGCACAGCCAGCGCCGCTGGGCCGAACAAAACGGTTATCTCGCCCGTGAGTTCAAACTGACCTGGGATGCGGCGGTCACACTCATCGATCGAGGCGTACCATTTACGCTCACGACGGTCGAACCGGGTAATGCTCATCTCCAGGCGATCGTCGGCTACGATGCGCGGCGCGGAACGCTGCTGATTCGTGATCCGACTTTTCGAACCTCGGGCGAAGCCCTCGCCAAAGAGTTGTTGGCGCGATATGCCTCGACAGGTCCTCGCGCGATGGTTCTAGTGCCGCGCGCCATGTCGCACCTGTTGGAAGCCGTGGATCTTCCTGAGCAAGTGCTATACGACCGACTATACCGACTAGAAATCTCGCTCCAGGGAAACGACCGTAAGACTGCCGCGACGGAGCTTGAATGTCTTCAAGCGGCGGGACCCGAGCACCGCTTGGCGGTGCTCGGTCGGCAGATTTTGGCGAATTACGACCGGAATTTGTTGGCCATCCTAGCCGCAACCGAAGCACACCTGAAACAGTTTCCCAGCGACGTTAATGCGCAACTCGCACAATTATCGCTGTTGACGCAGCTTTCGCGCCGGCCAGACCGACTGCAGCGATTGCACGACTTATGTACTGCGCCACAAGCCGATCCGATTCTCTGGCTGCACGAAGTGCGCGAAACCATCGAAGACGGACGCCAGCATGCTGCCCTGAGAGGCAGACTGCGAAAAATTATTCGCTTTCGTCCCCAAATGGCAGGCAGTTACCACGAGCTTGCGCGGATTGAGTGGGCCCGACAGCGGCGCGATACGGCGGTAGAGCTGTTTAGGTTCGCGGCCTGTCTGGACGACAAGGACGAACGTCATGCGCATTCCTTTTTTGTGAGTATGCGCCATGTTGGCCGCGCGGCCGAAGCTCTGCAAATGTTACAGGGAAGATTTAAGCGCTTCGGTCTTCAATCGAGCCAACCGGCGCGCACATTGTGCTGGGCGCTGGAGGAACTGGGCCAAAGCCACGAAGCCCTGCAGGTCATCGACAAGGCCCTGACGTGGCGGCCCGAGGACGGTCAGTTTCTGCTCTATGCTGCAGATTTCATTGCTCGCAGAGGCGACACCGAAAAAGCCATGAACTTGTTGCAACGCGCGGAGAGCTGTTCGAGCCGGAATGCATGGCGGCTCCAAACTGCCGCCCTGGCGACCTATCGGGGTGACACTGAGGCGGCCTGCCGCCAGTATCAGGCAATTGTTGCCGAAGATCCTTTAGCGGTCGATGCGCAGCGGACCTACACGCGTTTACTCGCAGACATCTACGGCCTGACCAAGGCATTGGAACACCTGCGCGCAGTAGTTAAGCAGTTTCCGTATCATTATCTTTTTAACCAATTGCTCGTCGAATGGTTGCGCGAATTCGATCCGCCGGCGGTAATCGATGCGTTGGGGCCCATGCTCGACTCCTTCGCCAGCGACGCCTGGACGCGGCGCGAACTGGCAATTGCCTACACTCGTTGCCTCAATGGCGCCGCCGCATTGCGCGAGGCGGAAGCGGCCAAAGATTTAGAGCCCAGCTCGTCATGGAGCTGGTCAACTTTGGGATACGTGCATGCGCAATCGGGCCGCATCCAGGAAGCACGTGAGGCCCTGCGGCAGTCGATTACGCTGTCGGTGGATAATGAATCAGCGATTGCCCAGTTGCTTGACCTCAGCAGCACAGCGGCCGAGCGCCTGGAAACAATCGTGTTTGTTTATGAAGAGTTATGCAAGCAGGTTACACTTGGTGAGGGATTACTGGCATGGCGGGAAAAGGCAGCCGGGATCCTCGATGGAATCACTTTGCTGCATGTGTTGTTGGAGGCGCTGCAAGCCCGCCCCGATTTGTGGCAGACTTGGTCAGCCCTGGTCCAGCAGCTAACCGTCCTTTCACATTTTGAGCGTGCGTCGGAGGTTGGCGCAGCTGCGAGCAGCCGATTCCCTCTGGTTCCAAAACTATGGCTTGACCTAGCCGACGTATGCCGCCGGCGCTTCGATACCAAGGGTGAACGGGACGCCCTGGAGCAGGCATTGCGGATCAACCCGCGCTGGGGCGCAGCCGTGCATCAGTCACTGAAGCAACACGCTGCCAGTGACTTAGTAACCGCCCGGGAAGTGCGACTGGCTTGTCTGCGCTGCGATCGCGATGCTGCCCAAAGGCTCCTCGTGGAATTATGCGCATCAAGTAGCGGTAATCAAGATTCCATTCGTATGGCCAGTGACGCGTTTGCCAAAGCGTTCGGGATGCGCGCGGCGACGGCGGTACTGCATGAGTGGTTTAGGCGAGCGGATGCTAATCCGGAAGTGGTCCCCTTACTCATTGAAGCATATACCAAGCGCGGTGCCTTTTGGAAATGTCGCCGGACGCTGAAATACGTGACAAACACAACGGAAGCCTGGCGGCGCGGTGCCATCACTTACCTTAAAGCGATCTCGTCGAAGAAGAAAAGGCATTCGGTATGGTCGTTCGTGAAGCGCAACTGGAAAGCGCTACGAATGGAAACCTGGACCTGGGGATACGTGGCCGAAGCACTTTCGCAGATGAAATTGCGACCGCAGGTCTTGAAATGGTGTTCGGACTGGCGTGAGCGACAAGGTTTGACGCCGCGGATGCTGTTTTTTGCGGCGATCAATGCGCGTTACCGCTTTCGTATTGAGCAAGCTCAGGAAATGCATCGCTGTGCCCTTGCGCTGCCGCCGGACGGTTGGGAGCACCTTCATCGCTTAACCATGCTGGTCGATGATTTTGCGGCCCGCGGACTTCCGTCTGGGGCCTGCGAAACCTTTGCTCAGATTAATCCCGAACTACTCGGGGATTTTTATCGTGATCTTTGGGCGCTGGCGAAAACCTGGATCGAAATCATGTCGCCCCCAAAGCTGGCTACCCAGCGATACAGCGCCGCGGCCACACAACTGGACCGCGCATTAGGAAAGCAACTCCGCGGTTTCCGTCGCTTTGGCCCCTTTAAACGGTGGCGGCATCAATTATTGGCACGCCTGGCTGCTAGTCGTGGACGGCCGTTGCTCACGGCATGGCATGATTTCCGCGCCACGACGGCGCGATGGATTTAAGATGACAATAATCAGAGCCGCCGGAGATTTCCCCACGAATTGATATCTGTTTAGCTAGAGCTACGACCATGGAGCGCAATGGTTGATCGACTCTAAGACAGCGGTTAGGATACTCGTCGGTCAGCGCCTAGCAGATTGCCTGACACTTGCGACCATTCGGCTAGAGACCGCGATAGCAATTCGTCGCCGGCAATGGCAGTCGCGGATTCAGACTGGTTTGCAAATCCTCTTTGCGCAGTTGGAACACTTGCTAGCTCAAATCGGTTCGGTAGTGAGAAACGGCATCACATAGCGACAGCCGCCCACGAACATACGCATGCAGCTTTCAATCTGTCGAGTTAGACTCCCACCATCGCTTCAGTACGGAATCGCCTGT
>Ga0182024_10010858_pt1 | contig 18447 bp, 14 predicted proteins | sample P32metaG_FD_120480 | JGI IMG/M metagenome (GOLD analysis project Ga0182024, IMG submission 120480) | Permafrost microbial communities from Stordalen Mire, Sweden - P3-2 metaG (Illumina Assembly) | ecosystem: Environmental > Terrestrial > Soil > Wetlands > Permafrost | place: Sweden: Stordalen... | reverse complement strand
TCAACCCTGACCATCGGCAGCCGCCGGCGCTCAGCAGCCAGCGCATCCCGCGCACGCGTTGCCGCCTTTTCCTTGACCAGAAGGGCGTCGCTCGCCTTCTTCCATTCGGCCTGATCCACGATTTTTGGAAATTTGATCGCGCTTTCGTTCTTCATAAATCGATTCCTTTGTTCAATGGTCTCTCGCCTTGGAACGCGTCCGACGTAATCGTGTGCGTGGCAGCAACACAACGGTTCTGAAACCACTTCTAACCGCGCTTTTTCTCCGCAGCCGTGCGAATGTGGCCCAGCATCTCTCCCCAGCCTTTGCTCACATTTTGCTCGAGTTCCGGTTCGATCAGACCGAAGGCCTGGTGCGTGAATTTCAGCAGGGTGCCGCCCGGCTGTTCGGTGAGGCGATACTGGATGTGCGAGACCGCCGGGTAGGACATCATCGTCGGGCCAACCAGTTCCAGCAGTTTGGGTGGTTTGATCACCTGGACATGACCCCACAGGTGCCCGGTGTTGTTGCCCAGGTCGCGGAACCAGCGCCCACCGACCCAGGGTTCCAGCTTCATGTTCATTTCCTTCATGGGGCCATGTGGTTCCAGAACGGTTTGGAAGACCACATCCGCCGGGGCGGCAATCAGCACCTCTTTGACGACGTGCAGGGTTTTGATCGGGGATTTGATTTCTTCAGCGACCATGACGTTGCTCCTTTGAATGAGGCTATTGGTTAGATGCAGCGCGATCGTGCGCGGCAAGTTGTTTGGCTTTTTGTTCGGCGGCTTGCTTGATGCTGGCGAGTTGGTCGGTCCAGAAGCGCTCGAAATTTTGAATCCAGTCGTGCACCGGTTTGAGCTCCTGCGGGTTCAGCCGATACATCCGGCGTTGCCCGGCCTTGTGAACGGCAACCACACCCACCTTTCGCAGCACACCCAGGTGCTTGGAAACAGCCGGCTGGGGAAGACCAAGCCTCAGCACCAGTTCCGTCACATCGCGCTCGGCGCCGAGGGAGAGCAGATCGATAATCTTCCGCCGGCGGGGTTCGGCAATGGCGTTGAAAACATCGGAGGTTGTTGCTGCCCGGGCCATGAAACGATTATATTCCGATTAGGGAATATATCAAGTAAAAAAAAGACGGCTTCGAGACTACCTCATGCCGGTTCGGGCGTTGGGGGTCTTTTGGTTCAGCCTTGAGCAGGCATTCGTCCCAGGCCGAGCAACAGCGCCAACAGGGATATTTACGAACATCTTCGATCAGTGAGCCCTTGTAAGTGACTGACCCAAAACGATATAGGCATGCGATGCAGTCTGATTCGCATGATCCTTCAACACTGCCGGCGAAAATCAGGGGTTTCGGTCTCGATCATTTTTGTTTCATTCCCTCGCTATCCGGAAGCCCCGCAAAATGGTGGATTACACCTGTCACCTGCCCCTTGTCATTTTTGATGAAAGTCAATCGCAACCCATAAATCTTATCGAAAAAATCTGCTTCCGATTCGGGATCAAAATCGATGGCGCCTCTGATCACGTTCTGGCCCCAGGCCTGCACCAGCAGCCGATCTCCTTCGCGCCGGATTGTCATCTTGATTCCGGCTGTAGACACACCATCGGGCGCAAATTCGTAGCCGCCGACACAGGCATCAAGGAGTTTTGTATCTAATTTAATTGCGATGGGTCGCTCCGGGGGCGGCGGGGCGCTCGGTGGCTGATCGGAAATCTTCTCGTAGTAAAACGCTCTGCCGCGGTACCGCATCGTTAAACCGGTCACCTTGGCCGCCGCATCGCGGGAAAAGGTCATCGGCGTGCCGCTCAGTCTTTCGAAAGAAAGCGTTTCCGATTCCGGCAACAATTCGGCCGGGATCCGCGGAAACAAGACATCGACCGGGTGGGATTGATCTCCCCATGCTTGCGAGAATTTCCACTCCTCAACCGGACATAAGTTTAATCCTGTGGTTTGGACGATGAGTCGATGCCCTTCGCGGCGAATGCCAATGCCGGGCTGGAAACGCGCGCAAAAGACGCGGCTTGAAACCACTACAAGAAGCGGCCCCATAAGACCACAAACCAGGACGGCGCAGGCCAGGATGATCCATCGCTTGCGGAAACTGCCAGCGCGCCAGAGAAGCACCAACACTACCGCCAGACAAAAGCCACCCGAAATATAAACGACCGTTTGGGGTAGATGCGGGAAATACTGCCGCACAACGAACATTCCCAGCGCAAAATCGGGCGAGCGTCGGTATTGGCCCAAGTACAAATCATATACCGGCGCCGGGCTGGTCAATTTGGTCTCAATCGGGCGTCGATCCGATTGCCATTCGCCTTCGAGTAGAAGGTTGCCCAGCTCCCGTCCTGAATCATCCGCGGTAGACAAGATCACCACACCGCGACGCCGAACCTTGTCGAAACAGGCGTACGACCTGGCTCCGAAGCCTCCTCCCCCGGTATGGATCATTCCCTCGATCTCCGCAGCAAAACAGAGGTTGGTCGCGGATTTTTCCATGAGCGGTGTCAGACTGCACGGCGTCAGGCTGTAGGCCGATATGAATTTCAGCAGGTCATTGACCGTCGAGTACAGACCGACAAGAGGCTTAAGAACCCCGTGATTCCAGGTCGGCATCACGTAGCCAAACTCGCTGTGTTCGCTGGCGAGCCGATTTTTGAGTTCGGGTGTCAGTGTGAACTGGGTGCTGTCCATCTTCAACGGCCGAAAGATCCGATCCGCCATGAGCGATTCGAAATCCGTCCCTGCCGTATATGCCATGGCCTGCCCCAGCAATCCCAAATCCACGCCGGCATGCGCATGCTTCGTTCCCGGCTCACTGGTCAATTGGCAGCCGGACACGAAGGCATCCATCTTCTCGATGGTAAAATCAGCGAGATAATTATCCGCACGTTTGGGGCTAAGCACCTCATAGAAATCCGGTATCCCGGAAGTTTCCTTCGCCAGGTCGCGCAAGGTGATTTGCTTGGCGTTGAGAGTCGGCATTTTGACCGATTTCGGCAAATACATTGCCACGGGATCGTCCAATTTCATTTCCCCGCGATCGGCCATCTCCTGCAGCAACAGGTGGGTAAATGTGCCGGTCGCAGAATGGATGTTGAAGAGCGTATCGCCGTTGGCTTGCTGGTCGGTGCCGTTATCCAATTTTCCGTAACTGACCACCCTGATCCCATGCCCGTCGACGATCCCGACAACAATGCAGCCGTTTATTTTTTTTGCCTCGACCCGCTGTTGCAGGTAAGCGTGAATAGCATCGGTGAAATCCTCCGCGACGGCTCTGCTCTGCATGGGCAACCAAAGCAGGGCAAAGCAAATCGCGCGCGTGGCTCTTCTGATGTCCGTCATATTCCGCCTACATCCAATTCATCCCGTCCAAACGCAGCCTGAACATCTGTATCGGTCTGCAATCGAACTGCTTATATAGGCGTTGCCAACTCGAAAAATTTCACCGTGCAACAATCGGCAAGTCCAGGACTGGACCTCCCGCAGCGGAGGTTCAAATCCTGTTGCTTGGTCCTCATAAACCCTGATTTTCCGTACATCTTTGATGAACTCATCGAACCCAAAGCGCCGCCGCAAGTGCCGATGTGATAAAGGAATGGTGACGCAAAGTGACCGACGGCGATTTTTGTCCCGTCAAATCGAAATAGCGGGACTGGAACTCAATATTTTGAATTTCTCCGCGCCCGTTGCGTCTGTGCGGTTGTATCTGTATCTCATCGCCGGGTGATCACGTCCAACTCCACCACGTCGTTCTTGAAAAACAGCGCGACCGTCCAGTCGATGATGATGCGGAGCTTCCGGTCGAATCGCGGCATCTGCATGAGGTAATACGTTCTCCAAACCCACCAGGCGATGAATCCGTAAATCTTGAATTTGAAGACCCGGCCGACGCCCTTGTGCCGGCCCAGGGCGGCCAGCGTTCCCTTGTTTTTGTAAATGAATGGTTGAGGGGAGCCGCCGCGAATCACGGCTGTGATGTTTCGGCCAACCAGCCGGGCTTCGCGCAAGGCGTGCTGCGCAAGCTGCGGATAGGGTTTGCCCTGCGGATCGGGGATGGCCGCGCAGTCTCCCAGCGCCCAGACGTTCGGATGCGATTTGCTGCGCATCGTGGCATCGACCACCACGCGATTGCGCTCGTTTTTCTCCACCGGAAGCGCCGCGATCAACGGATTAACCGCCACGCCCGCGGCCAGAATGATCGTCTCCGCTTCTATTGTTTCCGTCTCGGTTACATGAACCTTGTGATTCTCGATGCCGCGCACACGCGTGTTCACGCGGATGTTCACGCCACGACGGGCGAGGATCTTCATCGCATAAGTGCCAAGCTCCTCATCCATCTCCGGAACCAGGCGCGAGCCGGCTTCAATCAGCTCGAAGCGGACCAGGTTCTGAGAGATGCGCGGATAGGCTCTGCCGATATTCTTGATGAATTCGGTCAGCTCCCCCTGAAGTTCCAGCCCAACGAGCCCGCCGCCGATGATCACGAAGGTCAATAACTCCCGCCTGCGCTTTTCGTCGGTTTCGATGTCCGCTCGCTCAAAATTGGCGATGCACTGATTGCGGAGCGAAATCGCGTCGTAGAGTGATTTGAATGTGCGGGCCGAGTCGGAACCGGGAATGAGGCTCTTGTTGGTTACGCCGCCGAGGGCCAGGACGATGTGGTCGAATTCGAATTGCCGCGTCTGGTCGTCGGTGAGCCGAGCGGTGACGAGGCAACTATTGACGTCGATATTTTCGACGGTTGCCTGAACGAAGCGAACATGATCGAACATGGGCCGAATCGGATTTACCGCATGGCGAGGCTCGAGCACGCCGCTGCTCGCTTCAAAGAGCAGGGGGGTCATGAGAAAATAATTTTCCCGGCTGATGAGGGTTATGGAAACCTCAGCCGAAGCGCCCCAAAGCCGCTCCAGCGAACGGGCCGCGTAGACGCCGGCGAACCCGCCGCCGAGGACGACGATTTTTGTCTGCTTCGTCGATTTGGCCGAGGCCGCGTCCATGGTTGGATGATAACGCGCGATACTCGATCAACGCAGCGCCGGCCCAGGCCGATATCCAAATAGGCTTTGCCTCGCGCGTGGGATATACTTACGAGGTCCATCGAACCCAAGGAGCTGCGCATGTTTTCACGCCGCTATCCGCGATTGTTGCCGCTATTGGCTCTTCTGGCGGTTGTTCCCTGTTTTGCCGCCGAACCGAGTACCCAGCCCGCGGTTCCCGATTCATTCATGCGTTTCGTGGATGACAGCCATGGCGGCGGATCGCTGCAAACGGCCGACGTCGCCTTTCGCAATCCCGCGGGTGTGGTTGTCCATCTCGTCGCGGCCGTCCACATCGGCGAGAAATCATATTACGACGGGCTGAACCGTGATTTCAAGGGTTACGATGCGGTCCTGTATGAATTGGTCAAATCCAAGGATGCCGCCCCTCCCGGCCCCGGCGATGCCGAGAAATCAGATAGCCCCATCAGCGAGTTCCAGATATTCCTGAAAAATTTCCTCGAACTCGATTTCCAACTCGACGACATCGATTACACGGCCGCGAATTTCGTCCACGCGGACATGGATCGCGAGACATTTGAGAAAATGCAGGCCGACCGCGGCGAATCATTCGAGCAGATCATGCTTCGCCAACTCATCAAAGCTCTTACGGATCCGCCGACCACGCAGCCTGAAGTGGCCGATGATTCCGATGCTGATCTGATCGCGATGCTGACGCGCCCGGACGCCGAGCGACAGATGAAGGTTATCATCGCCCGCCAGATGGGTCAGATGGATCTTTCCGCGATGGGTCTTGATGGGCCCGGCGGCAGCGTTCTGGTCACGGAGCGCAACAAAGCCGCCCTGAAGGTGCTGTCCGATTCGATAACTACGGGAAAAAAGAATATGGCGATTTTTTACGGCGCCGCTCACATGCCGGATATGACCAAGCGGCTGGAGGCCATGGGTTTTTCGCCCGTCACCACGCAATGGAATCTGGCGTGGGATCTGACCATACGGGCGAACCAGCCGTCGGCCATGGAAAAGCTGATGCGCAACCTGGTCAATTCGATAAAAGAAAACAACTGAAGTAAACTCGAAACGCGTCGGACTTGATTCGCGTTTCGCACTTTCTGGTTTGCGAATTCCACATGCTCGACCTGCGCGGGAAATTCATCGTCTTCGACGGCAACGAAGGATGCGGCAAAAGCACACAGGCCAAGCTCCTGCACGCGGCCCTCGAAAAATCCGGGATCGATCTGCTTGCCGTCCGCGACCCCGGGGCGACGCGCATCGGCGAGATGATCCGCGCAATCCTCCTCGATCCGGTCAATGCTGAAATGTCCATGCGATGCGAGATGCTGCTGTACATGGCTTCCCGCGCCCAGATGATGCGTCAGGTAATTTTGCCGGCGCTGGAAGCCGGAAAATGCGTGATTTCCGACCGCTTTGTTTCCAGCACGCTGGCGTATCAGCTTGGCGGCGACGGATTGACCGCGGATGAAATTCGCGGAGTCGCCGAGGTCGCCATCGCCGGCCGCTGGCCGGACCTGACCATTCTGCTCGACATGCCGGTCGAGAAAAGTTCTGCTCGTCTAAAGCGGGATCGTGACCGAATCGAGCAGCGGCCGATAGAGTATCACCAGCGCGTGCGCGAGAATTATCTTCGCCAGGCTGCGCACGATCCGCAAAAGTTCCGCGTCATTGCCGCCGACCGGCAGCCGGATGCTGTTCATGCCGATGTGATGAAAATTCTTTCTTCGTTTACGCGATGAACCGATTAAGCGACATCTTCGGACAGGATGCGGTGATCGCATCGCTCCGCGCGACAGTGGCGGCCGATCGGTTGCCGCATGGCCTGATCTTCGCCGGCCCCGAAGGCGTGGGAAAAGCCACGACAGCCGCGGGATTGGCGGCCCTTTTTCTCTGCGAACATCCCGGATCCGATGACGCTTGCGGGAAATGCCGAAGTTGTCACGCCATCGCCAGCGGGATGCATCCCGATTATCACGTTATCACAAAGGAACTCGCCCGCGTGCATGACAAGAGCGGATCGAGCAAGGCGACCCAATTGTCGATCAACGTGATTCGGTATGATTTGGCCGAGCCGGCTGGGCGAAAAACGGTCCTGGGGCGCGGAAAGGTTTTTGTCGTCGAGCAGGCGGAGCTGATGACGGATGCCGCTCAGAACGCATTGCTCAAAACGCTTGAGGAGCCGGCCGGCCGAACTCTGATCGTCCTGCTGACCACTCACGCGAGCGAACTTTTGCTGACGATCCGCAGCCGATGCCAAACAGTTCGCTTTGCGTCGTTGGCCACGCAACTGGTTGTAACGCACCTCCAGCGCCGCGGCGTCGACGCGGCGACGGCCACTGCCGCGGCTGATTTCTCGGATGGTTCGCTTGGCGTTGCCCTGCGATGGATCGAAGACGGCATCCTTGGCCACGCCACCGCCGTCGCGGAGTGCATGGATTCCATTCTCGCGGGCGAACACGCTGACCTGGCTGACGTCCTTCGCAAGGGGGCGGACGCCTACGCGGTAAAAGCCCTGGAACGCGATGAACTCGCCAGCAAGGATTCCGCCGTCCGCACGGGCCTGGGCGTCTATCTCGCCTTCGCCGCCCGGCGTGCCCGTCAGAGATTTCGCTCCGTCACCGATGGAGATTTTCTGGATCAAGCCTGCGATACGGTTGACGCGATTGCGCGCGCCGAGAAATATCTGGCGGCCAACGTCAACGTGTCGCTCGTGCTGGAGCAACTGGCGGCTGCCGTGCAAAGCAACGTCCAAGTTTAGTCACATCCTGGAAATCATTTCCGCAATCTTCGTCTGCGGCCGCGATAGTGGATACTGCTCAAGCTCGTTCAGCTTGACCCATTGGCGCGTCGGCTTGGATGGGATTTTGGATTTGCCTGATACCCTTGCGGCAAATACGTTGAAAATATACCTCCGGTGCGTCAGCGCATGCCGCAACTGACCGATCTCGCGCAGTCCTTGGATCGGCACGCCAATCTGTCGCCCGATGATTGCCGCCACGGGCTTGGCGTCTTCCGCTTCGATTGTCGGGAACTGCCACATGCCTGCCCAGCGGCCCTTGTCCGGCCGGCGTTCGATCAGCCAACGGTTCCCCCTCGATACGCAAATGGTCCAACGCTTGAGAAGGGGGGTGGGCAGCGAGTTGCGCGGCTGGGGAATAGCATCCTGCAATCCAGCTTCCGTGGCCCGGCAGAATCGCCGCACCGGGCAGGCCGGGCATTTTGGCGCTCTCGGCGTGCAGACCGTCGCCCCCAATTCCATAAGGGCCGAATTGAAATCCCCAACCGATTTTTGCGGAAGGATCTCCTCCGCCCGTCGCCAAAGGAGGTCTCGGGTCTTCGGCGCTTTCGGATCGGATCGGATCAAATCCAATCGACACAGCACCCTGGCGACGTTACCGTCCAGAATGGGGGCACGAACGTCGAACGCGATCGAAGCCACCGCCCCGGCAGTATATCTTCCAACACCTGGCAGGCTCATTAACTCCTGTATCGATCGGGGGATGCGCCCCTCAAATTCGGTTGAAATCATTCTCGCGGCAGCCCGCAGGTTTCTCGCTCGCGAGTAATATCCCAGTCCCTGCCAGAACCTGAGAACTTCCTGCTCCGGCGCCGCCGCGAGTTTGGCGATGGTGGGAAACGCCTTCATAAACCGCAGGAAATAGGGCGTCACCGTCGCTACCTGCGTCTGCTGGAGCATGAATTCACTCACCAGGGATGCATAGGGATCGACACCCGACTTGCTCCCAATTGGGGGCCGCCAGGGTAAATCGCGCCGGTTCCGCTCGTACCAACTGAGCAAAGCGTGGGCGATATTCCCACTCTGCTTCACCACGGCTGCGTTCGCTGGTCGGGTCATCGACGTTAATCTGGGAAGATTTTTCCGACTTTAATTTGCAAGTCCGAAAAAAAGGTTTATTTTTGGTGTTCTGAGGGGTATGGCCAAGGCATTAGTATTGGATAGGTCGGGTGGGGATTTTATCCAACTTTCATGGAGGATGCCATGAGGTCGCCGCATATCGATGATTTTGTCCGCCTCACAACGGACATCCCGGAATTGGCCCTGATTCGTGGCGAAATTGGCGTCGTTCGCAGCACTTGGTTTGCGCCATCCGTTGCTTACGAAGTCGAGTTTCACCAGATCGGTCACGATTATCAAACCCGAGCGTTGCTCCTTGCGGAGCAGGTCGAGGTTGAAGAGGGATCACTCCTGGGTCCCAGGGATCCGGCGCCGGAGACTGTCACGGCTGCTTTGATCGTCACCTAAGCGCATTAGGATTTGCGAGCCATTGACGCTTCAATCCCGCATCGTGACTTTGGCCGTGATTGCCTGCTTCCTTGCCGGCTGCGGTGATGTTTCCGTCCCGTCGGTTCAATCCCTCTCTCCGGTTCCGCCCCAGCCCGCTGCCGCTCATCATGTGGTTTTCGCCGAAGAGAGCATCCGATCCAATATACGCATCGAGCCGAGCAATGTTGCGCGGGAGGCGACGGGAATTCTGGACGTCCAACTGAACTTTCGTTCGACGACCGACGCCGACCAATATCTGGTCGCATTCATCACCTTCACGCAGAATGGCCAATTCGTTGAAAAGCAGGGCCCGAAGCGCGTGGTGCTGAACGGCAATCTGCATGACACGATCATTTTTAGCAGCGCTCAACCCGCCGACGACTACACGGTTACCTTCGATTTTGCGAAATGATGCCCCGGCGAAGGGGAGCAACCCGCCTCGGTTTGCACTATATTTTTAGCGCTGGCCCGAAATGGCGGCCGCAGCCCATTTTGTCCGATAACGGATGCAGTGACTTCCCAGGATGGGTGCAAAGTCGTCTGAAGTGTTTTAGCGAGATATTCAGTGTCATCGCCCGTTACTGAAACCAAGCCGCGCGAGAAGAATCCGCAGCCCCGCCAGTCACTTGGTAGTCCAATTGATCTGTTGGGGGATGAAGGTCAGCCAAAGTTATCCTTCTGGCGATTCTTGTGGCCGAGCATCCAGCAATACCGCTGGCTCGTCCTCGCCGCCCTGGTGCTCAATGCCATGCACGGGGTTTCGGTTGCATTCCAAACGCTCGCGCCGAAATACCTCATCGACCAGGTGATCCTCGCCACCGGGATTTCTTACAACCAGCGCTGGCACCGTCTGGCGATTCTGCTCGGCGTCTATCTGCTGGCATCCGTTTTCGGGCGAATGCTGGTCTGGCACCTGGGATATCGCATCTTTACCTATGTTCGCGAAAAAGTTCTATTCAACGTCCGGGCCAATTTTTTCAGGCATGTGAATCATCTCTGCCTGCGGTTTCATCGGACGCATCACAGCGGCGAATTGTTCAGCTATCTCTTCGGAAGCCCGCTGCTTCAGGTGCAAAACTACTTCCAGCAATTCACGTTCGCCGCCCCGGGGGCGCTCTTCATCGTCATCAGCACCATCATCTGGGTCGGAATGTGGGATCGGCTGCTGACGCTCGTGTTGATCGTCGCGGTCGTCAGCACGGCCTGGCTGATGCACCGGACGCGCCAGCGGATTCAAAAGCTGCATAGCGAGTATCAGAAAACGGAAACGAAAGTCACGGGTTTCGTGGCCGACCTGCTGCGCGGATCGCGCGATGTGAAGCTTTATGCGATGGAGGACAAAGTCGCCGCTGATTTTGAAAATCGCGTCTGGGAGATCGGCCGGAAGAGTTATATCCGCGACGTGCAGTCGCATATCCAGTGGATGAAGCACGAAACGCTGGGGTACATCAGCTTCGCGATGCTCTGCGTCACCCTTGTCTGGCGATATTTTTACGATCGTGCGCACAAGCCGCCGGATCAGCAGGTCACGATCGGGCAGATACAGGCGTATATCGCGGCTTTTACGTCGCTCCAGGCGTCGCTGACGGTTCTCTTTCAGATGTCCACGTTCAAGGCTGGCGCGCAAGCCGGCGTCGAGCGAATCAGCGCCGTTCTCAAGACCGCGTCGACCACCCCCGATCCGATCGGCTACGAAGCGGCTCCTCCGCAAAAGGGGGACATCGTCCTCTTCAACGTAACGTTCGGGTACGAACCGGATCGACCTGTGTTGAAGGACGTCAATCTCACCATCCCGTTCGGGCAGCGCATCGCTCTGGTCGGCCCATCCGGAGCCGGCAAGAGCACGATCACGCAGCTTCTTCTACGCCTCTATGATCCGGACCAGGGGGCGATCCTGATCGGCGGATTGAATATCCGCCATTGCCAGGGCCCGGAACTGCGTCATCGGTTTGGCGTCGTTCCCCAGGATCCGTTCATCTTCCGCACCAACATCCGTGACAATCTTTGCGTGGCCAAGCCCGAGGCGACCGAGGAGCAGATCCGCCGCGCCTGCGATTTAGCGAACGCGTGGGAGTTTATTTCGCGATTGCCCGATGGTCTTGATACCCCGGTGGGAGAAGGGGGCTCGACATTATCCGGCGGACAGCGGCAACGTCTGGCGATCGCCCGCGCCCTCCTGGCCGAGCCGGATTTCTTCATCTTTGACGAAGCGACCAGCGCGCTCGACACCGTAAGCGAGGGCCTGGTTCAACAGGCGATGGAAAAGGCCATCGCCGGCAAAACTGCCCTGATCATCGCGCATCGCCTGGCGACGGTGAAAAATTGCGACCGCATTCTCGTGATCGCCGACGGACAAATCGTGCAGGACGGGACTTACGATGCTCTGGTGGCGCAGCCCGGAATGTTCCGCGATTTGGTTCAGGGGCAGGTGCTCAAAAGCTGAAAGAATCCGCGCGACTGCCATAACGGATCATTGCCGTTTTTATCCCTTCACCCCTCCCTGGCAGATTACTTTACCCACTCTTCGTCTTCGGTCAGTCTCACCGCTGTTAACAGCCTGATTCTTGTTGCTTTACCGACCCGCGGCTGCAAAAATCGCTGACACCCCGGGGAACCCCGCGGCGAGGAGTAATAGATGTCAGGAAATGCGCAACCGCTATCGCGGCGCCAGTGGATTTTTGCGCCCGGGATTACCGGGCAGTTGGCGGCTTTTTCCGTTCAATTCGCCGGCCGCGGAGTTTGGTCCACTCCTGTCTCGATTGAACAGCTGGAGCCTCGATTGCTCTTCAGCCCGATCACGGTGCTGAACTCCTTCCAAAGCGGCCTGGGGGCTACGCCCAACAATCCCGTGCTCATCGATCCTTTCCTCACGACCACTGGTGGTATCTCCAACGGCTCGCCGGACCTCGTCATTTTGGGAACAACTTCCAGCGGCGGCGTTTCCAACGACGGCACTCTGTACGAGGACTCCGTCACCACCGCCGGCTCGGGATACACCGTCCTGGATGCGTTCAATGGAGCGAACGGAGCTGACCCGACCGGCAATATTGTCATCGATGCGCAGGGGAATATCTTCGGATCAACAGCCGCGGGGGGCGTCTTCGGCGACGGCTCGATTTATGAAGCGCCCATTTCCGGCAACAGCATCATCACATTGGCCTCGTTCAACGGAACCGACGGCGCCGCGCCATCGGGATTGGTCATGGATTCCAATGGCAATCTCTATGGGATTGCCAATGTCGGGACGGCGTCCTCTCCGCAGGTCAGCATCTTCGAACTCGCCAGCGGCAGCCACACGATCACAACGCTGGTGACCTTAAGCGGAAAATTCAACGGGAACAGTTTGCTCATCGACGGCAGCAACGATCTCTATGGCGCGTTGAGCCAAGGCGCGCTGGTCGGCGGCACCTTCGCCCCCGGGAGCGTATTCGAGCTTGGCAACGGAGACAGCAGTGTCTCGACCCTCGCGACATTCAATACTCCCGCCACCGGCACGCTGGATCAGCCCTACCTGGACCTGGTACGAGACGACAACGGCGATTTGTTCGGCACAACCTTCGCCGGCGGTCCGGGCTCTGGAAATCGGAGCACTGTTTTTGAAATCGTAAAGTCCAGCGGCGCGGTCACGACGCTCGCCGTATTGCCCGGCGCTGGGACGAGCGGATTTACGAAAGCCGCGGGGGGACTGGCCCTTCAAGGCAACGGCAATTCGTTTAGATTGTATGGAACGGCCACCGGCGCGGGCGAAGCGAACGGTATGATCTACACGTTTGCCCAGGGAAGCGCGGGGATTTCAACCCTGGCGACATTTAATGGCACAAACGGCGCCGGCCCGGGCGAGCTGATTATTGATCCCCTCGGCGATCTATTCGGAACGGCCGCGACGGGAGGGGCTTCCAATCAGGGCACCCTTTGGGGATTGAACGTCAGCGCGCCGGCCACGCAACTTATGTTCCAGCCATTGCCCGCCGATGCCGTCGACGGCGTTCCGCTTACTCCGGCAGTTACGGTTGACGTCCAGGATGCCGACTATCTGCTCACCAACAGCAACTCCACAATTACCATTTCCGCCAGCGCGGGAACTCTGAGCGGAACGCTTACGCAATCCGTCGTCGATGGCGTTGCCACATTCAGCAACCTCTCTTTCCTCGGAACGCAGAATAACGTATTTCTCAAGGCGACGGACAGCGCGTTCACCCTTCCCGCGCCCGGCTATGCGGCTCCAAACAACAATATAAACGTCACGTTCGCGGCTCCGGCGCAATTGGCCTTTGCTCCAGGGCCTGTCACCACGGCCGTCGGCAGCCCGATCATCCCCGCGGTGATGGTGAATGTGGAGGACCAAAACGGCAACACTGACACGGTCGCGCCCACGAATGTCACCCTGTCGCTTGTTGGCGGCACAGGCACGCTTTCGGGAACGCTGACCATTCAAACCCTGAACGGCGTCGCCGGTTTCACAAACCTGAGCATCGACACCCCGGGCACGTATCAGCTCGAGGCAACCGCGGGCGCGGTAACCGCGCTATCCAACTCATTTGTCGTCATGGGGCCGCCGACTCACCTTGTCTTCCAGGCGCCGCCCATCAATGTTTCGGCGGATGCCGCGGTCAGCCTCCGCGTTGCAATTGAAGACGCGGCCGGCAACATCGCCATGGCGGACGATGCAATAGCGACGCTGACCGTCAGCGGCGGCCCAACCAATAGCGTGCCACCAGGCCCGTTCACCGTCGCGGCCGTTAACGGCATCGCGACATTCACCGGACTTATATTCAGCAATGCAGGCACCTATGGGTTGACAGCCACCAGCGGTGATCTGGCCCAGGGCGTCTCCGCCATCGTCGTCGCGGCACTGCACGTTCAGGCTCGGCCCTTCTTGTTCAGCGCCGCTCCTCTGAGTCCCGTGGCGTTGCTGTTTCAAGAATACCGCAATTCCGCGCCATTGACGGGGATGCCGGTGCCGCCGCTGGACGTGATTGAGCAGAACGCGCTGAGTGCAGGTGTTGGCGCTCCCCAGATTAATCCTTTCACCGCGGCCGTTGCAGGTCCGCTGCCATCCGGACAAATCTCCCAACCATTGGATGCCGCAGTGGTGAGCGGTGATCCCACGCTCTTGGCCGCGGACGCCATCGATAAACTGCTCGGCGCGAGCTAATGTCTAATCTTCCGATTGAGAAACCGCGACCACGAGCGCGGCGCAATCCTGCAGGTGAGCGCCCAGGCCCGCCGGCTCGATCCGGCAGGATGCCGTGTCCGACAATGCCTCGGCTCGGAATCGGTCGCGGACGATCTCGACCCACGGCTCGCCAAGATGCATTGCAAGGCTGCCGAGCAGGATCGCATCCGGCCGGAGCAGATCGCCGAGATTTGCGCAAACTTCTCCAGTGGCTCGGGCATTGATCGCAATCACTTCGTGGGCATCGCTGTCGCCGCTCCGCCAAAGCTCTGCAAGATCCTCTGCCGCAGGCGGCGCGGGCCAATGATTCGGGAACAGCCACGCGGCGATTTTGCCGAGGGATACGCCGGCGCAGAACGATTCGACGCTGCCGCGTTTGCCGAAGGCTTCGGGGCCGTCTTCGCGATAGCGCGCGTGGCCGATCTCAACGCTCTTGCCGCCGGAACCGCGATAGATTTTGCCGTCGAAAACCATTCCCGCGCCGAAGCCGGTGCCGCAGGTAAGGTAAATGAGCCTCGATGCGCTGCGGCCGGCGCCCCAATAAAATTCAGCGAGGCAGCACGCGGCAGCGTCGTGTTCGATTTTGGTCGGCAACCCAAGACGCTGCTCAAGGATCGATTGGAGGGGGATGTCATTCCATCCGGGAAGATTTGGCGGGGATTGGATAATGCCGCGATCGGCATCCAGCGGGCCGCCGATGCTTACGCCCGCCGCGATGACTCCCGAATGGTTTTGTAAAAGACTCCGAGCATGCGCGCAGAGGTCTTCGATCATCGGTTCGGGGCCGCGCTGGGATTGGGATGGCCATTGCTCACGGCCGATGATTTGACCGTCCCGCCTTCCGACGACGCCGGCGCATTTTGTGCCGCCGATGTCCAAACCGAGAAATAGGTCGCTTGCGCCGGGCATCTTTACCGAAGAGAATTTAACCCGTTCCGTTGCGGAACGCATCGGACAACCCGGCGAATTCATCCGCTTCCCACCACCCGTCGCGAAAAACGACGCGGTGACGCAGGACCAGTTGCCGGCCTTTGGCGAGCGTCATCGGCTCGTGAAAAAGAAAGGAGGCGAACATCACGTCGTAGCCGTCGCCCGATCGGCAATACCAGGGCATCGGGCTGCGAGGATTGTCGGGATGTTCGATCATGCCCAGGGAAACTTTGGCGTTCTGGTTTCCATCGACGATTCCCCGCAGAAGTGCCCAGGGATGCGGCCGGCCGATGATGCTTGGGACCGTTTGCCCGTCTGGCAGAAGATAGCTGGTTCCATGAACTTCGCGTGCGGCGCGAAATGCGAGACCGCCATAGCCGCCCCAGGTGGTGTGCGGCGTCCGATCGAGCAAAAGATCCCGAAGCGCCTCGATCGATGTCGTCCAATCGATTTGGCGAATGTCATCGGGCAGGGCGGTGAAGGCGATCGTGCGATTCTCATGGATGACCGGGCCGGTCGCTTGGGATGTCCACTCAAGTGGGTGATCGATGCGCAAACTGTTGGGCGCAGTCAACTCACATCGCGGCTCGCCCTCGGTCTTTTGAATCCCGAACGGCGGACGCTCTTCCCAGAAATTGGATTGATTGACGAATTTAATCGCGAACCAGAGGCCGCGATGCCAGACGTGGTCGGGCATCTGGAATCCGGTAATCACCTGGCCGGCCGGTGTGCAAAGAGGATGAATGCAGGGCTTGGGGAGTTTCTCGTCAAAGAGATAGCTGGCGATGGGCGAACCATCAGCGAGATGGATGTCGATTCGGTTGCCGGGGGCGTGTTTGAAAGAGAGGGAGTCCATCGTCATCCTGTTCCGAAGATTACCGAGGCTCCGCGACAAGCCTGATCGGCCCGAGCAAGCCGCTGGGAGCCGGTTGGAATTGCGACGCAGGTTGCGGCACAAATCGCTCGCCGAATTGCTTCACGATTGCACGATAGTCGTAATTGGGAAACCCGTGGCCTGCCAAATAGTTCACCGCGGTGTTCGCGACATCGATGCGAATGTCGTTATCGCCGGGCTTGAGAAACTCGGTGATATCGAGTCGATATGGAGCGCACCAAACCGATCCGGCCTTCGTGTCATTGATATAAACAACGGCGGCATCGCGCACGGGCGCGTCCAACTCGGCCAAGAAACTGCGTGCATCTTTGTTTGCAATCGCTGACGGCGCGGCGTCGCCTAAATCCAATGTCAGACGGGAACGGTCGCGGAGCATCTCGGCTGATACCGTGAAATGATTTGTATAGCTGGCGATGCCGGAGAAGTATTTCGTCGCCGGGTCGTCGACCCAGGAATGGAGTTTTCCAACCGGCGTGAGTTTGTCGTCCGAACCGAATTGAACGCTCCAGTTGGAGCTGAGATCAACAAGGGTGGCAGGCGCGCCCAGCGGCGTCGCGATTGGCGGACCAAGTCGATTGCTGAGCAGCACAATCATCGAGCCATACGGCGGCAGATCAATGGCGACGCGGGTGTAACCCTCGAGATGTCCCAGAATTCGCAGGGGATTGATCCGGCCGGTCAACGCGTCCAGGCAATCGGCGCAGACGGATTCCTGGCGAAAGTCGGCCGTCACAGACTTTGGTTGATTGCTGGTGTTGGCGAGGAAGAAAACTTCTCCGCCATCCGTGTGGCGGCGGACAAAGCCAATCTCGGGAGATGCCGGCGAGAATTTGACGTCGGGGCGAGACTTTTTTCCCGTCAGGGCCTCGGCGAGTTGGTTTTCATCCTTGACGAACAATCCCGGCGCGGTGGGATCTTCAAATAGTCGCTCCACGATTGCCTGGAACTCGCTTTGATCCTGATCCGTCGCCTCGTACCCGGGCACGAGCGATGGCAGCCGGCGCGTGGCGATGAGCAAACCGCCGCGCTTCGCGAAGTCTTCGAGCTTCCGCATCGTCGATAGCGGGATTCGCTCGACCCCGGCAAGAATCACGGTGCGATATCGCGCCCCCTCGCCGAAATTCAGCGACCCCTCCTTAACGCGTCCGCGGGCATCGAGCATGCCATCATCGAAAAAATCAAAACCGTAACCGGCATCGAGAATCGCGCCGACTATTTTGTCTCCGAGGCATTTGCCGACGCCGTCGGAAAGGCTGATGTGGCCCGGCGTGAAACTCGCCCAGGCGTCGTCGTTGGCCAAATAGAGCGCGATGTCATTTGCAGGCGTTCCCTGCCTCATGATGAAGCTGACCCGCTGCAAATAACGGGTGACATCAGGCATGACAATGGACCACGGGTTCTGATCGTCGAAAACGCCGGCCGCGTAAAAGCTCCAGCCGGGGAATCCCACGCCCGGCGGCGTGTATGGCCAGCCGTGGCAGATGATCTGATTCACGCCCTGCAGGAAATGCAGATCGGCCTCGGCCTTGATGTCCAGCGGCGTGGCGCGAAAGACGGGGGAATGAATCCAGGTAAATGTTTCAGATGAACAGATCGGGATGCCGAGCAGATGGCAGGCCGAGGTCGCGTAGCGTGTGGCGCGGTAACTGTGCCATTGAAATCCTTCGCCTTCAGGTAGATCGGCATTGGCATAACTGTAAAGGCCGACCGAGGGCGAACCGTAAGCCTGAATGCGAAAACGGGTATTGTGCGCTTGCGCAAAACTTTGCATTTGTTTCAGGAAATAATCGTTGCAGAGTTCCGTGAGCGTTTTACCCCAATCATGGCGGATTTCCGGGGCTTTTGAGTCGGAATTGCTGACCAGGTCGGGAAGAAGCGGCCGAAGATCGTAGCCCCGACGTTTTTTGAATTCATCGAGAAGATGAACCGTCCAGTCTTCGCCATGGACTTCGAGGCTGTCGCAGAAGATTGCATATGGAGCATTGGGTTCGCAAGCCGCAACTTCAGGTTCGGCGACGGATTCAATGAAATGTTGCACCGCCGCGGCGTTTTGGTGATCGATGACGTATCCGTCAGCGCCGAATGCCGGCCGTTTCACTTTCATCCCGGTGTGGGTGGAGATGAAGAATGTGATTTGCTTAGCGGAGAACTCGCC
>Ga0182024_10010857_pt1 | contig 18448 bp, 5 predicted proteins | sample P32metaG_FD_120480 | JGI IMG/M metagenome (GOLD analysis project Ga0182024, IMG submission 120480) | Permafrost microbial communities from Stordalen Mire, Sweden - P3-2 metaG (Illumina Assembly) | ecosystem: Environmental > Terrestrial > Soil > Wetlands > Permafrost | place: Sweden: Stordalen... | reverse complement strand
GGAGTGGCAGGCGCTGCGCTGGGCGCTCGATCGCGGCCGTCCCGCGCGTTTCATTGACTGGCCGGCCGCTGTGTCTCTCGCGCTGTCGAAGATTGAAGAGGCTGAACCTGCTCCGCAACAACAAGACTCTGCGCCGCAACCGCACTCCGATCCGCTCGACATGCTTGCCGAGGCCGCAGGCTACGAAGATGGAGAGACATTCTGGAATGCGCTCATTGAGCAGACTGGCGGTCGCGCAGGAACGCAGCCTGGCGAGCACGCACTGAGTGTCTTTACTGCCATCGAGGCAGCAATGACGGAGGCGCGCGCGCATGAATACGACGCCGGGACAATGTGCGAGGCCGAGCGAATCCGCCACGATCGCCGCGAGGCTTTCATGCGCATCCACATCCGCCAGGCGCTCAAGGATCACGAGGGAAAAATCGTCGTGGTGTGCGGAGCGTGGCACTTGAGCGCGCTGCGTGCGGCCGCCACAATCGCCGCCGACAAGGCGCTCATCAAAGATTTGGCGCGCATCAAGGTCGAGGCGACCTGGGTTCCCTGGACCGACAGCCGCCTGAGTTTTCGCTCGGGCTACGGCGCCGGCGTGCTGTCTCCCGGATGGTATCGCCACCTGTGGTCGCTCTATGGCGAGGCCGAGCCGCCCAGCGCCGAACAGTTCGCGAGCGTGTGGCAGGCCAGGACAGCCGCGATGCTGCGCAATGAAGGCTACCCGGCCTCGACAGCCTCTGCCATCGAGGCTGCGCGGCTTGCGCTCGGGCTCTCCACCTTGCGAGGCTTTCAAACGCCGGGGCTCGCCGAGATGCGCGAGGCGTCGCTGGCTACGCTGTGTTTCGGCGATGCGGTCGTGCTTGCGCTGATCGAGCGAAAGCTCATAATCGGCGAACGCGTGGGAGAGATCGACGAGCGCGTTCCGCAGATGCCGCTGGCGCGCGACCTCGCTTTGTGGCAAAAGAAGACGCGGCTCAAACCGGAAGACATTGACCAGGAAGTTCGCGTCGATCTGCGCACCGATGCCGGTCAGCTCAAGTCCACGCTGCTTCATCGGCTCGCGCTCATTCAGGTGCCGTGGGGACGGCTCACGGAAGCCGAAGCCGGTCGCGGCACCTTTCGCGAAGTGTGGATGTTGCGCTGGGTTCCGGAGCTGTCGGTCGCGCTGGCCGAGGCGCTGATTCACGGCGTCACCATCGAAAAGGCCGCGGCCAACCGCACGCTGGAGCGCGCCAGAGCCTCCAACTCTGTGACTGAGCTGGCCGCGATGATTCGCGCCGCTCTGGTCGCCGATCTTCCCGATGCCGCCACCGACTGCATCGAGCGACTGCAGGCGGCGGCCATTCACGCGAGCGACATTACCGACCTGATGAACGCCATCGCTCCGCTGGTAAAAGTGCTGCGCTATGGGTCCGCGCGCAAGCTGCCCGAGGAAGCGCTGCGCGCGCTGGTGACGGCCCTGAGCGTGGAAGTCAACGCCGGCGTGCGCGTGGGCTCGCACAGCCTCGACAAGGATGCGGCGGAAGCGCGCGTGCAAGCCATGCGCGCGTACGACGAGGCGCTTGCTTTGTTCGCCGATGAGTCGCTCTCCGGCACGTGGCGCCGACAGCTTGGTCTCATGGTCGACGACGATCAGGTCGCGCCGCAGGTTGCCGGCCTGAGCCTGCGCCGCATGCACGATCTCCGCGTGTGGGAACTGCCCATGATCGCGGCTGCCTTCTCGCGGCACACCAGAGGGCAGGAGCTGCAACGGGCCGGCGCGTTTCTTGAGAGCTTCCTCAGTGGCGGATCTGAAGTGATCCTGCAGGATCAGCCTTTGCTGCAACTGGTAGACGCGTGGCTTTGCGAACTCGATGAGCAGGACTTCATCGAGTCGCTGCCGTTGTTGCGGCGCAGTTTCTCCGGTTTCGACGCCGTGGCACGCCGGCGTTTGCTTGAGGTGATTGCGCGCGGCCCTGTGCAGGACTCGGGAGTCGCGCAGGCGCTGCCCGATGAGGAAGACGGCGCATTTGCGCAGGCGCTTCCGCTGCTGAATCAGATCCTCGGCATCGGAGGGCCCGCATGAATCGCAACGAACGCATGCGCCGCTGGCAGCTTGCGCTGGGCGGCGACGAGCAGACCGATTTATCGGAGCGAGATCAGCGCCTGAGCGCGGCCTTGACTGCGCTCTACAACGCGCCCCTGCAGACCAAAGGCCGCGGCGGCCTGGGCGCTTCATCGCCGCGCGTGGCGCGCTGGCTGGGCGACATCCGCGAATTCTTTCCCACGCCCGTGGTGCAGATTGTGCAGAGAGACGCATTTGAGCGATTGAACCTGAAATCGCTCATGCTGGAGCCTGAATTTCTATCGACGCTTGAGGCCGATGTGCACTTGGTGGCCGACCTCATCTCGCTGCGCGCCGCCATCCCCGAGAAGACCAAAGACACAGCGCGCCAGGTGGTTCGCAAAGTGGTTCGCGGATTGATGGACCGGCTCGAACTGCGAACGGTGGAACTCGTGCGCGGCGCACTGAACCGCTCGCAGCGCACTCACCGGCCGCGCCCGGCCGACATCGACTGGGGCCGCACCATTGGCGCAAATCTCCGCCACTATCAGCGTAAACACAAGAGCATCGTGCCCGAGACTCTCATCGGCAATTCACGCAGGTCGAAGACTCAGGCAAATCTCGATCATGTGGTTCTGTGCATCGATCAATCGGGATCGATGGCTTCTTCGGTGGTTTACGCGTCCATCTTCGCGGCCGTCATGGCGTCCATTCCGGGCATCGGCACAAAGCTCATCTGCTTCGATACGGCTATCCTCGATCTTACCGAGCAACTCAGCGATCCGGTTGAAGTGCTGTTCGGAGTGCAGCTGGGCGGAGGCACCGACATCAACGCGGCCCTCCAGTATTGCGAGCGGCAGATCGAGCATCCCGCCAAGACTCATCTGGTGCTGATCACCGATCTTTACGAAGGCGGCGATGCGCAGTCGATGCTGGCGCGCGTCGCGGCATTGAAGCAGAGCGGCGTCAACGTGATCGTGCTGCTGGCTCTCTCAGACGACGGCCACCCCGGCTATCATTCCGATCACGCGGAGAAGATTGCCGCGATGGATTGCCCCGTGTTTGCATGCACGCCCGATCGGTTTCCCGATCTGATGGCAACGGCTCTCACGCGCCAGGACATTCACCAGTGGGCCGCGGCGCAGGATATCGCGCTCATTCGCGGAGTTTGAATCGGGCTGCATCGCCCGGCTATAATCGCGCATAACTCCGATGCGTGTTTCAAGAATGGTCCTGTCGATTGAATTTTCAATCCCTCAGGGGCTATAGCCCGCGGTTTCTGGGGCGCTTTCGGCACGACTGAAGTCGTGCCCTGACACAAAGCGGATTTTTGAAACAAGCTCGCATCGTCGCCCAGGCAACGAAAGGTCTTCTCTCACTGGCCTTCGAGTTGTTCGAGCATTGAGGCCGGTCAGGAAAATGAACAGCGAAGAGCTCATCTTTGTCACCGGCGCAACCGGATTTCTCGGGGTGCAACTGGTCCGCGAACTGCTCGCACGGCAGCCGCACGCGAGGCTCGCGCTACTCATCCGCGACAGACCCGGCCAGCCGGGCCGCGAGCGCGCCGACGCGTTTGTTCCTGCATCGGCACGGTCGCGCGTCGATGTCTATTCGGGCGACGTGGGCGAGGACAGATGCGGTTTGGATGCCGCTCAATATGAGCGGCTCACCGCGGGGACCACGCGCGTGATTCACTCCGCCGCCACGGTGCGCTTCGATCATTCGCTCGACGAGGCGCGCCGCATCAATGTGGAGGGTACGCGCCGCGTGCTGGACTTCGCGGCCGGCATGAGCCAGCTTCGCAGCCTCGCATACGTCGGCACGGCGTATGTTGCCGGCGAGCGCACGGGCCTGGTGCGCGAGAGCGAACTCGCCGTGGGCCAGAGCTATCGCAACACCTACGAGCAGACCAAGGCCGAGGCCGAGGCGCTGGTCCGCTCGCGGCTCGGCACATTGCCTGGCGTGATTCTGCGCCCCAGCATTATCGTGGGCGACTCGCGCACCGGCGTCACTTCCAGCTTCAAGATGATGTATTGGCCGCTGAAGATTTACGCGCGGCGGCTTTGGCGCACAGTGCCAGGATTTCCCGACGCGGTGCTGGACATTGTGCCCGTCGATTTTGTCGCCGCGGCTGTTTCGCGCCTGCTCTTCGACGAGGCCGCGATCGGCGCCACCGTTCATCTCTGCGCCGGGCCGCGTGGCAGCGCAACTATCCAGCAGGTCGCCCGTCGCGCAGCGGAGTATTTCCAGGTGGCCGAGCCGCGCTATGTCAATCCAAAGCTGTTCTTCGCGGCGCTGCGGCCGTTGCTGTTTCTGTTGTTGTGGGGACCCAAGCGCCGCGTGCTGCGCGACGGCCGCGCCTATCGCGACTATTTCGCGATGCGCATGCAGTTTGACACCACCAACGCCGAGCGGCTGCTTGAGGCCGCCGGATTGCGCCCGCCGCCGGTACTGGACTACCTTGACCGCCTGTTCCATTACTGCGTGGAGAGCGAGTGGGGCCGCAAAGCGGTTTCGGTTCAATAAAGAGGAATTTTGAAAATGTGCTAGTACCATGACCGCATGATTCGGTAATAGTTGCGGAGACGAGTGCGGGCGGGGACGCCCGCACGACAGCCGGTCAGGAGACCGGCGCTACCCCCGGCCAGTCCATTATCACGAGGGCACGGTGTTAGTCGTGGCGCAGCGCCTCAACCGGCGAAAGCTGTGCGCCGCGCCACGCGGGCAGCGCGCCGGCAACCAGCCCAGCCAGCACGGCAATGCCCAGAGCTTCAGCGATCAGCGGTAACGGAAACGACGCCGAGACGATGCTGGCGGTTTGCGGCAGTGTGGACAACAGACGCAACGCGCACCACCCGACAGCGATGCCCAGGATCCCCCCGCCGAGGCCCAGCACAGACGCCTCAAGCTGGATAAGCAACAGCACATGCCACCGGCGCCAGCCTAGCGCGCGCAGGATGCCAATTTCGCGCGTGCGCTCGAAGACCGACATGGCCATGGTGTTGGCGATGCCCAGGATGCCGATCAACAACGCGATCGACGAGGTGCCCCACGCGGAGGCGTGCGCCAGGCGGACAAACTGGTTGTTTCCGGCGCGCTCAGCCGCCGGCACCGCGCGCAGTCCGGGAAGCACAGCCTCGATCTGGGCCTCCGCGCGCCGGAGATAAGCTTCGGGCGCCTCACCCGCGGGCGCGGGGCGCAGCCGCACGTGAAACGTCGACACCTTGCCCTGTAGGCTGCCGATCTGCTGCAACTGGTCGAGCGGCATGATAACCGCGCCCGCCTCAAGGGCGGACCCGCCCTTGTAGATGGCGACGACCGTGAATGGAGTGCCTTGAATCTCAAGCGTGTCGCCCGTCTTCTTGTTCAGGTTGCCGGCCAGCAGGTCGCCCAGCATCACCTCGGGGTGGCCGTCGCGGAAGGGCCTTCCCGACTGCAACTGCAGCGACTGGAACTCGTAGGAGTCGGCCTTCCAGCCGAAGGCCAGCGCATTGACCTCCGGCGTCAGGTCCATGATGTTGTAAATCATCGGCGCGACCTGCTCCACCACCGGCAGAGCCTTCAGCTTAGCTTCGTCCGACTCATCCAGCGAGGTGTTGAGAAATGTCTGCTGAATGACGGCAATGTCTGTGCCGCTGCTTGAGTAGATGCGCATCCATTCGTGCTCGAATGCGCTGGAAAAGCCGACCAGGCCCACGAACGCGCCGATCGCCATTCCGATGCCGCAGAACGTCAGCAGCGTTCTCAGGCGCCGCCGCCAGAGATTCTTCCACACAAATCCGGTGAACGACAGTTGAGATGCCATGAGGCCGAAGCGGTTCCTCGCAATCCTGGATTTCCGGCGAGCCGAGCCGGTTCTCCATCCCGTCATCGCACAGGCTGGAGAGGGAAGGCTACACGATTTGTCCCCGCGCCGTCGAGAGAACGCCCTCAAAGGTAGTGGATCGGTTTGATCCGGGATTTCCCTCAGGGGCTAAAGCCCGAAGATTCAGCGGACTTTATATACGGGCTGAAGCCCGTACCCTTCAAGCTGAGCCGCTACGCCCTCAAACGGAATCTTGTTGACTCGCAGGTTGTGAGGCGATACCCTAACCGTAATTAAGCCACACTGTCTATGCGTTCTGGACGATATTGCCGTTTTTTCAGCGATTTGCGGACAAGAGAATAGCGCGCACGCTGCCGGCGCCTCGATTGAGATTGCCCTTCTCTGCCGCGGCAATGCACTGCATGGTTCCTCCACAGTTTCCACCTTGAGTTCCCAGTCTCGTTTGATCACGAGAGGTCTTGTCATGTTTCGCCTTTATCTCAATGCATTCGTGTCTATTGCGTTGCGCCTTCGCCCAGAAATTCTCAACTTCGTCCCGGAGGCTCCAATGATCTCCGCCCTCAGGCCGGCAAAGCGGATCTTCGCTGCCCTCTTCATCCTTTCTTTCCTCTCCCCGGCATCTTTCGCGCAGGCGCCCGGCGCAGCGCCGGCGCAGCAAGGCGGCATTACGCGCGAACAGGCAGACCAGATCCTCCAGGAGTTGCGCGAGATTCACAAGCTGCTGGCCAATGGCGCCGCTCAGCCGCGCGCGCCGCAAGCTGCCCAGGCCGCGGCCGCCGCACCTTCCGCGCAAATCGGAAAGATCAACATCGCCGGGCTTCCGATTCTTGGCCGGCGCGATGCTCCGCTCACCATGATCGAGTTCTCCGACTATCAATGCCCTTATTGCCGCGCATTTCACACAGGCACATTCGACGAATTGAAGAAGAACTGGATCGACACCGGCAAGCTTCGCTTCATCTCCTGGGACATGCCGCTGGAGTTTCACTCGAACGCCGCCAAAGCTGCGCAGGCCGCGCGCTGCGCCGGGGATCAGAACAAGTTCTGGGAGTTTCGCAGCCTGCTGATCGCCAACGCAGACAAATTGGGCAGCGACGACATTCTGAGCTATGCGCAGCAGGTGCCGCAACTCGATGTGGACCGGTTCAAAGCGTGTGTGAAGAGCGACCAGTTCACCGAGGCAATCAAGAAATCGGTCTCCGACGCCAACGGCCAGGGTGTCACAGGGACGCCGACATTTCTCATTGGGAAAACGCAGGGCGACGTTGTTGACGGAATCATCCTGGTCGGCGCCAAGCCATTTGCCGAGTTCGACAGCAAGCTGAAAGAGCAGATGGGCAAGTAGTGTTTTTCTCCGAACTTTGACGCGTGCCGCAGCGCACCTGGCGTAGTGTGGTGCGTGGGATTTCAAAGGCACGAAAGTTTTGTCTGGAATGCGGGAATTCGATATTGGAGAAGGATGGCGGGCTCATGATTCCAACTCATTTTTTCCTCAAGTCGTTATTGGGAGCCAAACGTCTCTCCAGCCATCTGGTGCATCGCATGTCCATCCCGGCTTTCCGTCTCTTCGCGCTCTGCGCAGCGCTGCTCGTGAGCCTGCATCCCACGGCTTTCTCTCAGGTCTGCACCAATCTGTGCCTGCAGCAAACAACATGCAGCGGCGGTGGCTCGACTACGCTCTCCGGATACGTGTTCGATCCCGGAGACAACGTTCCGGTGCCAAACGCGGTGGTTTATGTCCCCAATGGGCCAGTGCAACCCTTCACCGACGGACCGGGTTCCGGGCCGCAGATCACCGGTTCGCCCTTGGTCAGCACAACGACCAACGTTGCCGGATATTTCACTCTGACCAACATGCCGGTGGGCGGGAACATTCCGCTGGTGATCCAGGCTGGATTTTGGCGCAGGCAATTCGCCGTCAACGTTTCCGCCTGCGCGAACAACACTGTATCGATTGGACCCAGCGGCTTTAGCAGCCATCTGACTCTTCCATCGACTCACTCCGAGGGCGACATCCCCCGGATCGCCGTGGTCACAGGCAGCGCGAGCTCAGTGGAGTGCGTGCTGTCGAAGATGGGCGTCTCCACCTCGGAATTTACCGACCCGAGCGGCAGCGGCAGGATCAACCTTTATACCGGCGACGCTTCGGGCGGCGCTTTGGTAGATGGCTCGACCCCGGCCGAAAGCACGCTCTGGAGCTCACAGGCAAATCTGAATGCCTACGATGTGGTCCTGCTTGCCAGCCAGGGCGTGGTGGATACCGATGCAACCACAGCAGACCAGCAGGTGCTGGCGAACTTCGCAAATGCCGGCGGCCGCGTCTATGCCGAGACGGAGCAATACGGCTGGCTGGACGGCAATTCTTCGTTCGCGGGCACTGTCAATTGGGCGCCTGGCGCGGGGGCCTGGGGAAATTACTACAGCGATACGACCTATAACACCGACATCGACGAAACATTCAGCCGGGGATTGAACCTCACGCAATGGATCAACCAGGAATCTGTCTTTGGCGGGACCCTCGGTGTGATTCCGGTTGGCGTCATCAGAAACGACTTTACCTCGGTCATTGCACCAACGCAGAGGTGGCTGTACGCCCCAAATAACCTTAGTGGCAGCGGCCCTCCCTCCAATATTCCGCTGCAATTCACATTTGACACGCCGGTCGGGTCCTCCCCACAGTTGGGACGCGTTTGGTTTAACGATTACCTTGTGGACGCCGAGGTAAGCCCGGAAGGCTATAGCGGCATGTCTTTTCCGGAAGAGTGCCCCGGCGGACCAACCGGCGTCTTGACTGCCCAGGAGAAGCTCTGGGAATTTGGCCTGTTCGATTTGACCAGCTCTCTGGGACCGCCGACGGCCACGGTTGCCGTTACCAATTCACCTTCGACGCTGAGGGAGGGGGATACCGCCGATACCGTGACGATCAACATCGCGGACACGAGCGCGACCGCCCTGACCTCCTCGCTGACCCTGACGGCCGTTCTTCCCACTGGCGTGACGGCCGCCTCCATGGCTGGGGGCACCGGCACAGGCTGGGCGTGCACTTCCGGCACGTTGCAGTGCACCCGCACCGCCTCTCTAAGCGACACCTCCAATGACCCCATCATCCTGACTGTTGCGGTTGCTTCGAATGCTCCGACGGGCAGCGGCGAGACCTTCTTCGCCACCATTTCGGGCGGAGGCCTTGCCAGCAACGTGACAGGCAGCGATGCGGTGACCATCGCCCATCCTGCCAATTACTGCACCGCGGATGCGAATTGCAGCGCTGGAAACTGGTGCGACGAAACCCTCAACACCTGCACTCCTACAGTCCCGAACGGCGCCGCGATGCCCACGGATCCCGCGCACTCCAGTCCAACGTTGAATGGGTCGTGCAGCGCGCCGGGCGCGGCCGCCCTGGTCTGCACGTCAGGAGTTTGCGACACGAACAACAAGTGCGGGTACAACAACGGAGACGGTGTGTGCACCTCGGGAAACGCCGGGACCGTCTGCGATAGCGGTGCTTGCAGCGTCTCCGGTGTTTGCGAACCCGCGGGCGGCTGCGAAGTGAATGGCGATTGCAGCGCAGGTCACGTCTGTTCTTCCGGCTCGTGTATCTCGAGCTGTACGCCCGTGACCTCCTGTCCAGCGGGCGACAACTGCGGTACGGTCCCTAACGGATGCGGCGGCACACTCAACTGCGGAAGTTGCAACCCTGGCCAGCCGTGCTCAAACAACGTGTGTGAGCAGGGTTGCTATATCTCAAGCCAGTTCTATCCATCCGGAACCGTGAATCCCGCTAACGCCTGCCAGGTCTGCGTCCCGGCCAACAGCGCCACCAACTGGTCGACCGCAGCCAATGGCGCCACCTGCACCGGCAGCAATCTTTGCGACCAGAGCTACTCCTGCCAGGCCGGCACTTGCATCGGCTCCAATCCTGTGACCTGCTCCCCCAGCGATTCCTGCCACTCCGCCGGCACCTGCAACTCCTCGACGGGCGCCTGCTCCAACCCGCCGCTGCCGGACGGCACAGCCTGCAACAACGGCAATCTTTGCGACCAAACCGACGCCTGCCTGGCCGGCGTCTGCACGGGCTCGAATCCTGTCACTTGCTCGCCCAGCGACTCCTGCCACTCAGCCGGAACCTGCAATCCTTCCAACGGCATCTGCTCCAACCCGCCGCTGTATACTCCGGCATGCGTCACGCTCATCGCCGATGGGGGATTTGAGGCTGACACCCCCGGTGCAGCGCCCGCCGAGCCCTGGACGGTGGCCGCCAATCTCAACAGCAGCGGATTCACTGCGCTGACCCCGCAGACAGTTGCTGGCCTGAATCTTCAATCCGGCGGAACCGCGCTTACCACTGTCCTGCAATCGGGAACCGGCCCGTTCACGCAAACAGACACCGACCTGGGCGCCCCTGCAACGCTCCGCTGGCCCCGCTACGGCGACCAGATGGCCAGCGTGAACGAGCAGTCCGTGTCTACCCTGCAGGCTGAGAATGCCAACTCCCTGTCGCAGGCTGGCACCGTGGGCGCAGGCAATGTCGATCCCAGCGATGGCAAAATCCACCTTCGCTTCGCTTTTGCGCCGATTCTTCAGAACGCGGCGCTCCCTGAGGGCGAGCAGCCCTACTACATGATCCTGGTGACCGACCTGACGCAAAATACCATCCTTTACCAGGACTTTGCTTACGCGGGCCAGAGCGGACTTCCATGGCAGAGCGTGAACACCGGCTCAAGCAATGAGATCGACTACACAGACTGGCAACTGGTTGACGTGGTGGGTGGAACGCCAAGGCTTCAGGTGGGCGATCAGGTTCAGTTGCAGATCGTTGCATCCGGCAGCCAGCCCGGCAGCCAGTATGGCAAGGTCTGGGTGGACGGCGCCGGAACCACCATCAGCGGCATCAGCGTGGAAGCCTCGGTGCCTGCCCTCGCTGCAAAATACTCCAACTTGACGTATACGCTCACCTACCAGAATGGCGGGGCGAGCACGGAAAGCAACGTGGTGGTGACGTTTGTTACGCCGCCCAACACCACCTATCAGTCCCTTTCCTCTTCCGCATCGTGCACCGCTCCCACGGTGGGACAGGCCGGCACCGTGAGTTGCAACCTGGGCTCCTTGGCCAATGGCGCATCCGGATCGCTCACGGTCACAGTATTGGCCAGCGGCGGTTCTGGAGCGACTACACTGGTTGCGCGGAATTACGGAATTTCTTCCGATCAGGAAACAGCGCTTTTGGGGCCGCCGGTGAGCACCATGCTCGGCTGCAGCACAGACTCGCAATGCTCCTCGGGAGACTGGTGCGATGAAACCACTGCCAACTGCACTCCCAAGGAGCCAAACGGCACTCCGATTCCCAGCGATCCGTCGCGCACCAATCCAATCCTCAATGGCACTTGCACCCCTGCCGCGGGCTTGGTGGTTTGCTCGTCTGGAGTTTGCGACACGTCGGACAACAAATGCGGCTACGCGAACGGGGACGGCGTCTGCAACTCCGGTGATGGGGGTGCTGTCTGCCGGTCCGGAGCCTGCAGCGTCTCGAACGTTTGCGAGCCGGCGGGCGGTTGCATTGTCAGCGGCGATTGCAGCAGCGGGGATTTCTGCAACGCGTCAAATCAATGCCTGACCATTCTCAGCGTGACGGCGTGGCCAACCGCGTCGGCCATCAACGCCGGCCAACCGCTGTCTGCGTCGACTCTCAGCGGCGGCTCGGCCACAATGGGCGGCACATTCGGCTGGACAACCCCGACTATCGTGCCGGCGCCGGGAACGGCTTATCAGAGCGTCACCTTCACGCCCAACGACCTGACCGACTACTCACCCGTCACCAGCACCAACTCAGTCCAGTTGACGGTCAATGGGACTTCCTCGCTGGTGGTGAACACGGCCGGCGACGATGCCGGCACCGCCCTAAACTGCACACCCAACGCCGGCGCCACGGGCCCCGGCAACTGCAGCCTGCGCGACGCGCTGCTTCAGGCAGCCACCCTGACTAAGTCCGCCATCACCTTCGACCCGACCGTCTTTCCCGCGGCAGGCGCCATCACGCTGACCAATGGCACGCTCGACATCCCGGCCAATACCGCTATCACCGGGCCGGCAACCGTGAGCGGGGCAGGCGCGTACACGGTCTTCACGGTCGACTCCGGCGTAACCGGCGCGAGCCTGGCCGGTTTGGCCATCGTCAACGGCAACAGCGCATCCGGTCTCGGCGGCGGAATCGAAAACAATGGCTCGCTCACGGTAAACGGCAGCACCATTTCCCTGAGCCAGTCGGCCGGGCTGGGCGGCGGCATCTACAACAACGGAACGCTGACGGTGAGCAACAGCACCCTGTCTGGCAATCAGGCGGCCGACAGCGGTGGCGGCATATACAACCAGGCCGAAGCCACCCTCACCCTGAAAGACACCACCATATCCGGCAATTCAGCCAGCGAATTTGGCGGGGGCATCGACAGCGAGGGCGCCCTGACCGTCATCAGCAGCACAATCTCCGGCAATACGGCGACCATCGCCGGCGGAGGCATCGTGCTCGGCGCCGGCGGAGGAAGCCTGGCCAACGCGATCGTGTCAGGCAATTCGGCAGACGTCGATCCCGATCTAGTCGGCTCCTACACCAACTCCGGCGGCAACAAGTTTGGCGCCATTGGGACCGGCCTGACGCAACTTGGCAACTATGGCGGCCCCACGCAAACCATGGTTCCGCTGCCTGGCTCCTCGGCCATCTGCGCCGGGCTTGCGGCCAATGACACCGTCGCCGGCATCACCGCAGACCAGCGCGGCTTCGCCAACACGATCCTTTATCCGAGGTACAGCACACCCTGCGTGGACTCCGGCGCGGTGCAGACCAGCTATGCGCTGGCTTTCACCACCCAGCCGCCCCCAAGCGCGAACGTCGGCCAGGTGCTGTCGCCCGCGCCCGTTGTCGCGCTCACTGAGAGCGGTCTCCTGGCCACGGCTGCCACCGGTTCCGTCACCATGGCTGACAGTGCCTCGCTGCTCGGTGGCACGGACGCCGTCAACCTGGCTTCCGGGTCGGCCACGTTCAGCCACCTAACCTTCTCCGCGGCCGCCGGCAACGACGTGCTGACAGCCACTCTCGCGCTCGCTCCGTCGCTCAACATTACAGCGCAGGCCAGCACTGGCGTCACTGCGACGCTTGTGTCCGGTGCGCTCACGTCTCCCGCGCAGGGCAGCACGCTCACCGGCCAAAGCGTCACTTTCACCTGGTCGGCGGGGGCGAGCGCAACGGCGTACCAGCTCTGGATCGGCTCGACCGGCGTGAACTCGCAGAATGTCTACTCGTCGGGCGTCGTCACCGGCACTTCCGTCACTCCGCTCTATCTGCCTCTCAACGGCGAAACGCTCTACGCGCGCCTCTACACGCTGGTCAACGGAAGCTGGCTGCACGCCGACTACACCTTCACCGCCGCCGCGCCCGCCGCGCTCACCGCGCCTGCCCAGGGCTCCACGCTGCCCGGCCCCTTCACCACGTTCACCTGGACCGCGCCCGCCGGGGCCAACGCCTATCAGCTATGGCTGGGCACCACTGGCGTCAACTCGCAAGACCTCTACTCCTCCGGCATTATGCACGTGAATACGACCCTGCGCACCAACATGCCCACCAACGGCCAGACAATCTACGCGCGCTTGTACACGGATTTCAACGGCGCCTGGGTGCACTCGGACTACATGTTTACGTCAGCCCAGCTGGCGGCGCCGGTTTCGCCCGCAGTGGGCGGCACACTGCCCGGCCCGGTGACGACGTTTACGTGGACCGCTGCCACGGGAGCCAGTGCCAACGCCTACCAGCTCTGGATTGGCTCGACAGGCGTCGGATCACAGAACGTGTATTCCTCGGGCGTGCTCTACTCGACTTCAGTGACGCGGACCAACATGCCCGTCAACGGCGAGAAGCTCTATGCGCGCCTCTACACCGACTACACCGGCGTCTGGGTGCACCAGGACTACACTTTGACCGCGGCGGCGCAGGCCGTGCTCACCTCGCCGTCGCCGAACAGCACCCTACCCGGCGCAACCGTGCAGTTCACCTGGTCCGCGGCCACCGGATCGGCCACGCAGTACCAGCTTTGGCTGGGCACCACGGGTGTCGGCTCACAAAACCTGTACTCCTCGGGCGCAATCACCGCCACATCGCTGACGCGCACCAACATGCCCACCAGCGGCGCGCGCCTCTACGCGCGCCTCTACACCTACTTCGGCGGCACCTGGACGCACGCCGACTACACCTACACCGCCGCCGTGTCCGCCGCCGCGCTCAATCTCACATCGTCGGCGCTCACCGTCAGTGCAGGCGCTCAGGTCACGTTCACCGCCAGGCTCACCGGGACAACGGCCGGAGTTCCTCCCACCGGCACAGTTACGTTCTATGCCGGCGCCACGCAACTTGGCCAGGGAACGGTCGTCTCCGGAGCAGCCAGCTACGCCACATCCTCGCTGAGCGCCGGTTCCTACACCATCTCCGCCGTTTATTCGGGCGATTCGAACTACCAGTCAATCACCTCGAATTCGATCGGCGAAGCCGTACAGCTCTCCTGCTCGAGCGGCATCTCCGGATCGGGCCTGTCGGCCTTTACCGGCACGCCAACGGCTAACTGGGACTTCAACGGCGACGCCGTGTACGATTCGGGCACCAACACGGCCGTGCTTGTCGACGGAACGCAATTGAACGGTCAGTCCGGAACCGTCGTCTACAACGACCCGATCACTGTGGATTCGTTCACGCTGTCGTTCGACTTCAACTTCACCGCCATTAACGGCAGGGCCGATGGGCTGATGTTCCTGCTTGAAACCAACGGCCCCACATCCGACGGCGCCGGCGACGGCGGGATCGGAGGCCTGGGGTTGAACGGCTACGGCATGGAGCTGGACCTTTTCGATAACGGCCCGTGTGACGGCGGCAACGGCAATCATGCCGGCATCGATTTGTTGAGCGCGTGCGGCACGAACGCAGGGGCGCCGTCAGCGATCGCGACCAGCAGCGACCTCTTCAACGCGGTCGGAGACATCGGCGATGGAACGTGGCGAACGGCAACGATCCAGTTCGCGAGCGGGCAGATGAGCGTGAGCATCACGAATGGGAGCGGGAGTTCCGTTGCCATCGCCAATCTGCAAGGAGTGGCTCTGCCGGGCTTCACTTCCGGCACGCCCTATTACTTCGGATTCAGCGCGGGCAACGGCAGCGACGGCATGGCGTCGAGAGCCGATATTCGAAACGTCTCGATTGCATTTCCCACCGCGCGGTGCCTTTGAGCGGGGTGAGGGAGGGATTCATACCACGCCGTAAACTGCTTATTTTTCTACACTTAAAGTGTAAGTATCGACATATGCCCGCGAATGTACCCTCAAAAGTGAAGAGTCACCGATTTTTTTGCCATGGAACCTGGCTCGGGACGACGGCTCAATGCTACGCGCACAGCCGGATCGTGATCTACAGGCACGCGAGCCGGAGGGATTGCGTTCTCATGGGGTAGGGTGCCATACGGGACGCGGCACGGCTGAGTGCCAACCCCCGGCGCTGGTGGACGTGAGCCAGGGGCGCGCGCTGGTGCGGCGGCTCCAGCGCTCACGTAGGTGCTTGCCGGGCGAGTTGGCCCGCCTCTGGCGGTTCCCGGCGTGAGGTGGTCAAGATGCCAGAGGCAGATCGAACTCGGTCGCATTCGTCTCCGGCGCGGGCCTCCACAGCGGGCGGAAGCGCCGCCCCGCGCCTTCGACACCGGGATTCCTCCCGGCTGTTGCCAGCTTTAGGGTTTTCCGATTTGGTTTGAATGGGGCAATTGCTGGCGGGAACCGTCTAGCGCGGATTAGGCGATAGAGATGGCAGTTGCGGTGCTTGTACGTCTTTGCGTGATGTGCCTAAAAGAGGTCGGCAGTGTCCTAATGTGAATATTTCGCAAAATAATTGCCCACAGGTCCAGATGATTTGCGTCAAATAAAATCAGGTTCCCTTTCCTTACCGTGTAATCCATACGTTTGCTGCAACCTTTGCCAGTTCCGGCACGAAATCCCCTCTGCTTTCGCGGGGATTTCGTGTGTCTGCGACCTATTGCTAGAATTCCGTTCCGATTTTCCGAGGCTTATGTGCGTGAGAGTTCCGAGTAGAATGCGGGCATGGAAGATGGACCCCGCCTCATCCCTGTAAAGGATCGCAGAGGCTTCTACGAATGTGCCGTTTGCGGAAAAGAGTTTAGTCCGAATCGAAGCCACCGGGAAGGTCTAGTGGATATGTTCGCTGGGCACCTGAAACTCTATCACTCCCCGGACAAGGAATCCTGCAGAGACGTGAATTAAGACGCCACGCGGAATTAGCCTCTCCGCTCGCACCACTTTGTGTGAACGGCATCACTTAAGGGAACGCACCATTACCCCATCAGTCGGCGCCGATGGGTTCCGGGGTATGGAATCCCCCGGCACTGGTGGGCGGGAGCCAGGGCGCGGCGCTGGTGCGGCGGCACGGCGGCTCTGACGCTCTTCGGTATCACTTCTCCTCCATCAGGATAAAGGGACTTGCACCCCAGAACTGTCAAACATGCCCGGCACGCAATCAAAGCCGGGGCGGTCTGTCCGCGCCCGGCTCCGAAGTGAGTGGTGTTCGGCAACAAGAAGCGGTCGCGTCTCTGGAGACTACTTCCAGTATCCAACTACCAGTTGTTGATGTTGGGGCCTCCGCCACCATTGCCCCAGTAGTAGCCGTAGCTCGAGCTGTCGGGCCAGTAGCTGGCGTCCCATTGCGTGTTGGATCGATAGTTGCCGAAGCCGTCGCAGTGTGGATCGTTCCGGTTAGAGGGGTTGTAGACGATCAGGAGACCATTCACGAAGGTGAATGTGTAGTCGCCGTTTTTCGCCGCCAGATTTCCGGGAGCGATGACGATTGCGTAATCGCCCGCCGGACTGCTGGTGGTGGCAATGGTAGAGCAGCATGCAGGCGCGCCCGTGGTCGCGCTGCTCTGGGAGTCGCCGTTAACGAAACCGTTGATGGTGTAGCCGAAGATCGGATTGGCTTGGTTGATCTTGCGGCTGTAGGAGTTGGCGACCACGGTCAAGTTAGCCGGGGTTACGGTCAGTGTTCCGTTGACGAAGACCAGGGTGTAGTTGCCGGCGTAGTTCTTCTTCAATGCCAGGGAGCCTTGAGCGATCGTGATCGGATAAGCCCCGGCGCTGCTCTTCGCTGTAGCGGTTGTGGTCTCAGTGGGAGCCCCGTAGAGCACCTGGTTCTGGTTTTGTTTATAGGCGAGGCCGCTGATGGTGTAGGTCAGGTGCCGATTCACATTTCCGCAGTTGTCCGGATCCACCGCGCCGTAGACATCGCTCTGGCTGGTTGCGGTCACCGTCAGCACCGCTGGGGTAATGATGAGCGATGCTGAAACGTAGCGGATAGTGTAGTCGCTGCTGTAGGCCGCCTTCAGCTTGAGGCTTCCGGCTGCCATGGTGATGGCGTAGCTTCCGACCGGGCCGCCCTCGGGTGTGTTGCCGGTCTCCGACGGCGTGCCTGTAAGGTCGGTTGCAGCAGTCTGGCCGAGCGCAAAGCCGGTAATGGTATAGGTCATTGGGTTGTTGACGTCGTCTTCATCGTTGTCGCCGTCACCGCCGCCATAGGCAAAGGTCAGTGGGTTGGCGGCGACCGTGAGCACAGCGGGCGTGACGGTCAGCGAGCCGGGTTTGTAACCGATGATGTAGTTCGCATCCACGGCGCCTGAGCAACTGGTTGTGTAGCTTCCCACATTGCTCGCGCTGGTGGCCGTGGTCGTGCAGGCCGGCTGCGCGGTCAGGCTTGATGCGCTGTCGCCGGAGATGAACCCGCTGTAGCTGGGCACGATGGTTGGCAAGGTGCTGCCGTAGGTCGTCGTCGGGCTGCCCGCGGTAATAGTGAGAGCCACCGGTGCGACCGTTAAGTTCACAGTTGCAGTTGCCGTGGTGTAGTCGGTCGTATCCGTCGGGGTGAACATTACCGACAGCGTATGAGCCCCTACCCCAAGCACAGTCCCCGATGCCGGGTTATAGAGGAAGGCGCCGGCCACGGACGCGGTTGCATTGAGCTGTGTCGCACTCAGAGGCGTTCCATAAGAGATCGCGGCAGGGTTGGACCAACTGATGGTTGGCGTAACCTGGGTGACCACCAGGGTTACAGTTGCGGTTGCCGTCGTGTAGTCGGTGGTGTCGGTGGGCGTGAAGGTCACCGACAGCAAGTGGCTGCCAGCGGTCAGCACACCGCTGGCAGGTGTATAGGCGAAGGCTCCCGCAACATTTGCGGTCGCATCCAGTTGCGCTCCGCTTAGCGCCGTCCCGTAAGTGATCGCCGCAGGCGTGGCCCAGGTGATTGACGGCGTGGCCTGGTTCACTGTCAGGTTGACCGTAGCCGTTGCGGTTGTGTAGTCGGTGGTGTCGGTTGGCGTGAAGGTTACCGACAGCAGATGCGATCCCGCCGTCAACACGCCGGCAGCAGGAGAGTAGCTGAACGTCCCAGCTACCGAGGCCGTCGCATTCAGTTGCGCTCCGCTCAGCGCCGTCCCGTAAGTGATCGCCGCAGGCGTGGGCCAGGTGATTGACGGCGTGGCCTGGTTCACTGTCAGGTTGACCGTAGC
>Ga0182024_10010856_pt1 | contig 18449 bp, 13 predicted proteins | sample P32metaG_FD_120480 | JGI IMG/M metagenome (GOLD analysis project Ga0182024, IMG submission 120480) | Permafrost microbial communities from Stordalen Mire, Sweden - P3-2 metaG (Illumina Assembly) | ecosystem: Environmental > Terrestrial > Soil > Wetlands > Permafrost | place: Sweden: Stordalen... | reverse complement strand
TGATCGTGATCTGATCGCCGACGTCGGCGAGGCAGCTGGTGACGTTGGTGCAGCCGGCGATCGAGTTGGCGTCGGTGATCGTCGCGGTGCCGCTGCCGGTCACGGCTGTGGTGATCGTGACCGTCTTGGCGAAGTTGGCGGTGTCGGTCTCGTTGCTCGAGGGTGCCGGCAGGGTGCAGGGGTTCGCGGTGCCGGCGCAGGTGCCGCCGGACCAGCCGGTGAAGCGGTTGCCGGTCGAGGCTGTCGGGGTGATCGTGATCGAGTCGCCGACGTCGGCGAGGCAGCTCGTGACGTTGCTGCAGCCCGCGATCGAGTTGGCGTCGGTGATCGTGGCAGTGCCGCTGCCGCTGACGGCTGCGGTGATCGTGACGGTCTTGGCGAAGTTCGCGGTGTCCGTCTCGGTCCTGGAGGCGGTGAACGAGCACGGGTTCGAGGTGCCGCCGCAGGTGCCGCCGGACCAGCCCGTGAAGCGGTAGCCGGTCGAGGCTGTCGGGGTGATCGAGATCGAATCGCCGACGAATGCCGTGCAGTGAGACTGGTTGTAGCAGTGGACGCGGTTGTCGGTCACCGTGGCGCTGCCGCTGCCGCTGACGGCGGCCGTGATGGTGACCTGCGAGGCCGCGATGTGGGCGACGGGGCCGGTTCCGCCGCGCCCCTCGGCCACGGCGACCAACGGGAGGGCTCCGGTGGTCTTGGTGAAGGCGGCGAGTGGCGCCGAGCCTGCGCCCCGCAGGCGGGCACGCGGGGCGTGCCTACGCTCGCCGGTGGCGATGGCAGTCAGGCGCTGCACATCGTGGGAGGCGCGATCGTGGCGGATCGTCTTCTGCGGCCTCGACTTGCCTCGCGCGACGATCGCTTCGCCGAGCGCCGAGCGCTCGGCGGCCGCTGAGACGTTGCGGTTCTCGATGGAGAGCGCAGCGCCATCAGCCGTCGCTGACGCTGCCGGGCCATGCGAGCCGCTGGAAGAGCCGGGGATGGTCGCCGCGGCGAATGCGCCAGCCGCTGCGATGCTTGTTGCCGCGAGAACCGTGGCGAGCCGTCCTCGCTTGCCACTGAACATGCCCAGTCCGCTTATCAACATTCCTCCTTGAAGAGTGGGCGCAGGTGAGCCCAGTGACACAGTAGGTCGCCGTGGGGTAGGGCCGATGGTTGAAAACGCGCCCGGGCGAAGGTGGAAAAACCACCCCATCCACGCGGTGTGCTTTTGGGGCTCCCGAATGCGGCGACAGCCGGTCGCGACCGGTGCCGCGGCAGGCTGGATCGCGGCCGCATGCGCCCACGACGAGACACGAGTCGTGTGAGCTCGATGCGAACTCGTGGCGCTGGCGCTCTTCAGCGATCGTCGCGCGCGGAGTGCCGACGGCCCTCGCGGCTGGCGGCTCGCGCGCCTCGCCGGCCGCTGTGGGCACCCGGGTGCTCGAGTGGCCTACGGCGTCAGAACGAGGTAATCCGGGCGACGCCCGGATTACGCGCGTGCGCCCGCGAGGCCCACACCATGCGCCGTGCCCCGGGGTGCCCGGGGCCGGTGATCGTGATGGCCTACTCCCAGACCTTGACGGACTGGACCTGCATCGTCGCGGGGAACACCGTGGAGGCGTTCGGGGCGCCGCCCCACTCGCCGGCGCCGCCGACGCCGAGGTCGGCGACGAGGTAAAGGCCGGTGGAGTTGTCAAACGGCCATGGGTATCCAGCTGCGACGGCCTGAGCCTTCGTGTACTGCGCATAGACGACGCCGTCGACCGCCCAGGTCAACATCTCTGGCTGCCAGACGACCTGGTAGTCGTGGAATCCCTGCGTGGCGTCGGCCGCCATCTGCGTCGACTGGGTCTCGCCCCACAGCGGTGCCGGCGCCCAGCCGTGCAGGCTGCCGTAGATCGTGTGCGTGTCACCGAGCAGCATCTCCTGGACGTCGATCTCTCCCCACGGGTTGCTGCCGTTGGCCTGGTCCAGCCACAACCCGGACCACAGCCCCTGGCCGGCAGGCATCTTGGCCCGGAAGTCGATCAGGCCGTGCGTGAGCGAGAACCCGCCCGCGGTCGACATCCAACCGGAGGTGTAGGGGAACCCCTCGGGGCTTGTTTGGTGGATCGCCGTGAGAGCAGCCGAGGAGCCGGTCATCGTCACCTGCGAAGGCTGGTACTGCGTCGCCTGATACCCGTAGTTCCAAACGCCCGCCGACCAATCGGTCGGCAAGCTCGAACCGTCGAACTCGAAGTCCGCGGCCGGGCTGCTGTAGTTCACGACAGGGGCGAAACCCGGCGGCAGTGCAAGGATCGGGGCTCCGTTCGGGCCCACGCCGGGCTGGAGCACCGGCGGCAGAGGCGAAGGCGGAGCCAGAGGCGGGGCGCTCGGCGAGCCAAGGGTGGCGGTAGTGCCGGCGGCGCCGGTTGTGCCGGTCGCGCCGCTCGGCGTCTTGACGACGGTCTTGGCCCTGGTCGGGACGGCCTTGGCTGGGAGCGGCTTCGTTGTGCGGGCCCGAAGCGAGCGCACGCGGTGGACCCAGACCTGGACGTGGGGCCGCCGGCGCCGGGCTGTCGCGCTGACGATGAAGGCGCGGCCCCCGACCGCCAGCGTCACGTTCACCGTCGCGCGGTGTCCGCGCGAGGAGGTGTGCGTGCGCCGGACGATCTGTCCGACCTTGAGCTTCACGAACCCCGGCGCTCCCCCGCGGGTGGTGACGGCGATGCTCACGCGGTAGACGCCGGCGGCGCCGACACGGTGGAGAACGCGCGTCGTGGCCTCGGCGCCGCCCTGTCCTGGCGGCAAAGTCGCGGCTGCGACGGGGCCAGCGGCCGCGAACAGCCAGATGACCGAAACCGCTAGACCTATTGTCCGTCTCCGTGGCACACCATGTCGATCGGGCGCATCTCCGCGGGGCGCCAATCCAGCGCCACAGCCTCGGCGGTTGTACGAGGCGGCGGCTCTGACCGCTGCTAGGCAGCTAGACGGACGTTCGAGGATGTACTAGTCGGGCCTGCCGCTCCTGCGCCTACGGCGCGAGGACGCGCTTGGAGCGGTCCGCGCGCGCGGGCGTCGAGCGCCGGCTGCGAGCGAGGGGCGGCAACCGCTTGCAGCCTCGGCGATCCGCTTCAGCCCGTTGCCTGCGAATTCACGGCGCCGGCGCCCGTTATATGCGTACCAGCCCGCCCGTGCGGCGCAGCGAGCCACGACAGCGCGGTGGGGGCCCCAGCCGAAATGACTACCTCGTCGAAACGCATATCCAGGTCGCCTGGGCGTGTGCCGGCATCGCGCCGGGGCGTCGCTTCCACGTTCCCCTGGTTGTTGCCCCTAGGCGTGTATGTGCGCCGCTGCGCGATCGTTTCAGGCGGCCAGAAGCCGTGACGGATCCGCAGCCCAATCACGTGGTGCTCCGCGCGCGAGCTGGGCGGGTCTGCTACCTCCCGCTCGATCGGGAGCCGGTGTTCGCCACGCTGCATCTTCCAGACGCCGGCGAGAGCCGTGGCATCGGCGTTTTGATCTGCCCGCCGTTCGGATGGGACGAGCTGGGCTCCCACCGCAGCCTGCGCGCCCTCGGCGCGACGCTCGCAGGTGCCGGGTATCCGGCCCTGCGGTTCGACTTTCCGGGCAGCGGCGACAGTGGCGGGTCGCCGCGCGACCCCCAGCGCCTCGATGCATGGACCGCCGCGGTGGGCCTGGCGGCGACGTCGCTGCGAGAGCGCTCCGGCTGCGAGCGGATTGTCGTGTTCGGAATCGGTCTCGGCGGGATGGTCGCCTTCCGAGCCGCCGCTGCCGGCGCCGCGGTCGATGACCTGGTCCTGTGGTCGGTCCCGAAGAACGGGCGCCTCCTGATCCGCGAGCTTCGCGCGTTCGCTCGCGTCGTGGACGCCGACGACGATGGCGCCGGCGCCACGGCCCGCGACGGCACGTCGGCAGAGGCCGCTGACAACGATTTCAACATCGGGGGCTTCCTGATGACCGCTGAGACGGTTTCAGACCTCGAGTCCCTCGATCTGACACGCCTTGCGCTGCCGCAAGCCGCGAGCCGTCGCGTGCTGCTGCTCGGGCGCGACCGGCTGCCCGCGGATCGCGGGCTCCGGGCCAGCCTCGAGAGCGCCGGGGTACAGCTTGACTCAAGCGACGGACCCGGCTACGCAGCAATGATGGTCGACCCCTACATCGCACGCGTGCCCGAGGAGGTCTTCGCGCGCCTGATCGCGTGGCTCGGCGACCGCGACGACAGCGCAACCGTGCGGCCCGCGGCACGAGCAGTGATTCGCGCGCGGGGCGATGCAGCCGATCTTCCTGGCGGCGCCGGGCCGCTCGGCGAGTCGCCGTTCGAGTTCTCCTTCGGTGGCGTTCAGCTTTCCGGGGTGCTGACCCCTCCGGCGTCCGGTGGCCGCGCGAACCTCTGCGTGGTGCTGCTCAACGCAGGTGCGGTGCGCCGGATCGGCCCGCAGCGGATGTGGGTGGAGGCCGCGCGGCGCTGGGCGCCATTGGGCGTGGCCACGCTGCGCTTCGACGTCGTCGGGGTCGGTGACTCCGGCGGAGCAGAGGGCCTCTACACCGAGCGGGGCGCGTTCCAACGTTCCGAGTTCGCGCAGCAGGTGATAATCGCGCTTGATGAACTCGAGGCGCGCGGAGTTGCGGACCGGTTCGTGCTGGGCGGTGTGTGCTCGGGCGCCTACTGGGCCCTCCATGCCACGCTTGCCGACGAGCGCGTGAGCGGCCTTCTGCTGATGAACCTGTTGGCGTTCTTTTGGTCGCCGGAGCTCGGCACGCTGCGTGATTCCCGCCAAGCCCGAGCGCTGCTGAAGGACCGCGAGGTGCTCCGCATGCTCCGGATTCTCGCCACGGAGCGCTGGCGGCTCCTGCGGATGCTCAGGACCAGCCTCCACCTCGGCGGTGCGCGGCGCCGTGATGACGGCGGAGCCGGGGACCTCGACCGGGGCGTCGTCTCGGTGCTGGACGAGCTTCGCGACCGCGCAATCGACACGCTGCTTCTGTTCTCGCTCGACGAGCGGCTGTATGACGATTTCGTTGCCGACGGGCTGATCGAGCGGATCAGCGAGTGGCCGAACCTGACGCTGGATCGAGTGCTCAGCGACGAGCACATCTTCCGCCCGGTGTGGTGCCAACGCCACGTGCATGCGGCGATGGATCGCGCCGTAGCGCAGATCGCCGCCCCGGCGATCCCGCTTTCGGCGGGCGGCCTATGAACAGCGGCCAGGGCGCCCGCCAGCTGCGGATCCTGATGGTGACCCCCCGCTACCTGCCGGAGATCGGCGGGGTCGAGCGTCACGTGCACGAGGTCTCGACGCGCCTGGCGGCCTCCGGCGCCGCCGTCACCGTCTTGACCACGGACGTGGGGGGCCAGCTCAGCCCAGTCGATCACGACGGCGAAGTCGAACTCAGGCGGGTGCGCGCGCACCCGCGCAAACGTGACTGGCGCTTCGCCCCCGGGATCGTGCCAACCATCGCCCGGGGGGATTGGGACGTCGTGCACGTCCAGTCCTACCACACCTTCGTCGCGCCGTTGGCGATGGCGGCCGCGGCGAGTCGGCGCGTTCCCTTCGTGGTGACCTTCCACGGGGGCGGTCATTCCAACCGCGTGCGCCACGGCGCACGCGGGATCCAGCGGCGGCTCCTGCGCCCGCTGCTCGCTCGCGCGGCGGCCCTGGTGGCGGTCGCCGGATTCGAGATAGACGACTACGCCCGCGAGCTTCACCTGCCGCGTTCGCGCTTCGTCCTGATCCCCAACGGCGTCGATCTGCCGCCCGCGCCGGCCGGCGCGGCAGGCGGGCGCTCGAGCGGCGGCCGCCCTCTGATTTCATCGGTCGGACGCCTCGAGCGCTACAAGGGCCACCAGCGCTTGATCGCCGCCTTGCCCCACGTGCGCCAGCAGGAGCCGGCAGCTCGAGTTTGGATCGGCGGCTCGGGGCCATACGAGCGCGAGCTCCGCGAGCTCGCCGAGCGTCTGGGGGTGGGGGATCTCGTCGACATCGAGGCCGTCGCCGCCGGTGATCGCGAGGAGATGGCGCGACGGCTCTCCGCGTCGGATCTCGTGGTCCTGCTCAGCGACTTCGAAACCCATCCGATCGCCGCGCTCGAAGCGCTGTCCCTGGGACGGCCCCTGCTGGTGGGCACCGGCGCGGGCCTCGGGGAGCTCGCGCAACAAGGGCTTGCGCGCGCCATCGATCCGGCGGCGTCGCCCGAGAGCATCGCAGCGGCGATCGTGCGCGAGCTGCGCGACCCCTTGCCGCGCGTGCCGCTCGAGCTCCCGACCTGGGACGACTGCGCTGAGGCGCTCCTCGCGCTCTATCGCCGGGTCGCGAGGACGACGGCATGAGGGTGCTGATGCTCGCCCAGTTCTACCCGCCGACCATCGGAGGCGAGGAGCGCATGGCCGAATCGCTGGCCGTCGGGCTCGCACGCCGTGGCCACGACGTGGCCGTTGCGACCCTGCGTCAGCCCTCCCAGGGGCGCTACGACGAGCGCGAGGGCGTGCGTCTGCACCGCCTCCCGGGTCTCGCGCAGCGCTTCGGAGCGCTCTTCAGCGACAGCGGCCGCCGCCATGCCCCGCCCGCGCCGGATCCCGAAACCGTCCTCGCGCTCCGGAGTGTCCTCGACCTCGAGCAACCAGACGTCGTGCACGGCCACAACTGGCTCGCGATCGCCTACCTGCCCCTCCAGCGTCGGCAGCGGGCGGCCTACGTGCTGAGCCTGCACGATTTCAGCCTCGTATGCGCGAACAAGCGGCTCGTGCGCAACGGGCACGCGTGCGACGGCCCGGGCGTGCGGAAATGCCTGGGATGCGCCTCGCGTCAGTACGGAGCCGCGCTCGGCCCGCTCGTAGCGCTCGGTACGACCGCGGCGAGCAGGGCGCAGCGGCGCGCCGTGGACCTGTTCCTGCCGGTCAGCACCGCCGTGGCTGACGTCTGCGCGTTGGCGCCCGGGACCTACGAGGTAATGCCCAACTTCCTGCTCGAGGCCACGGCGCCGCCGACCGATGCCGACCCGCGTCTGGAGCGCCTGCCCGAGGGAGACTTCCTGCTGTTCGTCGGCGACGTTTGGGCGGACAAGGGCGCCGACGTGCTGCTCGAGGCCCACGCCCGCATGGCGGCGCGGGTCCCGCTCGTCCTGATCGGCCGCAAAGAGCAGCCGGACCTGCTGCGCGACCGCGGCGAGGACGTGATCGCCCTGGGCCCGCTCGACCACGCTGCCGTGCTGGCGGCCTGGAGCCGGTGCACGATCGGCGTGGTGCCTTCGGTCCAGCCGGAGGCCTTCGGAGTCGTCGCGCTCGAGGCGATGGCTGCGGGCGCCCCCGTTGTTGCTTCGCGCCACGGTGGACTGCCAGACGTCGTCGTCGAGGGGGAGACCGGCCTGCTGGTTGCGCCCGGGCACGTGGGCGAGCTGGCGGCGGCGCTCGACCGGTTGATGGCCGACCCCGAGCTGCGCCATGAGCTCGGCGCGGCAGGGGCGCGGCGCGCCCGGGAGTTCAGCGCGGATGCGATCCTGCCGCGTTTCGAGGCGGCCTACGCGCGCGCTATGAGCACCCGCGCAGCTCGCGGGTTGAGCACGAGCCTCACACATGCCGCCGCGCCGGGCGATTAACTGACGCTCGTGGCCACTGCACCTGTCAGTGTGATCGTCACGTGCTACGCGGACGAGCGGTGGGATTACCTGCTGCGAGCGATCGACTCCGCCGCGCGCCAGGAGCCGGCACCGGCCGAGATCGTTGTTGTCGCTGACAACAACACGCGGCTGTTCGAGCGCTTGCGCGAGGAGGTGGCGGGCGTGACGCTGGTCAGCAATCCCAATCCTCCGGGAGCCTCCAACGCGCGCAACGCGGGCGCGGCCGTAACGAGCACGCCGTTCATCGCCTTCCTGGATGACGACGTCGAAGCGCACGCCGGCTGGCTCGAGCGGCTGCTTGCGCCGTTCGATGATGAGGGCGTGGTCGGCACCGGCGGACGCGCGGACCCGCGCTGGCAGGTAAGGCGCCCGCGATGGTTTCCCGACGAGTTCGCGTGGGTTGTCGGGACGTCGTACACGGGCATGCCGCTCGAACGTCAGGCGGTGCGCAACGTCTGGTCGGAGAACATGGCGGTTCGCGGCGAGGTGTTCCACGCCGTCGGTGGCTTTCGCGGCGACTTCGGCAAAGTCGCCTCGGTCTCGCGGCCCGAGGACACCGACCTGTGCATCAGAATGAGCTCACACGCTCCGGGAGGCCGTTGGGTGTTCGTTCCGGACGCGGTGGTCGACCATGAGGTGCCCGCCGCACGCGCCACGCTGCGCTACTTCCTGCGAAGGTCGTTCTGGGAAGGGCGGGGAAAGATCGAGATGGCGAGGGCCGTGGGTCGCGAGCAGGGCCTCAGTGACGAACGCGCGTGGCTCACCAAGACCGTTCCGGCGGGGGTCCTTCGCAACCTGCGTGAGGCCGCTCGAGAGGGCAGCACGGACGGCATTCCCCGGGCTGCCGCCATCGTGGCCGGCATCATCGCCGCGGGCGTCGGCGCAGCCGTGTCGTTGAGCCTTTCGTGGCGCGGCGGCGGCGCCATCGACCCTCCGCCGCCGGCTACCGATGATGCCGGCAAACCGGATCGCGATAAGTGATCGACACGTTGCCGGCGGTTGCCTGGGCGCGCTCGCGGCTTGGCGTTCGGCTGTCGACGCCTTGGTTGGTGCTCTGCGCCAGCGCCGGGGTCGCGGTCGCATCACTGGCAGAAGGGCTCTCCCGCTCTGGTCGCCCCGGCGCCACGCCGCTCTTCTGGGGCGCCACGATCTTGATCCTCGTGCCCGCGACGCTGCGGATGGCCCAGACCCGCGTCCGCCACGGCGAGCGGGCGGCGACGCTCGTGCTTGTGGGCCTGGCGCTGTACGCGATCAAGGTCCTGCGCGATCCGTTCTCGTTCACGTTCGCGGACGAGTTCCCCCACTTTCACAACCTCCAAGCGATCCTCAGCAGCGGGCGCCTGTTCGGGAGCAATTCGATCCTGCCGATCACGCCGCGCTACCCGGGGGTCGAGTCCGTGGCGGCGGCGGTCGCCCGTCTCGCCGGTACCTCACCGTTCGTCTCGGGTCTGATCACGATCGCCGCGGCGCGCATGATGCTGATGCTCGCGCTCTACCTCTTCTACGCGCGCGTGAGCGGATCGCCTCGCGCGGCCGGGCTCGGCGTTCTCGTTTACACGGCGACCCCGACCTTCCTGCTCTGGTCGGCTCAGTTCAGCTACGAATCGCTGGCCCTGCCGCTGGCGACCGTCGGCGTCTTCGCGCTCGTGCGCTGGCAGAGCGCACCCGACGGCGCCGCGCGCGCCCGCTGGATGGCTGTGCTCGTGCTCGTCGTAGTGGGTGTTGTGCCGACGCATCACATCACCGCCTACGCGCTGCTTGCCTTCCTGGCCGGCACATGCCTGTTGCACTTGCTGATGCGCCAGCGGCCGGGTGCGCCGCTGGCAATCGCCGCGGTCACCGCGGCGCTCGCGATCGGCTGGCTGGCGCTCGCTGCTTCAGGGACCATCGCCTACCTGCGCCCAGTCGTGAACACGGCTCTCGCCAAGGTCCTCGCCACGATCAACGGCCAGGCGTCGACGCGAGTCCTGTTTGCCAACCAGGGCGGAGCTGAGCAGACGCCCACCGCCGAGCGGCTGATTGCCGTGGCCGGGATCCTCGTGCTCGTGGCGGGCGTGGCAGCCGGGATCTGGGCGGTGCGCCGGCAGCGGCGCGCCTCGCCCGTGCTGGTGCTCCTGATGCTGGCTTCGGCTGCCTACGTCCTCACGCTCCCGCTGCGTTTCGTGCCGGCGGCGTGGGAGACGGCGAGCCGCGCCGGCGAGTTCCTGTTCGTGGGCGTGGGGCTGGTGGTCGCGCTGGGGATCGTCGAGTACATCCTCCGTCCCGGCCGCCTCCCACGCCTGCGCCCGGCGCTCGCCGCCGCGGCCGTGATGTTCGTGTTCGCCTCGGGCGTGATCGCGGGCTGGCCGGCGAGCCTCCGGCTCGCGCAACCATTGCGCGTGCGCGCCGGGGGACACACGCTCCAACCGCCCGGCTACGTTGCGGCAGCGTGGAGCGGTGCGACGCTTGGGCCTGCCCAGCGCGTCGCGGCTGAGGACTCCGACGCACGCCTGTTCCTCGACATCGGCCACCAGACAGCCTTCTCGGGTGTGTTCCCCGACGTGGATGCCGTGCTGAGCGACCGGCCTCCGTTGAAGGCCTGGCAGCGCACACTTCTGCGCCGCAACAAGATCACGCTCGTGGAGACCGACCGGCGAAAAGTCTCCACCGACGTGATCGGCGGCTACTTCTTCGACGTCGGTTCGCCGGCGCTGTCATCGGCCGCGGCCGCCGCCAAGTTCGACCTGCCCGGCGCCAGTCGCATATACGACAGCGGCAACATCGTCATCTACTGGGTGCGGGGGCTCTGGTGAGCAGGCGCAGCGATCTCGCACTCGTGGTGGCGGTCGCACTGCTCGCCGGGATCCTCATCGAGATCCTCCCGCATACCTCCGACTTTGCTCGCGTCGCACTCGGGATACCGCTTGTGCTGCTGCTCCCCGGCTACGCGCTGTCTTCGGCGATCTTCAGCCCGAGCGAGCTGCGCATGAGCGAGCACCTCGCGCTCTCGATCGCGCTCAGCGTCACCGTCACGATCCTCAGCGCCCTGCTGATGAACGCGGCGCACATCGGGCTCCAGGCGCGGCCGTGGGCGGCGATCCTGACGCTCCTCACGATCGCCGCGGCGCTCGCCGCAGCGCGCCGCGGGCATCTCCGCGAGCTGCGCGTCGGCCGCCCGCGCCTGCGCTCGAGCGAGGTTGCGGCGCTGGCCGTGTCTGTACTGCTGCTCACGGGCGCCGCTGCGTTCGGTCTGACGCCCCTGGCCGCACCGCGCGGGACACAGGGCCAAACCGCCCTGTGGATCGTCCCCGCGCCGCACCGCTCCGAGACTGTCTGCGTCGGCGTGATCAGCGACCAGCTGCACACATCCGACTACACGCTGGCGCTGAGCGTCAGGGGGCGTGCGCTCGCCCGCTTCGGCGCGATCCGGCTGGCGCCCGGCGCCAGCTGGGAACGGGCGATTCGCGTCGGCCCCGGGCGCCCACCGGTCACGGGCGTGCTCGCAACGACCGCGCGGCCGCGCGCGAGCGTCGCCACCGTGTCGCTGTCTGACTGGTCGATCCCGACGGCCTCATGTTGAGCCTCGCCCGCGACGGCGCGCACGCGCGCCGCGGACGTGCGCGATTGCCCGCCTGAGCACCGCTCGCTCGCTCTCGGTCCCCGGAAGCGCGAGATATCCGCTCAGGTAGACGACCGCCCCGGCGAGGCTGGCCAGGGCGATCGTGACGATCGTCGCAGGCGCGAGCGTGTCGTGGATCAGCACGAGCACGCCGATCATCGGGCCCATCGGCACCAGTGCCGGCACCAGGATCTGCCTGGCGATCGCGCGCGGGTTGACGCCGACGATGCGCGCGCCGAAGGGGAGCACGATCAGCGCCTCCGCCGCCGTCGCGACCAGCGTGCCGATGGCGACGCCCTTGACCCCGAGCGGACCGATCAGCGCGATCGACAGGCCGAGATTCAGGACCGCGGAGCCGAGTGCGAAGACCACCAGCGGTCGGTGCCTGCTCATGCCCTGGAGCGCCTGCGAAACCGGCGACATCAGCGATTCCATTAGCGCCGCAACCGTCAGCAGCACGACGATGTCGGCACTCCCGGCGACCGAGGGCGCCCAGGCGTGCAGGAACGGCCGCGCGAAGACGATCAGCGCGGTGCCGACGACCGCGAACAGCGCGAGCGTCAGGCGCAGGCCGGCCAGGTAGACGTCGCGCAGCATCCCAGAGGCCCCCTCGGCGTCGAGGCGACTCGCGAGCGGCAGCAGCACGAACACGAACTGGTCGGTCAGCTGTCCCGGCAGCGAGCTCAGCTTGCGGGCCACGGAGTAGGGCGAGACGTTGCTCACGGGCAGCGACGCGCCGATCACGATCTCGTCGCTCTGCAGCTTGAGGACGGAGGCGACCTGGATCCCGAACAGCGCCGAGCTGAACAGCAGGACGCGCCGCGCATGGCGGCGGCGGGCCCCGTGGAACCCGAAGCGCAGCTCCGGCGCCGTGCGGTGAACGAGCCAGATCGTGGGGATCAGCCACAACACCGTGACCGGGGTCGCAAGGGCGGCGATCCACAGCACCTTGCCGTGGAGCACCAGGATCACGACGATCCCGGCACCGAGCGTGAGCATCGCAAGTGAGCCGATGATGTTCATCAGGTCGTAGCGGTTCAGGCCGCGCAGCACCGCAATCGCGCAATTTGACGGGAGCTGCACGGCGACGCCGACGGCTGTGATCACGACCAGCCACGACGCCGTCGCGTGCTCGCTCGGCGGCACGCGGATGAGGTCGTTGACGAACGGCGCGAGCACGGCGGCGACGGCGATCACGGCCACACCGAGGGCGCAGTAGAGCGACAGGGCGGTGGCTACCAGCTCCGAAGCCGTCTCGTTGTCGCCGCGCGCTCGATATTCGGCGACGTACTTGGTGATCGCCGCGCCGATTCCAAGGTCCGCGAGGCTCCCATATGCCACGAACGAGGCGACGAGCGCCCAGAGGCCGTACTCGGTTTTGCCCAGGCGGCTGAGGATGATCGGTGTCAGCACGAACCAGACACCGAGGTTGATCACCCGCCCCACGTAGTTCGTCGCCGTGCCCACGGCGACCTGGCGGTGGATGACGGCGTTCGTGTCTTCTTGGGCCGCCATGGAGGGCGCGGGCTGGGCTCGCGACACCGCATTCAAGCAGCGCGGCCAGCGGCGCGCCTGAGAAGCGGGCTAGAACATCCGTCCAGGCAGCCGACGAAGCGCTCAACTCGCGCCGAAGTCGCTTCAGCGCACCGCGGCGGACGCCGATGCTTGTCCATGGCGACCGCTCGGGACACGCTTGTGCGTCAGACGCTGTTGGGTACCGAAGCGACCTACAGGATCATCGACGCGGACGCAGAGATCGTCACCGCCGTGGTGATCGACGCTCCTGGCCTCAAGCCGGGGATGAGTGTTCGGTTCGTGGCTGACGCAGTGCGAGCCATGAGCCGCGTCGGGGTCGACGAGCATCGCCAGCCCGCGGGGCTGGGCCCGATCACGGCCTGAGGCTGCGTCCGCGCCCTGCCGGCCGGCGGCCCGAGGGCCGTCGGCTATCCTCGCGCTTCATGCGCGTCCAGCTCGACCTCCTGCGCTGCCCCGTCGAGCGCGAGGAGCTGCGATCGGAGGGGGAGGAGCTCGTCTGCGTCGCCGGCCATCGCTACCCGGTCGCCAACGGGGTGCCGGTGCTGATCGACGATGGCGCGTCGATCTTCACGGCCGCAGGCGTGGCCGCCAGCGCGCAGGCGCGGCCGTCGCGGAGCGCGCTCGAGCGCGTCGCCTATCGGATCCGCCCGACGCCGGCCTCCAACATCGCGGCGGCCGAGCGCTTCGCGCGCTTCGGCGAGATGCTCGCCGCCGAGAGAGGGGAGACCCCGGCGCGCGTTCTGGTGGTTGGCGGCGGCGAGCTCGGCGAGGGTATGAATGCGATCGCCGCCGACCCGCGCCTCGTACTCGTCGAAACCGACGTCTACGTCGGGGGGCGCGTCGCGGTCGCCTGCGACGCCCACCGGCTCCCGTTCCCAGACGGTGCGTTCGACGGCGTGATCGTCCAGGCGGTGCTCGAGCACGTCCTCTCGCCCGCCGATGTCGTAGCCGAGATTCATCGCGTTCTGCGCACGGACGGGCTCGTGTACGCGGAGACGCCGTTCATGCAGGCCGTCCACGAGGGCGCCTATGACTTCACCCGCTTCACCGATCTCGGGCACCGGCGCCTTTTCCGGATGTTCGCCGAGGTCGAGCGCGGCGTCGCTGTCGGTCCAGCCACGTCTCTGCTGTGGGCGCTGCGGTACTTCGCGCGCGCAGTGCCGCGCCGCGCGGGACTGATGGTCAGGCTCGCGGACTTCGCGGTCTCATGCGCGGCCTTCTGGCTGGTTTACCTCGATCGCTCCCTCATCGGCCACGACGGGGCCTACGATGCCGCCTCGGGCGTCTACTTCCTGGGCCGTCGCGCCGACCAGGCGCTCGGCGACCGCGAGCTGGTGGCCTCCTACCGTGGAGCCGCCGCCGGCAAGGCGGCGTCGGACCGGGGCTTCGAGGCCTGAGCCTCAGGTGTAGATGCGCACCCAGTCGACGGTCATCGTCGCGGGGAAGCCCGCCGAGCTTGACGGGGATCCCGGCCAGCCTCCGACCGCCACGTCAAGAAGCAGGTGGAACGGGTGGCCCTCGAAGACCCAGCGCGCGCTGCGGGGCAGCGATGCGGGCGTCGCCGTGGCGTAGGGGACGCCGTCGAGGGTCCACACGATCCGGCGCGGGTTCCAGATCACGCCGTAGGTGTGGAAGCTGCTGACGACGGGGGTTGCCGAGGTGACGAACTGCTCCCATTGCTGGAAGATCGCCGAGCCGGCGACCGGCCCGTGCAGCGTGGCGAAGACCCGCGCGGGGAAGGGCGAGATGTTCTCCATGATGTCGATCTCGCCGCACTGTGGGAAGCAGTTGGGGTTGTTGGGGTTCGAGGCGTTGCCTCTCATCCAGAACGCCGAACACAGGCCGCTGCCGGCCGGAACGTCGATGCGCGCTTCGATCCGCCCGTAGCGGATCGAGAAGTGGCCGAGTGTGTCGAGCAGGGCGCTCGTGTAGCCCGAACCGTGTTGCTCGGCTGTGATCGCGAGCCCGCCACGGCCGTTGACGGATGCGTTTGCCGGATCGGGTGTGTTGACGGAGAGCGTGCCGGCGCCGCAGCCGCCGGCCCCGTCGGGCGTCCAGATCGAGGGGTCGGGGCGCTGGCCGCGCTTGCCCGGGAAGCTCTCAGACCACATGAGCTTGTTGTATGGGCCCTTCGTCGGGCCGCGAAGGTTCCCGGGCTTGGCGGTATCGCCCGAACCGCTGGGGCCGGTCGAGCCGGTGGTACCGGTTGTTCCGGTTGCACCTGTTGCTCCGGTGGTGCCTGTCGGTCCCGTAGGCCCGTCGGGTCCCGTCGCCCCGCCCACGGGTGCGCTCCCGGCTCCGACAGCCTTCAGCGACCCGCTTACGACGCGCACGTGGACGGCCGGGCCGCTACTGACCGTGCGCACGCGGAAGCTCCGGCCGCTGGTGTGCACCTGGAAGGCGAGCGCCGCGCCCTGCCCGGGGCCCACGCTGACCTCGCGCTGGGACTGCGAACCGACGAACACGCTGACGGACTCAGCAACCGGGGTGGCCGGCACGGTCACGACCACCGCGTAGCCGCCGGGCGCCGCCACGCGCGCCACGACCACAGTCGTCGCCGACGGCGAGGTCGAGCCAAGCGCGATCGCGCACGAAAGCAAGGTCACAACGGCGCTGCTTACCGAGAGCGCCGCCCATTTGCGAAGGGCGCTCATCAGCTCGGCGCTGCGCCGTCGTAGCCTGGCTTTGCGAGCAGGAGTTGCACGTCAGCGATCCTCCCGCCGCCAAACCCGCCCTCGCAGTAAGCGAGATACAGCTCCCAACGCCGTTCGAAGTGGCGATCGTAGCCAAGCGAGCGCACCCGGTCGAGTTGCGCCAGGAAGTTCTCCCGCCAGCAGCGCAGCGTCCTCACGTAGTGGGCGGTCATGTCCTCGAGCTGGACCTGTCGCAGGTCGGTTACACGCGCGACCGAGCTCGCGATGACCCCAAGCGATGGAAGGCAGCCACCGGGGAACACGTGGGTGTTCGCGAAGCTGCGCTTGGCCTTCTCGACCCGGTAGGCCCGCTCGTCGATCGTGATCGCCTGAAGCAGCATCGCTCCGTCGAGTCGCAACAGTGCTGCACAGCGTTCGAAGAAGGTGTCGAAGTACTGCCATCCGACCGCTTCGATCATCTCGATCGAGACGAGCTTGTCGAACGTGCCCTCGATGTCGCGGTAGTCCTTCAGGAGCACGCTCACGCGATTCTCGAGACCAGCCGCCGCCACCCGCTCGCTCGCCAACTGGCACTGCTCGGCGGAGATCGTGGTGGTCGTGACGCGACAGCCGTAGTTGGAGGCCGCATGGATGGCGAAGCCGCCCCAGCCGGTGCCGATCTCGAGGACGTGATCCCCGGGCCCCAGTGCCAGCTTCCGGCAGATCCGGTCGAGCTTGGTCAGTTGCGCCTCGTGCAGCGAGGCCGTCGGCTGTTCGAAAAATGCGCACGAGTACATCATCGTCTCATCGAGCATCAGGCTGAAGAGGTCGTTGCCAATGTCGTAGTGCGCCGCGACGTGGCGTAGCGAACGCCGCCGCGTGTTGCGCCTGGGCCAGCCGAGCAGGGTCTGCGGCGCGGCGATCAGCGGCTGGACCACGCGCCTCCAGCGGTCGATCGTGGGCATGTTGAGCGCGGCGAGCCGCGCGAGCTCCGGCAGGTCGTCGCAGTCGAACCACTGCTCCGCGTATGCCTTGCTTACCCCCAGCGAGCCGCGCAGAACCGCCCGGTAGAAACGCTTGTCGTGGACCGTCGCGACGACCGCGGGCCCGGCAGCGGCAGGCGCTCCGAAGGTGTGACGGCGACCCGGTTCGATGATCGTGAGCGTGCCGTGGCTCGTGCGGCGCAACATCGCGAACACGATCTGGCGCGCCAGCGCGCAACTGAACTTCCCGGCTGCACGGGCGGGCGCGCTACGCAACGAGGAGCGCGGTGCAGCGACGTTTCGCCCGGACACGCTCTGCCGCCCCGGCGCTCGCCTTCTCAGTCGCCGGGGTTGCGCCGGGTCGATGCGGCGCTCACTTGAGCACCTTGACCCACTGGACGTACATCGTCTGGGTGCTCGGCGCGGTCTGCGGTGCGCAGGGTCCCTGCTGGCAGGGCCATCCCCCGACCGCAAGGTCGAAGATGAGGTGGAAGTTGCCGCCTTCGTAGTTGGCCCACGAGGAGCCGGCGACCAGGGTGCTCTGGTTGGCGGTGGCGTAGGGGTAGCCGTCAATCGTCCAGGTGATCGACGTCGCCGTCCAGATGACCGCGTAGGTGTGGAAGCCGGTGGCGAGGTTGCCAAGCGCGGTGGTGTCGGACTCGAACTCCTGGGTGTCAGTCGTCCCCTGGGTCGGCCCGTGGAGCGTGAAGAACGCCGAAAGCGGGGCGCCGGCGGTGAAGGTCGGCGCCTCGACGATGTCGATCTCGCCCTTCTGGGAGCTGCCGGGCACCGGGTTGTCGCTGAGCATCCAGAAGGCCGGGCAGAGGCCCTGGCCGGGTGGCATCTCGATGCTCGCCTCGACCTCTCCATCGAGCGTCGAGAACCCGCTGGTGCCGGAGCCGGTGGTGATCGGGGCGCTGTCGACCTGGCCGGAGCTGTAGCCGCCATGCCCGTTGGGAATGGCGGTGATCGCCAGCCCGTTCGCGGTCAGCGAGACGTTGCTGGTGGCGGCCACGCCGGAAATGTTGTTCCCCGTGTTCGTGGTCGACAGCGTGCCGGTGCCACAGCCTCCCCAGTTGTCGAGGCTCCACTTCGACGCCGGCGGAAGCTGGCTGCCCATTGTCGTGAAGTCCGACGTGAAGTCATCTGACCAGTAGGGGGTGGTGTAGGGGCTGAGGTTGGCCGGCGGCGGCGGCGGGGTCGTCGTCGGCGGCGGTGTTGGCGCCGGCGCCGGCGCCGGCGGCGTGGTCGTCGTCGTCACGGTGGGCTCGGCGGTCGAGACCTGCGGGCTCGTGGACACGGCCTTCTTGAGGATCAGCGAGGCGCGCACCGCCACTGCCGGCGCGGGGTTGACCGTGCGCACCGTCAGCTTCCTGCCGGTCAGCTTCAGCGTGTAATAGACGCGGGCACCCCACCACGGTTGGGCGCGGATCGTCTGCATCGGCTGGCCCGTCAGGTAGACGTGGACGACGCGCGAATGCTTGCTGCGCGCGCGAACCCAGACGATCACCTCGTACTTGCCGACCGAGGCCGGGCGAATGATCAGCGTCGCGGTTCGCGCCGCGGCGTGTGCAGCCGGCTGTGCACTCGCGCCGGCGGCCATCGCTCCCGCCCCGGCCAGCGCCAGAACAGCGACGACTACCGACCGCGCAAGCCAATGCCGCGAGATGCCGTGGCCCGCCATTGGGGCGGGATTGTACCCACCCTCGACGAATGTTTGAGTTTCCCTTCCTGCTGCAAGAAATCGACCGGAAACGCTGGAGCGCGCGAGCGGTGTCATCGCGCAGCATCCTCGCGCGAGGCGCGCGAGTGCTCGCGCCGCGCGCCGCCGAGCAGCGGTGCGCCGCTCGGATTTGGGAAGTAGCTCGCTCCCTTGAGGCGCAGCCGCAGCCCGTTGGAGTAGATCTGGCGGACCGTCCGCAGCGTGAGCATCGGGTGGCGCGCGAGCACGCGGGCCAGCGCTCCCGGCGTCAGCTGGCGCCGCTGCAGCGAGAGCGTCGCATCGAAGACGACGGCGCCTCCGCGCTCGCTCTCGATGTGCGCGATCAGGTGCTCACCCGGCGGCGTCAGGCGCCACGAGTAGGTGTGATCCATACCCATGAACGG